>Ga0126310_10000550_pt1 | contig 13175 bp, 9 predicted proteins | sample Plot60_FD_92540 | JGI IMG/M metagenome (GOLD analysis project Ga0126310, IMG submission 92540) | Serpentine soil microbial communities from UC McLaughlin Reserve, CA, USA - Plot60 | ecosystem: Environmental > Terrestrial > Soil > Grasslands | place: USA: UC McLaughlin Reserve, Lake County... | reverse complement strand
GCGGCGCGGCGCCGCCGCGAGCCCGATCGCGTCGCCGAGCGCGCGCACCGGGCCGGGAATCCCGTCGACGCCGCAGTACGTCACGCCGCCGACCGCCACGCAGCCGGCGATCGCCATCGTGACGGCGCCGGGGCGCACGGCCGGCAGCGTGCCGGCAGTCGCCTGGTCGACGCGGGCGGCGACGCCGAAGGCGTGCTGCTTGAGCGTCGTCGCCACGTCGAGCAGCTGGTCGCGCAGCCCGCCCATCGCGTGCGCAAGTCGCCGGACGGGGCCGTCTGCGACCAGCGGCGGCAGCGGCAGCACGACGGCGACGCGCTCGGCGACGCCGCGGACCTCGCGCGCCCACGACGCGCAGCTCGGGCACGTCGCCAGGTGCGCCTGCGCCGCCTGCGCGCGACCGGGTCCCGCGACGCCGAGCACGAAGGCGAGCACGAGGCTCTTGCGCGACTCGCAGAACGTCCCCGCGCGCACGAGCTCGTAGCGCTCGGCCAGATGGCGCACGGCGCGCTCGAGCTCGCGCCGGTAGACGCGCTCGGTGATCCCCAAGCAGCGCTGGATCTCCTCCGGCGTGCGCTCGAAGTAGAAGCGCAGCTTGACGATCGCCTGCCGGCGCTCGGACAGCTCGTCGACGATCTCGCGCACGCGCGCGCCCTCCATGCCGGCCGCGACGAGCTCGTCGGGCGGGCGGCCGGTGTCGGGCTCGGTCAGCTCCGTGTCGCCGAGCGGGACCGAGCGCTTGCGCCGCGCGCGCTTGCCCTCGTCGAGGCCCTTGTGGATCGCGGTCTGCGTCAGGAACGCCCGCACCTGCTGCGACGGCATCGCGTCGAGGTCGAGCACGTCGTCGCGCACCTTCTCGAGCAGCACCGCGTAGGCGTCGTGGAACGCCTCCTCGCGCTCGTCGCGGTCGAGCCAGCCGCAGCGGCGAAAGAGGACGGCGAGCACATAGTTGCGATGCTGCTCGTACGGCGTGCGCTCGGTCGGCCGGGTGGGGCGGGTGGGCCGGGTGGGTCTGGTGACGGTGATCCCCACGCGACCGATTCTCCAGCCCTCGCGCGCGTCTCCAATCTGGATCGCAGAACCGATCGCGCACGACCGCGAATTGGACACGCTCAACACGATTCACCACGTGAATAAGGGTTTCACCGGGTACGCAGACCCGCAGCCGCCTGTCAGCTTTCCCACATGGACATGTGGCTGGGCGTCGAGCTGCGGCACCTGAGCGCGTTGGCTGCGGTCGCGCACGAGCGCTCGTTCCGCGGCGCGGCGGACCGGCTCGGCTACGTGCAGTCCGCCGTCAGCCAGCGGATCGCGCAATTGGAGGCGGCCGTCGGCGTGCGGCTGGTCGAGCGCACGCGCGGGCACCGCCACGTCGACCTGACCGAGGCGGGACGGGTCCTGCTCTCGCACGCCGAGCAGATCCAGGCCGAATTGAACGCCGCGCGCGGGGAGCTGCGCGCGCTCGGTGACGACGCCGAGGGGATGGCGATCCGCGTCGGCGTGTTCGGCAGCCTTGGCGCGCGGTTGCTGCCGCAGGCGCTCGGGCGGCTGGCACGGCTGGCGCCGGACGTCGTCGTGCAGGCGCAGGAGTCGCAGTCCGATCGGGAGCTGTTCGCGGCCGTGCGCGACGGCACCCTCAACGCCGCCTGCGCGGAGCTGCCGCTGGAGCCGGGACCGTTCGAGTGGCACAAGCTGCTGAGCGAGCCGCTCGTGCTCGTCGCCGCGACCGACTCGCCGCTCGCACGACGCGACACGCCGCCGACGCTGGCAGAGATGGCCGCCGAGCCGTTCGTCGCCGACGTCGCCTCGCGCATGTTCAAGCTCGTCGAGGCGGAGTTCGCGGCCGCCGGACAGCGCATCGACGCACGCCTGGGAGCGAGCAGCGACGCGACGATCCAGGCGCTCGTCGGCGCCGGGCTCGGCGTCGCGATCATGCCGCGGCTCGCCTATGACGCCGAGGATGCGGCGACCGTCGCGCTCGACCTCGGCGGCGTGCTGCCGGCGCGCACGCTCGTCTGCTATTGGGCCAGCACGCGCCGCCGCGGTCACGCGCTCGAGGCGTTCCTGGCCGCGATGGACGCAGTCTGCGCGCCGCTGCGCAGCCCCCGGCCGCCGCGCGTGGCGCCGGTCGAGCTCGCTTCCTGAGCCGGGGCCCGCGCGCCTGCGGGGGCGCCCGCGGCGGCCGGCTCAACCGCTCCGGCGATGAGGTCCTCGCCGCCGGCACCCGGGCGGGCAGCGCCGTTGCGGCGCGCGAGCACCGTGCGCGCGACCTCCGGCGGCGATCCGCTCGCCGCGGCGCTCACCGAGCTGGACCTGCAGCTGCTGAAGCGGGTGTGCTGGCTGCGCGCGATGACGCAGGTTCAGCTCGAGCGGCTGTTCCCCGACGTGCCCGAGCGCACGCTGCGCTACCGCACCCGGCAGCTGCACGGACTCGGCTTGCTCGGCCGCACGCGCCCGTACCGCGAGCGCGGATCGGCGCCGTTCTACCTGTGGCCGACCAACCGCGCCGACGCGCTCGTGCGCGGGCGTCCGCGGCCGCGGCGCGGCGAGCGCCGGCCGCCGAACCCGCTGTTCCTCGACCACACGACGGCGCTCGGCGAGCTGTACGTCGTGCTCGCGACGCACGCGGCGGCCGAGGAAGGGCTCGAGCTCGTGGAGTTCGCGCGCGAGGGGGAGGCGCGCGAGGCGTTCGCCGACGCCGACGGCGGCGCGCGCGCGATCGCCCCGGACGCGCGCGTCGAGCTGCGCGACGCACGCGGGCGCGCGCTGAGCGCCAACGTGGAGCTCGACCTCGGGACGATGACGCACGCGCGCCTGCGTGTGAAGCTCGACGGCTACTTCGCGCACGCGGCCAGCCGCGCGCATGACGATGCGCCGCCTCCACCGCCGGTGCTGTTCCTCACCACGAGCGCGGCGCGCGCCGAGCGCTTCGACGCGACCGTCGAGCGCCTGCGCGACGGCGCGCCGGCGTCCGCCCAGCCACGCATTGCGAGCTGCGACCTCGCTCGCCGCCTCGACGCGCTCCCACGCGTGTTCGCCGCGCTGATCGCCGCCGCGTAGGCGCTTAATTCGCCGCGCGTACCCGATCGGCAACCACCGAGGGGTCGGGCTGCCCGCCGCGTCGGCTTTCTCGCGCCGGAGCTGCGCGCCCGACAGACGCGATGCGCTTCGCGCCGCGCCCCCGCGCCCCCGCGCGCCTCACGCACCCCGCGCAGCGCCGCGCCGCGCCGCGCCGCGCTGCTGCGCAGCGCCGCGCCGCGCTACGCCGCGAGCGCCGGGCGTCGGACCACGGCACCGATCGCCGCGACCACCCCCGCGCCCGCGAGCCCACTCACACACCACAGCGCCAGCTCGGGCCCATCACGGCCGACCGCGCCCACGAGCCCTACCCCCCAGCTCACCAGCGGCAGCACGACGACACTCGCCGCGTGCTGAGCCGTGATGATCAGAGCCCCTGCCGTCGCGCTCACCGCGCCGGCCGTGGACGTGCCCAGGGTCATCAGCACCGGCAGCACAGCAGCGACCCCGGCCGCCACCAGCACCAGGCATAGCGCCAGCAGTAGAAACGGCGGCGGGTCAGTGGTACTCACGATGAGCCCAGTCAGGAGATAGCCCACCAGCGACACGAGCGCTCCCCCCAGCAATACACGATCTGACCCAACGCAATCGATCAGCCTGCCCGCACCGGGCGTGCCGGCCGCGCCCGTCAGCCCCAGCACGCCGAACAGACCTGCGATCTGGCCGGGGCTCCACCCCCCCGCCGCCAGGTACAAGATCAGCATCGTCTGATAGGTCACAACCGAAGCAAACACGGCCGCCGCGCCGATCACGGCATAGCGCGTTTGCCAGGAGGCCAGCAGCCCGCCGACCACGCGCACGGCTCCCGCTCCGACGCGGCTCGCCGGCACATGCGGCAGGAGCACCCGCGCGCCGACAGCGATCACTACCGCCAGCAGCGCGGGACCCGCCACGGTGACGCGCCAGCCGATCTCCGTCAGCACCCCGCCGAGCGCCCATCCCGCCGTGACGGCGGCGGCCCCACACCCGATATAGGTCGCCATCGCGCGAGCGCGCGCGGCGCCCGGCGCCAGATGACAGACCAGCGCGAGCCCGGCCGGGACGCCCGCACCCGCCGCCACGCCCGCGATCACACGCGAGAGCACCACGAGGCCGAGACTGGGCGCGAGCGCGCCCCCCGCGTACGCAGCAGCAGTCACCACCACCGACAGCACCAGCGCGCGACGCGCTCCGATCCGACCAGCGAGCCACCCACCCGGCAGCAGCGCTAGCGTGCCGCCAGCGAGGTGCCCCGAGACGATCCACTGCACCTCATCCATCGACGCCCCAAACGCGGCAGCGATCGACGGCAGCGCGGCGCCCACCAGCGACACCCCGGCCGTATCGAGCACCAACGGACCACACGCAAACAAGACGGCCCACTGAGGTCGCCGCACGGCGTCATCCTCCAGCTACTCCGTCATCGGGCGGTTCGTGCTCCGGCCAGACGTCACCGCTCGGCGCGATCCGCTCGATCACGAGCCGGTGCACTGCGAACATCTCGTAGGCGATGGCCTCTTGCGCGTCTCGGGATATGCGCTCCCCGCCCTTGCACTCCGCCATCAGGGCCTCTGAGTAGATAGCCATCTTGCGGATCAGGTGGTGGAGCGGCCCCATGACGCGCATTATGTCATCCTGAACGGCCCTCGTTATGTCCACTGATTATCCCTTCGCGAATAACGCCTGGGACCCTCAAACCCATCCGCGCAAACTAATTGAGCGGCCCGGTGTCTCGGGCCGCCTGCCCGGTCCCTCACGCCTGGCGCAGCGTCTCGACGATCGCCGAGGCGAGATCAGTGGCGGACTTGCACGCATCAGTCCCACCGGCCGACGCATGCGCGGCGACCCGGACGACGCGCGTGTCAGCGACTCCCACCGCGAGCTGACAGTGCCCGTCCGTGCGGCCGTCGATGGTGTCATGCAGCACAGTCGGGTAGCCGGAGATATACGTCGGCTCGAAGTAGACGTAACTGCGCCTGTTTCGATACAGGTCTGACAGACCGTGCGTCGCCTCGCCCAGGAAGCTCACGTCGAGCTTGCCCCCGCCCGTCGGCCACGTGCACGCCGGCCCGCGCGCCCGCGCGAGTCCGCTGTCAACGTCCGGCTCGGCGGGCCCCACGATGCCCAGCGCCCGACCCTGGGCCTCGCTCACCAGGCGGCACGGCGCCATGAGAAAGCGGGAGATATCCAGGGCCACCGCCACGCGCGGCACGCCAGGCGGCAGAGGTTCTGACGTGCTCGTGAGCGTGCTCGCAAGCTGACGCGTCTGGGGAGCCGGGCTGCCACCGCTCGGCGGGCCACATGCCACCAGAGCCAGACCGCAGACCGTCGCCACGCTCACCATCACCGCACATCGCACCGTCGTGCCTCCGCATCATCACGCCCTACCGATCCGCCCACCGTACCCCCACCACGTGGCCCAGCGCTAGCCCCAGCGCGGCGCGGCGCGGGGGGCAGCAGCGGCGGCCGGCATGGTTACCGCTGCTGCCCGAAGCATCATGCGCCCCCCGGGTCGGTTGCGCAATTCTCGGCCGTAGAGTGAGCTCCAGATTCCGAGCGATGGAGGGCGACGTGGACCACGCCGAGTTGCTGGACCGCGTACTGCGGCTGTCGCGTGCGCTCGCCGGCTATGCACGTGCGCTGGAGCGCGAGCGTGTGAGCGCGGTCTTGGAGACGTTCGTTCATCACGAGTTGACCGCCGTGTATGAGGCGGTCAGCCCGCGCGTACGCGCACACGAGCGGGCGATGGCGTCGCCGTGGCGACCACCGGCCTGACCGGTGTGTTTGCGTCCGATGCCGGCCCAGACGTAGGCGGCTGGTGGGCCTTCTGTGCGCCAGTTCACGGGCGTGAGGGGGTCGAGGAGTCGGGGTAGGCGCGCGGCGTCGCGCGGGTAGAGGTGGATGCCGGCGTGGGAGAGTAGGTGGTTTGCGCGTATCGCTGGTCGCAGGAGGGTCCCGGCGCCCGCGTCTGTCGTCAGGTGGGTGACGGCGAGCAGCGACCCGGCCGGGAGCAGCTTCGTGTACTGCCAGATGATGCGGTAGATGCCGTAGTCGTCGTCGTCGGGCAGGTCGTACCCGTCGATGGTGTGCAGCACCCCGAGCAGCAGGAGGGCGACGGGTTGGGTTTTGTCGATCAGGCCGGTCTCCTGGACGGTCGCCCATGTGGTGTAGACGTTTTGGAGGTCGGCTGTCACGGAGGCACAGTTCGGCACCTGTTCGCGGTGCAGGTGAGCACGCATGAGCTGGGCTGTCAGCAGGTCGTTGTCGACGTAGATCACTCGCGCGTTAGCGTTGATCTTGTGGGCTAGCTCGTGGGTGGGGCCGGGCAGGCCAGCGCCGCCGCCGATGTCGACGAGCTGCGTTATGCCGTCGCTGACGACGTATCTGACGATGTCGGCGTGCAGGGTGCGCAGCTCGCGCGCGACCTGTTCGGCGGCCGGGTAGACGGCCCTGAGCTGGTCGGCTAGCTCGCGGTCGACGGCTTGTGTGGTGCACCCGCCGAGCAGGTGACCGTAGACACGCGCCACCTGTGCTAGATAGTGGCTTGCGGGTGAGCGGATCAGGTCGTCCATACTTCCTCCCGGGCGGGCGACAGTGACCCTGGTGAGCGTACCGTGGGGTGGGGGCGGGCGATAGCGGCTGTGGTCATCGATCGGGGGCCGGTCGAGGCGCTGGGTGGCGGGGTTGGGTTGGCGGGGTCCTCCCCGGGCTGGCTGGTCGGCGGTCGAGCGGGACACGGCCGGCTGGCCGTGTCCCGCTCGCCCGCCGCCCAGCCAGCCCTGCTTGGCAGGTGGTTGCGTCGCGTTCCCTCTGCTGGGCGCGCGGCGACGTCGGCCGCCTGCTGGCGGGAGAAGGCCATGTGGGTGGGACATCCCCAAATGGGGATGTCCCTAGCTGAACATGAGCCCGCACCTCATGCGGTGCTCGCGCATGAGGTGCGGGCCGGTGCCCCTCCCCCCCACGTTGGGGAGGGGCGGCTGCGGCTACACCACCAGGATGTCAGTCAGGACCCGACCCCCCGACAAGATCTCCTTGTGCAGCGCGGGCAGGGTTCGAATCCGCTGCGGGTAGAGCCAGGTATTGGACCGCAGGTCGTAGAAGTTCTGGTACCCCGCTGTACACAACAGCTCGGTGAGCGCGTCCGCGCCATCAGGGATCAGCTCCGGCCAGAACTCCAGCACCAGCGGGACGCGCCGGGCCAGCAACGTTGACGCGCCCAGCAGAACCAAAAGCTCGTGTCCCTCGACGTCGATCCACACCAAGCCCACGGCGTCGGCATCGATTTCGTGGACGCGGGCCGCTTCATCGTACGTCGTCATCGCCACCTTGACGCCGTCCTCGCGTGGCTCGTCGGCCGTGACGCGATGCGCGCCGCCGTTGGTGGGGTGGCGCTCTAGCCACACCTGGCCCGACGTCGAGCCGAGCGCGGTCGGAATCGCGAGGATGTCGGCGTTGTTGAGCGCAGCGTTGGCAGTCAAAAGCTGATAGGTGTACTGGTCGGGCTCAAACGCAATCGCATCTGCTGCCTGATGCCGGCATATAGCGAGAATCGACGCGCTGCCCACGTTGGCGCCGATGTCAACAAAGCGCTTGTCGGTCAGCGGTCGACCGAGGTCGGTCACGACAGCGCACGCGCGGCTGAGTACCTCGGCCTCGAACTCTCCGGTCACGAAAAGCGTCCGGCCGATTTCTTGGTCGGTCGTCGAAACAAGCAAGATGATGTCGCGCTCTCTATCGACCTCCACCGCGACGATTGGCGCCACTACACTCGCGAGCGGCCATAGCTGCTCTCGTAGATCACTCACGCTCGCTCACCTTCTGCCGCTCCGGGCTGCGGTGCCCGGCTGATGGCGCCGACGCTACGCGCCGGTGCGACACGCGCGCAATCGCCCGAATAGGCGCCCACGTGGGCGCCTATTCCGGTGAAACATCGCTCTACGTGAGGGGGCAAGGATCAGCTATCGGTGGGATGCGTCTCCGCACGCTCCTCCACGATCAGGACGCCATCGCGATCCACATAGCCGACGTCACCCATGCGTACCCAGGGGCCGATGGGCTCGCCGTCGACGGTCTGCCGTGCCGGCTGCCCGGCGACGGAAAGCTCGATGTCGCCGCGCTCGCCATCCGCGACAGGGACGCCGTCGTTGACGACACGCGCGCGCGGCGGATCGCCCACGTGCCCTACGGCGCCGGGGCGCGCGACGTCGTACGACATGCTGAGGGTGGCGGGCCACGCCCGTGCCCGCGTGTAGATGACCCGAACCTCGCAGCCCTCGAAAAGACGCTGGAGGCTGGCCGCCTCCTCCGGCTCGATGTGGCCGGCGACGACGCGCACGACATCGACGCCGGAGTTGCTGATTGAGGGCAGGCCGTCGATCAAGATTCGCGCCTGGGACGGCGTGAGCGTGATGTGGGTGGGGCGCCAATCTCTGATTGCCGCCGCGAGGACATCAGTGCTGAAAGCAGGCACGGAGACGACGCGATGGGGGGCGCCGTCCAGTGGGCTGATGAGTAGCCCCTGGGTGCCCTCCCTGCCATACGGTAGCCCGTGCAGCAGGGTGCGTCGCGTGCGGTCGACGCGGGCAGGGTGGTGCTTCGCCAGCAGATTTTCGTGCGTGGCCTGCACTGTGGTAGGGGCGCCTGTGGGGTCCGAGGTCACGACGATCTCAGCGACGTCGTCGGGGTACACCACGGCGGACAGCTGCCTGCGTGGCTGGCCCTCTCCGAGCGACCGGGCGGTGTGGCCGCTCAAAGATCCGTAGCCGACCATTGACGCGTGGAGGTGTCGGGCCAGATCGGTGAGAGTGGGCTCGGGTAGGTCGTCCGCCACCAGGATGGCAACGCCGCCGACGCTCATGATCGCCATGTAGAGGACGGGTACGTCCAGCGGAGCGACCTGCTGACACGGGATCAGTAGACGGCTTCCCGTACCGAGGCCATGATCCGACAGACCTCGTGCGGTGGCGGCGGAGCGGCTAAGCCACTCCTGGTACGTCAGGGACCCCCTGCGGTGCACCGTATGCGCCGCCTCGAAGGGCGTCTCGGTGGCACGCGCGGCGAGTCGGCTCGGGATTGTCTGTTCGATGTCAGTCACACGGGCAATCCTGGCCTGGACGGATCGCAGCGGTCAAGCCCACGCGCGTCCGCAGGGGGAGGAGGGGCAACGACAACGGCGGCCCGCCTTGGGGGAGCGGGCCGCCGTCGTCTCCCCCGGCATGAACGGACCGGGGAAGCGGCAGCGGGGCCCGGGGAGGCGCTGACGTCCGCCCTCAGGCTGACCGTCGACCGCTGCCCCCCTGAGCGTACGCACACCTCACGCGAGTTCACAAGCCCAGCGTCGGGCGGATAGGTCGGGGTGTCCTGGAGAAACGCGCGCGGTGCCTCGCTGGTCGCGCCAGCGAGGCACCGCGTTTCTCCACCGCTTCCGCGGCTTCGGTCAGGCCCCGCAATCGCGGGGACGAGTTCGATCCATCCGACTCTTGGGATGGTGGTGTCGGTCCAGCCCCGCGTTCGCGGGGACGAGGCAGCGCCCCCCGAGAGGTGATTTCAATTCGACCCAGGGCGCGCTGCCGTGTTGAGCGTACGCCCCCGTCCTCAGGGTCCGCAAGCCGGGCTCACCGCACGGGCTTGACGGCGCTGGCGCACCGTCGTCGAGACGACGCGCTCGCGCGCGTCGTCTCGACCTCACCAGACTTTATGCACGGGGGGGCGCGCCGGTCGGTTTGGTCAATCGATTGGGCGTGGTCACGATCCATAAGAAGCAGGTCGACGTCGGTGATTTGAAAGGCGCTGCGGCCGCGGCGCGCTACTCGCTGGACCCGGCTGATGGGCCGCTCGCGATCCGCGGCGATGACGCGACACGTACGAACACGGTGTGGATGGGCACGCCGGGGGCGTTGCGGTGGGTTGGGGTGGAGCTCGGCACGGCGGTGCGCTTCACGCAGTTGCGTGCTGCGTTGCAGGGCAGGCATGCGCTGACGGGCGAGCAGGTGCGCCAGCCGGGGACGGTCACGGTCAGAGACAGAGACGGGAAGGTGACGGGCACGAAGAAGGTCGTCAACAGCTTTGACACCACGTTCTCGGCGCCGAAGTCGGTGTCGGTGTTGTGGGCTGCGGCGGTCTTGGCTGGGAAGACGGAGTTGGCTGACGCGATCGAGCAGGCGATGATCGATGCGGCGCATGCGGCGGTTGAGCATCATGTGCGTACGCGGTTGTTGATCTCCGGCAAGGAGCCGGGCCAGGGTTGGGCGGGGGCGGCGGCGTTGCATGTGCTGGCGCGGAAAGCGCATGGCGAGCAGGTGCCCTCGCCGCAACTGCACGTGCACGTCGACCTCGTTGGGGTGCTCGACAGCGAGGGCACGCTGCGGACGCCTGATGGCGGCGCGATGTACAAGCAGAGCGCGGCGCGTGCGGCGGGTGCGGTCGGCCGCGCGGTGCTCGCGGAGAGGATGGAGCGGCTTGGTTTCGAGGTCGAGGCGGGCACGGGGCGCGGTGAGCGCTACTTCGAGCTGGCTGGGGTGCCGAGAGGGTTGCGGGAGCGTTTCTCTGGCCGCACGCGCGATGTGTTGCGTTGGATCAAGGAGCGCCAGGCGCGGATGGGTGGCCGGGTCAGTCAGCGCGAGGCGGCACGCGCGGGCGCGTTGACGCGCAAAGCCAAGGAGCGCGTCTCGCGCCGGGACTTGCGCGAGGGGTGGGGTGAGGTCGTCCGCGAGTTTGGCTTCGGCGCGGTGCGGATCGCGAAGCTGGGGCGGTGGCGGCGGCCCGTGCGCGACCACGACGCGTTGCGGGCGCAGTTGCGCGAGCGTGTTCTGCGTCACATGTGGGAGGAGGGGCCGACGGTCTCGGTGGGTGCGGTGCAGGCGATGGCGTATGAGTTCGCCCCGCATGGGCTGAGTCTTGAGCAGGCGGCGGGGGAGTTGCGCGCGATGCAGTCCGAGGGTGCGTTGATCGCGCTCGAGGGTTGGCGTGTGACGACGCCGGAGATCCGCGGGATGGAGCAGCACGTGCGCGATGTGGCGGTCGCGGCCGGGCAGCGCGCCGAGGGCGGGCTCTCACGACGGGCGGTCAAGGCCGGGGTCGAGACCGCGCAGAGCAGCCTTGGTGGGATCGAGCTGATCCCCGATCAGGCTCAGGCGGTCGAGCGGTTGACGACGGGCGCTGGGTGGATGTGCTTGACGGGTCCTCCGGGGACGGGCAAGGGACCGGTGCTGGAGGCGGTTGCGGAGGCGCACCGGCAGGAGGGGTGGACTGTTGTCGCGACGGCGATGGACGGCGCGACGACGCAGCGCCTGGGTGCCCAGGTGCATGCGCGGGCGCTGACGCTGGAGCAGCTCCTGCGTCGCGTCAAGCGCCGCAGGCTCAAGCTCGATGAGCGCACGCTGGTGATCATCGAGGAGGCGAGCAAGGTCGGCCTGAGACATTGGGAGGCGCTTGCCAGGTTGTGTGAGCGGACGGGGATGCGTGTGCTTGCGGTGGGGGACGTGATGCAGATCGGGGCGATCGAGTGCGCCGGGATGCTGGACGTGATGCTCAAGCACCCGATGATTCCGACCGCGACGATGACGGAGCGCCTGCGCTTCCGTGACCCGCTTGATGAGCGCGAGCTGCATCCGTGGCTCGTGGACTACCACACGCATCTCTACGAGGGGCGCGCCGACCAGGCGATCGCGCTGCTGCGCAAGCACGACGCGATCACGCTGCACGAGACGCGCGTGGAGTCGATGGTCGCGCTCGTCGACGCGTGGGAGCAGGCACGTGCCAAGCACAACCTCGACGTGCGCGAGACGATGCTGATCGTCTATGGCTCTAACGCCGACGTCGACGAGGTCAACGTGCTGGCGCAGGATCGCCGGTTGGCGGCCGGCGAGCTGGGGACCGAGGGCGTGCAGGCCTCCGATCGCGACTACCTGCTGCACGCGAACGATGTCGTGATGCTGCGCGAGACGGCGTATAAGCCGTCGCCCTCGCCTGAGGATCGCGATCCGGAGCGGGTCGAGAACGGCACGATGGGAATCGTCGAGCGCGTCGATGTAGCGCATGGGTGTGTGTGGGTGCGCTTCGAGGAGCCGCTGGGGGCGCGCAGCGTGTGCGTTGAGCTGGGCGCGCTGCGCGCCGAGCGCGAGGTCACTCCCGAGGAGGAGAAGGTCGCCTCGCTGCGCCTGTGCTACGGCGGGCTTCCGTTCCCGATGCAGGGCGCCACGTTCAAGTACGTCGGGTTGCTGTGGGGCCATTACCTGCAGGCGATGGAGGAGACGGTCAGCGCGGACGCGCGCGCGAAGCTGTGGCTCGACGTGCACCTCGACCGCGAGAGCGCCGGCACGGACGGAACCGAGCAGGAGTGCTATGAGCGCATGGCGGAGCGGCTCAGCGAGCCGTCGCATCAGCTCGCGAGCATCACTTGGGACGAGGACAAGGAGGTCAAGGTCGCCGAGGTCGTCGCCGCGCCGAGCCTCGGACCGCGCCTGCCCGCGCGCCCGATCGATCAGCCGGCGATCGAGTCCGAGCGGCGCCTGGACCTGCTCGCCGGCTACCGCGACCTGCTCGCGCCCGAGCAGCTCGACGCGATCGAGCAGCGCGCCGCCGAGCTCGCCGAGCACGCCGAGTCGTTGGCCGACGAGCAGCTCGAGACGGCCGCGCAGCAGGGACGCGAGGCATGGGGGCGCCTGAACCGCCCGGCCGCGCGGGCGGCACGCCGGATCGCGCGGGACCGCCTGCTGATGACCGCGCGCATCAACGGCGCGCACCAGCTCGCGGCCGAGCTGGCGGCAGAAGCCGAGCTCAAACCGGAAGCCGAGACGCTGCTCGACCTGCGCGCGCGCCGCGAACGGCGCGAGCTGCTGCTGCAGGAGGCGCAAACCCAACTGCGCATCGCCGACCGCGAAGAAGAGCTGCTCGCGACGCTCAACACACACGAGAACGAGCTGCGCGAGCAACGACGCCACCCGACGCAATGGCTCGCGGCCGAGCACGAGACGGTCGCGCGCTCGCTCGCGGCCGAGCACCAGCTTGGCATGCGCCGCGAGCCGCAGATCCCCCAACAGGAGCGTCGCTCCGACCCGGCGCGCGAGCGCGTGCCCGCCCATGCGCGAGTGCCCGCGCGAGACACTGGACCCGAGCTGGGT
>Ga0126310_10000549_pt1 | contig 13175 bp, 15 predicted proteins | sample Plot60_FD_92540 | JGI IMG/M metagenome (GOLD analysis project Ga0126310, IMG submission 92540) | Serpentine soil microbial communities from UC McLaughlin Reserve, CA, USA - Plot60 | ecosystem: Environmental > Terrestrial > Soil > Grasslands | place: USA: UC McLaughlin Reserve, Lake County... | reverse complement strand
TTTGTCGGATCGGTGAGCTTCGCTGCTTCGGTTCACTATTTCGTACTTACGGCGTGGCATACGGTAGATGGTATATTCCTGTCTTCGATCGGGGTGTGGATGCTTCTGGCGCAGAAGCACACCAAGGGGAAGGTCATCGGCTATTTTTTGATTGCCACCGCTTATCTGTGCAAGCAAAGCTTTTTGTTCATGGCCCCGTTGTCTGTGCTGCTTTTGGGTGATTGGCGAGAGAAAAAGTATTGGCTAACCATAGCGCTACCTGCGGTCGGCTACGGGGCCTATCTGTTGGCTACAGGTTCGCTCTCGGAAGCCATTATACAACTGACGTCGCAGTCAGGTATATTATCTACGGGTGTAGGAGGTTATCTTAATTACGGGCTCTTGCTCGGTATAGTTATAGGATATTGCTCAATATTTCTACTGAGTACGAGCGCTGTGCCACTGCTGCGAACCAGGCATGTATGGAGATACGCTGGAGCATCGGTACTAATAGTAATACCGGCGGCGGCTATAGCGATCGGACTGTATCGGGGGAGCCTTGCCACGGTGTCTTTCGGCGTTTTTGGGATGGTGCTTGGCATGGTGCTGTATTGCGTTTCGAAAGGAATAAGGCGAGATGAAGGTAAGATACCGATCACGTTAATAGCCCTATTATTAGCTTGGTGTGCTTCTCTCTCGGTAGGGTATAACTTTCCGACCCTGTTGCTGGGACCCCTATTTACGCTACTGGCGGCGCTTGCGTATTCCAGGCGTGAAACGCTGGATCCCAGGTTTCTTCGAGCAGCGTTGGTTATCGCGGGAGTAGCGATTCTGTTGAGTTTTGGTGTGTCCAGGCCGTATTACATATACCGAGAGCAGCCATCCAGGGAGCTGACCGAGCCGTTGGACGGGGTGCTGCCGGGTGGGCGGTTGATCTATACCAACCCTAATACTTACGAGTTCCTGTTAGACCTCAACAACGCCACGGATGCAGTTTCGGCAAGAAACAAGGTGTATGCGATCATCCCGGATGTTCCCGGATATTGGGTCCAGTCGGAACAGAAAAATCCTCTGCTAGTGGATTGGCCCCAACCGGTCGAGTTGGGTAATCAATATCTGATCGATCGCGTCACAAGCGATCTGGCAAACAAAAGGGGAGACGTAACCGTAATAGTTCAAAAGGTGTACGCTTTCTACCTGGCGGACGGGTTTGTGCCGTTGGACGAAGACCAATACGCGGTGGTGCAATACGTTCGTACGAACTTTGAGAAAACCGGTGAGACCGAGTTCTTCGAGCTCTATGAGTAAACTCGCGCTTCAAACGCTTGCCGAATACCGCTTTGACGGTAGATTTTGTGGCGCCGGCGACGATGCTGCGGTCCTCGCCCCCGAGGCCTCGAACGCTTTAGGTCTCGGGGAGCGCCGCACAGGATACTCTGTGCTTGGCTTTCGAGTCGAGGCGCTGCGGACAAGAGCCTGAGGGTCCGGGGCGCGTTCGGAGGGGAGAACTTGGTTTGGGAAATCGACGCAACGTGAAGACGTTTATTCCCAAGGGCGAACCCTTTGCCCGATAGAAGCTTCGGGTTTGCGCTGGTTCTGCGCGAAGGCGTGCTGTCCGAAACGACCTTCCGAATCTTCGGCAGCGACCCCTGAAATTCCCTACCTTTTCCGCAGCTATCCTTTGGAGGGGACAGCGGGTGAAGCGAATCGAGAACCCCGGAGGGACCGTTACAAAGACGCACCTTAGCTAGGGCGGGAAGATGGTGAAATCGTAGCTTCGGCCGAAGAGATAGGTGCCGGGCTGATAGTGATCGGTCGACGAGGACTGGGCGGGGTAAGAAGAGCCCTGATGAGTAGCGTCTCTGGGCCAGTAGTCTGGCAGGCGCATTCCCGGTCTTCATAGTGCTCCAAGGGGAGTCCGAAGCAGGAATTGCACAAGAAGGATCAGTCTAGGGAGCTCTAGCTGCTGAGTATCAGAAGAGACACCACTTCTAGAGTAGGTTGCGAGCTGCCTCTCTTGCCCAGTAGCGCGGGCCACAAATATTGACCCTGCCGCAGGAGGCAAGGATCATGGTCTACGTAGAGGGCTGGAGCACACTCACAGCACCTCTGAGAGGCAACCATTCACGCCTCCCACCGTCTCTACCGGCCAATAATGATGAATACCGCTGTATCCCCCGTTTTGGCGAAATGAAGGTAGTCGAGGGTAGAGGGGAAACCTATCCTCCTTACACGCTGTCGAGGGATGCCTTGAGCTCTTTTCTCTGATACAATTGTTGCAGAAGGGTACCATAGGACAGGAGGAGAAGATGAGCATTTTCCCGACGAAGGTTCTGCTAGCCACCGATGGTTCCCAAGAGGCGGAGCTAGCCCTTCGCACAGCTGTCGACTTGGCCATTAGCACCGACTCCGAGCTACACATTCTTACCGTAGCCAGGGAGTATCACCCCGCTTATGAGATCCCCGAGTACGGCACGCAACTCGAACAAACGCTCCGCAGGATTGAGCGACAGGCCCAAGAGGTGCTCGACGAGCAGGTAAGAAAGGTCGAGGACGCCGGGGGGACCGTTACGGAGGCTCATCTGAAGATGGAAGGGCGGCCGGACCGGGAGATCGTTCGCTTAGGCGAGGAGATAGGCGCAGGTCTTATCGTCATGGGGAGCCGGGGCCTCGGGGGGTTGAGGCGGGCCTTGATGGGCAGCGTCTCCGATTCGGTGGTCCGACACGCCCACTGCCCGGTCTTGGTCGTGCGCCCGCATGAGGGCTCCGAGAGCCGTGCGCGGCACTTCATGCGAAGGGGTTCGGCAGCCCGTTCTCGGGGCTCCGGGCTAGAGTAAGGGTTTCTCGGAATCTAAGGAGCGCTGTTCCTTCCACTCTTTGAGTCGCTCGTCGGAGCCGATACGCTCGACCTTGTGCTTGCCCTCCTCGATCCAGTGGAACGACCAACACCCGTAGATCTTGATCGAGCCATCGGCCTTTTTGCGTCGTCTAGGACTGCTCTGCAGCCATCCACGCCCCCATGGCTGGCGCCTATAGTTCCAGTACACGACGTCCACTAGCCTGCGGTCTATCTCTTTTCGTAGTCCGACAAGCTCTGTTATCTGCCGATCTAGTTCGTCTCTTAGGCGCTGCAGCTGGTCTTCGCTCATGCACTCGAGGTCTGGCTTTTTGTCCATGATGGTTACGTGTACCTTCGGATTAACCCTTGCGCGCTATTGGCTTGGTGTCCTAGTCGACACCGGTTGCGATTCTTGCCGGTCATTAGGACCGACGACTTGGTGCAACGATCGAAAGTACGCTCGCTGCAACTTCGCCCATTCCTCCACGGCGTGGACCATAGGAGCGCCTAAGGGACCCCACAGCCTCCAGTAGGCCTTGGCCCCTTCGGCGAAGAAGTCCACCATAAACTCGCTCTCGCCCAGCATCATGTGCTCGGTTTCGTTTACCGCTTGAAGAGGCGCTTTGCCGTTTTGTGAGCCTTGCACGGGCATCTTCTCCTTCCCGTGGGACTTCGTGGTTCGTTAGGTCTGCCCCACTAGCTCTACGCTGAGTAGTATGATGGCAGGATAGCTCGCACATGAGCAAAATGCACTATCTTTCGATTAACGGTGATTACATTCTTGTTGAGAAGTTTGGCTTGGGCGGAGGGGGTAGGCCAGTGCTATCCACGAAGCGCTTAGAAGGGGTCTTCGCGGAAACCTATAGAATGCGGCTGTAGTGAACCTAGCCCGATAGGCAAGACCTTTGTGGAATCGTATCAAGATACTGAAAACCCTCATTACCCTCGTACTGGTCCTTTGCGCCGGGCTGATCGGTGCTTGGCTCTATGGAGCCTACCGTTGGAATGCTGGCACGCAGGAATTGCGGGCACGGCTGGATGCGGGTCGCGTGCCCGTTCAACCACGGGCCGTCGATTTTGGTGAGCTAGAAGGCTTGCCCACTCCCGTCCAACGCTACTTCCGCGCGGTGCTTGAGGAGAAACAGCCGATGGTGGCTGGTGCAGGCATGCATCATAGCGGCACCTTCAACATGGGCGAAGCCACGGACCAATGGAAGCCCTTCACTTCGGACCAATTTGTGGTTACCCAACGACCAGGCTTCGACTGGGACGGACGCGTCGCGATGATGCCGGGGCTGCCTGTGCGGGTACATGATTCCTACGTAGCTGGGGAAGGCATCCTGAACGCCTCTCTGCTCGGGCTCATCTCGCTAGTCAATATGCGTGGCGAAGGCGATGTAGCTGAGGGCGAATTGATGCGCTTCTTCGCCGAGGCGGCCTGGTATCCTACAGCACTGCTACCCAGCCAGGGCGTGCGTTGGGAAGCTGTGGATGATAGGTCGGCTTACGCTACGTTGTCCGAAGGCGAACTTTCAGTAACTATGCTTTTCACGTTCGATGAGCGAGGGCTCATCGAGACTGTGGACACAGAAGCGCGCGGACGGACGGTGGGTGGTGAGGTCATTCAGACGCCTTGGCAGGGTCGCTTTTGGAACTACGACGAGCGCGGGGGTATGCAAGTGCCACTAGACGGTGAGGTGGCATGGTTACTATCCGAGGGTGAAAAGCCGTACTGGCGTGGTCACATCACCGAGATCGATTATGAGCTTGCACAGCGACAGTAAAGACCTAAGCCCGCCTCGCACCGAGATTGCCCTTACGGAAACCTCGGTCGCCGCTTCTGCCGCTTCTAAAGATCTTCTCGCAAACCCGACCTTGCGAGGGATCATCTGGTTGGCCCGTTCGCGTCGCGAGTAGAATGGCGAACCATGGCCCCTAGAGAGTACGACGTGGCTTTTTTAGGCGGTGGCCTAGCCGCTACTTTGCTACTGCACGGGCTGCGGACGTCGTTTCCCAGACGCGTCGCGGTCATCGACCCGTGGCCTCTTTCTGAGCAACCGCCCGTTCACTGGAGCTACTGGAGCCACGGACCGACCCCCTACGACCGGTTCGCCATCGGCACCTGGTTCCGGGCCAGGGTGGGGAACGCCCCGCCGGAACCCATCGCCCCCTTCGCGCTCCGGCTGGTGCGGTCGTCCGATGTGCTCGCGGGCGTGGGCGAGCCCCTCAGAGACCTGCCCATCGAGCGGCTTCGCGCCTCCGCGCTTTCGGTGAAAATGAGGGCGGACGGGCTATACGAGGTCGAAACCGACGTAGGTGCCGTGAGCGCACGCTGGGTATTCGACAGCGCTTGCGAAGTCGAACCGAGCTTCCCATCTGCGCGACGGCCGAGGGCGGTCCTGAGCGGCACCGGCCTGCGCGTTGAGGCTAGCGCTCCGATCTTCGATGATGGGATTGCCACCCTGTTCGATCCGCTGGACGAGCGGTCCTTCGCGTACCTGCTGCCGTTGAGCGCCACCGAGGCGCTGCTCGAATCCGCCTCGTTTGGTCCGGAGGGTGTAGGCGAAGATCGGGAGCCTTTGATCGGGTACCTTAGGTCGCGTTACCCGAAGGCCGACTTCTACATCTCCCGCTCGGAGTACGGCACCATACCACTCGGTTTCGCGCCGCCGCGCACAGTCGGCCCACGCCACGTTCTGATAGGTACCAAGCGCGGCTTGGTCAAGCCGAGCGCCGGCTACGGCGTGGTCCGGATCGCCGAAGATTGCCAACGCATGGCCCGCCTCTGGGAACGTGGCTGGGCGCTGCCGCCGAGCCGGCGGGCGCCCCAACCGTGGCGGCTGCTCGACGAGGGCTTCGTGCGGCTCGCCGCCAAAGATCCTCGCCTGCCGATGGCGCTGCTGGGCCGCGTGATGGGCGCAATACCCCTCGCCCAATCTCTAAGCTTCATAAGCGAGGAGCTGGGCTTCAGACGGCTGGGGCCGCTTCTACGCTCAGCTGCTCCCGTCGTGTTTCACGGGCGCGGAGCTTCGGCCCAAGAGTAGAGACACATTATTCACCGAGCTGCCTAGAAGGGGTCTTCTCGGAAACTCAGAGGGCTTCGAGAGCATAGAAAGAGTACGGGGCAGCGGAACCTGAGCCTTTAAAATCCTAGATGCAGCGTCGTGAGCGAAGGCGTGTTTATTTAGAGTGCCGGTGCTTGTGGTTTCTAGCGGGCGGGTCTGACACCCTTATGTGCGTTCCATAATCCACACGTTGTAGACCTGCGCTTCCGCACTCTGCTGACCGAGGGCGCCCTGAACGTGGCACTGGCGTAACTCCACCCGACAAGCTCCAGGAATCGACCACTGATGAAGCCCGGAGGCAGAGCCCTCGGCGAATGGCCTCCTGCTCTTCGGGCGACAGGCTGGGGTCATCCCGATCTCCGGTCCGCGGCACGGCCGTCTCGCCTACTCTAAGTAGGCATTTCGACCCTCCCGAACCTTGAGGCGATGCGCGCGTGCGAGGCGTAGATCTTGGCCCCCGTCACTCGATTACCGTGGCGCGTTGTTAATGCTTGGCCTGCTGCCGATAATGGGAGAGCGTCGCTTTTCCAACGAGCTGCAAACACCCTTGCATATGCCGCTGCAAGAGCTTTTTGTCCCGCCCTATGTCCCGAACAGAACGGGACGAGGATCGGGACGACGGGCCGATGTAGAGGGGACACCACCAACCGTAGAGTTTCTACCGTAAGGAAGAAACGATCGACCGGCAGAAAGGAGAACCGACCTGAACCATCGTCAAGACCACGAACGGAAAACGCCGATGAAGGTTTGCAGAAGTAGAGAAAGACATAGACCAACAAGGAGGAAGAGAAGATGACGAAGAAGCAGCTGATGAAGAAGCGGATGATGATGGCGCTGGCGCTGGCGATGATGATCGTGGTCCTGGCCGCCGGTACGGCGCACGCGGGCACCCTGGCGCTGACAACCTTGACCAAGACGGCGAGCGCCAATTCGGTGGCGGTGGGAGAACCGGTGACTTTCACCATCAAGGAGACCAACGACGAGCACTTCACCCTAAGTCCCCAGGTCAAGGACTTCCTGCCGGCCGGCGTAGAGTACGTCTCGGCGACCTCCAGCCAGGGGCAGTGCAGCTTCGTCCCTGGTGGGCCCAATGGTTCGGGTAGCGTCGAGTGTGACCTAGGCGCCCTTCCTTCGGGGGCTACGGCCGTCATCGACGTGGTCGTGATCCCGACGCAGCCGGGCATCATCACCAACCACGCGGTCGACTTGGTCAACCAGGCCTCGGCGAGCGTCTCGGTGTACCCTTCCTGGGTGCCCGCGCCACTCGGTAAAGCCGTCGCCGTAGCCGGTGGGGCCATCGCCATAGCCGGTTAGAGGCCGAAGACACGACCGGGGAGACGGGCCCCTTCAGGGGGCCCGCCCTCGTCTGTACTAAACACAGAAGCAAAGCGAGGGTGTAGCGGAGGAGGAAGCTTCTCCTCCATCATCTTAAGAACGCCGCGATAAGAGACCACCCGGACAAGGACTTTGTACAATAGGATCCATGTTCGTCGGACCGTTTCGTCCGTGTCGGTCGAATTTAGAAGGAGCTTGGGGAGTGAATACCAAACAAGAATCGGTGTCGCCGACCGTATCCTCTACGGCGACGCCTTCCAGCCTGCGCGGACGGTGGCTCTTTCTCGCGCGCGTGGCGTGGGTGGCGGTGGCGCTGCTGTCCTTGGGCCTTTTCATAGTCAGCGTTCCCGGTCGCTTCGAGGAGCTACGCTCGGCGTGCGACGGGGCCGTATGCGCTAACGGTTCACTCTCGTTGCAGAGCGCGCGTGCGCTCGAGACCATCGGTTTCTCCGTTAACTCCTACGCCGCTTACAACGTCGCGCTCGAAAGCGCAGTCGCGGTGGTGTTCTTGGCGGTAGCCCTGCTCATCTTCTGGCGTAAGTCTGAGGACCGCATGGCGCTGTTCTTCTCGTTTATGCTCTTGACTTTCGGACTGTACGCCACTCCTGCGGTGGATACGCTGCTGGCGCCTCCCTACGTGTTTTGGTTGCCGAGCCACGTCGTGCAGGTCTTCGGCTTTTGGTCCTTTCTAGTGGCGTTCTACGTCTTCCCCGACTGGCGGCTCGAACCGCCCTGGACGCGCCCGCTACTCGTCGGCTGGACGGCGTTGATGCTGGTGTGTCTGCTTTTCCCCTCCGTACCCTTCAACTCTTCCATCCCCAGCTCCGTACCCGTCGGCTGGGCGTTGATGCTCTCGACCTGGCTTTTGACCGGCGCGGTGGCCCAAGTGCACCGATACGTGCGCTCGTCCGTGCCTGCCGAGCGCCAGAAGACCAAGTGGTTTGTCTTCGGCGCCGTGGTGTGCATGGTGGGTCTCCTTATCTACGTAATCCTGCCGCTCGTTCTGCCCGCGTTGCAAGAGCCCGGGGTGCCAAGCGTTTTGTATAGCCTCATTGGTAAACCGCTGGCCGTGGGTGCCCTGTCCCTGATCCCGCTCTCCATCGGCGTTGCGGTCCTGCGCCACGGGCTTTTCGACATAGACCTCATCATCAGCCGCACGCTGGCGTATGGGGCTTTAACCGCGTGCGTTGTCGGCCTCTACGTCCTCGTGGTCAGCGGTCTTGGCGCGCTTTTGCAAGCGTGGGATCACCCGCTCATCTCGCTGCTCGCCGTGGGCCTCGTCGCGGTACTCTTCGCCCCTTTACGCGACCGCCTCCAGCGCGGCGTAAACCGCTTGATGTACGGCGAACGCGACGAACCCTACAAGGCGCTCTCGCGCCTCGGACAGCGGCTGGAGGGAGCGCTCGCTCCCCACACGGCCCTTGCGACCATCGCCGAGACGATCGCCCTGGCACTCAAGCTGCCCTACGTGGCGATCTTTGCCGAAAGGGACGGCGAGCCTGTAACGGCAGCCGAGTACGGGACTCCGACGGGCGAGACCGTTGTACTGCCGCTCGTCCATGGGACGGAGCCGATCGGGCGGTTGGTCGTGGCCCCGCGCGCGCCGGGAGAGGCGTTCACCCCTTCGGACCGAAGGTTGCTCGAAGACCTCGCGCGGCGAGCCGGGGTGACGGTGCACGCCGCCCGCCTCACCGCCGACCTCCAGCACTCGCGCGAGCAGCTCGTGACGGCACGGGAGGAGGAGCGCCGGCGCCTCAGGCGCGACCTGCACGACGGTCTCGGCCCTCGGCTCGCCGCCCTGACCCTGAAGGCCGGTTCCGCGCGGTCGTTGTACCCCCAAGACCCTGGTGGGGCCGACGCGCTGCTGGCCGAGCTGGAGGACGACATGGAGGTGACCCTGACCGACCTCCGCCGCCTTGTCTACGACCTTCGTCCACCCGCCCTCGACCAGCTGGGGCTCGTCGGCGCCATCCGCGATACCGCCGAGCGTTACGAGTCGGGCCTGGCTGCAAACGGGCCGCGTATCTCGATCGACGCTCCGAACGAGCTGTCGCCCCTTCCCGCTGCCGTGGAGGTGGCCGCCTACCGCATCGTTCAAGAGGCTTTGACCAACGTCGTGCGCCACGCCCGAGCCGGGTACTGTACGGTGCGTCTCACGTCCGGCGATGAGTTAGAACTCGAGATCACCGACGACGGCGTAGGATTTCCCGCAGACCACCGCCCGGGCGTAGGCCTGAACTCGATGCGCGAGCGGGCGGGGGAACTTGGTGGGACGTGCGTGGTCGAGCCGGCGCCGTCGGGAGGCACCCGCGTGCTGGCCCGCCTGCCCCTGCCGAAGAGCGAGCCGGAGGGCGAGTACGCCGCGCAGAGACAGAGGACACCTAACGGCAGTAGCAGCGACAATCGGTCGGAGGACCATCCATGAACAACGACACTGTAGGAGCGACCGCGGACCCTCTACGCGTCCTCGTAGCCGACGACCACCCCTTCTTCCGCGACGGGCTGCGCTCGCTGCTGGCCTCGTCCCCCGATACGGAGCTTGTGGGGGAAGCGAGCACCGGGGAGGAAGTAATCTCCTTGGCCGCCGATCTCCAACCGGACGTGGTTCTGATGGACATACAAATGCCGGGAATGAGCGGGATCGAGGCCACGCGGCGGATTGTGCAGGATAGCCCGCACGTCCGCGTCCTAGTGGTCACGATGTTCGAGGACGATGGCACGGTCTTTCGGGCGATGCGCGCCGGGGCCAGGGGATACCTACTCAAAGGGGCGAACTACGCTGAGATGCTCCGCGCTATAAAGGCGGTGGGCAACGGCGAAGCAATCTTCAGCCCGGGGATAGCCATCCGGCTCGCCAACTTCTTCGCCGAGATACATCCAGCATCCTCTCCCCAGGTGTTCCCAGAGCTCAGCGACCGAGAGCGCGAGGTCCTCGATCTCATAGCTCAGGGACACAAGAACCCCCAGATCGCCAAGCGCCTCTACCTCAGCCCCAAGACGGTGCGCAACCACGTCTCTAATATCCTCAGCAAGCTGCAGGTAGCAGACCGCACCCAAGCCATCATCCGTGCTCGCGAGGCCGGGCTCGGGTAGGACCGTAGTAGGCTATCCCGCGTCCAGGGGTAGGAGTTCGCCGGGATGGGATGTGGGGGTTAGGAGCCCTCGAAGTATGCTTGCTCAAACCGCTGAGATTTTGCTAGCCGCCGTTCTTTCTCTTTGGGTAACCCACTTGCAGAGTCCCCTACGACAAAAGACGACAACGGCTATGCACCTCCTACTCTAAGGCCGAACAATACTATACTCCTTAGTCTGCTCCGCGCTTGGCGTAGTTGCTTCGACCGACGGCCTTTCGCCGGGGATCCATCTGATAGAGGCAGCCCCGTAGTCTTTGGTTGTGCTGCTCTCCTTAACCACTTTGCCATCGTCAACGATCTGCACCTTTAGTTCCTTGTCATCCCCACTATACTTCCACGCCACAGCCGAAACATAGTCCCCTAAGCTGGGGTCGGTGCTAACTTGAACCTGGTAATCTGCAGGTGTGACCCCGTCTACCGTGCGGCTCGTGCTAGAGGTGCCGTAGTTAGCACCGAATGATTCGCGGTTAGCGCCTGTCAGCCGGAGGGTCACCGTTTTAAGGCCTGCCTCTCCTCCTGGGGAGGTGGTGCTCTGTTGACTAGTGGCAGCTTGCTGGGGGTTCTCTTGGGTCTGCTCGGAAGCCGTCTGGCGGTTTGAGGGTGCGCTGACTAGCGCGTAGCTGATTACCCCGTAGCATATGGCTAGTCCTATTAGAAGCCCTAAAACCTCGCGCCAAGTTATGCTCAACTGTCCTCGCTAGCGTGCTTGCTATCTAGTAGATCCTCAAGAGCAAATAATAGCTGAAGCTTTGCAAATGTCTCGCGACGCACCTCGAGTAAAGGGTCCTCGTGGGTGATCTATCCTCAAAAAAAATTGCGCCCGAGCGGTTGTAAGAAAGCGAGTGCCAGTCCGAGCGGATCAACTTCGCCCTCGGCACCGCCACCAGGGATTACACGGTGATGCCCACCGTAGCATAATGGGGACGATGTACCAAAGTAGGGAAAGGGCTACAGGTTATGGTGGGGCAGCAAGGACATTGGGGTATGCCCGCGAGCAAGCCCCTCGAAGAAGCGGTCGTACAGGAGTTCGCGGCTAACTTGCGCGGCGAGCTCATGCGCCCGGAAGACGACGGCTACGACGCCACCCGCGCCGTCTTCAACGGGACGATCGACAAGCGCCCGGCGATGATCGCGCGTTGCGCAGGAACCGGCGACGTGGTCCAGGGAGTGAGCTTCGCCCGAACGCACGATCTCTTGCTCTCGATACACGGCGGTGGACACAGCGTCGCAGGCAACGCTGTGTCCGATGGCGGTTTGATGCTTGACCTGTCGCCCATGAAGGGTATTAGGGTCGATCCGGTGCGGAGAACCGCGCAAGCTCAAGCAGGCCTGACGCTGGGCGAGTTCGATCACGAGACGCAAGCGTTCGGGCTGGCGACTACCTTGGGGGTCGTCTCGGTGACCGGTATCGCCGGTCTCACCCTCGGAGGCGGCCTCGGCTGGCTCAACGGCAAACACGGCCTTGCCTGCGACAACCTGCTCTCGGCCGACGTGGTCACCGCTGATGGTCGGTTGCTAACGGCCAGCGACGAGGAGAACGAGGACCTCTTCTGGGGGATTAGGGGTGGCGGTGGCAACTTCGGCGTAGCCACCTTGTTCGAGTACCAGCTTCATCCCGTCGGTCCCGTGCTGGGAGGTGGCCTTCGGTATTCAGCAGGCGAGGCTCGCGACTTTCTTCGTTTCTACCACGAGTTCGCGAGCACCTGCCCCGATGAGCTGTCCACCGCAGCTTCGTTGGGTCGCGCCCCGGATGGCAGCGTCGTGGTCGGCGTTGCGGTCTGCTACTGCGGGTCGATCGAGACGGGAGAACGGGTGCTGCGTCCTCTGCGCACGTTTGGCTCACCACTAGAAGACAACATCCAGCCGATGTCGTACCGAGCACTCCAGAGCGCGCCCGACGCGGAGTTCCCTTTCGGTCGGCAGCATTACTGGAAGTCGAGCTGGCTGAAGCACCTGAGCGATGAGGCGATCGAGGTCATGCTCCGATTCGTGGCAGAAATGCCCTCCCTGATCTCCGGTGTAGGGCTCCAGCAGATGCATGGAGCGGCTAGCCGTGTGGACCCAGCCGCGACGGCCTTCCCGTATAGGGACGAGCACTATGACTTTCTCATCCTCTCGCAGTGGTCCGATCCGTCCGACTCAGAAGAGAATATCCGGTGGACGCGTGCTTTCTTCGAGGCGATGCAACCGTTCTTCGAGACAGGGGTCTACGTCAACAACTTGGGAGAAGAGGGCGAAGACCGGGTCAAGGAAGCGTACGGCGCACACTACGAGCGGCTGGTAGCCTTGAAGGACAAGTACGATCCGACGAACCTCTTCCGCTTAAACCAGAACGTTAGGCCCATGGCTCAGAGTGGTGCGCCATCCTAGGAGATAGACGGGCTCGTCCTCGCCCAAACCGGTACTGGTCGATGTTCAGAAGGCTAGGTTCGAGTAGGCTCTAATCCCTTTTTCGGAGCGGATCTACATACACCAACTACGCAACGCACATCTAGTAGAGGACAGGAGCTATATTAAGATCCTTGGAGTTGGGTCGGATGGTCCTCCCGTGCTCATCTATTAAGGGCTTGTAGGTATCCTTGCGGATGGCGTCGTCGAAGACGACCTTGCCGTTCTCATCGGTAATCTTCTGGTAGGTTACCCACTTGGAGTAATCGGCGCCCAGGTACTCGGGCTCGGAGTCCATCTCCACCTTCTTGCCGGTGGGCTGACCGTAGATCTCGGCGTAGATGTAGCCGTCGTCGGCCACGTACTCCCGGAGGAATATGTAGCCGTCGGTGGTGTTCTTGAACTTCATGTCGAGGGACCCGAACCAAACGGTCG
>Ga0126310_10000548_pt1 | contig 13183 bp, 18 predicted proteins | sample Plot60_FD_92540 | JGI IMG/M metagenome (GOLD analysis project Ga0126310, IMG submission 92540) | Serpentine soil microbial communities from UC McLaughlin Reserve, CA, USA - Plot60 | ecosystem: Environmental > Terrestrial > Soil > Grasslands | place: USA: UC McLaughlin Reserve, Lake County... | reverse complement strand
GTGTCATATTCGTGCCTGGTTCGTGATGCGCACGAACCCTAAAGAGTGGAACAGCTTGGTTATGAGGTAGTTCTCCTCGTTGTCTATGGTGGCCCCGCCGATGGAGGCGGCCGCCATGGAGCGGCTGAGCTTCCTGCCCTGGTCGTCCTCGTCCTCCCAGCTCTCGTCGCGGGTGTTCTTGACCCTGTGGGCGATCATGTCCATCGCCTCGTCGAGCGAGAGGTCCTCCCAATGGTCTGAGTATGGCCTGCGGTATCTGACCTTGGTCCAGCGGTGCGGGGAGACGTGCATCCCGAAGGTAGCCGAGCCCTTGGGGCAGAGGGTACCGGCGTTGATCGGGCTGTCGGGGTTGCCCTCGATGTCTATTATGCGCCCGTCGCGGTGGTAGACGAGCGTCGAGCAGCCAACCGCGCAGTAAGGGCAGACGCTCACCGACTTCTTCACGCCCTCGTCGGAGAGGCGGGACCGGATCTCCCGGGTCACCGGGCTTACGGGATGCTTGACCGTGACGCCAACGTGACTCTTGACCTTGGCCCACAGCTCTTCTCTCTCCGTCACCTTGAGGAACACGCCCACCCCTTTCGCACAAGGATGAAAACCCCTTCTAGCCCCGCATTCTACCCGCGTCCGCTTCGGCGCGAAACCTTACTTTTACATTGTGCAGGTTCAGGGTATCTGATAGGATATGCGGGCGCACACAAAAGGGGAAAGGGAAGGAGGTCGTTCCAGCAAGGGCTTTATTCGCAAGAGTCGGGTTTCCCGTGATGCCTGTCAAGAATAAGCATGCAAAAACACTTCACTGGAGGGTAACGCGCCATGGCGGACAACAGAATAGTGGTCTACAAGGGCCCCGGAGAGGTAGCGGTCGAGGACACCGAGTACCCTAAGCTCGAGGTCCCCGAGGACGTAGCCCAGGCGATGGGGATGACCAGGGAGGCCCCGCACGGCGTCATACTCGAGATAGTCTCCACCAACATCTGCGGCTCCGACCAGCACATGGTGAGGGGCCGGACGACGGCCCCGGTCGGCCAGACGCTCGGGCACGAGATCACGGGCAAGGTCATCGAGAAGGGCAACGACGTCCAGTTCATAAACGAAGGCGATATCTGTAGCGTGCCGTTCAACATCGCCTGCGGGCGCTGCCGCAACTGCAAGGAGCGCAAGACCGGCGTATGCCTGAACGTCAATCCGGCGCGCGCCGGATCCGCCTACGGCTACGTAGACATGGGCGGCTGGGCAGGCGGGCAGGCCAACTACGTGATGGTCCCCTTCGCAGACTTCAACCTGCTCAAATTCCCTGACCCGGACCAGGCCCTGGAGAAGATCCTGGACCTCACGATGCTCTCGGACATCTTCCCGACCGGCTACCACGGCGCCTACATGGCCCAGGTTACGACCGGCTCCACGGTCTACGTCGCAGGCGCCGGCCCGGTGGGGCTAGCCGCGGCCTACTCGTCGCTCCTCCTCGGCGCGGCGGTCGTCATCGTGGGCGACCTGAACGAGGAGCGGCTGGCGCAGGCGAGATCCTTCGGCTGCGAGACGGTCAACGTCGGCGAGGACGCGGAGCTATCCGACCAGATCGCCGAGATCGTGGGCGAGCCGGAGGTTGACAGCGCGGTCGACGCGGTCGGCTTCGAGGCCTCTGGTAAAGGTGGTGAAGAGGCCCCGGCCGTGGTCCTGAACTCCATCCAGACCGTCACGCGGGCTGGCGGGTCCCTCGGCATCCCTGGCCTCTACGTGACCGGCGACCCGGGTGCCTCGGATCCGGAGGCCCAGGAGGGGACGCTCAAGATCCGCTTCGGGCTGGGATGGGCAAAGAGCCACGCCTTCTTCACGGGCCAGTGCCCCGTCATGAAGTACAACCGCCAGCTCATGATGAGCATCCTGCACGACAGGGCGCACATCGCCGACGCCGTGAACGCTACGGTCATCAGCCTGGACGAGGCCCCGCAGGGCTACAAGGACTTCGACAAGGGCGCGGCCAAGAAGTACGTCCTCAACCCCAACGGCTACATCAACGCCTGAACCCTGTAGCATCGAGAGGACGCGAGGGGCCGGAGAAGTTCCGGTCCCTCTCATTGCACAGGGAATTACGTACGAAGAGTCAACCACTTCCATGAGGGCTATAATCGCTACATGGCGATAGTCAAGAGTCCGGCGGAGCAGCGGGTGGTTCTCCACAACGTGAGTTGGGAGACCTACGAGCGCCTGCTCGCGGAGCACGCGGACAACAGCGCGCCGCGCTTCGCCTACGACCGGGGGGAGTTGGAGATCATGAGCCCGAACCCCGAGCACGAGAGGACGAACCGCAGGATCGTGCAGCTCGTGCTGGCCGTCGCCGACGAGATGGGGATCACGGCAGAAGACCTCGGCTCCACCACTTTTCGACGCGAGGATCTGGAGCGTGGCTTCGAGCCCGACTCTTGCTTCTACATGAGGAACGAAGAAGCTATCCGAGGTAAGGACCGCATAGACCTCACTGTCGACCCGCCGCCGGACCTGGTGATCGAGGTAGACATTACCAGCCCCTCGCTCGACAAGCTTTCCATCTATGCCCGTATGGGTGTCCCCGAGGTATGGCGTTACGATGGACGGAAGGTCTCGGTCTTGATCCTGGGTGGAGAAGGTTACGCCGAAACCGCGAGGAGTGCCGCCTTGTGGCCGCTTACGAGCGAGATCCTCTCCCGTATCATCGAGGAGAGCAAGACGCTCGAACGCCGGGCCTGGATGCGTAAGGTGCGCGAGTGGGCGCGAGAGCGGTCCGGCTGAAAGCCTACTCTCCTCGCTTTACCTTGTAGCCGATTTCCTGTAGCCGGGCGAGCAACCGCAGCTCTGCCGACTCTTCGTCCCCGCCGACATACTTGAGCGGTATGCTGATCGTCTGATCTGGGCCGGAACCCTGCACAGCCACGAGGACTTCGACAAGGGCGCGGCCAAGAAGTACGTCCTCAACCCCAACGGCTACACCAACGCCTGATCGGAACCAGTGACCCGAGAGGGACCGGGGTAGGTAGAGACGTAGCATGCTACGTCTCTACCGCCTTTGTCAGCGAAGAGCGTATCTCGTATCCTTTGCGGGTGGTGAGCTCCGATGCGCTCAAAACCCTACGCAGACCAGGAGTCCTGCTATGTCTCCTGGTCTGCCTTCTCGCATCGGCGTTCTTCGCAAACGGGGCATTCGCTCACGAGGGCGGCGAGAACAGCGTCGTCGTGCACGTGACGGACGAGGGCTTCGAGCCGAAATCGGTCGAGGTAGAGGCAGGGACTACGGTCGTGTTCGAGAACGTGGGAGGCGAGGCCCACTGGCCCGCCTCCGACGACCACCCCATGCACGACGATTACCCGGGGTTCGACCCCGAGAAGCCCGTCCCGCCTGGTGAGGAGTGGAGCTTCACCTTCGACAGGCCGGGGAAGTGGGGGTTCCACGACCACATGAACCCTTACATGAAGGGGGAGGTCCACGTTCTCGATCGCTCCGAGCAAGGGGGCATCCTCTCTTCTATCGGGGCTTTCTTCGCGAACGCCTACGAGACGGCAATCTCGATCTTCGGGGGCGAGGAGGAGCCCGCCTCGGCAGATGAGGCAGAGACCACGGATTCGAGCGGGGGAAGCACTGGAGAGCTGTCTAAGGAACGGTTCAAGGAGATAGAGGCGAACCTCACCGCGCTGGTCAGGGAACAGAACCCTCGGGTTGCTCTGGAGAAGGTGAGGCGAGAGATCAAGACGAACGACGCTCTCGCGCGCTCCTGCCACCCGCTGGTACACGACATCGGACACGCGGCCTACGAGAAGTACCACGACTTCGGTGAGGCGATGAAATACCAGGACGAGGTGTGCAACTCCGGCTACCTGCACGGGATCATCGAGAGCCGCTTCTCCGAGAGCGACGACGTCTTTGCGGACATGAAGACGATGTGCGACCGATACCCTCAGGGGAGCTACATGAGCTGGCAGTGCTACCACGGCATCGGGCACGGCCTGATGTTCTACACCTCCAACGACCTGCCCCGTTCGCTGGAGATGTGCGACGCTTTCGACACGGACTTCGGTAGATCCAACTGCGCCAACGGGGTGTTCATGGAGAACTTCAACTCCGACCAGAAGCTACACCTCTCCAGGTTCTTGAAGGAGAGCGACCCCTTCTACCCCTGCCCGAACCAGGCCGAGCGCTACAAGGCGGACTGCTACCTGTACGCTCCGACGTACTACCTCAGCCTGCACGGGGACGACTACGACGCCGCCCTCGAGTGGTGCAAGGGCGCGGAGGCCGGTTTCAGGCCTTCGTGCGCCTACGGGGTGGGGACGCAGGTGATGAAAGAGAACCTGAACGACCCAGGACTCGTCGAGTCGGTCTGTACGGGCGGCCAGCCCGAACAGACGGCGCCGTGCATCGAGGGGATGGTGGGCCTTTATATCAACCACCACGGCTCGCTCGAGCCGGCTAAAGAGTTGTGTAGCAGGCTGGAGACCTCCAACCGTCCAGCCTGCTACGACGCCGTGAAGGCGCATGCCAGCCTGTTCGATCAACGCAGCTGAGGCGGACCTCGCTCTACCCGGTAGCCGATCTCCTGTAGCTGGGCGAGCACCCGCAGCTCGGCCTCCTCCTCGTCCCCCCCGACGTACCTGAACGGCACGTTCATGGTCTGCTCGCGGCCAGGGCCCCCGAAGCGGATGGCGAGGTGCTCGGCCTTTCGCGTGACGGTCGCCTCTGGGTAGCGGGCGACGGGCGGGAGACCCATGAGCCTTAGCATGGTCCGTATGCTAGCACGGCGCGGTGCTAGACTTAGCGCGAGGGTCCGAACGCGAGCGGAGAAAAGAGTGCTGAAGAACACGTCCCGGCGCACGAGCAAGACGAAGGTCAGGGTGCGGGTGGTCGAGGACGGCAGCTCCCGCGTCAGGCCCGATGCTCTAGCGACCGAGGAGCCGATGGAGATACGTGTGATCTCCGGCGGCACGAGGCATACCGTCGCCGTCACCATGCGCACGCCGGGCGCCGACTTCGAGCTCGCCGCCGGGTTTCTGTACGGTGAGGGCATCGTCTCCTCCCCGGAGGACATAAAGAGGATCAGCTACTGCGTCGACCCCGACGTCGACGCCGAGCAACAATACAACATCGTGAACGTGGAGTTGCGCGGCGGCCTGGACTACGACCTGCGCCCCCTGGAGCGCCATTTCTACACCTCGAGCGCATGCGGCGTGTGCGGCAAGGCGAGCCTGGAGCAGCTCGAGTTGCGCGGGTGCCCCGTGATCCCGCCCGGGCCTACGATGTCGCCGCAGAAGATCTACTCTCTCCCACACAAGCTGCGCGAATCTCAAGGCCTCTTCGAGGCGACGGGCGGGCTGCACGCGGCGGCGCTCTTCGACGCAGAGGGAGACTTGGTGGTGCTCAGGGAGGACGTGGGGCGCCACAACGCCACAGACAAGCTCGTGGGGTGGGCGCTCCTGGAAGGGCGTCTGCCGCTAAAGGACCACGCCGTCATGGTCAGCGGGCGCAGCAGCTTCGAGATCCTGCAGAAGTGCCTCGCCGCCGGGGTCCCCATCGTGTGCGCCATCTCCGCGCCGAGCAGCCTCGCCGTGGACGTGGCGCGGCGGTTCAACATCACGCTCGTGGGCTTCTTGCGAGGTAACCGTTTTAACGTATATAGTTGCCCCGAGAGGGTTTGTGCCTGATTACAGGCGGGGATACTCCTAACTGGAATGGTCATACGACCAGTGGAGGTGAGGGAGTAGCAAAGCTTTCGGCGCGAGGTCGAGTGGCGCACTGTTGCTTCGGAGAAGGAGGAGTCAGGTGGCAAGCCAGGCTATCAGCAGTTCGGGTGCCGGTAACCGTGTGATCATAGCCGTAGCGGGGGTGGTGATGCAGGTGGCGCTCGGTGCGGTATACGCCTGGAGCGTGTTCCGCGAGGCGCTGGCCGAACAGTACGGGACGTCGGTGACCGCGGTCAACACGACGTTCAGCATTACGATTCTGGCCCTCGGGTTCGCGGCCTTTGTTGGCGGGCTCTGGATGGGCCGGTCGGGGCCGCGCATCGTGGCCATCACCGCTGGCATTCTCTACGGAGTCGGGATCTTTCTGGCGAGCTTCGCCGGGAGCAGCCTCCCGTTGCTCTATCTGACCTACGGTCTGGTCGCAGGCGTGGGGATCGGGCTCGGCTACATCGTGCCGGTCGCCACCCTGATCAAGTGGTTCCCCGACAAGCGAGGCTTTATCACGGGCGTCGCCGTGGCAGGCTTCGGCGGCGGCGCCTTCGTGACGGCGTTCATAGCCAAGGCGCTCGTCTCGTCGGTCGGCGTGTTCCAGACCTTCGCCATCCTCGGCGTCATCTACCTGATAATGGTCGTGGGCGCAGCGCTGTTCATGAAGACCCCCCCGGAGGGCTGGAAGCCGGAGGGCTGGGAGCCCGACACGACCGAGAGCAGCGACCGCTCGGGGGTGGATTACGATCTGGGCGGCGCTTTGAGGCACTGGCAGTGGTACGCGCTGTGGGCGCTCCTGTTCCTGAACGTGAGCGCCGGCATCTCGATCATCGTGGAGGCCGCGCCGATGGCGCAGGAGATCGCCGGAGTCAACGCGACCGTCGCCGCCGGCCTGGTCAGCATCATCTCGGTGGCCAACGCCCTCGGACGGTTCGGGTGGGCCTGGTTGTCTGACGCTATAGGCCGGAAGTGGGTCTTCTTCACGATGTTCCTCTTGCAGGCCGTGCTCTTCTTCCTGCTGCCGCTGGTGAGCGTGTACTTCTTGCTTGCCATCCTGGCCTTCGCCATAGTCTCCTGCTACGGCGGCGGCTTCGGGACGATGCCGGCCTTCGCCGCTGACTACTTCGGTTCCGCGAACGTCGGGAAGATCTACGGCCTGATGCTCACCGCCTGGGGCTTCGGCGGCGTGCTCGGGCCGCTCTTGATCTCCTACATACTCGACACCACCAAGAGCTACACCCTCGCCTTCTACATCATCGCGGCGATCATGCTCGGCAGCGCGGTCGTAGCCTTTATCGTCCGTCCGCCCACGCGCCCGCAGGAGGCCGGCGGCCGGACGGGTGACACCGCAGGAGCGAGGGTCTGAGGCGCGGTGATGCCCAGATGAACACGCTCGAGCCCTTAAGGTTCAGGCGAATCATGATCCCCGTCGACGAGTCCAGGCCGTCCCAGAACTCGCTGGCGGTCGCGGCGGGTCTGGCCAGGGAGACGGGGGCGCAGGTGATCCTGACGCACGTAGTCCAGATGCGATGGTCGCAGGACGAGCCCGAGGTCAGGGTGACCTACGGAGGAGATCGTGGACGACTACCGAAGGTCGGGCGAGGAGACGCTGAGGCGAACGGCAGGGAGCGAAGTCTTCTCCGGGCTCGACGTGGACACGCAGCTCCTCTTCGGCAACAACCCGGCCAGGGAGCTACTCGGGCTCGCCAAGGAGTGCGAGGTGGACGCCATCGCCATGGGCAGCCACGGGCGAGGGGGTTCGGAAGCATGATCTTGGGCTCGGTTAGCCAGCGCATCGTCCACGACGCCACGGTGCCCGTGATCATCGTCCCACCCCATCTCGAACGAGCGGAGGAGACCAGCGCTTAGCATAAGACCCGGAAGAGCGCGAGTCCGGGAGCCTGAACGCATTCCGGCGGCGCGCTCTCTTCGGGCGTCGAGAGGAGTTTGTATCCGCTTGACCAGATTACTTACATACAATATAGTGCCGATATAGTGCCGAATTTGGCAGGGGAAATGAGAAAGGAGAATGGTGGATAGGGACGCGGAGTGGCTGCGCGTCGAGCGGACGTCAGCATTCAAGGAGCTCGCGCAGAAAAAGAAGGCATTCATCGTACCGGCGACGATCTTCTTTCTCGTCTTCTACTTCGGGCTGCCGGTCCTGGCGGGTTTCACGACCATTCTGGACGGGTACGCGGTAGGCTCCGTCACCTGGGCTTACGTGTATGCTTTCGCCCAGTTCGCGATGACCTGGATCCTCATGCACCTCTACGTGAGCCGGGCCAACCGGTGGGACGACCTGGTGGACCGGGCGCGCAACGAAGCCACAGGCGAAGCCGGGGAGGCCAGATAGCGTGAGCGATCAGGTCATATCCATCGTCTTCTTCGTACTCATCATCGCGCTCACGCTCATCATCACAGCCTGGGCGTCGAGGCGGAACGTCGACACCAGCCACCACTACGTGGCAGGAGGTGAGATCAAGGGCTGGCAGAACGGGCTCGCCATCTCGGGCGACTACCTCTCTGCGGCCTCTTTCCTGGGGATCGCGGGCGCCATCGCCCTGACCGGGTTCTCGGGCTTCTACCTCTCGATAGGCTTCCTCGTCGCTTACCTCGTGGTACTGCTACTCGTGGCCGAGCCGTTGAGGAACCTGGGCAAGTACACGATGGCGGACATGCTTGCGAGCCGCTTCAACACGAGCAGCGTCCGCTCGGTAGCGGCCCTAAGCACGATAACCATAAGCATGTTCTACATGATCGCCCAGCTCAACGGGGCCGGAGCGCTCATCGGGCTGTTGCTCGGCTTCCCCTACTGGATATCGGTCATAGGGATCGGCATCCTCATGACCGTCTACATCGTCGCCGGGGGCATGATCGCGACGACCTGGATCCAGATCATCAAGGCCGTGCTGCTCATCGCTGGCTCCCTGCTCCTGAGCATCCTCGTTCTCAGCAAGGTGGGCTTCAACCCGTTCGCGCTGTTCTCGCAGGTGGAGAGTGAGCTCGGCAAAGAGATGCTGTCTCCGCCTCCTCCGAGCGGTCTCGTCGCCGGGCTCGACGTCATCTCGCTCAACATCGCCCTCGTCCTCGGGACGGCTGGGCTGCCGCACATCCTGATCCGGTTCCTCACCGTCCCGGACGCCAAGACGGCTCGGTCCTCCATCGTCACGGCCACCTGGATCATCGGCCTGTTCTACCTGCTCACCCCCGTCCTCGGCTACGGCGCGGCGCTCTTCGTCGGGCAAAAAGAGATCGAAGAGGCTAACGTAGCGGGTAACCTGGCCGCTCCGCAGCTCGCCGCCCAGCTCGGCGGTCCCGTGTTCTTCGCCTTTATCTCGGCGGTAGCCTTCGCGACTATCGTGGCCGTCGTCGCGGGGCTCGTGGTCGCGGCCTCGAGCGCCTTCGCCCACGACTTCTACAGCAACGTGATCCGCCACGGCGAGGAGACCGAGCGGGAGCAGTTCAGAGCCGCCCGTGTCACGGCCGTGGGTATCTCGGTCGTCGCGATACTCCTGGCGATCCCCCTGGGAAGCCTCAACGTGGCGTTCCTCGTCGCGCTCGCCTTCGCTGTCGCCGCGAGCGCCAACGTGCCCGTCATACTGCTCACGATCTTCTGGAAGAGGTTCAACACGACCGGCGCGATCATCGGGATGCTGCTAGGCCTGATCTCCGCGGTTGTCCTCGTCATCATCAGCCCGAACGTGTTCACGGGCCCGAGCCCCGAGCCGCCGGCGACCCCGATCATCCCCATAGATCCCATCTTCCCGCTGAAGAGCCCGGCGCTCATCTCCGTTCCCCTTGGCTTCCTCGGCTGCTACCTCGGCACGCTCCTCGGCGGCCGCGGGGCCGAACGCGAACGCGAGCAGGGCATCCAGCGGTCCTACGACGAGATCCGCGTCCGCTCCCTCACAGGCATCTCCGACATCGAGCGGGAGATCAAACAGGCCGCCCCGGAACAGGAGCCGCGCACCACCTAGTTCGACCCTCGCTCTCAAAGCGCCCCCGTCTACCGGCGGGGGCTCATCTTTGCGCAATGATAGCTGACCCTGCAACCGAACTGGGGAACAGCCGGGTGGAGATCGTCATCCGCCACGCCGAACCGGACGACTACGAAGCGATACACCGGATCCTGAGCGGCCCGCGGGCCATCGCAGGCACGCTGCAATTACCCTTCCAGTCGGTCGAGCTCGTGCGGAAGCGCTTCTCAGAGGCGCCCGAGGGCTCACCCCTATCGTTCAGTGCCCGGATCTTCGTCCCGCGCTCCTCGAGCTCTCGCCGGAGGTGGTAGTGATAGGCCAGCTCACGGGCGAAGCGGTCTCGATCTTGAGCCAGCACCACCGCAACGCCCCTGGCGGCCACGAGGTCCCTCACGCGGTCTATGCCGGGCCTCTCCAGAGAAGCGCTGCTCTGTCCGGGGTCTTGTACCTCCTCGAGGACTTCGTAGCCTTCACGCTCGCAGTAGGCGCGTAAGGCTTCGTGGTGAAGAACCCCTCAGACGGTAGCTCGTTGGAGCTCAGCGTGGGCGACCCGGCTGCAGACCCTACTACAAAGAGCGTAGAGCTCCGATGAAGGTGGACTCCCAGCAGGTGGTGGCCAACCTCAATGCAGACAAGGTAGATGGCCTGGACGCGCAGCAACTGCGCGGTGCCCGCACCTGACAGCATGACCCCGGCCCTATGCACGTGATGCCGCTGACCGACCTTAAGCCGCGGCGCCGCGGAGGGCTTGGCCGAACTCACTGCGGCCAAGCATGTGCTCGGCCAGCAGCTGCATCTGCCTGACCCGCTCGCGCGAGATGGCGAGCTCGTCGCCCAGCTCTGCGAGGGTAGCGGGCTCCCTATCGTCGAGGCCGTAGCGCCTGACCAGGACATGCCGATGGCGTTCGGGGAGCATCTCGATGGCGTTCTTTAGCCCCGCACTCTCCATCTCGCGCATGACCGTGCCCGGGGTGTCGGAGGCGCGCTCGTCCTCGATCAAGTCTCCCAGCTCCGAAGAGCCCTCCTCCGAGCTCAAAGGCTGGTGCAGACTCATCGCATCCGGCATCGTGCCTTTGACGTCGCGTACCTGCTCGACATTCCACCCGATGCCCTTGGCGACCTCCTCATCGGTGGGCCTGCGCTCGAGTTTGGCAGAGAGCTCGTTGTAGGTGCGTGCCATCTTGCGCATCTTCTCCGCCATGTGGACGGGGACGCGGATGGTGCGACCCTTGTCAGCTATGGCTCTCTGCACAGCCTGACGAATCCACCACGTGGCGTAAGTGGAGAAGCGAAAGCCCTTGTCGGGGTTGAACTTCTCGACCGACTTCATAAGCCCTATGTTGCCCTCCTGGATGAGGTCCTCGAAGGGAAGCCCGTAGCCACGATACTTCTTGGCCACAGATACCACGAGCCTGAGGTTCTTCTCTATGAGGCGTTGACGTGCCCTCATGTCGCCTGCCTTGGCCCTCTTGGAGAGGTCTATCTCCTCCCGGTGCGAGAGCAGCCGCCCCGTGTCGATCTTAGCGAAGTAGCCGGGGATCAGATCCGGCGCCTTTGGCCCTCGCTCAGGACGTCGCGCCTTGATAGTCTCCATAGTTTTCATACGACTCCTCCTCGCCACTCCTAGATACTCTTCCGCCGCGTCTTCTCTACCCGCCTACGATTTTGCCCATCGTGGCGGTCGTGTTCTCCATCAGTTGCACTACCCGTAGGCCTGCAAATTCACTCGGGCGGGCGGCGCTCGTCCGAGGCTTGCCAGTCTGCAAGTCTTCTAAGGCACCTAGGGGTTGCGCCAAGTTGATTTATCAGGGGCGCTAACCTGCCATCTAACCTAATATTTATATTGTAGCATACTGTTACGATTTGTCAAGGTTTGTATTGACCTTGGGATGCCCCGCAACCCTGGCGGCTTCCTGGGCGCCATCATCGTGCCCTAGGCGTTGCGGGCCGGGTTCCTAAGGGGCTCCGGCCCTTTTCCTAGCGGGCCGGGTGCGTCGCCATGAGGTCATTGCGCTCCAGTCGCCTACCGCACCCGGGGCAGCGCGTGATCTGTTCGGCATATGTCTCACTGATCTTCTCATCGTTGAAGAACACCCATCGGTGTTGCCCACCGACCCACCAGATCTCCCCCCAAATGTCTATCCCTTGCTGGCACGGGCAATGCAGTGCCGCCATAAGCTCAAGCCTCCTTCTCATCTCTGTAGGGGTTATCGGAAGTGTGGCTCGCGTTCTGCCTAGCGGGCGAACCATCCTCCTGTCCTACCAATGAGTTCGGGGTTACGTTCATCCTCAGCCAGTAGCGCGCCGCCGTTTGCACCATCTCGGGCCATGGCGCCCCATGGGACATCTTGTCGAGGTAGCCGTTGGCCCCCAGACAGTAGGCCATGTGTACGTCTTCGGCACGGATGGAGGAAGCGAGCATCACTACGGGGACGAACCTCGTGCGCTCCGCGGAGCGCATCTTTTTCAGCACCTCGAAGCCGTCCATCCGGGGCATCCTGACGTCCAGGAGTACCAGGCCCGGCATGCCAGAAGCCTCTAGCTCGGGGTGGAAGAGGTAGTCGATGGCCTCCATGCCGTCGTGGGCGAGGACCACCTCGTTTGCGGCCCCCTCCCCTTTCCGCAAACAAGCCATGGTCAACTCCGCAGTAAGCGTGTTGTCTTCCACCAGCAAAATAACTCCGTGTGGCATGGGCGGGGCCTCCGCGTCGAGTGCCTTTTTCCCCACCGTCCGCGCAAAGCCAGCCTTGTCTGTCGAGACGATCCAAACGAAGATAGTCGGAATTTTGTAACTATTGTAACTCATTATCTTCCTGAGCGTATGAACTCACGCTTGAGGGTATTCCACGTGGACCCACAACTGGCCTATTCACCGAACCTCCCAGAGAGACTGTTCGAAAAGGGATACGAGCAACGCTCCAAACGTGAATGTGGCTGGTATGCGGAGGGCTAGACCCCTGACCGGGCCGGGGTCCTAGAAGGGGTCCCGACTCTTTCTGTGCTCGCTGCATGACTTTTGCGTTCCGGCGGTATAGATCCCCTAAAGCGAATAGGCTCGTGAGGGCAGACAGGGGACGACTATGGAGCGTAGCGTGTTCGTAGCAGAGGGGCAGCTGGACATAGGACCGGAGCATCTATGCCTGATCTTCCTCGACGGGTAGGGGCTGGCGGGCTTGCTGCTACAACGCTTCCCGACCGAGTTCGACGGGGATTACTACCGTTTGGGCCGCGTGCGCCTCACCGTGGAGCTGCTGGAAACCCCGCAGACCTAGAGCGGCTCTTAGCGCAAGGCCGGGGTACAATAGGGAACACAAGGCCGGGACCGTCGCGTGGCCCCAGCCTTTGCTCTGCTACTATCGCTTCCGGGCAGGGGTTTCTGGCAACGTCGAGCATAGCTCTGGGCTTACGCCGCGGATGGTCATGCTTCCGTACTTGTTGGGATCACGGCTGCGCCTGGTATCCATCGTCAGCTTTATCTGGCCACCCTTCGCCAGCTCTACGAGTATCTC
>Ga0126310_10000547_pt1 | contig 13203 bp, 13 predicted proteins | sample Plot60_FD_92540 | JGI IMG/M metagenome (GOLD analysis project Ga0126310, IMG submission 92540) | Serpentine soil microbial communities from UC McLaughlin Reserve, CA, USA - Plot60 | ecosystem: Environmental > Terrestrial > Soil > Grasslands | place: USA: UC McLaughlin Reserve, Lake County... | reverse complement strand
TCCCCTCCAGGGAGCCCACAGCCTTCGCGGCCCTGATGTGGGTCTCCAGGCGCGAGAGCACCGCCGGGTCGGAGATGTCGCCCCAGGCCCGCCCGTAGGTGCGTCCGATCTGGTCGAGCCCTCCCGCGGCAGCGAGCATCCCGACCATCCCCGGCTGTTCGGGGTTGATGTTCGAGAACAGCAGGAGAGGCCCCGGCGTCTCGTTGGCGGCCAGCATGGAGAAGTGCGGGAACGCCCACACCGGGATGTTGAAGACGGTTAGATCCGGCCTTGCGTCGGCGACGCGGCGCGCCTCGTTCACGGCGAGCCGGTTGGTCCAAACGAGCTCGCGCGCCCGCACGACCTCGTGCCCTGCGGCCTCAAGCGCGCCGGCTATGTCGTCTTCAACGTCTTGGGCGAACTTCCCGACGCCCGCGCCCTCGTGGACGAAGTCCCTTCCGTCAGAGAAGGTCAGCATCCCGATCCTCGCCACTACTTGCCTCCCCGTTCTAACTCGACACGACAGTCTGGCACGAGCCACATCCCCGCGCCACCAGGCGGAACGCCCACGAGAAGGACGCGGTCGTTGACCCCGCCGCCCGCGATCGGTACATTTCGGCGGGGAGACCGACGACGCGGGGGCGGGTATGGCGAAAAGCTTGCGGGTCTTGCTGGTGGGTGGGCCGATGTACGATCCCCTGTACGCGCGCCTCGAGGAGTTCGAGGCGCGGGAGGGCATCGACGTGGAGGCGGTCGTCGTCCCCTCGCACCCGGATCTCAACGAGCGGATCGAAGAGGAGTTCGGCTCCGGAGCGGCTTCGTACGACCTGCTCTCCACGCACGCCAAGTACGCCCCGAGTCAGAGAAGATGGCTCACCCCGCTCGACGACGACCTCGAGGGAACGGAGCTCGAACCCTTCGCTTTGCGCCCCCTGGAGCTGGCGCGCATAGAGGGGTCCCTCTACGGTGTCCCGCGAAATCTGGACGTGAAGCTGCTCTACCATCGCACCGACCTCGTCCCCGAGCCACCCCTCTCGTGGGAGGAGCTCCGGGACGAGGCCGCCAGGCTGAGGTCGGGTGACGTCTACGGCTTCGTATTCCCAGGGAAGGAGTCCGGCCTTTTCGGCCACTTCTTCGAGCTGCACGCGATGGCGGGAGGGCGGATGTTCGAGGAGAGCGGTCCGCCGGCGCCGAGGCTGAACGACGAGGCGGGCCGCTGGGCGCTCACCCTCCTCAAAGATCTCTACGAGCAGGCCGCGCCGGAGGAGACGCCGGACTGGCACTACGACGAGGTCGCGGCCAGCTTCAGGGAGGGTAGGGCCGCGATGTCCACCGACTGGCCCGGCGGTTTCTACACCTACGAGGACCCCGAGACGAGCGACGTCGCAGGCTCCTACGACGTCGCACTGTACCCCGAGGGAAGAGCGGGGCGCTTTATCTACTCGGGCTGCCACACCTTTGCCATACCGGATACGGTCCGCGACCGGCCCGCCGCGGTCGAGCTGCTGCGTTTCCTCACCTCGCGCGAGTCGCAGACGTTCGAGGCCAGGCTTGGAACGCTCCCGGCGCGCAGCGACTCTCTAGGGGATGCCCGGTCCGAAGCGCCGGCCGGTTCGCTGGCCGAGCGGAGGTGGGAGTTGCTGGAGGAGGCGCAGGAGGCGGCTCTCATCCCGCCCAAGCACAAGAACTATCCAGCCGTGGAGGACGCCATCTGGCAGGGCGTCCGCGAGGGGCTCCTGGGGAAGAGCGTAGACGAGGCGCTCAGGGACACCGAAGAGACGGCGCGGCGCGCGGCGGAGAGCGGTTGATGGTCAGAGAGTGGAGGTACGATCCATGGCAGAGAACGGCGTGACCGATCCTTCGTCGAGGCGTCCCCTGGGGAGTACCGGTTTCTCGGTGTCGCCGGTCTGCGTCGGCTGCGCGCCGCTCGGGAACATGCCGAAGACGTTCGAGTACTCCGTCTCCGAGCAGCGGGCGTTCGAGACGCTTCGCGCCGTCTTCGGGAGCCCGCTCAACTTCCTTGATACGGCCGCCTCCTACGGGGACGGGGAGAGCGAGCGGCGCATAGGCGAGGCGCTCGGGGCGATCGGGGGCCTGCCCGAGGGCTGCGTGCTTGCCACCAAGGCAGACCGCGACCCGAAGACCGGCAACTTCTCAGGAGATCAGATGCGGCGCTCGGTCGAGCGGAGCCTGCGGCTGCTGGGGCTGGACCGGCTACAGCTCGTGCACCTGCACGACCCCGAGTTCCTGGACGAGCCCGGACGCGAGCCATTCGAGTACATGATGGCGCCCGATGGCCCTGTGGAGACGCTTGCAAACCTCAAGGAAGAGAGGATCATAGAGCACCTCGGGATCGCGGGCGGACCAATTGACCTCCTGATCCAATTCGTCGAGACCGGTATCTTCGAGGCGGTAATAACACACAACCGCTATACGCTCGTGAACCGTACCGCCGAGCCCTTGTTCGACATCGCAGCGCAGCGGGGCGTGGCCACGCTCAACGCCGCTCCCTACGGCAGCGGCATCCTGGCCAAGGGCCCCGACACCTACGCCCGCTACGAGTACAGAGAGGCACCACAGGAGATGGTCGAGAGCGTCCGCGAGATGCAGAGCGCGTGCCGCGAGTTCGGCGTCCCCCTGGCAGCGGCCGCCCTGCAGTTCTCCCTACGCGACCCACGCGTGGTCTCGACCATAGTTGGCATAAGCCGCCCGGAGAGGGTCAGGCAGACGATCGAGCTGGCAACCCACCCCATACCGGACGAGCTGTGGGAGCGGCTGGACTCCCTGGCCCCTTCTGGCGGCTAGCGCGGCTGTCGAGGACATAGACCCAGGAGCACAACTGCGCAGTTAGGTTGCTGAGACAATCAGGGTCTCGGTAAGTTCGCCTGTGATGTGTTCTCGGAAGGTCGCCAGAATCTCATTGTGAATTCATCGGAAAAGATCACCAAAGAGACTCCCCGTGACACGAGGGGCGAGGAAGCGTTCATCGCGTCGAAGGCTCACCTGGTGAGGATGCACCCAAAGCACGGCCCGTCCTGCAGCCCCCAAGAAGAGGAGTGTGGCTCGCCCTGCGCCTACGGCGCCCGGATGGACGAAACGGTGAACGGTATCTCAGGATCGTCAGGAGGGAGGGTTGGATCCTGAGCAGGTCCTCCCTCAGCGAACTGTGAGTTCACCACCAAAAGCCGCCCACGCACCAGCGCGCCAGTTGTGGGGAAGTCCTCCGGGAACGGCACCGAAGTGTCCCCCTTCGCTCGCCCGGAGCTGAACTGGCCGTCGAGGGAGATCTCGGTTATGAACCCTTGGTTGCGGATGACGTAGAGGGTATGACCCCTGAGCACCAGCCCGTCGCCGTTTTTCAGCCTCGCACCGCCCAAGTCTACCTTGGTCACCTGCTTGGTTTGGGTGTTGATCCGGTAAAGTTTGCCGGTATTGGACTGTACGGTGAGCAGGTAACGACCGTTGGGAGTGGCGACTATGCCGTTGAGGTTGAATTCTCCCCCCGTATATGGAATGGGATCGCTTTGAATGGGAGGGTCGTCGAGATCGAGCCAGGGTTCGAGCTCTCCACTTGTGGAGGAGTTCGTCACCTCTTCCGCTGGCACCCGCCATAGGATCGGGACGAACGAGTCAGTGATGTAAGCGTCACCGCTGTGGGGATTAACCGCCACGTCGTTCAGGAAGCCCGCGCCTTGTGCGGGAGGAGCAGGAGGATCGAAGCTGCGGATCAGATCCCCGCCCGGGGTTTCGTAGACGAATACCTTACCAGTCTGTCCACCGGCGACATACAACCGCCCATCATCAAGCTCAAGCCCGACGGCTTGCGTGCGCCCGTCATCTCCACCAGGCAGGAAGAGTACGGCTTTCTCTTTGCTTACCTTTCCCCTGTAGATCGAGCCGTCGTCGACACTGGAGACGTAGAAGGTGCCACTCTTGTTCTCGGCGGCGATCCCTTCTGGATACCGTGCATCTTGCGGCAGCAGGTAGAGTTCGGGGCGCGGATCGGCTTTGGCACGTCCGGTGACGAAGACAACCAGCACGAGCAAAGCTGCTACCATCGCCACGCTCACGGCAAGCAGATAACTGCGCCCGAGCGCTACGCCGGTTGATGGAGAGGGACCGAACCCGTTGATCTCTTCAGATCTGGACATTTCTCTCCCTTCTTACAGCCGATATCGCCTGCTTTGCCTGTAACATCTCAGTATGCCAGTAGAGGAGGGGTTTGCGCTAGCAAGCACGACTTGCCGTCTCAATCGATGTGGCGCGCAGCTCGGAGACAACCGATCTTAGTATATTGAGTCGGTGAAGCCGCTTCCAGAACTAAAAAGCTAGACCAAACCGCTGGCTGCCCAGTTTAGGAATTTATCGGGTCAATGCTTTTGAACCTCGCTGTAGAGAAACTGTCTGAAAAAATCTCGGAGGCGTCTGCGGCGTAGCCCTACGGACCGTCGAAAATTATGGACGTAGTAGTGAACAAGCTATAGACCACTTTTCTGCCGGTATTGGCTCAGCGCGGGGCGTCCAACTCTGGAATCGGCCCCACAATCTCAACGTTGTACTTTGCGCGCAATCGGTCTGAACACTCGTTACCGTCGCTAAGGACCGCCGTTAACTTATCGGGGTCGCCGAGGAGTTCCTCCAGGCCAGCTGGAAGGTCTCAACAAACTTAGCAGGCTCACTTCCTACAACCCGGAAGCCGTGCGCGGTGTTGCGCGGTCTATAGAGGAATGTGCCTGGCTCGGCCTCTATCCTGGTGTCACCAGCGACGAAGATGAGTTTCCCCTCAAGGACATGGTTGCCTCGTCTTCATTATGATGGATATGCATTGGAAAACCGCTTCCGGGAGGGAAGGCGTTTTCTATAAATCCTGAGGTGTTCCCGGTCTGTGCGCCGGTTGCTAGGATCCGCACCGACACTCTATTGGGCGCTTGCCTCGCCTGACTCTGGCTGGGTGTTTGCGCATATGGTGCTGCTTGCGCATTTGTTCTGTCTTCCGGCGCCATACTCGTTCCTCCTACTAGATCTGCGTACCGTAATCCGTCGTGATCGTGCTCGTTGCTTTGCCTCCTTTTTCATGAGCATCCCGCGATCGAAGTACCGCTCTCGGCCCCAATTGGGCAATCACGATGATTCAGCGGCACCGAAGAAGCGGTTCAGAGCGTCAGCGGTTGGTTCGGGAGCCTCTTCCGGGAAAAAGTGTCCGGCGTTGAGGGCGCGTCCTTGAACATCATCGCCCCAGGCTCGCCAAAGCGCGATTGGTCCGGACTCCTCGACGTACCAAGTATCAAGCGCTCCTCGAGCGCTCCACAGGGCTAGGAGAGGACAGACTATCCGACGCCCGCTCGCACGATCCGCCCTGTCATGCTCGCGATCGATGGTCGCGGCGGCTCGATACTCCTCACAGATAGCGTGTGCGTGACTAGGATCTCGAAGAGCCTGCACATAGGCGGCGCGGACCTCCGGAGGAAACACAGCCGGGGGAGAGCCCCATCCGCCGAGCGCATCGTCGACGATGGCTTCAGGGGCCGCCACCAGGATGCGCTCGGGAAGCGGTTCAGGCTGAGCGAGCAGCGACCAAGGCCAGAAGGCTAGCGCGAACCTTGCATCGGCGCGATCCCATACGGTCTCCGTCGGCAAGATGTCGAGAACGGCGAGCCGGTCGACACGATCCGGATGGTCAAGAGCCATGCGATAGGCGACGCGACCGCCACGATCATGTCCAGCGACCGAGAAATGCGGAAATCCAAGCCGCTCCATCACGGTCACCATGTCTTGCGCCATGGATCGCTTCGCATATGGCGCATGGTTCCGGGCGGAAGCCGGGCAGCCGCTGCGCCCGTAGCCGCGAAGATCGGCGCAGACGACCGCAAAGTTGCGGGCAAGCAACGGCGCGACGCTGCGCCACATCAAGTGTGTCTGCGGAAAGCCGTGCAACAAGAGGATCGGCGGCCCGGACCCGTACGAGCGCACGAAAATGCTGGTCTCACCCGTCTGGATCTCCGAGGTTGTGAAGTCATCCATCATTTCAGACTATGCTCATTCCTCAGAACGAGGGCTACGATATGCAGCTCATCGGTATCGCCATTCGATGAAAGACCGCTTTCCACCCTGAAGGGACTTTGTTATTCCAGGGCGATGTGCTTGAGTCCCTCCCAAGTCTCTCCCTTCACCGGGTGGCCCAAGACATGTGCCATCTTGCTGCCGGCCCGCTCCTGCAACGCCGCGCGCTCCATCTCCATGTATCTCTCCCATGTGCCCAGGGGGAGGGCGGACCCTAGCCCCTCGTACACGGGAACCTCGCTTCGCCCATCGTCACGCCTCGATTATCCTATATCCACCCGAGTGCCTGGGGAGACTATCCGAAAAACCTCACGTACGGGCCAACCGTCTTACTATAAACGCCTCGCTAGTCTTGGTCAGTCTCTCATAGTTCTTGCTCGTCCTCCTGTTGTAGTCTATCCATTAGAACGCCCGCTCCACTACCCGGCGGCGAGGGAGAACTTGCAAACCTCGGGGTGGCATGGGCTTCTGCCAGTCCACCTTCTCGCAGATTGCGCCGTCCGGACGCTTCGATCATTCCGGTGCCTTCGTAGGCTACCTTCGTCTCCTCGCCTACCGTGGCGGAGAAGGTAAACTCGGGGTTGCGTTGCGCTTGGAATGCATAGTAGGCTGAGTGCCCGCTCGCCGCGTGGTACAGTTTTGCGCGTAGCATGCCGGGATTCGAGAGGAGCACGGTACCGTGAGACGAATGGCCATCTTGCTGGCGCTGGTGGCGGCGATGACGCTTCTGGCCGCAGGTGTGGCGTTTACGCAGGCTCCGAAGGAAGAGGCGGAGCCCTACATCGTCGTGCTCGAGGAGAGCGTAGACAACCCTTCACAGGTAGCAGAGGGGATAGACCAGCGTCAGGAAGGCTTCGAAGTGGGCTTCGTCTACACCGAAGCCCTGGAAGGTTTCTCCGCGGAGATCCCGGACGACAGCGTCGATGATGTGCGCAACAACCCCCAGGTCGCCTACGTCGAGCGAGACAAGATCGTTACTACTACTGCCCAGAAGATCCCTTGGGGTGTGAAGCGTATCGGGGCCAACCTGAGCTTGACTCGGGCCGGCAACGGTAGTGGGGAAGTCACGGGCGTCAACATTTACGTGATCGACACCGGCATCGATCCGACCCACCCCGATCTCGACGTCTTGAGACCCCTCCACAACTTCCACGGTGGCCCTGTCGCCGATTGCGACGGTCACGGCACGCACGTAGCCGGTACACTGGCGGCCAAGGACAATCGCAGCCACGTGGTCGGCGTCGCCCCCGGCGCGCCGCTGACGAGCGTCAAGGTGCTGGGTTGCAATAGCTCCGGAACAACATCGAAAGTCGTCAAGGGCGTCGACTGGGTGACGGCGAACGCGCAAGAGCCGGCCGTCGCGAATATGAGCCTTGGAGGCGGGAGAAGCCGGTCGCTCAACACCGCGGTCAGGAACTCGGCGGCCAGCGGTGTCTTCTACTCGTTGTCGGCTGGCAACGACGGCCGGAGCGCTTGCAAGTCCTCGCCCGCGATGACGGGCGCAGGTACGAACAACGGGATCCTCACGACGGCCGCGACAAACATTGCATACAAAGAACCTTCCTGGAGCAACTTTGGCACTTGCGTGGACCTCTGGGCGCCGGGCGCGAAGATTCTATCGACGAAGTTGGGCGGCGGCACGACGACCATGTCCGGCACGTCCATGGCCGCGCCGCACGCCGGCGGTACGGCTGCGCTCTACCTCTCTGCCCACCCCACGGACTCACCAGCCAAGGTCGAGGCAGACCTCAAAGCAAAATCAACTGTGCCGGGTACCAAGAGCAAGGGCGGGCAGCGCGATATTCGGCTCGTAAATGCTAGCGAATACTAGCCGCTATATAGCCCTGTCTACGAAGGCGTCCTTCGGTACCAGGGATCTTCGTCCCCGTCGCTGCAGACGCGGACAATAGCAAACGCTGCCCGCTCGTAACCACGATCTTGCGGTTGCCATCATCGTGAGCATAGGTGTCAGCCGTGTCGCTCTACTCATGCCGAGCCCCCTCAACTGTTCACCTCTCCTGGCCAACATCCATATGCTCCTCCCTTCCGGGTCGTTCCTTCCTACACAGGTGTGGGTGTACCTCTTCGATCGTGTAGGTGCCGGCCTGCTTACCACGCCTGATTACATAATCGGCCCTCACCTCGCAGGACTTGGCTTCGCCTTCGCTGGTCATCCCATCCTTGACGGAAACGTTGAATGAGGCATCCGCGCCTGCCACTCCCTCGTGCGGCAACTCCATGACAACCCCTTCCCCTCGTACGATGCCGTCTGCAGCGTAAGCGCGCATTACCGAGCCCCGCGCCCGTGTCCCGATCAAGTTGTAGTCTTTTTCTTTGAGGTGTGCATACAACTTGCGCACGTCCGTCTCCCTCGCAAGGATAGCGTTAAATGCGCTAAGGGTCTGCTGCGGGGTAAGCCTTATCAATGTAATTCGGGGCACCGCGCTAGCTTTTCCGGTGTCGACTTCAGCTCGCCCCTTTTGGTAGAGAAGATCCCTGGGCAGCAGGGCGTTCACCAAGCCGGAGGTTCTCAACATCTCCAGGATAGCGCGCCGGTCGATTTGCTTGACCGACTCGATGGCGTAGCGCCTCGGATTGTCCCCCGAGGGCGCCAAAGTCAGCTCGAAACCAGATACGCCACTCCGATAGGCAATCTTGGCCATGCGCGCCGCCCATCGGAGTCCCCACCCCATCAACACGCGTGTCTTTATCAAGAGCCCTGCGAGCACACTAGTACCTTTACCATTATGTTTGGAGAATGGATTGATCACATCCCTGCCGGGACAAACCTTCGTGGCGAGGTGTCTCGGCAAACAGGTCTTGCCATTAAGGCCATGACGCTCAGTCCCGTCCTCTCGATCGCTTCTTCTGTGGACGATGATCATTCTGTGCCGCTCGTGGGGACGGCGCATCATACGCGAGGACATTTTTTCTGGCCTCAAGTACGTGGCCTACCGGCCTCGAGTCGTCTATAGTCAGGTCTGTCGGGCTGTACGGGACAGTCGGCGCGGAAAATGAGAAGGCCGCGGTTCAAAGGCCTCGAAGAGCGAGTAGGCGAGTGGCCACGCACCGCCGGCAGTGGATACAGGTTAGCAGGCGTCTTGCCATCACCGACAAGGATGTGCGTTGACGGAATGTGTAAGTTAAGCGATCTTCCCTGGGTCGTCATCGCGTTGTTGTTCGTCGGTATGCTCGCAGTGCGGTTCCTCGCTCCGGCAGAGGCGCAAGAGGTCCCCTACCTCAGCGGCGCAGCGTGCGCGCAGTACGGCGAGTGCGGCGGGGAAGGCGGAACCGACCCAGGGCCTCCGCTGCTGGCCTCTGCGTCAGCCTCAGCCTCCGCGCCTGCGTCGCCGCCCCCTTCCTCCGTGCCTCCGGACATTGAAGAGGACGACGATCCTCCGGGCTACGGTCAGCTTGTGGGCAAGGACGATGAGCAAAGGGTCGGCAGGGACGCAGAACAGGGAGCTCGCGATGCTACCGGCGCGCTCAGTCAGGCGAGGGAAGGCGAACATCAGGGCGGGGGGTATAGGACGGATGCGGGGAGCGGCTGGCTCGGGCTCGCCCAGAGCTTCGTGAGGCCGGGTCTCTGGAGCGCCGGCGAGGAAGACGTTGCGGCAGCCGACACGCAAGGTGCGCCGAGTGAGCCAGCGGAGGCCACACCTGTGTCGGACACCGCGGTGGAAGGCGGCGGGGAGCCCCTGAAAGAAGCGGCTGAGACCTCCGATGGCTCCGCTGAGGTAGATCTGGCAAAGGCCGACAACGGTGAAACACAGCTCGTTCGTGAAGTGGCTTCGGTAAAGTGGATAGACAGCGATTTCATGGAGAGTGGGATGGAGGTAGCAGGCGGCGAGCGAGACGTCGAGCCGGACGGCGACGGTGTGAAAAACGCCGAGGTAGGCTTCTCAGGGGGCACCACCGGAGGCAGTGTCGCTCAGGAGTTAAGGGCTGGCGGCGGGCCGCCGGACCTGGCCGTAGCGGGTTTGGGGCCAGTCGGCGAGATCACGGAGCGCAGGCACGGAGGCACGACGCTGGTTGCAGGCGCTGGGGCGCTTCTGGTCGCAACGGCGCTTGGGGCCCTGGCGATGGTAGTGCGCAGGAGGCGAGCGGGCTAAGGCTCGAGCTCTATAATCCCACGCTTGAGGGCCACGATCAGGGCGTTTGTCCTGTCGGCGACGCCGAGCTTGTCAAAGGTGCGCTGCAGCCCACTCTTGACGGTCGACTGGCTGATCGACAGCTCGAGGGCTATCTCTTCGTTCGTCATACCGTGCCCGATAAGGCGTAGCATCTGAACCTCTCTCAAGGTTAGTGCCTGGGTGCTGTTCGGGCCGTGACGGTCCAGCAAGCGGCGCGTTGCACGCGGGGTCATGTAGGCTTCCTTCGCCGCTACGGCTTGGATGGCCTCATGGAAATACCACTCCGGGTCGTCCTTCAAGAGGTAGCCTGCGGCCCCCTCCTCTATCGCGCGCAGGATGTCGCCGTCCGTGTCCGATTGCGTCAGTACAAGAATCTGGACTTCGGAGTCGTGCTGCCTTATCTCCCGGATAGCCTGTACGCCGTCCATTTTGGGCATTCGGAGATCCATGAGGACGACGTCGGGGGACAGGCGCCGCGCGAGGCCGACTGCCTCCTCGCCGTCGGTGGCCTCTCCGACGACGGCGAAACCGGGGTGCTTCGCGAGCATGCCCCGCACGCCGACCCGGACTACCGCGTGGTCATCGCAGATCAGCAAGCGGACATCGCGCGCGATGGACTCCAAGACGGTCTTCTCCTTTCGCCCTCGACCCAGATTCTAATTGTCCTCGCGTCCAGTATCCACGGTGTGGGAGGTCTGTGGCTCACCGGCGTCGGCGGCCGTGGGCACTTCGGCGAGGATTCTTGTACCCTTGCCGGCGGCGCTGGCGAGGAAGAGCGACCCACCCAACGACTCGGCGCGCCAACGCATGCCCTCTAGACCTCTCCGATCGCTCGCTGGGCCGTCATGATCGTCCAGGAGGGTGGGCTCGAAGCCTGTCCCGTTATCGTGTATGTCTAAGACGACCCGGTTGTCAGCGAAGTGGAGTGACAGATTCACCCTTTCGGCCCCGGCGTGTTTGCGCACGTTCGCCAACGCCTCCTGCGCTATGCGGTACAAACCGATCTCCGCGTCGGGGGTGAGAACACAGGGATTCCCGCGCGTGTGCACGGAGGCTGGCACCCCGCTGTCACGGGTCCAGGAAGTGACTAGGCGGTCTAGTGCATCCGGCAGTTCGCGTCCGTCGAGCTGGCGTGGTCTTTGGGCCAAAAGAAGATGCCGAGCGTCCTCCCGACCCTCACGGGCGGCGAGGAGCGCCAGCTGCACCGCGCGCCTGTTCTCCTCGGCCGCACGGTCGTTGGTGAGGCTCTCCAAGTGCATCACGATGCCGCTAAAGGCCTGCGCGAGGCTGTCGTGTATGTCCTGGGCAACACGCTGGCGCTCCTTAAGGGCACCTATCTCGATGCCAGCGAGCATGTTCTCAAGCGCGGTCGCGGCGTGGGCGGCCACGTTGCGGTACGCCCGAGGCACGACGCCCGGGATGCGCCAGCGCGTCCGGAAAGCGACTACGACCAGCCCACGTAGGCCACCAGCCGATGCCAAGACTGGTACCAGGTAAGCCGCGCGTATGCCGAGACGAACCCAGTTAGCTCGTTCTTCACCGGAGAGGGCTGCGGGTGTCACGGCGACTGGATCTCGCGATCTCCCCTGGGCGAGGCGTGGAATCGTCCCCTCGGTGATCCGGGTCCCGGTAGGCCACAAACCGACCGTGGACTGGCCATCGTTGCTCCGAAATGGCCAGTGCGCCCAGAGGTCCAAGCGGTCCGACAGACCGCTCTCATGAAGGGCATTGCCGGTGCGCCACAGCGTTACGGAGGAGACCTTGGTATTGCCCAAGACGCCGAACGCTTCAGCTACGTCCTCCGGACACCGTGCGCCAGAGATCATACGAGTGGCCCGATCAAAGGCCCCTTGGACAGCGAGGGCTCTGCGGGCCCAAGCGCCCCCGAGGTACCCCGCCACCACGCCTGCCGTCACGTAGATCAAGATCTCCAACGAATTTACGCCCTCGAAGGCAAAGAGGTTCAACGCCTCGAAAAGGAGCGCAGCTACTGTCCCGGTGAGAATGGCTTGAGAGGTTGTCGACCGTGCTACCCGCCAGGCGGTGAAGAAGGTGGCGAGCGTAGCGAAGGAGAAGAAGATGGCGCGTGAACCCCAGGTGCTGACCAGCGTGGCGAATCGGTCGAGGCTCCTACCCGGCGCCCCGCCGACGAGCAAGGGATAGAGGGAGGCGTACACGAAGACGAGCTGATAAACCAGCACGATGGTGCATACGGCAGCTGCGGCACCCGCTAGGAAGATAGGCAACCAGCTCACGGATCGCAGGGCATTGTTGACCATTCGCAGCACGCTGTCAGTTTACCCGTTGAGGTACGGGACTGCCCATTGTAGGGTGACCATGGGTGAGAGGTTATCCTCTCCACAGTACTAGATTGAACCCCGTACGGTAGCGCGTTACGCTACGAGTTCCAGGCGAGGAGAGGAGAGGGCATTGGCTGAAGAGCGGACCGAGCAGGTCATAGCGGCGATGGGGTTGCCCGACATGGCGGTTCAGAGCGACGAGTTGCCCTGGGTGCCGCAGGGCGAGAGGGTCTGGTTCAAGCCCTTGAGGTTCGACCTGGCTACGGGGCGTTGGATCAACCTCCTCAGGGTCGAGGGTGGGGGCAAGGTCAACCGCCACCGCCACACAGGCGGGCAGGTCATGGGCTTCTGCATCGAGGGCTCCTGGCACTATCTGGAGCGCAACTGGGTCGCGCGTCCCGGAACGCTGGTCTACGAGCCGCCGGGCGACATCCACACCCTCGTCGTCGATGACGAAACAGGGTACATGGAGACGCTCTTCATCCTCGAAGGGACCGTCCAGTACATAGACGACGAGGACAACCTGATCTACCAGGACGACGTGTTCTCGAAGCTGGATCGCTACCTGAAGTTCTGCGAGGATCAGGGCATCGAGCCGAAGGACCTCTGCTACTGATGGCTATCCTCGACGACTTCAGGCTGGATGGCCGCGTTGCGCTCGTGACGGGTGCGGGGCGGGGCCTCGGCCAGGCCCTCGCCGTCGGCCTAGCCGAGGCGGGCGCCGACTTAGC
>Ga0126310_10000546_pt1 | contig 13204 bp, 10 predicted proteins | sample Plot60_FD_92540 | JGI IMG/M metagenome (GOLD analysis project Ga0126310, IMG submission 92540) | Serpentine soil microbial communities from UC McLaughlin Reserve, CA, USA - Plot60 | ecosystem: Environmental > Terrestrial > Soil > Grasslands | place: USA: UC McLaughlin Reserve, Lake County... | reverse complement strand
GTAACAGCATCTTGCGCAGAGTTTCTAGCTTCCGTATAATTGCCAATTGCAAATTCGTTGTTTGCCTGCTCGAGCATCTGCATAGTGACAGCATTATCTAAGCCGCTTCCCCCTCCAGCAGCACTATTTATCTGCGCCTCGGCATTGGCAAGTGCTTCTTGGGCAGCGGCATGCTCCCTGCCTGTGGCAATAGCTGCGTCATTTGCTTGATCTGCCAATCTTTCAGCTTCTGTGAACATCCTGACATCACGTGCATCTATCGCTCTCTGAAGCAGATCCTTTGCGCTTGTCAGCACAATCCCTGGATTGTTGTTGTTTATCTGAACAATAGTACTTTCGGCTGCCGTGATTACGATGTTTGCCTGCTCTTGTGTGCCCAAAGCTCCTATTATGTAAACGAACCTTATGTTGCCAGGTTTGTATGTAAGGATTTGCTGATCACCTACAAGCACTATAGATGGGTTTTCTCCTGGATCTGTTAATACGCTATCTGGAGGCAGCTTGACTGAGAAGGTGATGGTAGAATTAAGGCTGAATATCCATTCCCTTCGGTCTTTGGACAAAAAATCCGAAGTCGTATAACTTATCTTGAGGTTTGAAGCGTTTGGCCTACTGAGGACAATTTCATTTGGCATTTCTCCTCTGTTAAATCCGACCACATTGTCCTCATAGTCAACTACGACAAGGTCCCTGATGTCGTCTCCAAAAAGCTTGATCCTTATTTCTTCAGCAAGAGGATCCTCGATGCCGACGTTGTGTTCAACAAGAGCCTCGCCGTTTGCAAAGAGCGCAATAAAGAGTGACGAGGTTGAACTGCGGCCTTCCTCCGCCTCCTCGTCCTGAGCAGATGCCGGGACTATGGCAATAATGACAATAAGAAGGAGCATCCCCGGAATGAAAAACCCGGCTCCATCTTTCCAATGAGATGCCGATATCATTAAAACGAGTTTACCAAGATTAAAAGGAAAGCTGGAAACGATATAAGTCTTCTGACCTGTCTAATTCCTCATCTCGGGATAAAATGTTCTAAAGTTTTTATCTTTATAGCCCTCAACCCACTTAAACTTACGCTGTAGCGTTGAAGTGTATATTTTAGTCCAATCAAGCTCTACGTAGTTGAGCCAAGCTTTCATGATTCGGGGGTCGATGTAGTTGCGGAGAGATGTACCAAGATTGTAGTCTCGGGTCTCCTGCTGAAGTATTAATTGCATCTGTAACTTTTCTATCCTTTCTTCTAGCCGCTTCTCCTGCAGTTCTGTCTTCCAATTCTTAGCTGCAATATCAGCCTTAAGCTTGGCTATTGCCTCCTTCTTTTTGGTCATCGATTCTTCGAATTTTTCAAGTGCTTTTCTAGCTGCAGGGTTCTTTGGATCGATTCCTTTTTTGTGGTTGCACGTAATTGCAGCTTCAAGGTTGGCCTTTTTGGCTGCATAGATTTTCTGTGCTTCTAGCGAGTTCTTGTCGACCTTTGCCTTTGACAGCTGCCGCTGCACCACCCTTGTCGCAATACAGGTTCTGAACACCTTGGCGGTAAGCTCTGGCATTATCTGCTGTAAGAAGGCGTTTACTTTACGCGAATTGATACCGTCAAATATCGGGTCACTTGGCCTTTTGCCTTGCATAAAATTTTTCAGGTTCTTGTAAAGTGCTCTTGTATCTTCCGGATTTACTTCCAGCCTCTTTTGCCATGGGACGCTGTCCTTGCCCAAAAAATTGAATTCAATGATCTGTCTGCCGTTTACCTGCGGGAATTCGATATGCTCTACTCTAAGCGTACTTGCGCCAACGGTGTCAGCCTCTTCAGGGTCCTTTTCATCACCGACTCTCATAGCAAGTTTTAGTATCAGATATGCAACAGTAGCAACCTTGCCATCTCCCTTCATCATCCTCTTTATCACTTCCCTATGCACTTTGTCCTCACGCTCGGCCAGCTTTTTTGCCTTGTCATATTTGGCTTTATCATTTTCTTGGCGAAGTGCTGCGGAGTCGTGCAGCCACACATATTTGCGCTTACCAGTCAGGCCTTCTATCCAAGTAGCAAGCCATGTCGATGAATGATCGTGGATGATGGCCTTCCAGTTACCCTCCGGCACTGGCGCGTTTTCGCCCAAGTTTAGCGTAACATCCTGTGGCCTTACCCGTGGCTTCCACCGGCCTCTCATCGGGTGCTGCCCGCGGCCCATGAACAATGCTGGCGGCTCAACCAGCCAGTTTGCGATGTCTACTTCAACGCCATCGACCACTGCCTTACCATAAATCGACTTGAGCCTTTCACGCTCAGCCTTTTTTGCTTGGGATATACTTTTCTTTTGCTCCTTTGAAAGGGCCTTGTATCTCTCCTTTTCCCGTTCTTTCATCTCTTTTTCTTCGTCTGCAAGCCTATAACCCATCGAAAAATCTATGTCATTTATTGTGATGTTGTTATAACTCTCAGGCAGGAGCTTTTGGAGGTCGCTTAGGAAATTTTGCTGAAAGATAGGATCTTGGACATAATGTGTGTCCTTCTTCTTTGCCCACGCATAAACAATCTCTTCCTGATCTCTGTTGAGCGCCAGTTTTTCTCCCTTGACAGTAATTGTGATACCCCTTGGCTGATATTCAGGAGGGAAGGCAACGCCCCTATGCTCAAGTGTCTGCCACTTCGCACGTGCAGTAGCAGCAGTAGTACTGACGGCTTCTTCCAATTTTATTTAAAGCCATCTACAACTACTCTTAAACTTTATCCCATTAGACAAGAGCTCTGTCGCCCCAGACCTTCTCGCCTATTTTGGTTTTTTCACCTTCCACTATCCTATTCATTACTTCAATTGCGGCGGGCTTGTGCAAAAACTCGTTGTTGTTACCACACCGATAGGAATAGGTGCAACGAGGACAGCCAGTTTCGCTCATGCAGGAGCATTCAGATAATATGTGGAGCGAGCGTCCAAAAGCAATGTCTAGTCTATCATATAATATCCTGCTGGCTCCATTGCCACCGATGCTACCGTCATAGACAAATATTAATCCTGAAGAGCCAAGTGAAATACCGCCTAGGTCCTGCGATGCGCCACCTGTTATCATAGCGCTCCCTTCTATTATGACATGCTCTGAAGCGTGAAAGCCACTCATTTCCACGTGCTGCTCGTCTTTCACTTCTCGTAAGATGTATGATGGTCTGGGCGCTCTAAACACAAACCCTTTTGTAACAAATTCATATTCGAGCGGCTTGTCAAACATCACTTTTTTTCCTTGTGTTACCTCCTGACCGATTTCGATGTTGACGTAGCCGAGCACTGTCTTTTGGATCTTGAGTGCACAGTATGCTACTTCGACTCCGAAAACTACTTTCTTTTCGTATATTTCTAAAATAGAGGGCCAATCGTCCGTCAAAGCCTTTGTGTAATAAGGATAGTCGGATGGAATAGGTGAAAGCTCAGCATAGGGCTGGCTGTCTGTCTCAAAATGGATCTCTTGTACTTTGTACCGTCGACCTCCAAGAAAGTATACTGCGTGTTGATGGAGCTCTTCAAGCGCCTGCGGTAATGCTCGATCGCCTACGATCTTACCCTTAAACTTGATGTCAACCCTGCTTCCTATGCCACGAATGCTATATTCATCAAGCACCTTCAATGCGTTCTTCAGGTTAGGCACGAATCTATCTCTAATTACATTGACGATGCCCTTTGAGACAAGCTTTTGAAGTACGCCCCACATCTGCTTAGATTCTGATATCAACAATGGCTTGTCGCAGGCCATCGCTAGTACTTGGTACTCTAGTACGAATGGATTTGATGGATCAGTGTATGCAAATTCATGATCGTCCATATAGTCCGCTGGGTGCATCTTATAATACTGGCTTATTGGATCATTGCCAAGTGCGAGAAATGCGTACCCTTGCTGGCCCCGCCTTGCTGCGCGCCCGACTCGCTGAAAAAGCCGGTTAATAGGCACAATATTGGAAATTATCGCGTCAACACTTCCAATGTCGATTCCCAATTCGAGTGTAGGCGTGGCGGATATTGCCATCAGCTGCCCCGCCTTGAACTCTTGTTCTATTTCTTTCCTGAGAGCTGATGTTAGGCCCGCACGATGCACTCTGATGTTAATTCCCTGCCGCGCTCCATAGAAGGCGATCAGCTCGGAGCTAAGGTGCGAGCTGACAAATACAATAGTTTTATGCTTTCTCTGTGTGGTCTGTCTAAGTAAATCCAGCATTAATGATCTGTAAGATCTAAGCGAAGGAAATATTATCGCAAGGTTTATCCTGCCTCGCCTGCCCCTACCGTTGATCACTTGCATTTGCCTACCAAAAAGTGTCTGGCAAAATTCAGCAGCATTTGGCAATGTAGCCGATGCAGCAACGATCTGGAGTCTGCTTCCTATCAGCCTCTCAAGCCTCGCAATGATGTGGTGTACATTAGCTCCAAAGATGCCTGTGTATACGTGTGCCTCATCGGCTACCAGAAACTTAGCGGTCCTGACTATGCGTGAGAATTTCGTTTTATGCATCATGTGGTAGTGCAGCACGTCAAAATTGGTGATAATGACGTCGGGCGGGGACTCTATTACTACTCTGCGGTCCTTTTCTGATGTATCGCCGTCGAGGATTGCTACCCTTAAACTAAGTGGCTTTGCCAGCTCTTCTATCTTGGGTAATTGATCCCGTGATAGTGCCTTTGTTGGATAAACAAAAATTGCAGATACTGTACCTTCGCCACTGCGAAGTGAGCCATAGCGCAATAGTTGTTTTGCTGCAACAACTTCTTGCAGCAGTGGGATGCAAAAAGCCTCAGTTTTACCTGATGCGGTGGGTGCGGTGATCACTACATCTTTTCCCTGAAGGATTTTCTTGATCGCTTCCTCTTGAAATTTGTAAAGGTGGTTGATCTTTTTTGCTTTCAAGACCTCTATTATGGCTTTGTCTACTGGTGCATCATCAATCCGAGACCCAAGCTCCGGTGGAGGCTCCTCTATTGCCTGAAAGTCGACGATATAGTCCTGTTGGGAGCGCAGTGTCTGCTCAAGAAGTGGGTCACCAGTGGCTTTAGACGCAGCCAGGAGAGCATCTATTTCTGCCGAAGGCCGGATTATCTTTTCTTGTTGCATCAGGAGTTTGAGGTCATCGGCGTATGCAATTCCTGCGCCACTTTCACAGCGGTCGAGAAAGTCAAGATAAGCCTCGTTAGTACTGCCAGCCATGGGCACTATTGCGCAAATATTGCATTTGGAACATCGAAATATCAGCCGCCCATCAAATATCTTGTCAACTCCAACTGAATGTAGAGAGCTGCACTTTGGGCAGCGATAGTTTGTCAAGCAGCAGGCGCGTAAGCAGAAGCAAGATAATTGTTTTTCTATATTTTCTGGAACCTGTGAGACGCTGTCAAGGTAAAGCTTGAAGTGATCTGCAATACGTTATGCGATAAATCAGGATGCCTGTACGAAAGACAGCTTTTATGTGCTTTGATCATGAAATTGAAGAGGCAGAAGGAAAACAGTACTAGAAAGGCTGAAAACTAGCTATAATAATGGCGTGATGATAGAAGGTGCCAGCTAGTTGTCCGGTCTTGGAAGCCGCTACTGGACTGAGGTGATAGAGGTATTGCGCGCAGTCGTCCCAGTTTATGATAAGGTCAATAGGGTGATCTCGCTTGGTAAAGATGAGAAGTACAGGCTAAAAGGTATTAGAGGCCGCGTTAGGCCGGGCAATATCATACTTGATGCCGGCTCTGGCTACGGCAACATGTCGCGTTTAGCACTTGCAGAAGCTCGCGGTGACGCAAAGGTTGTAATGTACGATCCACTGCTCGAGATGCTTGCCAATGTCAAGAATTACTTGCTTGGTTCGCAGGCAGCGCTTTATTCCGGTGTTTTCGAGTACATGCCCTTCCGTGAGGGCATATTTGATGCTGTACTCTGTGGCTATTCTCTTCGCGATTCAATACACCTTCAACAGGCCATAGTCGAGATGCACAGGGTGTTAAAGACTGGCGGCCGGCTTGTAATAATCGACCTTGGCAAGCCAGACAACCGTGTATTAAGAGGAATGGTTTCTGTATATCTAAAATATTTTCTTGGAATATTAGCTTATTTGGCCGCAGGCAATTCAGGACTAAAATTCAAAATGCTTTATGGTACCTATGTTCGCTGGCCCCAGAATTCAGAGCTTGAGTACATGCTAAAAGAAAAATTTTCTCATGTACAGTTTGATAGGCGCATGATGGGCGGCGCAGTCATCATAGCCGCATACAAGTAATAATAGTGTAGGGTTGCAATGAATCACGCTGTAGTACTCGTTGCAATTTGCTCTGCCATTGTTGGCATTTCATACGGGATGCACTCGCCAATAGTACCGGTATTTGCCAGAGAGCAGCTTGCAGCTGACTATTCGCAAGTAGGCCTAATCGGCGCCGTCAACTATCTTCCCTATATGTTCGCTCCCTTCTTCGTAGGCATCTTGCTGGACAGGCTCAACAAGTCCTATGTTCTTCTCTCTGGCATCCTACTTAATGTATTTTCAATTTTCATTCTTTCAAGTGTGCAATCAACACTAGAAGTAATGCTTTACAGGTCTCTTGCAGGAGTCGCTCATGCTCTGTTCTGGCCTTCTTCTGAGGTTCTTATATCTATCAATTCAGCTCCAGAGAGGCGAGTCAAGAATATTTCTGTATTCATTGCAGCCTGGATTTTAGGCTTCATGGTTGGACCCATCATTGGGAAACTGATTCTAAACGCATTTGACTACTATGCTCTGTTCCAGCTTTCTGCTGCCACTATAGCAATAGGAATTGTACCATCAGTACTTTTGCGTTCCTACGGCTGGCCGGCTGTCCAAAAAGATCTAGAGGTGGTTCGAGTAAGCTCTATCGAAGTAGCGAAGGAAATTGCCAATCACCCAAGGCTTGCTGGAGTGATACTTTACTATGCGATCACATTTGGAGTAGTGCTTGCAGTATACCCTGCATATATGAGCGACGCGTCACTTACAACTGAAGACATTGAGTTAATGTTCTTCTTTTTTGGTATATCGCGTTTTGCTACTCTTCTGCTGCTACTTGTGACAAGGATATCTAGATACGGTGAGCTTGCGCTTGCGCTGGCTGTTTCGACAACGGCAGTAGGCATGATCATTTCTTTTTCGTCGACATCACTTCTATCCTTTGCAGTGTCAATTGCTTTATTCGGGCTTTCGACCAGCATATTTTATCCTGTCTCCTTCAGTCTTGTGACAATGGACACACCATCCGGACATGTGGGTTCAAAATTGGGAGTCTATAACACCCTTTTTGGCGTGGGGTGGACGATCGGGCCAATAGTGGCGGGATTTGCCTCAGACGCATTTGGCTCGGGCAGCCCATATCTTACTTTCTTTATCATAGGGACCACGTTTGCAGCAGCAATTATAATATTTAGAAAAGGCCGCAAACATTTTTAGGCATAAGGTGCTAGTTTGTATGTAATGCATGTTCAAAAGAAGGATATCCTTGAAGATCAAGTGCCGGAGTACGGCCTTGAGGCGCTTGTAAGCATAATTGAAGACAACAAGGCGCTGATTACGGCGCTCAAGGAGGCAGGCGAGCACTTTTCTATATTCAAACAGCGATTAGATGGACATATAACCTAGATTATTGAAACCCTGCGGCCCTCTATCTTTATTCTTCCTTCGCAAAAGAGTCTTACAGCCTCGGGGTAAAGTTCATGTTCTTGCTCAAGTATTCTTGCTGACAGGCACTCTTCATTATCCCCCTCTACTACTGGCACTGCCTTCTGAAGTATCACGGGTCCGGAGTCCATTCCTTCATCGACAAAGTGGACCGTACAGCCGCTAACTTTTACACCATAGTCAAGCGCCTGCTTCTGTGCATGGAGTCCGGGGAATGCGGGCAGGAGAGCAGGGTGGATGTTCATGATCCGCATCCTATATTGTCTTACTAACTCGGGGCTTATTATCCTCGTAAAACCCGCAAGGCACACAAGTCCTGACTGGGGAGTGACGCCATGCTCGTGCAGTATGGTAACTATATTTTGGTCATAGTGCCAGCCCTTCAAGCCGTCAGATGGTATCACCTTGGTAGGTATCCCGTATTTTTCTGAAGCAATCTTAAGCCCTGCCGCCTCTGGCTTATTTGAAATTACAATGCATGGCTTGGCATTTCCTATCCTGCCTGACTTTATTGCAGCCAAAATTGCATCCATGTTGCTTCCCCTGCCAGAGATTAGCATTGCAAGGTTGATCAAGTATCTTTTATGACTTGTCTCCCGCCTATTCTTAAACATCGCTAGTCAGTTCCTCTCACTCTGTAGCCAGCGGGATTTTTTAACATCGCATGTTGGAGATCCTGAAACTAGATCAAGAAATTGTCTAATATTTCGGGTTCAAAATTCTATATCAATGACAGTACCTGACTTGTTAAGCATAATTGATAATTCCAGGCTACAAGCTACCTTTAGCTTCTCTTATAGCAGCTAAATCTTAAAATACTCATGTCCTCTAAGCATGACGGCTCTAATGAAGGCGAAAGTTAGTCTTGGCCAGTCCGGCATAATGATACACCACGGAGATACTGCAATCGCGCTTGACCCTTCACGCCCTGCCAATTGCCATTTTACTTTTGTATCTCACGCTCACGTTGACCACCTTCACAAGCGTGGTATAGAAAAAAAGAATAAGAGTGCGGTGCTAGCATCAAAAGAAACTGCTCTGATTGCACAGGCGAGAGGCTACACAATTGGTAACCCCTCTGAACAGTATGATGGCTTTACGCTTGTAGACACAGGGCACATCTTGGGATCGCGCGGCCTCTTGATAGGCGAGGACTTCTACTACACCGGAGATATGTCAATGCGAGAGCGCGCGTTCATGAAGCCAGCGAAGGTACCCCATGCCAAGACGTTAATAATTGAGTCGACCTTTGGCCGGCCTCAGTATGTCTTCCCGCCAATATCTGAAGTAACACATAAGACAAATAAAATAATTTCTGAAATGTACGACCTTGGTATACCTGTAATATTGATGGGATATACACTTGGTAAGGCCCAACTTTTGACAAAGCTGTTCGGCCATTGGGACCCAATAATACATGACTCTGTTGCCAAGATAAACGCGGTCTACTCTGAACTTGGAGTAAAACTGGAAAGCGTTATGACCCACTCACAGGCGGAGGAGCAGGGTCTTCTGGCAAAGAACCGACCTTGGGTAATGGTTGCCCCTCTTATGTCTTCCAAGTGCGCCTTTTTAAAGGACATGAAGAACACATACGGCGCAGTGACCATCGCGTTCACTGGCTGGGCAATAGGTAGTCGCTACAGGTACATGATGGGCCTTGACTATGTCATGCCGCTTTCTGATCATTGCGACTACAATGAACTGGTAGCGGCAGTTAAGCAGTGCAGACCCGAAAAAGTCTATACTTTTCATGGGTTTGCCAAAGAATTTGCTGAAGCGTTATTGCAAATAGGGTTTGATGCCGAGGCCGTAGGACATGGCAAGAATGGAAAAGAGAAAACGCTCTCGCTTGACTCATTTCTGTAGAGTTCATTAGTTATTCTTTTTTTTGAGCACACCACGGCATAAGCATAAACAAAAATCTATTTCGCAAGAAATAATTCAAAAGAGCATATATAATATTATATGCACACGCATATTAACGCATGAAAGATGAAAGCAAGAATATTGACAACTCCTCCTGACCTAAAAGAAAACAACCATCATTATAATATCACTTCCTGTGCCCATCCTTGAAATAGGGAATAACCTTGGATCCAAAGATCTCGATATTCTTAAAGTAACCTTCTCCCCAGAATCTGATGATAAAGTGGTTTGTTCCCGCTTTGATAAAGCGCTCTAGCATTGCAATGACCTCGTCAGGTTTGCCGACACCAATTGCACTGCGGGCTACGCTGTCAGGTATCTTCAGAGCGGCGCGCTTCATCTGCTCCATTAGCTCCGGCTTGTTCATTGCATATTCAGTGAAGTATCTGCGGAAGTCAAAGTCAGAATCTTGCGGTATGTCATGCACTTTGAGGAGTTCGGGTTTGTATAGGCTCACCTTGACTGCATTTTTCATCTTGTTCCATGCTTCCTCGCCATCGTCTGTGAAGTAAACATCAACATCATTTGCGAATTGAAAATTGGTTAGGTCGCGGTCACGCTTCTTTGCGTGATCCCTAATAACGTTGGCATGATGGGTGAACAGCTCTGGAGTGTAGCCAATCGGGATCCACCCATCGCCATATTCGGCACATAGCTGTAGTGTCTTTGGAGCTCCAGCTGCAATGTAAACTGGCGGCCTTGGATTTCTTATGCTCTTTGCCTGGAGACATGCATTTATCAGTTTGTAGTATTCGCCATTGTAGTTCACGCGGTGTTCCGGATCAGACTTGAATAGGAGTTCGATGACTTCGAGCTGCTCCTTGAATTTTGTGACAGGCTTGTTGAACTCGATTCCAAAATCAACGACGTTTTGGGCCTCACCAGCTCCGATACCAAGGATGCCCCTTCCTTGTGTTATCCTGTCAAGTGTGATGGTTGAAAGCGCAATGGCAGAAGGGTGCCTCCGGATAGCATCTGTAACGCACGTGCCAAGCTCAACATTCTGGGTGACTGCGCCAAGTGCGGCAAGCAATAGCCACGCATCATTGACTACTGCATTCTTCCACTGAGGCACATTGGAGTGATCCATGGCCCAGATAGAGTCATAGCCTAATCTGTCTGCCATCTGTGCAGCAGTCATTATCTGCTGTTCATCTAGTCCAAGGCGAGCAACATTGAGCCCCTGCGTAAACCCAAATTTTATCTTCAATTTACAAATCCTCCTTAACCAATAAGAGAAGATACGTTCTATTCATTTTAAAGTAAAATCAATTGAAGGATGGATGTATTTTAAGTCTTTGAATGCTGGAAAGCCAAGTTTTCAACAGAAATTGCCGCAGCTTTGTCAATATAATATATTCAAAGTGTCAATACTGCTTGAATCACTATGTAAAATCGCAACTGTAATAGAGCACACAGCAGAAATGGTAGGGAGCAAAGATAGCGTTGATGACCAGTTCATGGAGATGATAGACGATCTTGTTGTGATGTCTGAGAAGGACTCTGAGCTTGCAGAAGGGCTGAAATGGATAGACCTCCAATCGCAAAGGAACGGTTTGACATTTTACGAGATGGCAATGATAATACTGAGAAAGCACATGGTTGAGAGGAGGGCAAAAGAGTGGCTGAGGGAAAAGATCAGCCAATAGTAATTAGTAGTAGAACACCCTACGTTCCACAAAAGCACTAATGCCTTTATCCTGATTATACTTGATCTCTGGTGTCGCTGCAGTAAATGAATACCTCTCCTAGCACTGAAGAGGGAAGATACCCTGCTAACGAGTTTCTGTCCAAGAATATTAATAATTTAACGGCTTCTTCATCAGTTGTTTCCGCCTGATCCGATATTCTTGGTCTTGCTCTTCTTGGTGGTCAGTCCTGTGGGGCAGTGGCTATATAGCTACCGCTCTCACTTGCTCCTGCTTGAAATGGGAGTATATTCGCATCCCATCGGGCCGCAGTACTTGCCTACGTAGACTGCCTTTGGGCGATAGAGCGCAGGCTTGGGTGCAGCTTCGGCAAACTTTTCTTCAATGACGTGAGCCGACCAACCTGCTATTCTTGATGTTGCAAAGATAGGCGTATTAAGATCTATGGGGATCCCCATGCTATAGTACACTGAGGCACTGTAAAGATCAACATTTGGGTATATTCCCTGGTGCTTATTTTCAACCATCCACTTCTTTGTAGCTTCCTCAATGCGTCTGGTGATCTCATACCACTTGTTGTTCTTTTCACGGCATATTCGAGCCGACAGCCTTGCAAGAATGTCAGCCCGCGGGTCAGTCGTCCTGTAGACTGCATGACCCATGCCCATGATCCTGCCGCCCGATTGGAGACGGTTTGCAACCCACCTGTCGGCATTGGCAGGATCGCCTATCTCAAGCAGCATTTTCATTACTTGCACGTTTGCGCCACCATGCAGCTCGCCAGAAAGTGCGCCTATGGCACCACCGATACTGGCATACAAATGAGCCCTAGTTGATGCTATCTCGCGTGCAGCAAATGTAGAGGCGTTAAAGCTATGCTCTGCATGCAAAATGAGGCAAATGTCCATTACCTTTGCCTCCTCAGTAGAGGGTTCGATTCCTCTTAGCATATATAGAAAGTTAGCAGCATGCGATACTTTCTCAAGAGGATCAAGCACATGATGGCCGCTTCTAATCCGGTTCCATGCGGAGACAATAGCAGGTATTTTAGCAATCAGCGTTATTGCGCGCCTTATGTGAGCCTCCTTGGAGGCGTCTTCAATGTTGAGGTCATATTCTGCTAGCTCTGGCACACAAGACTGAAGGATGTCCATAGGATGCGCCCGTTTAGGCCTGTTTCTTAAGTTCTTTATGACAGGCTCCGGTATCCCACGAGCTTCTATTAGCCTGCGATTGAAATCCTTTAGCTGGTCCGTAGTTGGCAGCTCGCCAAAAAGGAGCAGGTAAGCAGTCTCCTCATAAGTTGAATGGTTGACAAGGTCAAGAATGTCGTAGCCTCGGTAGATGAGCTTGCCATTCTCACCATCAATTGAGCATATCTTGGTGTCTGCAACCTCAATGTTGCGAAGACCAATGTTCCGTGCATCCATTTATTGTAACGTGTTAATTTGGCTCAATTTCTATATTAAAGTAATGCTATTGTTGGCAAGTTATTATCTCATAGAATATAGTATTCTAACGCAAACATACATCAATAATGCCGCAGTGTGCATATTGATTGATTCATAGCTTCAGTTTAGTTATTGATTTGATTATGTTTTTTACGCCGAACTCTAGCTCGACCAGTTTAAGTACGTTAACCACCCAAGCCAGAAGAATCTGCCTATCTGTTTGTATCTATTGTTATTGCAAGGGCGTTGATGTTGATGTTGGTGTTGTTGATGATGATGATGATGCTCATTCGAATCGTAGCGTGACGAGGGTTAGCATACCGTGCGAGGAAGAATGGATAAAGATAATCGTTATTTACGCATTGACGATGAAACTTATCATACAACAGGGTCAAGGACAAAGGCGGGATGATGATTTCTGAAGACACTCGATGTAATGCGCCAGCGGTACAGAAAATACTGGGGTTGTCAAGTATATTGTGTCTACCGATCATCCGAGGGCAATGGACTTGCGATGGGTGCGATGGATAGTG
>Ga0126310_10000545_pt1 | contig 13211 bp, 12 predicted proteins | sample Plot60_FD_92540 | JGI IMG/M metagenome (GOLD analysis project Ga0126310, IMG submission 92540) | Serpentine soil microbial communities from UC McLaughlin Reserve, CA, USA - Plot60 | ecosystem: Environmental > Terrestrial > Soil > Grasslands | place: USA: UC McLaughlin Reserve, Lake County... | reverse complement strand
TGGCCGCCTTCTACGGCTCGTTCCATGAGGTGCGACCGAGCGAGCGGCTGGTACAGACATTTACCTGGGAAGGCATGCCGGATGGCGTCAGCTTGGAGACCATGACGTTCGAAGACCTCGAAGATGGCCGGACCAGAACGATCGGTCTCTCTCTGGTGGACAACATCGACGGCCGCGACGCGATCATGGCCAGCGGGATGGAGGTCGGCGTCTACGAGGGCTATGAGAAGCTCGACGCCTTGCTCGCCCAGAGCTAATCGCACACTCCGACTTGTCAGCGTCTCAGAGGGCTATAGCCAGCTGAGACGCTGACAAGTCTCTCTGGTGATCGCTCGCGCAATGCCGACGCTTGCGATCACGAGTTTCTTGAGGCTCTACTGTTTCGTATCGACGCCGCCGTTTAAAGCCCTGTCTAGATCTACCTTGACGACGAGACCTCAGAGCCGACCTGGGTCACGGTCAAGACCGGACTGTTCGGAACCTCGGAGTCATTCGTTCCGCTGAATCAAGCGCGGCTCGAAGGCAACGACATCATTGCCGACATCGACAACGACATCGTCAAAACGCGCCGCGCATCGACGCCGACGGCGATCTAACCCCGCGCGAAGAACTCGAGCAGTTCCGTACTACACCCGGCCGCGGGACACCGATAAAACCGACCGCGACGACACTGTCGATCGGGATGATGATCGGTTGGATCCGATGACTACGGGCCTGACCGAGACACCGGTGAAGATCATCAACGAGTCGTAGACGAGATCGCCGATAGACGCGACGAATCCGGCTCGGGCCGCGGGAAACTGCGCCGATATGTCGTGACAGAGATCACCGAAGATCGGTAGCGAACAAGCCACCGTACGCCGGTCGTACGCCGGTTTGCCGAAAGGCCTCAACGGGTACCGCCTCAGTAAATCGCACGAATGCCGCTTGGCGCTTGAGGAGGCACGATGACTCGTTCGATCGGAAGCTTGCTACTGCTGGGCGCTAGCGGCGACCTCTCCGGACGGCTGCTATTGCCGGCCTTGGGGCAGTTGTTCGATCGTGAAGAAGAGCGCCGAGACGTCGTACTGGTTGGTGCAGGTTCTGAAACCTGGGACGCCGACGCCTGGCGCGATCGAGTTAAAGCCGCTTTCGAGTCGGGCGATGTCTCTGATGAGACGCTCAAGAGCGTGCTCGAGACGACCCATTACGAGCAAGCTGACGTCACTAGCCCCGAAGACCTGAAGTCGTTGATCGATTCTTGTCCGCCGGCACCTGCCGTCTATTTCGCACTGCCACCCTCGGTGACTGTCGTGGCATGTACCGCACTCCAGCAGGTGTCACTGCCTGAAGGCACGAACCTGGTGCTGGAAAAGCCGTTCGGTACCGACCAGGAAAGCGCGGCCAAACTGAATCAGTTACTTGCCGAGTTAGTGCCCGAAGAGCACATACATCGGGTCGATCACTTCCTGGGGCGCTCGACCGTGCTGAATCTCATTGGTGTGCGCTTTGCCAACCGTCTGTTCGAGCCGCTGTGGAGTAACGAACACGTCGCACGCGTCGACATTGTGTTCGACGAACAGCTCACCCTTGAGAACCGAGCGCGCTACTACGACCGTGCCGGCGCACTGATGGACATGATCCAAAGCCACCTGCTTCAGGTGTTGGCCCTGGTGGCAATGGATCCAATCGCAACCGTCAATGCAGTCGATCTGCGCGACGCCAAGGCTCAGGTGCTGCGCGCCTGCCGGCCTTGGAATGACGACCCCGTCGCGGCCAGCCTTCGAGCCCGCTATACCGAGGGCTCGATCGACGGCAGAGACGTACCGGATTACACCGCGGAGCCCGGCGTCGATCCGTCGCGAAACACCGAGACGCTGGCAGAGCTCGTCGTTGAGGTCGACAACTGGCGATGGGCCGGCGTGCCCTTCCGGCTGCGGTCCGGCAAGGCGCTCCGGGAACGTCGCAAAGAGGTGTTGATCACCTTCCAGCCGCTGCCACATCTGCCCACGGGGCTGCAAGGGCAAGCACTACCCGAACGACTACGGCTCGCTATGGGTCCGGACCGGGTGGCGCTCGAGATGAATGTCAATGGTCCGGACGATCCTTTGGTGCTGGATCGGGTGGCTCTGGACACGGATTTGAACCCGGGACGTTTGCCGGCGTACGGCGAGGTCCTCGCGGGTGTATTGGACGGCGACCCGCTGCTGTCGGTTCGCGGGGATACGGCCGAGGAGTGTTGGCGCATCGTCGATCCGGTCCTTCAGGCTTGGCGGGACGGAGAGGTGCCGATGGACGAGTACGCCGCTGGTTCAGATGGCCCCTCGAGCTGGAGCTGAGCAGCACCTAGTTGACGGCGCAGTATTCCAGATGAAACGAGGGAGCTTCGGGTGAAGATCGGAATTGGCCTGCCCAATCCTGTGCCAAACACCGAGGGAAGCGTTCTCATCGATTGGGCCAAGCACGCTGAGGGAGCCGGCTTCAGCGGTCTAGTAACTATTGATCGGATCGCCTATCCCAGCTACGACTCGCTGACCACGCATGCCGCTGCTGCTGGCGCGACCGAGCGCATCTCCTTGATGACCAACATCCTGCTGGCTCCGATCTACACGCCGGTGCTTCTGGCGAAGACAGCCGCCAGCATTGATCAAATCTCAGGCGGCCGCTTCACGCTCGGCCTTGCTGCCGGCGGACGTCAAGATGATTACGAGGTAACGGGCCGTGATTTCCATCGCAGAGGCCGCGAGTTCGACAACGCACTTGAGGTAATGCACAAGGTGTGGCGCGGCGAATCTCTTGCTGAAAACTCTGCACCCGCAAGCCCGACGCCGACTCGAGATGAGCGCGTTCCCATTTTGTTTGGCGGCACCAGTCAGAAGACGATCGAACGCATCATCAGGTGGGGTGCCGGCTGGACGGCAGGTGGCTCGCAAGCCTCCCAGGCAGGGCCATTCGCCGACACCGTACGGAACGCTTGGTCGGAAGCTGGCCGTGCCGGCGAGCCGCGGTTGTCAGCACTCACTTACTTCTCGCTAGGAGAGGACGCCGAGGAGGCCTCGAAGCAATACCTTCTCGATTACTACGGCTTTACGGGTGACTTCGCGGCCCGGATTGCCGACTCGGCGCAGCGATCGGTGTCCCAGGTGCGAGACATGGCGAAGGCGTTCGAGGATGCCGGCTTCACCGAAATGTATTTTGATCCAACGGTCGCCAGGCTCGACCAGATCGACCGCCTGGCTGACGCCGTGCTTTGAGCGGTCATCGGTGACATTTCGGGATCGGGGGAAAGGCGGGGCGAAGTTGATCGCGGTGACAGGCTCCACCGGACAGCTGGGCGGGCGGGTCGCCCGTCGGCTCTCCGACCTGGGTGTGGAGCAACGCCTGCTGGTACGCGACCCGGCCCGAGCGCCCGAGCTGACGGGTGCCCACATCACCACAGCTGACTACGCTGACGGCGTCGCGGTCAGAACAGCACTTGCCGATATCGAGACAGTCTTCATGGTGTCCGCGGCCGAGACACCAGAGCGAGTGAGGCAGCACCTCAGCTTCATTGACGCGGCGGTCGAGGCCGGAGTGCAACGGATCGTCTATGTGTCGTTCTTCGGCGCCTCTCCCACTGCAACTTTCACGCTGGCCCGTGATCACTGGGCGACCGAGGAGCGGCTGCGCTCGGTCGGGCTGGCGTACACGATCTTGCGCGACAACATCTATGCCGACTTCACGCCGCAGTTGATCGGCGCCGATGGCAACATCTGTGGACCCGCGGGTGATGGGCGGGCGGCCGTTGTGGCCCAAGCAGACATCGCCGATGTTGCGGTTGCTGTACTGACCAGCGACGGCGCTTACGACGGTCGAACCCTGAATTTGACGGGTCCGGCGGCTCTCACCATGTATGAGATCGCTGACATCCTCAGTGATCATCTTGGTACGCCTGTCTCCTACATCGCCGAGACCATCGAGGAGGCGTACGCCTCACGCGCGGTCTATGGCGCGCCGAGGTGGCAGCTGGACGCGTGGGTCAGCACATATACCGCGATTGCGGTCGGCGAGCTGGCCGGGATCAGCCATGACATTCCGGAAGTGACCGGCCATCCGGCCATGTCGTTGGAAGAGCTGCTTGCTGCTGCCGATGAGGCCTGAGGCTCACACCCAGTACGTGTCGTGCCGGTCCATGAAAGCCGCACGCTCCTCCTCAGACATCGGGTGATCCGCAAGTTTGGCCAGCGTCTCGAAGTATTCTTCGCGAGGCGCTCCGGGCGCGAAAAGGAGCAACATCGAGGCAGGTCCGGCTCCGCGGAAGCCGTGTACGCCGCCCTCGGGCACGAAGAGGAAGTCACCGGCATGGGCGGTGCGCCAGCCGCGGCCGTCGTACAGCTCCACCTCGCCGTCGAGGATGAAGAACGACTCGGAAATGCTGCGGTGGAAGTGTGGATCGGGCCCGCTGCGTGTTGGTCCAAACGTCCAGCGGTAGAGCCCAAATTGGCCGCGAGTGGAGGCTCCGCTGGCTAGATAGTGGACCTCCACCTTGTTGTTGTAGGTGAGGTCCGGCGGAGTGCCACTCGGGGTGAGGCGGGCGCTAACCTCGCCCCTCCCGTGATAAGTGGCCGGTGGATAGGACATTGCAACCTCCTTTTGGTCAGCGCCGGTTAGGCGTTCCGCAAGATGCGCGCCACTTCGCGATGGCCGCGCCGCTCGGCATGCTGGAGCGCCGTGACGCCTTGGCGGTCGGCGATACTGGCGTCGGCGCCCGCATCGAGCAAGATCATCACGATCTGCTGATAGCGCTTTGATCCGTCGCCAAGGATCACAGCTTCCAGCAGGGCGGTCCAGCCCAGCTTGTTGACATGGTTGACATCGATGTCTGTGCGTACCACCCGCCGTACGTAGTCGACGTGACCGCGCTCGCTGGCCGGGATCAGGGAAGTCCCGCCGAACCGGTTTCGGATCGTCAGGTCAGGCTGGGTGGGGAGCAGCACTCCGGCCATGTCGACGCTGCCGGTTACCCCCGTAACCAGCCATGGGGTGTCGTGCTGGCCGTCCAGTGCATCCGGATCTGCGCCTAGATAGACCAGCAATCGGGCGACCGGGAGATGATCTTCGGTGACAGCAAGGAGCAGCGGCGTACGGCCGCGATCGTCGCGACTCTCAAGGCTGGCTCCAGCCCGGATAGCGAGCGCCGCCGCAGTGGCGTCACCGCTTTCCGCGGCCGCGAGCAGACGTCTCTCGGCCTGTCGCTTCGAGGGTTTGTCAGCCTCTAGGACAGTACGTAGGACGCGTGCGATCTCGTTGTGTCCCTTGGATGTTGGGTGCTGCAGCGGCGTAATTTGATCACGTTGGGACGGCACTCGTACATCGGCACCTGCAGCGACCAGGACCCGTACGGTGTCGACGTAGCGGCGTGATCCGTCGCCAAGGATGATCGCCTCGTGCAGGGCCGTCCATCCCAGGTTGTTGCTGTGGTTGATCTTGATGTCAGCCTGGACCAGCCGGCCAGCAATGTCGGCGTGGCCGCGATCGGCGGCCCGGATCAGGCCCGTGCCGTTGAAGGAATCCTTGGAGTCGACATCTGCGCCATGCTTGAGCGTCAGGTCCAAGAGCTCCAGGTAGCCCTCGCTCGTGGAGATGAGGTACGCGCTCTGGACAGTGGTGTCCTTGGCGTTGACATCAGCACCTTGGGCAATCAGGGTTCGGGCGCGGCGGAGGTCATTGTCCCAGGCGGCCTTGATCAACTGCTCATTCAGCCTGGCCTGCTCCCTGGCGTCCGGCTTGGCTGATCGCTTCTTCGTCGGCTCGGTGCTCGGCCCGCTGGTCGCCGCTGGGCTGGCCGAGGTTGCTGGTGAGGTTGGCTGCTCGGATGGACGGGATGCCGCGGGCGCTCCCCCATTGCACGCGGTGATGGCAAGAACGACAGTCGCCAGAACCGCAAACTGGCGGATGGGTCTCATCTGTCGGGCCTCCGCGTTCTACTCTGCGGCCCAGCGCGCTCAGAAGCAACCAGACATGGCCCGCTAGCTGGGACAGATCAGACACGGATGTACCTTGACAGCCGTGGCGACTGAGTCAGATGAGGAATACACCGTTCGGCTCGTTGCAGCCGATGATCCGCGTGCGGTCGCGGCCACCCAGGCGATCCAAGCTGGTGATCTTGATGCGCTCGAGCGGTTGCTGAGCGCCGATCCGTGGCTCTCGACGGCGCGCATCGGCGACTGGGCCGGTTATCGAACCCTGCTACATGCGGCGACCGACTGGCCGGGTCACTTTCCCAACGGTCCCGCGATTGTGCAGCGTCTGGTTGCCGCAGGCGCCGATGTAAATGCACATAGCCGGTTCAGCTCTCACACTGAAACGCCGCTGCACTGGGCGGCCAGCAGCAATGACGTTGCAGTGCTTGATGCGCTGCTCGATTCGGGAGCCGACATCGAGGCCAATGGGGCCGTGCTTGGCGGTGGCACTCCGCTGGCCGATGCCTCTGGGTTCGGCAACTGGGAAGCCGCCCGGAGGCTCGTCGAGCGAGGGGCGCAGACCCGGCTGAGCGATGCCGCTGCTCTTGGGTTACTCGATCGTGTTGAGGCTGCGTTCGCCGAAGAGCCTGGGCCGGATCGCGAAGTGATCACTCAGTCGTTCTGGAATGCCTGCCACGGTGGGCAGCCGAATACGGCGAAGTATCTACTGGCGCGAGGTGCGGACATTAACTGGATGGGGTGGGATGACACGACACCGCTCGATCTGGTCGATGACGCCACTCAACCAGATCTAGCTGGGTGGTTGCGGGCTCGAGGCGCCAAGCGCGCTGACGAGCTGCGGTGATCACCAGCTCCGGCGACCGGGAAGCTCTATGCGGACCTATCACATCGCGTGGTGGAACCTGGAGAACCTGTTCGATGAGGAGAATGCGGTTGCGCTCGGCCGGCGAACCGACAAGGTGTTCCGCGCGATCAAGGACGACATCACCGGCTGGACGCCACAACTGCGCGATCGAAAGATCAACCAGCTCGCCTCGGTGATCGCGGCGATGAACACCGGCTTAGGGCCCGACCTGATCGGTGTCTGCGAGGTCGAAAACCGCTTCGTCGTCGAGCGACTCGTTGACAGAGTGAACGGAACACTGTCGACGCCCCGCAACTACACGGTTGTCCACGCCGACACCAACGATGGCCGAGGAATCGATGTCGCCTTCATCTACGACGACAGCTTGTTCCAGGTGCCCCTGCCTCTCAAAAAGTCAGTGTTCTTCCATGTCGTGATGCGCCGCCATGCCACACGCGAGATCGTGCAGGTCAATTTCACAACCACTACTGCGGCGGCGCGGACTTGGGCTGTCTTCGGTAACCACTGGCCCAGCCGCAGCGGCGGTCAGTTCGAATCTGAGGGATACCGTGCCATCGCCGGAGAGACGCTCAGCTACTTCCACCAGCGGGTCCTGGAGGTGCACGGACGACAGATACCCGTGCTGGCGATGGGCGACTTCAACGACGAACCGTTCGACACTTCACTTGTCCGACATGCGCTCAGCACCCGCCAGCGAGCCAAAGTCACCTCCGCACGGGAGGAGCCACTCTTGTGGAATCTCATGTGGCCGATCGCCGGCGCTCCCGACGGGAGCTTCTACTTCGACAACCAGCCCAACATGCTCGACCAGTTCCTGGTCAACAAGAACATGGCCACCGCTGACGCCTCGATCAAGACCGATCCATCCACAGTACAAATCTTCAAACTGCCGGCGATGATCAACTCAGGTGTCTACCCAAAGCCAATCCCATTCGGCGGAATGGGCAAGCCAGTCAATCAGAACGGATTCTCCGACCACTTTCCAATCACCCTTACGGTCACCGAGGTCGACTAAGGTCGGCTGCCAGCCGGGTTGTGCGCGCTCGACTGAGCACGAAAGTGGCGATGATGAGGAGCAGAATCACGCAGCAGCGGATTCCGCAACGCCCTAGGGTTTCGGCATGGACCCCCCCGATGCCCCGCGGCCGCCAGCTCGAATGGTCGTGGTACTCGGCGGGCTCACCATGTTCGGGCCGCTCTCGCTCGATCTCTACCTCCCAGCACTGCCACAACTCGCCGACGACCTCAATGCCTCGGCTTCAGCCGCCCAGCTGTCGATCACCGCCTGCCTCGTGGGTTTGGCGGTTGGTCAGCTCGTGGCAGGTCCGCTGTCGGACCGACTCGGCCGCAAACGGCCGCTCATGATCGGATTGGTTGCCTATCTCCTGGCCTCCGTGGCCTGCGCCCTTGCGCCTTCTGCGACAGTGCTGATAGCGCTCCGGCTCATCCAGGGCCTCGGCGGAGCGGCGGGAATCGTGATCTCCCGGGCCATCGCGCGCGATCTCTATTCCGGATCTGCGCTGATGATCTTCTTCTCTCGGTTGCTGTTGATCGCGGGACTGGCACCGGTGCTCGCTCCAATCCTTGGCGGCCAGCTGAGCCGGATCATGAGTTGGCGCGGCATCTTCGGTGTATTGGCGGGGTTCGGTGCGGCGCTACTTCTAGCCGGATGGTTTGGCCTCAACGAGACACTGCCACCGGAACGCCGAGTCGTAGGCGGCTTCCGTCGCACGTTGCAGGGCTACAACACCTTGCTTCACGATCGATTCTTCGTCGGTTGCGCACTCTCATCGGGTCTCGCCGGCGCCACCTTGTTTGCCTACATTGCGGGCTCGACCTTCGTCCTGCAAAGGATCTACGGCATGTCGCCGCAAGGCTTCTCCTTAGTCTTCGGAGGGATCTCTCTCGGTCTAGTTGGCGCTGCCCAGGCCGGAGCCCGCATTGCCTTGGTGTGGCCGCTGACACGGGTACTAGGTCTCGGACTTCTGATCAATCTCGTCGGTGCCGCCGCGGTGCTTGGCACGGTGATCAGCAGACTCCCGCTGCCGGTGTTGATCGGCGCACTCCTCGTCATGGTGTCCGCTGTGGGCCTGATATTCCCCACGGCGAACGCGCTTGCGATGGCCGACTATCCGGACCTGGCCGGTACCGCATCCTCACTGCAGGGCCTCAGCCAGTTCGTCTTCGGAGCAGTGGCAGCACCCTTCGTCGGCATTGCCGGTGAACACACTGCGGTGCCGCTCGGCATTGTCACCACGACGGTCAGCCTGTGTGCAATGGCGAGCTTTGCGGGACTAGTGATCCCCGTCGTACGCGCCCGGGTGAGAAGTCACTGACGCTCTGGGTCACGCTCCAAAGGCACCGTGACCACCGGACAGGTCGTGCGGCTCAGACAGTGATGTGCCACAGGACCAGCAATGTCGCCAGTCCAGTCAGGTGGAGTCGTACGTGTCCCGATGACCAGCAGATCGGCATCGGCAGCCTCGGCGATCAACACCGGTCCAGTCTCACCTTCGGCGAATTGCAGCTGCCACCCCGGCTCCGGCGACGCTTCCTCGAAGACGCGGCGGATTCCTCGCCGGTAAGTGGCACTGACCTTCTCCTCCGGAAGATGGCCATCTTCATCGAGCTCAACCGATCCATAGGCCTCAATACCGATTGGCCAGTCGATCACATGCACTGCCCGTACGGTGGCTCCGATGATGCGGGCCTGTTGTGCCGCCCACCGCAGAGCAGCGCGAGCCGTCGGCGTGTCGTCGATCCCAACGACAATCCGAGACGCGCTCATCATCACCTCCGGGGGTTAGCTTCCTTTCCACTGTGGCGACCCAAAGGGTTGTTCAGCAGAGGCGAAAGTCCCATCAACCCTTGACGGCGCCCATAGTGAAGCCGGTGATAAACCGGTCGAGGAACAGGTTGAAGACAAACGCGATCGGAAATGCCACAAGCACGGTGGCTGCCTGCAGCGACTGCCAGAAGAACACATCACCGCGTACGAGCTCGGTCGGTACGCCGGTGCTGATCACCTTCTCGGCAGTCGGTGAAACGAAAGCAAGCGCGTAAATGAACTCGCTCGCTGTCAGTGTGAATGTGAAGACGATGACCGCGACGATTCCCGGAAAGGCGAGCGGCATGACTGCCCGCACGAATGCGCCCAGCCGGCTATACCCGTCCACCATGGCCTGCTCTTCGATGTCTTTCGGAATGCTCTTGAGGAAGCCGACCAAGAGCCAGACCGATACCGGGATGGTGATCGTGGGATAGACGAGCACCAGGGACCAGGTGTTGTCTTGGAGGTGGACCGCAACAACCAGACGCGACAGCGACAAGAACAACAACGTCGGCGGCACGAGATAGACGAAGAAGATGGCAATGGCCATCGGCCCTGACCACGGCCGGTCGAGCCGGGCAAGCGCGTACGCGGCGGGCAGGCTGAGCAACAAGGTGATCGCCACCACCAGCAGCCCCACCCACAGCGTGTTCCACACGAACGTGAGAAACGCTGTGTTTTCAAACAGGTACACCACGTGCTTGCGGGTCGATGGCAGGTTGTACCAGAACGGGTTGTTGTCTCGCTGATAGAGGTCCGGACTCTGTTTGAACGCAGTGATCAGGGACCAGAGGAATGGACCGGCACAGACAAGTGCGGCAGCAATGGCGGCGAGATACAGCCCGACACGGGCCAGCCGGTGGCGGCGGATTGCACGGCGCCGAAGCGTCTCGACCGATACTGCGACGGTCGCCATGTCACATCACGTCCATTCGGCGCACCGCGCGAAGAATGAGGATGGCAGCGGCAAGCAACAGCGGAAAGAGAAACAGCGCCACCGCGGCCCCTTGCGCGATGTCTCCACCTTCAATACCGCGGAAGAACGCCCACGACGCCAGGACTTGTGTCGAGTTCGTCGGGCCGCCGCGCGTCAATACATAGACAACCGTCATATCGGTGAATGTCACGATCGCGCCGAACAAGGCGGCGACGGCGATAAGCGGCATCATGAGTGGGATGGTGATCTCGAACATCCGCCGCCAATAGCCGGAGCCATCCACTTCCGCCTGCTCTTGCAGATCCTTTGGGATCGCCACCAGCCCGGCCATCATGATCACAGCCGCCAACGGGATGAGCCGCCAGGCGTGAACCGCGATCACGGAGAGCAGCGCGAGGTTGGGACGGCCAAGCCAATACATGTTGCCGTTGATCAACCCCACCTGACGCAGCATCCAGTCGATCGGGCTGAAGATCGAATCCAGCAACCACAGCCATGCGATGGCCGACAACGCCACCGGTGTGGTCCATGGCAACAGAACGAAGAATCGTACGATCCACTTGCCGTGGAAGTCGGCGACCAGGATGTTGGCAAGCACCTTGCCGAATACCACGATGAGGAGCATCGAGCCGACGGTGAAGATGATCGTGTTTTGCAGCGACCGCCAGAACACCGGGTCGTCGAAGATGTGTCGATAGTTCGCCAAACCAGCCCAGTCGAACGAAGGATCTCCAGCGGTGACATCGCTGAAGGAAAAAGCGATAGCCAACAAAAGCGGAAGTCCGACCAGCGCGACGATGTAGACAACCGATGGCAGCAACATCGCCCACGCCAGAAACCCTTCCCGGTCGGACAAGTGGCGGCGATCACGGCGGCCGACCTTGTTCTGGGCTGCCGCCTCGGTTTCGGGCCTTGGTGCCGTGGTTTGAACCATGACTAGTCCTCGCGCAACGGCATAGGCGCCGACCGTTCACCGGTAGTCGCATCGAAGAACCGCAGTCGGTTCGCAGCAACGGCAAACGTGTGCTCCTCGCCAGCCTCGACGGGTAGCGTCACGGTAGCCGGGAGCCGGGTGATGACGCGGGTTTCCTCGCCAAGCCGGTGCACGGTCCCATAGAGATATCGATCACCTGACAGATATTCGATCCGATCCACGGTGAAGGGCACCCGGATCTTGTCTTCGCCCTGAAGTAGATCCTCCGGCAACAGGTGCTCAGGCCGGAAGCCGACCAGATGGCTATCCCGGGGCACCAAGTTCATCGGCGGCGATCCAAGGAAGGTCGCAACGAAGGTGTCCGCCGGTTCGTCGTACACCTCCACCGGCGGGGCCAGTTGTCGTACCCGACCGCGCTCCATCACCGCAATCCGGTCGCCGAGGCCCATCGCCTCCGACTGGTCATGCGTCACGTAGATCGTCGTCGTCCCGACGCGTTGCTGGAAGCGTTTGAGCTCATCACGAGCGCTCGCTCGCAGCTTGGCGTCGAGATTGGATAGTGGCTCGTCAAGCAGGAACACCTCCGGTTCGCGTACCAATGCTCGCGCCAGTGCGACGCGTTGCCGTTCGCCGCCGGACAGTTGCCGCGGCCGGCGCCTCAGCAACTGATCGATGCCGAGCAGCTCGGCCGCCCAGCGGGCCTTGCGTTCGCGCTCTGCTTTGTCGAGCTGGACTGCCTTGAGCGGAAAGACGATGTTGTCGAGAACCGTCTTGTGTGGGTAGAGCGCATAACTCTGAAAGACCATGGCGATACGCCGCAGTCGCGGTGGCAGGCCGTTGACGACAGTGCCGCCGATCAGCACCTCACCCTCTGTCGGATCCTCGAGCCCGGCGATGGTACGCAACAGCGTGGTCTTGCCGCACCCGGACGGACCTAATAAGACGAGGTATTCGCCCTCGTGCGTTGCGAGGTTGATGCCATCAATCGCGCGGACGTGACCGTGCCCGCCGTCGAAGTGTTTCGTGAGGTTGCGTACCTCGACGACAGCCACGCCTGCGCCTCCTCCCCGTGCGGGCTATCCCGCAACGAGTCCGCGGGAACGCCAGTTCTGGAAGATACCGTTGATTTGTTTCTCGGCTTCGGCAACCGATTGCTGCGGGGAGAGCTCTCCACGAGCTGCCTTGGCGTACATGTTCGGAATAACGAAGGTGTACAACACCTCGCCGATCGCGGGACTGGCTGGTCCCGGGTGTCCGATGTTGGTGCACCAGTTGGTCGCATCTTTCAGTACGGCGAGCTTGTCTGGCGGATTGGCGCCAAACGGATCCTTCGATAGCCAGCCGTCAAGGTCAGGCACCGCATCAGCAAACGCCGGAAAGTCGTACAGCTTCGAGTGGAATGTCGCCGACGGCAGGTTCGCTGTGTAGTGCAGCAGGAATTCCTTCGCGGCATCAACGTTCGGGGAGAACGTCGGGACGATCCAGTTGTACATGACGTGTTGCGCAACGAGCGCGTTCTTCGGTCCCTTGAGCGCCTTGACGAAGGAGATATCGTCAGCCATCGACGGGTTCTCACTTTGTGCCGTACGCCAGGCCGAAATGGAGTTCAGGATGTACGACATCTGGCCGGCGACGAGGCCCTGGTTGTTGGACGCGGCGTTCCAGGAGAACACCTCCGGCGTCATGGACTCCTTGTAGAGCTT
>Ga0126310_10000544_pt1 | contig 13225 bp, 12 predicted proteins | sample Plot60_FD_92540 | JGI IMG/M metagenome (GOLD analysis project Ga0126310, IMG submission 92540) | Serpentine soil microbial communities from UC McLaughlin Reserve, CA, USA - Plot60 | ecosystem: Environmental > Terrestrial > Soil > Grasslands | place: USA: UC McLaughlin Reserve, Lake County... | reverse complement strand
GGGCGTGCGTGCTCCGTCACGGGGTCAGACCCCGTGACGAAGGTGCGCCAAACGCTCCACAGCAAACCGTCCGGCCGGGGCATGCCGTTGTCCTAGCCATGCGGGCGCGGGGCCACGCCCGTGACACTCTCGGCGCACTTTCGGCGCCGACTCGCGGCAGGGTCTGACCCCAGGGACCCGGCGCTACGCCGCGGCTTCCGCCGCGCTCTCGCGCGGTAGCCGCCGCGACACGACTTGCGAGACGCCGTCGGCGCCCATGGTCACGCCGTAGAGAACGTCTGCCGCCTCCATCGTCTTCTTCTGGTGGGTGATCACGATGAACTGCGCGCGGTCGGCGTAGCGCCGCAGGACCTGCACGAAGCGGCCGATGTTCGCGTCGTCCAGGGCCGCCTCGACCTCGTCCAAGAGGTAGAACGGACAGGGACGGGCCAGGAAGAGCGCGAAGAGGAACGAGATCGCCCCCAGCGCCTTCTCGCCGCCGGAGAGGAGCGAGAGCCGCGTCACCCGCTTCCCCGCAGGCTGCAGCTCGACCTCGATGCCCGGCGCTGCGTCCTCGTTGTCCCCCTCCAGCTCCCCCGTTAGCCGCAGACGGCCGCTCCCGCCGGGGAACAGCGTCCCCGCCACCTCCTCGAAGTGACGGCTGACGGCGTCGAACGTCTCGGCGAATCGGCGCTCGACGGTCTCGTCGAGCTCGTCGCGCAGCTTCGCGAGCTCGTCGAGGCTCTGCTCGAGGTCTTCCCGCTGCGACGTCAGGTCCGCCAGGTGCTCCTTCTCCTGCGCGTACTCCTCAGCCGCAAGCGGGTTGACGCGGCCGAGCTCCTCACGCCGCCGGCGAAGCCGCTCCGCGCGTTCGACCAGCGCATCGCGGTCGTTGCCCTCCGCCGGCTCGACACCGGCAGCCTCGAGCCGTCGCTCCGCTTCACCACGCTCAGCCTGCAGCCGCGCCAGCTCGACGTCGATCGCGCTCGCACGCGCTAAGACCTCCGACGCCTCGCGCCGGAGCTCCGCCTCGGCGGCGCCGAGCTTTCGCAGCTCCTCCGCGAGGCCGCCGGTGCGAGTGCTTCCGGCGTCGACCCTGGCCCGGAGCGTCGGCTCCGCGCGCGCGGCGGCTCCCGCGGCGGCGGTGAGCGCCGCCTCGAGGCGCTCCGCCAGCGAGATCAGCGGCCGGTGGCGCGCCTCGTCTACCACGTACGACTCCGGGGGCTCATCGCGCTCGAGTGCCGCCACCTCGTCTGCGAGCTCGCGACGCCTGGCTTCCAACTCCAGCAGCACCGCCTCCGCCGCCTCGCCGGCAAACCACAGCTCCTTACGCTCCGGATCGAAGGCGATCCCGTCTCGCGTCACAGCGAGCCCTTGCGCCGCAAGGAGCTCGTGCTCATCGACGATCGCGAAGTCGTCGAGCGGTCTCCGTCCGACGACGACGGTGACGCTCCCCAGGCCGCGGCGGCGGGCCTCCTGGACGAGCGCGAGCGCCGTAGCCTCGTCCGGCGCGACCACAGCCGCTCCGCGACCCCGGAGCGCCGCGGCGACGGCCCGTTCGTCTCCGGGTCCCACCTCGAGCTCCGTCAGGACCAGCGGGTGGCCGGCCTCGGCGAGCGCGCGCGCGGCGGGCGGGACACCCTCGCGCTCAGCGAGCATTCGCTCTAGAGCACTCAGGCGCTCGCGCGCCTCGTCGCGGCGCCGTTGCCGACGCAGGTCGATGACGAGGCGAGGCTTCGCCGCAGCGTCCTTGAGCGAGGCGAGCAGCTCGCTCGCGCTCTCCCGCCGCAGCGCGACGCGCTCGCCGGCGCTGCGGAGGCGGTAAAGCGATGCCGTCGCCTGCTCACGACGCCCCGCAGCGTCCGCAAGCTCCTCCTCGGCCCGGTGCCGCTCGGCGAGAAGATCCTCGAGCTTCACGTCGCTGCGCTTCTTCGCATGGCCCGCCGCCGCGCGGCGCTCGTCGGCGGCGGCGATCTGCTCGTCCACGGCGGCCAGATCAAGCGTCGCGATCGCAGCCTCGAGACCGGCGATCTCCCCGGCCAGCTTCTCGGCGCGCTGTGCCGCCGTCGCCTGGAGCGCCAGCGGCCGTAGGCGTTTGCGCACCTCTGCCTCGACGTCGCGTCCACGCGCCACGTCCTGCGCCACGCGCGCGAGCTTCAGCTCCGCGCGGTGGCGCCGGCGCTTGAACTTCCCGAGCCCGGCGGCGTCCTCGACCAGCGCGCGCCGCTCCTCCGGCTTCGACGCCAGGATCTCCTCGACCTTCCCCTGAGAGATGACGGACCCCGCCGCGCCCCCGAGGCCGATGTCTGCGAGCAGCTCGACGAGGTCGGTCCGGCGCACGGCGGCTCCGTTGATCAGGTACTGCCCCTCGGCGTCCCGATGCAGCCTGCGCACGATCGAGACCTCGGAGTACGCGAGCTCGGCGACGCCACCGTCCTCGTTGTCGAGCACGAGCTCGACCTGGCAGTGGTCGGCCGCCTTGCGACCACCGGAACCGGCATAGAGGACGTCGTCGGGCTTCTCGGCGCGCAGCTCGTTCGGGCTCAGGCTCCCCGACGCCCACAGGAGCGCGTCCGCGACGTTCGACTTTCCGGATCCGTTGGGCCCGACCACCACGGCAACGCCCGGCTCGAGGCGGACCTCGACCGGATCAGGGAACGACTTGAAGCCGCGGATGCGGATTGCGCGTAGGTGCACGCACAGGGAACGCTAGTGGCTCACGCGGATGGAGCCCGCGTGCTTTCGTCCCCGGAGCCACTGATCTTCGCGAGCGCCTCCTTCGCGGCTTCCTGCTCCGCCGCCTTCTTCGACGGCCCGACGCCCACGCCCGCTTGGTCGCCGTCGATCACTGCGGCCGATGTGAAGCGCCGGTCGTGGGGCGGGCCGGCCACGTCGAGGACCGAGTAGCTCACCTGACGCCCGATCGCAGCGAGCTCCTCCTGCAGCTCCGTCTTGAAGTCGACGTGCGTCGTCGCCGCGTACTCGATCCTGCCGGAGAACGCCTCCACGATCGGCTGCTCGACCGCCTCGAAGCCGTGCTCGACGAAGAGGGCCGCGAGGGCTGCCTCCAGCAGCGCTGCGAGGACGTTGCGGTTTCGGGAGAGCCGCTCGAGCTCGTCTTGAGGGACGGTTTCCGACCCTGCCTCGATCAGCTTCGGGCCGAGGTCGAGCTCCCGCGCGACGACGGCGCAGCTGGCGCGGGAGACGACGTGCGAGCGGATCTTCGCGAGGCGACCCTCCGAGAGGTCGGGGTAACGGTCGTAGAGCGCCCGCGCGACGGCGAGCTCGAGCACGCTGTCACCGAGGAACTCGAGACGCTCGTAGGACTGGGCCCGATCCGAAGCCCACGACGGATGGGTGAAGGCGTTGGCGACGAGCTCCTGAGGGAGCTGATCGATCAGCGCCGCAAGTCGAGCGGGTGTTCCCGCCTGGGAGCCGCTGCTGCTACTGGTGCGACGTGACGTACTCGACAGCTTGCCCGACCGTCTGGATCTTCTGCGCGTCCTCGTCCGGGATCTTGATCCCGAACTGATCCTCGAGCTCCATGATCATCTCGACCAGGTCGAGCGAGTCAGCGTCGAGATCCTCCTGAAAGTTCGCCTCCTCGGTGATGTCCGCCTCTTCGACGCTCAGCCGCTCGGAGAGAACTTCCTTGATGCGCTCGAAGACTTCGTCTCGGGACGCTGCCATGTCACCTCGCTTGCGTAGGGGATGCGAGCGCGCCGATTCTAGGGGACCGGGGCGCGCAGCGGCTCGACCTCGCGTCCGCGATACGTCTTGCAGTTCGGGCAGACGCGGTGTGGCCGCTTCGGGCGGTGGCAGACGGGGCACTCATTCAGGCGCGGGGCCTCGAGCCTGTGCGTCGCCCGGCGCTTGTCGCGGCGGGACTTGGACGTTTTCCTCTTGGGGACTGCCATCGCGGCGCGCCACTATAGCTACGATTGGTCGCGAGCCTGCGGGCTCGAGCTATGCGCGTTCGCTGATCGACAGCCGAGTTTCCCTCTCCCCTCGCGATCAGGAGGACCGCATGCGGATGAACGCCGGCACGCTTGCCGCAACGAATGTCACGAAGAGCTTCGGCGCCGATGTCGTCCTCGACGGCGTCTCGGTCATCGTGCCGCCGCGGGCGCGGATCGGCGTGATCGGGCCGAATGGCGCCGGCAAGACGACGCTGCTGCGCGTGCTCGCGGGGCTAGAGGCGCCTGATTCGGGGCACGTCGAACGGCGGCCGAGCTCGTTGAGCGTCGGTTACCTGCCGCAGGAGGGCCCGGTTCAGTCGGTCGACGCTCCGGACTGGGAGCTGCGGCGGACGGCGGCCCGATTCGGCTTCGGAGTGGACGCGCAGCGCCGCGACGACGAGCTCTCGGGCGGCCAGTTGGCGCGGGTGAAGCTGGCGGCGCTGCTCGCGGCGGAGCACGACGTCCTCCTCCTCGACGAGCCGACGAACAACCTCGACTTCGGCGGCCTCGGTGTGCTGGAGCGCTTCGTCCACGAGACGCCGAGCGCGCTCGTGATCGTCTCCCACGACCGAGCGTTCCTGGAGCACACGATCGACTCGATCGTCGAGTTCGAGGCCGAGACACGGAAGGTGCACGAGTTCACCGACTCGTGGAAGGAGTTCGAACGCCTCCGCGAGCTCGGGCGGCGACGGGACGAAAAGGCATATGCCCGCTACGCCGGCGAACGCGAGCGCTTCACCGCACTCCTCGGCGAACGCCGCCGACAGGCGCGGGCGTCGGGGAAGCTGGCGAACCGGCGCGGCACGCACGCAGTGATGTCGAAGGTCAGGGCGGCGGAGCGCCGGCTCGAGCGCCTGGAGCGCGTCGAGAAGCCGTGGCAGCCATGGCGACTCGAGCTGGACCTCGACGCCGGGCGTCGCGCCGGCGACGTCGTCGCGAGGTTCGACCGCGCCGTGATCGAACGTCGCGACTTCCGGCTCGGGCCGCTCGACCTCGAGCTACGCCACGGCGATCGCCTAGCGGTTGCCGGGCCGAACGGCAGCGGCAAGACGACACTGCTCCGTGCTGTGCTCGCAGAGCTGCCGGTGGTAGAAGGCCGCCTCCACGTCGGCCCCGGCGTGCGCTTCGGCGAGCTCGAGCAGCGACGCACGCAGTTCGCGGGGCCGGAACCCCTGCTCGACCGCTTCTGCGACGCCGGCCACCTACCGCAAGGCGAGGCCCGCACGCTCCTGGCGAAGTTCGCTCTCCGCGGCGACGCGGTGCTGCGGCCTTCGGCCTCGCTCTCTCCAGGCGAGCGGACGCGGGCGGGGCTGGCGCTCCTCTCGGCGCAACGCGTGAACGCGCTCGTCCTGGACGAGCCCACGAACCACCTCGACCTCGAGGCGATCGAGGAGCTCGAGGCCGCCCTTGACGACTACCGCGGCACCGTCGTGCTCGTCACGCACGACCGCCGGCTGCTCGAGAACTTCGAACCGACCCAGACGGTGACGCTCTTCTAGAGGCGCTCTTTGAGCTCCTCGAGCGGCGCCCACCGTGGGTCCGTCCGCTCGTCGGCGTGCTCGTGGGGGTGCTCGTTCAGGTCCCGGCCGCAGATCGCGCAGAGGCCTGCGCAGTCCGGGCTGTGGAGGATCTGCTCCGGAAGCTCAGTCGCGATCGCGTCGCGCGCCCAGTCCGAGAGCCGCAGGTGGTTGTCGATGACGTACGGCGTCCTCAGCTCGTCGGACTCGCCGGGGCTCGTCGCCTGATACTCGCGGGCCTGCAGAGAGAGGCCGAGCACCGCGTCCTTGAGGCAGCGGTAACAGGGGCCGTGTAGGCGGACTGGGAACCCGAGCTCGAAGGTCGTCCCGCTCGTGCCGCGGATGATCGCCAGCTCCGCGGTCACGTTCTCGGGCACGGGCAGGTAGCGCTGCCCGCCGAGATCGTACGGCGACAGCGCGATCTCCTGCTCGGCCCGGTACTCCTCGCCGGGACGGAGCTTTGCCTGTCTCAGGTCGAAGGTCGTCACGAACGGCCAGGTTAGCGCTGGGCATGCTGCTCAGCGGCGATCGGCTCGAAGAAGTCGAGCACCTCCTGCTCGCTCGGGTAGTTCCGGATGTTCTCCTCGGCGAAACGGTCGGCGATCGACCACCCGAGCGTCTTCACGCGCTCAGCGAACGCCTCGTTGTCGTAGGGCGTCTGGCGGCGCTCGACGTCCGGCCCGAGCACGGCCCAGTGCGCCCCAGGAGCGCCGTAAGCAAGCCCGACGCTGCCCGCGTTGACGACGCGCCACCGGTCGAGGCGGCGCTCGAACTGCATGTGCGTATGGCCGCAGACGACCACATCGGCCTCGACGTCCTCGACCATCTCTCGGAGCCACTTGTCGGGCGTCGTCTTCAAGATCATCTCCTCGTCCGAGCGCGGCGAGCCGTGGCAGAAGAGGACGCGGCCGAGGCCCTCGACCTCGAGCTCGACCTGCTCAGGAAGCACGCGGATGTAGTCGCGGTGGCGATCGTCCAGCTGGTCGATCACCCACTGGTCGATCAGGCCGCCCTCTGGCTCCTCGAGCAGCTCGCGATCGGCGTTGCCCCGCAGCACGAGCGCGTCGAGCCCCATGATCCGGTCGAGCGTCTCTGCCGGCAACGGACCGGCGGCGAGGTCGCCGCCGAAGACGAGCTGCGCGTCGCCGGCCTCGGCGAGGACGGCCTCGAGTGCCGGCAGGTTCCCGTGGACGTCGTAGAGCGCCGCTACGCGGGCGACTGTAAACGGCTGCGCAGGCAAAGCCGCCACAGCCTCCTATGGTCGGCGTCGCGTGGTCGACGCGTTACGCGTACGGCTGATCGTCGTTTGTCGAGCCCGGCGCCGCGATGCCCGCGACCACCGTCTCCTGCGAACGCTCGTGCAACCGCTCGCGCCCACGCTTGACGGCGCCGAGGAACTTGTCGAGGTTGACCTCGAGGGTCGAGAGGATGCTGTCGGCCCAATCCTCCATCTCGAGACGCGTCTCGCGGGCCTGCCGCCGCGACTCGTCGATGATCTCCTGGGCCTGGCGCTCCGCGAGCTTGACGATCTCCGTCTGCGAGGCCTCGCGGGCCGCCTGCTCCCTGGCCTCGCCGAGGATCCGGTCGCACTCGCGCTTGGCCTCCGCAAGCATCTCCTGCCGCTCCTTGACGATCCAGCGGGCCTGCTTGATCTCCTCGGGGATCGTGGCGCGCATCTGATCGAGGATCTCGTAGATCTCCTCGCGGTCGATCCGCACCTGGTCGGTGAGGGGTACCGCCTTCGCGTTATGCACGAGGTCGTCGAGCTTGTCGATGAGAACGAGGACGTCCATGCCAGTGAGTGTACTGAGCAAATCGGAGGCCTCGCGTCTCTAGAGCCGCGTCAGGCGCGGCGGAGCCCTGTCTCGCCCGGCGGGAGCGCGCCCGCCGGGGGCGCGAGGAGGCTACTCGGAGGGGGCGACCGGGGCCCCGGGGCGGCCGTCGCCGTACAGCTCGTACAGGCGTTTGGCGACGGCTTTCGGCACGAGCTCGTCGATCTTGCCTCCGTATGTGGCGATCTCCTTGATCCCGCTCGAGGAGACGAAGCTGACCTCGGGGCTCGCCATCACGTAGACGGTCTCGATGTCCGGCGCGAGCGTCCGGTTCAGCTGATTCATCTGGAACTCCCACTCGAAGTCCGAGATCACGCGCAGGCCTTTGACGATCACCTTCGCGTCCCACTTGCGCGCAAAGTCGACGACGAGCTCGCGGAAGACGTCGACCTCGACGTTCTCGACGTCCTCGAGCGCCTCGCGGAGGAACTCGACCCGCTCGTCGACCGAGAACATCGGCTGCTTATGGGACGGCGTGCCGACGACTCCGACGACGACTCGGTCGAAGATGCCGGCGGCACGGTGGATCACGTCCACATGGCCGTTCGTGACTGGATCGTACGTCCCCGGATAAATCGCCGTGATCAACGCTCGGGCGGCCCGCCAGGCGACCGAGGGAGCTCGAAGAGGGTCAGTCGCGCCGAGCCGTACCGCCTCGTCGTCCGCTGCGTCAGCGGCAGCTCCGGTTCCTCCTTGGCATGCGTCTCGATCACGGCGAGGCCATTCTCGGCGAGGACGTCGGGGAGGTAGGTGGCGAGGCCGGCTTGCACGGAGGAGAACTCGCGGTACGGCGGGTCGGCGAGCACGAGATCGTAACGCCTGCCTGCGCCGGCCTCCTCCGAGAGAACCTGGATCGCGTCGCGGCAGAGAACCGTCGCGCCGGTGAGGCGCAGCTTCTGCAGGTTGTTGCGGATCGCGGTGCATGCGGCGGGGTCGGACTCGGCGAACACGGCCGACGTCGCACCTCGCGAGAGCGCCTCCAGGCCGTAGGCCCCGGAACCCGCGAAGAGATCGAGGACGGCGGCGCCATCGACGGGCCCGATCAGGTTGAAGGCCGACTCCCTCGCGCGGTCGCTCGTCGGCCGGGTGTCGTGGCCCTTCGGCGCGACGATGCGCGCGCCGCGCTTCTCGCCGGCGATGATCCTCATGCGGCGAGGTCGTGCTCGGCGAAGAGCGCGTCGACCTCGTCGTTCAGCGGCCCTTGGTAGTCGACGAGCTGCTCGGCGACCTCGCGCGCCTGCTCGAGCAGATCGCGGTCGGCGCGGAGCCTCGCGAAGCGGAAATCCGTCAAGCCGGACTGGCGCGTGCCCATCAGCTGGCCCTCGCCGCGGAGCTCGAGATCCACCTCCGCCAGCTCGAAACCGTCCGTCGTCGCCACCAGTGCGTCAAGCCGCGCCTGCGCCGACTCCGTCAGCTCCTCCTTGCGCCGCGAGACGAGCAGGCAGTACGACTGCTCGGCGCCGCGCCCAACGCGCCCCCGGAGCTGGTGGAGTTGCGCAAGCCCGAAGCGATCGGCCTCCTGGACGATCATCACGGTCGCGTTCGCGACGTCGACACCCACCTCGATGACCGTCGTCGCGACGAGCACGTCGAGGTCCCCCGCGTTGAAGCGCGCCATCAGCTCGCGCCGCGCGTCCGGCCTCAGCCTTCCGTGCAGACAGCCGACCCGGAAGCCGCGCAGCTCGCCACGCTGGAGCCGCTCGGCCTCCTGCTCCGCCGCACGGGCGCGGCTTGTCTCCGACTGCTCGATCAGCGGACACACGACGTATGCCTGCCGGCCCTCCTTCAGGAGCCGCGTCAGCCGGCGATAGGCCTCGGAGGCCCGCTCCTCCGAGATCCAGCTGGTGACGATCGGCTTACGGTTCGCGGGCGGCTTTGCGATCTCTGTCACCGAAAGGTCGCCGTAGACGGTCAGGGCGAGCGTCCGCGGAATCGGTGTTGCGGTCATGTGGAGCGTGTGCGGCCTCCGACCAGCCTTGATCGCCGCCCGCTGCTCGACCCCGAAGCGGTGCTGTTCGTCAACGACGGCCACGGCCAAGTCGCCGAGGTCGACGCCTTCCTGGATCAGCGCATGCGTCCCGACCACGAGCGCCGCCTGGGCGACGTCGTGCTTGACCGACCGCGTCAGTAGCGCACACACGACGCCGAGCTCGAGGCAGATCGGCTCGATCGTCAGGAAATGCTGCTCGGCCAGCGTCTCGGTGGGGGCCATCAGGGCGCCGCGATGGCCGGTCTCCACAGCCCGCAGGAGTGCGTAGAGCGCGACGACGGTCTTGCCGGAGCCCACGTCGCCCTGGAGCAGCCGCTCCATGGGCACCTCTCCTGCGAGGTCGGCGTCGATCTCGCCGATCGCGCGCTCCTGGTCGGGCGTCAGTCGGAAGGGCAGGACCGTCCGGTAGCGCTCGACGAGCTCGCCCGGAGCGCCGAGCGGGGTCGCGCGCTCCTCCTCCCTTCCCTCGCGGCGCCTCGCGAGTCCGAGCTGGAGCACGAGCAGCTCGTCGAACGCGAGGCGGCGCCGCGCACGCTCGCCGTCGGCTTCTCGGCGAGGGCGGTGGAGCGCGACGACGGCGTCGGCGCGATCGGGCAGAGCAGCCGCGGCTGTGAGCGCCGCCGGCAGGGGGTCGACGACGTCGCGCGCGTAGCCCAGCGCGCCGGCGACGACCTCGCGCAGCTTCTTGACGCTCACCTCCTCCGTCGCGGGGTAGACCGGTGCGAAGTCCGCCGTCGACGCGACGCCGTCGAGATCGTAGGACCGCACGGCGAACTCCCGCCCGCGAAGCGAACCACGCAGCCGCACCTGCATGCCCGGGACGAGCCGGTCGGCGAGCCAGGCCTGGTTGAACCAGACGGCCGTGATCTCGCCCGTCGCGTCGGCCACACGCGCCTTGACGAGCTTCAGCCGCCGAGCCCGCTGGAGCCGTGTGCTGCGCACCTCACCGGCGATCACGGCCTCGTCCTCGCCGAAGAGCTCCGTGATCCGCCGTTCGGGCGCGGCCGGCTCGTAGCGGTGAGGCCGGTACGCGAGCGCATCCCCGATCGTCCGCAGCCCGAGCTTCGCCAGCTTCTTCTTCACCGTCGGACCCACGCCCGTGAGGACGTCGACGGAGAGGTCGAGGCGCTCCGGCCGCGGTGTCCCGGGAAGCACCGGCCACGTCGAGGGCGCCTCCGCCCCCGCGAAGCCACGAACGTGCGTCAGGCCGACTCCGCGGCGGCCGGCTCCGCCTCCTCGTGCTCTTCTTCGAGGAACTCGACCTCGAGCTTCTCGATCCGGGCGCCTTCGACCTCGACGACCGTGAACTTCAGCGCATCCCAGACGACGATGTCGCCGCTTTCCGGGGCGCGCCCGAGCTGGCCGAAGACGAAGCCGGCGAGCGTGTGGAAGTCCTCCTGAGGCATGTCCTTGCCGAACTGCTCGTTGAAGTCGTCGATCGGGAACGTGCCGTGGACGTGTATGTGCCGCTCGTCGATGTGCTCCACCGTCTCGTCGGGCAGGTCGAACTCGTCCTCGATCTCGCCGACGATCTCCTCGAGCAAGTCCTCCAGCGTGACGATGCCCTCCATCGCGCCGTACTCGTCGACGACGATCGCCATGTGCTGATTGGTGCGGCGGAACTCCTTGAGCATCGCCGCGAGATCCTTCGTCTCGGGAACGAGCGGTGCCGGCCGCACGAGCTCCTCGACGCGGGCCGAGTCGAGGCCGCCGTTGTTGACGGCTGAGAACAGGTCGCGAACGTGGAGCATGCCGACGATCTCGTCGAGCGATCCCCTGTAGACGGGATAGCGCGTGTAGGGCGAGTCGATCACAGCCGCGAGACATTCCTCCGGCGGCAGGTCGACGGAGAGGGCGACAACCTCCGGCCGCGGAACCATCACGTCCGCGACCTCCTTGTCAGCGAAATCGAAGACCTTGTAGAGCATCTCCTGCTCGTCGGCTTCAAGCTCACCACGCTCCGCGGAGCGGGAGAGGAGCATCTTCAGCTCGGCCTCCGAATACGCCGCGTCCTCAGCGCCGGGCGGCTCGAGCCCCAGCAGGCGCAGGGCGGAATCCGACGATCGCTGCAGCACCCAGATCAGCGGCTTGAAGACGACGAAGAACGCCTGAACCGGACCCGAGACGACGAGGGCGACGGTCTCCGAGTGGCCGAGGGCCAACCCTTTGGGGACGAGCTCCCCGACGACCACGTGAAGGTAGGTGATGAGCAGGAACGCGATCGCGAAGGCGAGGATCCCCGCCAACACCGGGTCGAAGACGCGCGCCAGCACCGGCTCGCCCACGGCACCGATGGCCAGGCTCGTGGCCGTCACGCCTAGCTGCATCGCCGCGATGAAGCGGGGCGGGTCAGCCGTGATCGCGAGAGCCGTTCGCGCCCGCCGACTGCCTGCCTGCTCGAGCTCGCGCAGCCGTGTGCGCCTGGCGGTCACGAGCCCGTATTCGCCCGCGACGAAGAACGCGTTCAGCAAAAGCAGAATCGCGACGGCGAGAAGCTGGAAGAAAAGGGTCACGCCCCGTTCTCCGGGGCGTAGGTACTGGGCGGTCGGTCGTCGTCCAAGAGGTGCTCGGATTATAGGTACGCGGCGGACGGAGCCTGCGGAAGGCGAACGTCTGTTCTACACTTTCGGGATGCGGGCCGACTACCGCGAAGAGCCCTGCCGGAGCGCCCTCAATCGCGTCAAGGGGATGGCTTTCGGCTGGTCGCTGAACCCCTACATGGGATGCGTGCACCGCTGCACGTTCTGCTACGTCCGGGCATTCGAGCGCCGCGCTGAACGTCCATCCGACGACCGCTACGGAACGTCGATTCGCGTCAAGGTCAACGTCGTCGAGGTGCTGCGGAAGGAGCTCGCGCGACCGTCCTGGGACGGCGAGTCCGTTGCCGTCGGAGCAGCGACCGACCCGTACCAGCCGGCCGAGGGCCGCTACAAGCTGACGCGGGGCTGCATCGACGCCTTCGCCGAGGCGGCGAACCCGTTCAGCCTGATCACCCGCGGTCCGATGATCGTCCGCGACCTCGACGTCCTCACGGAGGCGGCGCGGCGGGCGAAGGTCTCGATCACGTTCTCGATCCCCACGCTCGACGAGGCAGTCTGGAGCAAGACCGAGCCGAGCACCGCCCACCCGCGGCAGCGCCTGCGCGCGGTCAAGGAGCTTGTCGACGCCGGGATCAAGGTCGGCGTCGGCATGGCACCGATCCTTCCCGGCATCTCGGACCGGCCCGAGCAGCTCCGCGAGGTCGTCAAGGCGGCACGCGAGGCGGGCGCCACAGGCGTCTGGACGAACCTGCTCTTCCTCCGGCCCGGGACACGCGAGCACTTTCTCGAGCACCTTGCCGACGACTGGCCCGAGCAGCTCCCCCACTACGTCGAGCTGTACGAGGGGCGCGCGTACCTGCCGGGCGAGGAGGCGAAGCCCCTGCGGCAGCAGGTCGCGGCGCTGGCGCGCGAGTACGGCGTGAAGGACCGTCGCGAGCAGCCGCTCGACGGCACCCAGCACGACGAGCAGCTTGCGCTTGCGGTCTAGCCGCGAATATCAGGGAATCCGGCTCCCGCCCTAGAATCCGTTCGCGTGGCTCAGGACCCCAGCGCCGACGGCAGCAGCGAGATCACCTGCCTGATCGTGGACGACCACGAGGTCGTCCGTGAGGGGCTCCGCCTGTCGCTCTCGCGCGCCCCGCACATCCGCGTCATCGGCGAGGCGTCCGACGGCGCGTCGGCCGTCTCACTCGCGGAGCGCCGGAAGCCGAACGTCGTGATCATGGACGTCCGCATGCCGGGCATGGACGGGCTGGAGGCGACGAAGCACCTGACGGCGAAGGTGCCGGAAACCTCCGTCCTGATCTTCACGGCCTACAGCGAGCGCAGCCTGCTGAGCCGCGGGCTCGAGTCCGGCGCGAAGGGCTACATCCTCAAGGAGGCGCCGCACCAGACGCTCGTCAGGGCG
>Ga0126310_10000543_pt1 | contig 13230 bp, 11 predicted proteins | sample Plot60_FD_92540 | JGI IMG/M metagenome (GOLD analysis project Ga0126310, IMG submission 92540) | Serpentine soil microbial communities from UC McLaughlin Reserve, CA, USA - Plot60 | ecosystem: Environmental > Terrestrial > Soil > Grasslands | place: USA: UC McLaughlin Reserve, Lake County... | reverse complement strand
AGCCAAGCTGGAATTTATTTCAAAGCACAGCAAGCTATAGCATTTTGTTGATAACGGATTAGCCGTGGCTTACATTGGATTTCAGCACAATGAGAAGCTCTGCTGTTTTTCAGCCGAGGTGAAAGATGTACAGCAGAGCTCTTTCAAAGAAAGACAGCCGCTTAATCGTGAAAAAAGAGACTATTTTCTTTCGATGAACGAATCGCTAGGATCGGAGCAGCCAAATTAGAAGTTAGGCAGTTCTATGCCTATAGCATGAGCACTGTAATGGCAAGCTGTCATAACGCCAAGAGAGCGCCATTTTTGGAAGCAATCAGGTAGAGACATCACTTACAATAACTTCATAAATCCTAGTCGTTTTGCCAATGTCAACGTGGATTCTCAGAAAGAATCAGTTGGGATAACAGTCAAGAAAAATATAGACTTTAGCGAGTGGTACAGCCAAGTCGTACTCAAGACCGCGCTTGTTGACTATGCTCCTGTGAAAGGGTTTATTGTACTTCGCCCCTACGGTTATGCAATTTGGGAATCGATAAGGGATATTCTCGACAAGCGATTCAAAGAGACTGGTCATCAGAACGGCTTCTTGCCTGTGCTAATACCTGAAAGCCTGCTGGCAAAAGAACAGGATCACTTTGCAGGTTTTATGCCAGAAGTGTTCTGGGTTACCAAAGCAGGCGACAAAGAGCTTGAGGAAAAGCTCGCGCTCAGGCCGACATCTGAAACGCTTGCTTATTCAATATTTGCAAAGTGGATAACAAGCTACCGCAATTTGCCACTCAAGATCAACTTTTGGAACTCTGCCCTTCGAGCCGAGATCAAGTCGACGAAACCCTTGATTAGGACTTCAGAATTTTTGTGGCAGGAAGGTCATACCGTACATGCCACCGATGAAGAAGCAGAGCAGGAAGTCATGAGCATACTTAATATTTACAGGGATTTGATAGAGAACTACCTTGCAGTACCAGTTATAGCAGGATACAAGACCGACAGGGAAAAGTTCGTCGGCGCCAAGTACACAACGACTCTTGAAGGGTTGATGCCTGTCGAAGGTAAGGCGCTTCAGATGGGAACTTCACATCATCTCAGTCAGAATTTTTCAAAACCGTTTGGGATAAAGTACCTTGGCAAGGATACCAAGGAGCATTTTGCATGGCAGACTTCATGGGGGATTTCCTGGCGTCTGATAGGCGGGCTGATAATGGTTCACGGTGATGACAGGGGTCTAATTCTTCCACCACAGGTTGCACCAATACAAGTAGTAATAGTGCCTATACACAAGGACAAGAACGCCAAGATGGTCAAGGAAAAGGCAAGGAAAATAGAATTTGAATTAAAGCGCGCTGGTATAAGAGCATACATGGATGACCGAGATGAATACACTTCTGGTTGGAAGTTTAACGAATGGGAGATGAAAGGAGTCCCGTTGCGCATCAACATTGGACCAAAGGATATCGAAAGCGGTCAGATTGAATTTGTCAGGCGCGATACAAAGGAAAAAAGGCCTGCTGAGCAGGAGAAGCTTGTAAGTATCACGACCTTGCTTTTGGCGCAGGTACAGGAAAGTCTGCTTGCAAAGGCAACCGAATTTCTTAGCGAGAACACTTTCACACCTGCCGATTTTGAGAGCTTCAAATCGATAATCAAAATCAAGGGAGGGTTTCTTCTCGCAGGCTGGTGTGGCCAAGAACAATGTGAATCTAAGATAAAGGAAGAGACAGGTGCAGACATCCGAGTGATACCATTTAACCAGAATGACAAGCCGGCCACCTGCATTTACTGCGGTCGGGAAAGCAAAAAAGCAGCGATATATGCAAGGGCATACTAATTGGTAGCGCTGGAAGATCTGTTTCCATTTGGAACTGAACTAGGATACATAGGCATCCTCCTCATCAGTTTTGTGTCTAGCTTAATTCCATTTATTCCCATTCCTTATTTTCCGGTCTTAATAACTGCTTCATTTAATACCAATTTCAATCCGCACATAATCTCAATTATCAGTGCGCTTGGTATAGTGGGAGCAAAGACGATAATCTTTTTTATTAGCTATTATGGTCGCAAAATTCTGAGCGATAAGACAAAGAAGAGAATGCGTCCCCTACAAAACCTAGTAAGCAGGTATGGTTGGTTTGGTGCATTTATAGCGGCTCTTACTCCAATACCTGACGATATTGTCTATATCCCGCTAGGGCTTGCCAAGTACAACCCATGGAAATTTGCAACAGCCACATTTGCTGGCAAATTCTTGATGAATGAAGCAATTGTCTGGGGGTCGATTTTTCTTGGGAGACCTTTCGTCGAGGACATATTATCGTCAGAGACGACAAATACGACATCACTAATTATAGCGGCAATAGTGAGCATCATAGTGCTTGCAGTCGTTGTATACTTTTCGCTCAGGATAGATTGGGCAAGGGTAATTGGAAGATGGTTTCCTTGGGCGCTGAAAAATGGTAATGAAGAAGGAGAAGAAGAAGATCATAAGGACAACAATGAAGACAATGATCACCACACAAAAAAAGGGTTTTAGCTAAGGCTTCGACATTACTCTTGTGTCTTGTCATTGAGCTCGATATAATCTTCATCGATACCAGTTACGCAGTCGGTCACCACCGCCTTGACGGGCTGAAAGTGTATGCTGCCCTGCGGTATCTTGTTCGCCTCCTGCATTGCAACTAGCTGCGTTTCAAGTGCACATTTGTGGTCGTTACATACCACTGCAAGCATGTACTCACCTTGATGCGACTTTACTGAGATGATATACGATGGAGCCAGCTGGCATTCCTCTCCTTCAACCTTAGCTGAGCAATGCTCGGGCAAATTCACATCATCTTTCTTCATCGCAAGGCAATATAACAATAACTGACATGTAAACTATCCAAAGATATAAAACTCAAGAAATCATGCGAATCTCGCATCAATCTTTTCTAGTAAATGAAAAATCCTGCCTGAGAACTACGAGAGAGCGATAACATCAATGGCACCTAGAGCAGCAGTAAAACGACTCTAGCAACAATACTTGTAATGACTGCGGCAGGAAGCTTGGAATATCAGCTCGCTCAGGTGGCTCAAAAATATAATTGAGGTAACTATTATATATTCCTATTTAATAGGAATATATTGACACTATTGGAAGTCGATAAGGAAACATTACGACTTTTGGTCAAGCGCAGAGCGATGCTCCGAGTGCTGTCTATCCTAGTCAGGCAAAAGGGGAACGCACTGCCTACTCGTATACTACTCCGGAAGTTAGGTGCTAACAACCTTCACTATGTAATTTTGCAGGCAGAAAATGAAGGTTATATCAAACGCAAAAGAGTCAAGCCACAAGGAAAGGGGAACTATCGGGTCTACAATCGCTTGACACCGAAAGGAAGGAGGTTAGCTGAGCTGAACAAGAAATTGGAGTAATACTAATAACTTGCCCTAAAAGTGGCCCCATATTTTCTATTATGACATGATAGGGACATAACAGGCTGAAACATTTGCGGAACGATACAAATATAGACATGACAAGCAAGAAAGTTATGCAATTAGTGCATCTTAATTTATAAAACGGCAGTGAGTTTTTTGCCTGGGTATGGGTAGCAGAAGAAGAAAAACACTTGTAAGGCCTGCAAGAAAATCTCGCAGAGTGGATGGAAGATGTCCTAAATGCACCACCATTGTGAAGTTCAATGTGTCCGGCCCAATTGGCGATGAGATTTATGAATGCACTGGCTGTATGTCCAAGTTCCACATAAGCGAGTTGTAAAAAATTAATGGCGCTAAACTGTTTGGGAAAAGCGCAACCAGCCAAAGCAAAAAATATTGCTACTCATTTTATTGTACGCCTAAAGGATATTTCGTGCTCGGGTTCCATCTGTATAGTAGTATGGGTTATATTGTAGCGCTCGGCCAACACCGTATTTATTTTAGACAAGAGCTTACTTGACTCGCTCAGCATCTGGTCGCGTATGACCACGTGACCACTCAGTGCGTCCATGCCACTGGATATTGTCCAGACGTGCAGATCATGGACATCTACCACGCCGTCCAGCTGCTTGAGGGTTATCAATATTTCTCGCATATCAAGCTCCGACGGAGCGCCCTCTAGCAGTATATGGGTGCTATTTCTCACTATAGAGTAAGCACTTCTTGCCACCAGGCCTGCTATCAGAAAGGCGACAAGCGGATCCACGATGGTGATGCCCGTGTTAAGAGCAATAAAGCCAGTAATGATAACTGCGACGGATGATATTATATTGTAGACAACATGGATGAATGCACTATGAATGTTGATACTCTTGTCGGCGTGGTGCTTTAGTAGGAACATCACTACTAGGTTGCCTGCAAGACCAATACCTGCTGTCAGTAGCAGCAGCGGCGCGTCTATTATGCGCGGAGACATGATGCGGAGAAATGCTTCGTACAACACCCATAATGAAATTACTGCAAGCGCTACACCGTTTGCAAGTGCAACCAATACTTCAGCTCTATGGTAACCAAACGTCATTGCTCCAAAATGGCTTCTTGCCGCCATTGTAATTGCAAAAAGACTTAGTCCAATCGCCATCACATCAGTGAACATATGCACTGCATCACTCACAAGCGAAATGCTATTGCTTAAAATTCCACCTACAGCTTCAATAACCGCTACTGCAGTGGTGACTGCAAATGACAACATTAACATCCTTTTGGGCCGCAGCAAGCTAGTTCCCAATGTAGATAGTCTATGCTGTTTTTCGGTATTTACAGATTGTTTCCGCTTAATGGGCAAGCTCCAACCGCGCGGGATTCTTGTATTTTACAACCTGCGAAGCTCCTTCTTTTGGGTAGATGCCATAGATAAGAGCAGCTTTGGCCACAGTAGAGTCCTTCAAGGTGACCATGATTATCTGGCTATCCTTTGAGCGCTCGAGCAATACCTTTGACAGCCTGTCAGTGTTCTCGGCATCAAGATGTGCGTCTACTTCATCCATCAAGTAAAATGGCGACGGTTTGAGCGACTGGAGAGCAAGCAGGAACACAGTGGCAGCGATTGTCTTTTCGCCACCTGACAGCGTGGTTGATTCACGGGGGACGGTCTTACCAGGGAACCGCACTAGCAACATCACACCGCTTGAAAAAATATCTTCAGAGTTCTCGATCTCGAGCCATGCCAAGCCTCCTGTCATTTTCTCAAATGTTGCACGTATATCGCTGTCAACTTTCTGAAATGCCTCCATGAAGACCTTCTCTTTTTCTTTCACTACCTGCTCAATGAAGGAGACGATAGAATTACGTTCGCTTTCAAGCTGGTTACGTCTAGTTGACATGCCACGGTAGCCATTGATTACCTGTACATACGCCTCGTCTGCGCGGAGGTTGATCCTTGACTTGACTTCCTCATATTCGTCAGTTAACTCTTTGATCGCTGTTTCGACATCCATCTCATCAAGGGGGTTCTTGTAGCCAAGAGACAGAAGATTGTTCATCTGACGAGATTCCTCAGAAGTCAGATCTGCAATGTCTTTTCGAAGCAATGCAGACTCCCGCTCTATTAAGTTGTACTCCTTTGACATTTTGCGGTCGCTCTCTGAGAGTGCTTTTATCTTGCGCTCATATTCTTGCAGTACACTGTAGGTGCTGCCCGAAGAAGTGATTATCTGCTGCTCCTGATCCCTGAGCCCTTTGAGCTCCACTTCAAGTGACTGCGACTTCCTGTACATTTCTTCCATTTGGCATTTGCGTTCCTTTAGTTCAAGGGAAAGGCGTTCATTCTCTTGGTTCATTTCGGTCAGATGCTGGATATCAAGTTCCAGCTTGGCTTCAAGCCCACCGAGTATCGATATTGTCTGGCCAAGCTCTATATTGGCTACGTCTATTGCCTTTACTATCTGGTTATGTACTATATTCTTATCAGCAAGCTCATTTTTGCTTGACGGTTCTTCACCTATGCTCTGTAGCCTTGACGATAGCTTTTCTATGGCAGGCGAAAGAAGGGTAAGCCTCCTTGAATATTTCTCAAGCTCTGTCATAAGTAAGTCGGCTTCTGACTGGAGAGTGTGATTATCTAAGATGAGCCCTGAGACTGACTTTTCTTTTACTTCTGAAGATTCCTTTTCTTTAGTAATGCTTCTCTGGACATCTCTGATAAGAAGCTCTAGTTGGATTCTCTCGGATTCGCTCGCGCTTATACGCTTAGAAATTTCGTGGAGCTCTGTGTTCTTCTCCTCAATCAGCTTAGAGAGCTTCGCTATCATTGTACGGAGATTTCCTACGGATTCGCCAAAAAGTATCGCCTTTGTCATATCAGTTATTCTTCCTCCAAAGTCCACCGACATTGAACCTCCAGCCGGTTCGAACAGCTCACCATCAGCTGACACAGCCCTGTAGCCCTTCCTTGATAGCATGAAGGCTGTAGATGAATTTCTTACAAGCAGTATGTCTGAGAACAGGAATGCTGACAATTTGTCATAATCGGACTGTACAAAATCTGACAGCCTCCCGATTACATTGACCTCATCGTGGGGCGTGTCCTGCTTCTCCTTAAAGCGGCTGACGACGTCAAGTGGTATTATTCTAAGACGTGGAAGTTTTTGCTCCTTGGCAAAGGCTGCTATCATTATCATTGATTTGATGTTATTCACTACAAACGCTTTCATCCATTCAGAGCCTGCCGCAAGCACAGGCCGCTCATAGGACTTGTCCCATCTTATTAAATCGTGCACAAGACCGCATATGTTGAACCTGTCTTTTTCTTTCATCAATTCTGCAATAGCAAGATCCTCATTCATGGCATTTTTGGCTATGGTGGCCCGTTCCTCAAACTTGTTTACAAGATTCTCTGCACGCACCAGTAGGTCTGCAGAGCCGGCCAGCTCCTTTTCAAGATTTGCTTTCGCGTTTGCAAATTCGGATGAAAGCTTGGCAGCATTATGCAGTTTTGCTCCATAAGACGCAAGTGACCTTTCAAGTTGTGCTATGCGGTTTTTTGTAGTCAAAATTTCTGATTGGAGCAAAGTGATGCCTGAATAGTTATAGTCCTTCTTGTAATTGATGGTCTTGATTTTTTCTTCGACTCTGGCCCCAGCAAGCTCGATCCGACCCTTTAGTGATGCCATACGTGCAAGCCTCTTTTCTGTTGAGTCCCGGAAAGAAGCGTATTTAGCAATATTGGCGGTTATCTTTTCAATTTCACTATTGATTGCAGCAAGCTTGATCCGAAGATCGTGGATGGCTGCCTTCTTTTGCTCCATTTCTTTCGTCAGTCTGTCAAGCTCAGAACGCGTGCTTTCTATGCGCTGAACTGTAGCTTGCTTGCTCATGTGAATGGAAGGCAGCCTCCTTTCAATGTCAGCTATCCGGCGCTCAAACTCACTTAACATAGCCTTTGTCCGCTCCGAGTCATGTACAATCCCTGATATTCTCATCGCAATCTGTGATTTAGCTTTGTTAGCAGAGTCAACTTGTTGAATGAATCTTGACTTTTCGGTGTCGAACTTTTCAATCTCTAGCTGCGCCTCCTCCATTAGCTTTGAAAGGTGTGATGACTTTTGGTTGTTTGATTCAAGGATCTGAGTGCTTGTAACTAGCTTGTACCTCAGGTTTCGTATGGTGTTTGATATCTGCACTGCTTTGAACCGCTTGAGCTCCGTGGTAAGCTGGTCATATCTTAGATGTTCATTCCTCTCTGTCTCAAGCTCGTCTATACGCTTTCTAATCTCGCCCATCCTTGCAAATGCAACCTCAAGCCTCCTATCAGCCTCATCCAGCTGCTTAAGAGCCTCTGTTTTCTTTTCGTCAAAGTAGGAGAGGCCGACTATATCCTCTATTATCCTTCTGCGCTCTTCGGAATTTAGTTCAGAAATTCTTGTGATCATGCCCTGCTGTACAATATTGAGTTTGTTTGGAGCTGCCAGCACTACTTCAAGAAGCTCCATTATGGCAGTCTTGGTTACCTTCTTGTCGTCAAGCCAATACTGGCTCTCACCATTCTGACCCTCAATTCCACGTGTCAAAGTGACTGTATCAGAGTCGATAGGTATACCTCTGTCAGTGTTGTCAAACGTCAGGCTAACGCGGATAAGGCGGTGGTTGCTGTTCTGGCTGTCGTGGAACAACGATTGGAACTTGTCTACCCTCAGAGTTTTGGGACTGTTCTCGCCTATTGCAAACATGATTGCATCAAGAATGTTAGACTTGCCTGAGCCATTTGGACCAGTTATAGCAGCTAATCCCCTCTCAAAATGCACCGCAGTGTTCTTGAAACCAAATGATTTGAAGCCGTAGACTTCGAGTTTTTTAATGTGCACCAAGGATAGCTATCTGGTTAGTTTTCACGTGAGCTAATTATATGTTGTCGCGCTCAATTTATCTCCTTTTAGTAAAATATTTTTCGCATTTACATCGTTGGAGAAGCGCTTTCTCACCAGAATACTATATAACTACATGTTCTCTTGACAGAAGACATTTCTGTTTCTGCAGAAGCAATACTTGCTGCCGGAATCGCGTTTATAGCTAAATCTAGGTTAGTATTCTTACAAGATGATGATGGTGGTGGCGGTTCCCCATTGGCTGAACATGAGAGCAAACTTCGTCTTTAGGAAGGCTTCTTTCAGCATATCAACTACAAGAATTTTTTATGGCAGAATTATTATTGATTACAAGATCTATGCACATAAATTGTGCTGGAGCTTTAACCATATGCTATTTCCTAAGTAGATAAATTGGCTGCCGCATCTTAGGTCAAAACTCATTTTCTATCGTATCGCTGGAGAGCAAAAAACGTATCTGATGTTACTGTCTTAATCACCAAGAGAACTATGGAACGACGTTGTCGAAAAGCCACTGCAGAGATAAAAATCTAATAATAGATCAAAGAAAATTTGGAAGGGATCGAATTCTATCGTTCCTTTTTGCCTTCGACAAATTCTAAGAAGCTTGACTTGGCAACAGAATAAGGTAACTGCACAGGTGGATGCTTGAAGCAGTATGCCGATACACTGTCAAGTGGTCCAGAAATACCTCTGTCAAGTGCAATCTTGGTTGCCCTCACTGCGTCTATCATTACACCAGCACTATTGTATGCATCAACTACTTTTAATTTAAGGTCAAGCTCGACAGGGATATTGCCAAAATACCTTCCTTTCATGGATATGTAGCACACTTTGTCATTATCCAAGAATTGCACAAAGTCTGATGGTCCAATCCTCATCGGTATTTCATAAGGTGCCATTGCAGCTACTGCACTTGTCTTGCTCACTCTCTTGTCCTCTAGCCGCTCCTGGTCCAGCATATTGTAAAAGTCCATGTCACCTCCAATGTTTAGCTGGTAGGTCTGGTCTACCGTTACTCCTCGGTCTACAAAGAGCTTTACCAGTGTCTTATGAACGACAGTGGCACCAAGCTGACTCATAACGTCGTCACCAGCACATGGTAATTTACGATGTTCAAATGCCTGCTGCCATTTCCCGTTTGATGCTATAAATACAGGGATTGCATTGATAAAGGCGCAACCTGCATCAAGGCAGGCTTCAGCATAGTATCTTGTTCCTTGTCTGCTTCCAACAGGTAAGTAATTGAGAAGTATTTCGGCGCCACTATCTTTTAGGACCTTGGCCACATTTGCAGGAGGTTTATCAGAGACCTGTACCTTTCCGCGGTAATGGTTTCCCAAACCGTCTAGAACTTCTCCTTTTTCAACAATTACCTTCGACCTCTCCACGTTGGCTATCTTTATAGTATTGTTTGGTTCTGCAAAAATTGCCTCAGAGAGATCTTTTCCTACTTTTGAATCAATAACGTCAAATGCTGCCACAAATTCAATGTCTTTTGGTTCGTATCCTCCTAGGTCAAATGCAGTAAGTCCAATTGAATCATTTGACTTACCGTTACTGCTCGCGTCATAATACTTTGTACCCTGTATCAGTGCAGAAGCACAGTTTCCAACACCGGCTAGTGCAACCTTGATTTTTTTAGACATACCCTAGAGAGTAAAGAGGAGGATATTTGTATTTATCAGACTCTATAGATCGCCTAGGAAGATTACCTTATATGATCAAACTGAACGTCACATTAGTGGATTATACCCTTTATTTTTAGTATAGAATCAACTTAAAATCAGAAGCAGAATATTCTGGCGAACCCAATTATAATTCTATTTGTACTGCTGTAATAGGCCTTGATTCTTGATGCTTTGGCATGGCTATCTACATTTTTGATTCTAAGCCTTTCAATATACTCAATAAGATCTGTTATCTTTATCTACAGAGTTACAAGACCTAGAGCAAACAACAATCTATATAACATGCCAAAAGTTGGCGCCATTATGAGATCGACTGCTGGTAAGGTGGTATCACTTCATGAACAGGGCATTATTGCTGACCGCTGCTGGGATATTGGGACTGTTAATAGAACCTCTGATCAGTGGACCAATGAGGAATATCCATTCATTTCAATATTTGTGCCAACCTACAATGAGTCTCTTGTTATCCAAAGGCTCTTGAAATCCTTTGCTGCTCTCAGTTATCCTACTGATAGGTTCGAAATAATAATTGTAGATGATTCTACCGATGATACATATCAAAAAATACAGACTATGTTGTCTGAGCTACAGAATCTTAAGGTAATTCACAGGGACAACAGGGCAGGGTGGAAAGGAGGAGCATTAAATGTTGCCCTTAATGTAATGGACAAGAGAGCGTTTAATGTGTTGGTACTTGATGCAGACAATATTTTGTTAGCAGATACCCTAGAAAGATTTGTATCACGATTTATAGAAGAGCAATACTCTTACAAGGAGAAAGGAGTCTCAGTATTAGCAATACAGGGCTTCCCCATTTCAAAGAGCAACCCCGAATCTGACAATGAATGGGGCATTAAGGTAAAGTTGGGCAACTGGATAGCACGGGCAATCGATTTTAGACTTTGCCAAAGAAATATGATTGAATTTACTGCAAAAAATCGCCTAAACCTACCGGTGCAGATAACAGGAAGTCTCTTTATGATAAGAGCAGACGTAATCAAATCTATCAAATTCTCTAATGATCTTTGCGAAGATTGGGACTTGACAGTGGATCTGTACTGCTCACAACCCTCGTCCTTACTATCATCAACAATAGATGTGATATCTTCTGACAATAATACTGGAGGAATTTGCAACCATCCTTCTAACAACATCGCTCCTAAGCCGGTTGCAGTCTCGTTAACACCAAGAATAATATTTGATCAAGAATTGGTTTCTTACTGCGAGGCAACTACTGATCTCACAGCTTACTTTAGGCAAAGAATGAGAGTTAGCGAGGGTCATACCAGAGGCTTAAGAAGAAAAATTAGACGTATAGCAGAAAGCAAGATGCTTTCTCTTGTTGACAAAGTAGAATTATTTTTAAACGGTCTACAGTATGCAAAGTTTATTTTTGTTTTAGGTATTGGAATAATCAATATGATCTTACTCCTCATGTTCCTATCAGGTAGTTACAACAACAGCCAGCAGTTGATGAATATGTTTGGGATATCGTTTTCATTGCAGGCAGCGAATCTGGCCATAGCTCTAATGCGTATCACATGGGCAGCAAAGATTTGTAGACCCGTAAGAAGGTATGACATCAAAGATGTATTGAGCTTGCTGGTGCTTTATGTGATCACGGCGCCTGCATTTGTGATAGGCTCACTGCGGGGCTTTTTCCAAGATAAGGGAATATTCTACAAAACACACAGAAATTTACCAAAGGAATCAAAGCTTAGCAAAGCTTCAGGTTTCTCAGAGTCTACAAAGAACTCTCCATATTCTGCAGGTTCTTAGTGCAACTATCTTAATTTGTTGATAATATGGTGGTTGGGCAGTAGCTGAAGTAGCAGGATTCATGATAAATCGGTATCAGACAAAAGACACGGAAGGTAAAAGAATAAAGTGATGCAACGAGGACGACATATAGTCTTGATTGTAGCTGGGCTATTGTTTGTAGTAGGAATACTAATAGCTGCAATGCGGGCTATCCCGATCCGCTAGTATATTTTTACAAGAGAACACATTATCAACCGAGTCTCAATAGAGCTTGGTAACAGTAAAATCAACAACTCAGATAACAAATGTCTCAAGACCTGTAACTGTAGCCACCCACATTGAAAGATCACAGGGGAAGAAGAAGAAGAACAAGCTGACAACGGGCAACTGCGACAACAGCAACAACTACCAGTACCAGTAGAAGGAGCCGTGAGCTTAACTGAAGCAGTCAAAGACTGTCTGGAAGTACAAGTATGTGATTAAACTTTAGTTGCTGATATTATCATTACAGGGTTTCTTGCAAGCATCATCGTGCCCGTTGTGACCTTGCGCGCTTTGGATATTGTAACCTGGGTGATGTCTATTTCCTTCAGTTCTAGCTCATTAACTGCTGTAAGCGCCTGATACAGAGTCTCAATAACTATAGTGTCGATGACAATCCTGCCTCCCTTTTTCAGTCTGCCTACTGCAAGTTCAATCACCTGCTTTGTGTCGCCCCACGTACCGCCCACCATTACTGCATCGACCTCCAATAGCTTTGGTAAGATATCCTGAGCCTTGCCCAGTATGACTTCTTCTGCCTTAACTCCAAATTTCTGCAGGTTCTTTTTCGTTAGCTCGACTGCTTTTTGGTCAAAGTCAATGGCATATACTTTGCCCTTTGTCTGCAGGCATAATTCTACGGTGATGCTTCCGCTGCCGCAGCCAACATCTATTGCTGAATGGCCCTCCTTGAGACGTAGCTTGCTTATCGCTATCGCACGAATGTCCTCCTTTGTTATCGGCACTTCCTCTGTCCTTTCGAAAAGCTCGTCAGGGATGCCCGGAGTGCGGTAGTCCCATGCTAGCAACTTGGTGTAACTGATAAACGCTGGAGTATTTAACTTACAATGGAGGACTGGTGGAGCGCCGTATAGACTATTATCATGAATACCAACAGTAGAAATATGAACGGCATGATACCCTCTGTTGCAACTTTTTTGCGCTTGTCCCTTGGCACATTCTTGGCTATTCGCCTGCCAATTCCAAGTGAGGCTAAATAGAATACCATTCCGACGAGTATGGCAGTGACTATTGATGTGTATTGATCGAACTCAACTGGTATGACAACGCCGGCCACGATGCCTGCGGCCACACCCACCAGAGCACGCATGTAGTAGAGCCTTTCAAATATGTCCAATATCGCGTTTTGTGGTTAAATTGGAGCCAGTAAAATGCCTTGCGGCTGTGTTGTTCTGATACCAATACCATAAAATTTTTTT
>Ga0126310_10000542_pt1 | contig 13238 bp, 14 predicted proteins | sample Plot60_FD_92540 | JGI IMG/M metagenome (GOLD analysis project Ga0126310, IMG submission 92540) | Serpentine soil microbial communities from UC McLaughlin Reserve, CA, USA - Plot60 | ecosystem: Environmental > Terrestrial > Soil > Grasslands | place: USA: UC McLaughlin Reserve, Lake County... | reverse complement strand
CGAAGCCGCGACGCCAGAGTGTCGTAGGTGTAGTTGGTCGTCTCGAAGATGTCGGGGCTCGCGTAGAAGGTGACCGTCGTGCCCGTCTCCTCATTCGGCTCGAGCCGCTCCAACGGCCCATCCGGCTCGCCATAAGTAAAGCTTTGGGTCCAGCGGTAGACGTCGCGCTTGACCTCCGCAACAAGCCGGGACGACAACGCATTGACCACCGAGACGCCAACGCCATGCAAGCCGCCGGAGACCTTATACCCACCATCACCGAACTTGGCGCCCGCGTGCAGCACGGTGAGCGCCAAGGTGATAGCCGGGATCTTCTCCCTGGGATGCTCCTTGACCGGGATGCCACGGCCGTTGTCGATCACCTGGATCCCGCCCTCGGACAGAATCCGGACCACAATCGTGTCGCAGAAGCCTGCTAGCGCCTCATCGACTGCGTTATCCACCACCTCATAGACCAGGTGATGCAGGCCGCGCTCCCCCGTCGAGCCGATGTACATGCCAGGACGCTTGCGGACCGCCTCCAGGCCCTCCAGGACCGTTATCGACTCCGAGTCGTACTCGCCGGGCTCGATGTGGTTGATCACATCATTGGCCGCCGGATGCGACCTGGAGTTCATCGTGACGGGGTCGTGGGTCGGGCTGTGTTCGATCGAACTGGCATCGTCGGGCTGGTCAAAATGCTGCACCGGCGCGGGGCTCCTGTCAGACGTGCGCCGCCTGAACTTCACCTCGTGAACAGGTGACACAGGCGGCACGCCAAGGTTGTGTTCGCTTGGTTCCTGGATGGTCACGTTGACGGATAAGGTGCCTATTTGAGGATTCTTTGAGGGCCCTTGTGAGGCAGCCAAATCAGGCAACTCGACCCGCTCTTGCAACCTCGTCTAGTTTAGCGCGCTAGGCCTTGTGGCGGGCCCGTCAGCGCAGCTCGGGGAGCACAAAATACCCGTCTAGCGAGGCTGGACGGCCGGTTTGCGGCTATAGCAGCGACGTAGCGAACCCCCGTACGCGCCCACCTAGGCTGAGGGCGCCGTGAGCCCTTGAGACGAACCATCTTCGTGCGCTCAGACCGCATTATTCGCCACCAGAGTTTCCTACACTGAGCCGGTGCAACCTGCCCCCACCGACGTCGATCCGGCATGGGCGCCTCCGAGCGGCCCGCCAGTCACTGCGAACCGCAAGACCATCCCTTCGTCGCTGCTGTACGGCACCATCCTGCTGGCACTGGTCTTGTTCATCGTCGGCGTCTGGGCGTTCGGCGGCTTCAAGAGACGAACCGACCTGTTCAAAACCGCCCCTCCCGGCACATTGTTTACAACGGGTCCGTACGAGTTCCGCTTTACCGAAGCAACGGCGCAGCACAAGAAGGACTTCGGCCAAACCCCTTACTGGGAGGTCGTTGTGATCGGTGAGGGACGAACCACCGGCAAGGAGTCCATTAGTCCCCTCACCACTGGTGAGAGCACGACGATGTTCGCGAGCAAGGACGATGTGAGCCAGGAAGTCGAGGTGCCCCAGAGCGTGACGATGGGCCGGAGCCGCGGCTTCGACCGACACCGGTTCACGCCGGGCCTGCCACTAACCCCGTACTCAGTGGTGTTCAAGTACAAGGACACCTACCGCCCAGGCCCGACCATCCGCTTCGCCGCCTTCGACCTGGTCTACGGGAAGCACTACATCGCCAGTGAGGAAGAGGGATGGCACAACGGCACCTATGCCCGACAGTTCTATCTGCCGGTACGAGTGTTACCGGAAGCGATGTACTGATTAGCCAGGAGGTGGCGTGATCACTGGAACGCGCGCCGCCGTTGAGCTGTCCGATAACGCGATGCCACCGATTTGGTCGGCGTAACGAGCCGGCACCATATAGATCGCTTCGAACCGAACGGGCTGCCCGACCACGAGATCGAGAGGGCAGGACTGCATCGCGCGCTTGGTAGGCGAGGACGACGTCGACCACAGCCGCCGCTCCGGACCGATCAGCTGAGCGCCACAGTAGTACTCCTTCGCTGGGTCATGCCGCAACGCCTCCAGTTCGGCGACGACCCACACCGCGCCCGGATACGGAAGATCTGGCTCGCCTTCTTCCGCATCGGCCAACTGGTCAGACCGGGTCAGCGACAACACACGGACCGTGGTCCCCTGAACCTCCCCGCTGGCACCGGGCGATCGGATGGTGTATCGCGCGGTGTAGTGGATGCCGGCATAGCTGACCCACCAGATCAGGTAAATCAACACGACCGCGAAGGCAGCGACCACAAAGAGAATGCGTCGCAGCGGAAGCAGCCTCATGGGATCGCCCTGGTCGTGTTATTTATGGGCTCGATGAGGCCTTTGGCAGCCGTACGCCACTGCTCAGCGTTTGCTGGCGTAATGCCCAGCATGATGCGTACGCGTTGCTGATAGCCGTGCAGGACCTCGTTCGATCCGATCTCCAGCGTTAAGTCGTCGATCAGTGCAGGAGCCACCTCAAAGACCACATCAGTGGTGGTCTGAAATCCTGGTTCAGCACTGACGCCAGAACTGAGCTGGTAGCCCTCGTAGCGAACGTCTCCGCTGAGTAGCCGGGCCGCATTGAGCTCAAGCGGCCTGGGGCCAGTCGCCGCTCCGGTCACTCTGATCGCCACAAACATTCCATCAGTGCTGTCTTGTATCTGACCGAACTGCTTGAGAACCGAGCCGACGCTCACTTGGGTGACGCTGACCTCGCCGTCATTGACTCTGACTGGTTGACCAACCACGCCATTAATCACCTCGAACTTCTGTTCCTCGGGGTCACTCAGCCGCAGGCCGATTGCCGATAGTGCGACCAGGACGACCGCGGCCAGCACACCCACCGCCTTGGAGCGAGCCACCCTCATGAGCGGGCCTCGGCAGTTGCCATGGCGGGCACCTGCGGTCCCGGCTCGGCCACTTCTAGGGGCCCGGAGACCGACGACCGCTGGGCAAACAGCTCCAGGCAGCGGCGGAACGCTACGGCGAGAAGGCACAGCCGGACGGGTTCGACCAGAGCGTCCTGGAGCAGTGCGAACACCGGTTCCCAGCGCACCCAGAACTGCGCTTCGTGGCCACCGAACAGCCAGTTGATCGACCTGTCGAGGTAGTTCCCAAGGATTATCACCAGGTTGTAGACGAAGATGTACGAGCCCAGGAAGATCGGGCCGGCCCGTAGCACCAGCCGGAGAGCATGCAGCGTTGGTAGGTACTTGTCATCGATGTCGCCCAAGAAGGCCTCCTGAATCCGCGCCGCTGCGAGCCGTACGCCTGTCGGCGGTGGCCCAATGCGCCGGAACGCTCGCTTCTCGCGGTAGCGCGCGAAGGCCGTGGCACCGGGAATGCGTTCGGCGTACGGCTGACCCTTGCGCCAGACCTCGGCGAGTGACAGCACCCTCGATCCGAAGACCAGTGCGGCAACGGCCAACCACAACATCGGCTGGGCGATGACATCCACCAGCACTGGCCAGGCTGTGCCGGAGATAAACGCCCATATGCGCGTCAAGATTTCCGGCCGATCGATTTTGAAGATGGCGACCAAGTCGGCCAGCGCGTTCTTGACCGCAGCGAGTCACTGCATCACTACCCGGTCGTTCAGCCATACCAGGAACGTCTGGAGCACCCGGATGCCGCCGGTAATCACCAAGAGCAGGAAGAACGCCTCGATCAGGACGACAACCAGCCCAACGATGCGGAGCCCAGTCCGCTCGGCGATGACATCAAGTACTCGGCGGAGCACATAGATGCCAACGAGGAGGGCGACCAGCCAGCCGAGATGCTTGGTTGCCATGTCGTAGAGGGCGCCAAGGACGGTCTGCTGATCGCTGAGGAAGCCGTAGCGAATCCACTGCTGGGTGACCAGCCGATTGGCGGCCTCGGCTACCTGGCCGAAGGCGGCGTACATGCCAAGAAACGGCAGCAAGGTAATCACGAGCAGCCTGCTGATGCTGGTGTCGCGGTCGTCGATCTCACGCTCGTCTTCAGGCAGCAGTTGCCGAATGCCAAGCTCTCGGCCGGCCAGCGTCAAGATCACGATTGCGGCAGCGAGCGTGCAGACGAAGCTGAAGGCGAACAGGATCAGCGTCAGCCAGGGGCTGATGTCGCCGAGAATCACCGCCACTCGGAGGGTGAGTTCGGAGCCGAGCCAGCCGAGGAGGTAGACGCCCATGATGAGCGACAGCAGACGCCACCAAACCCGTCCGGTATCGACGATCAGCACTCTGAGCTCGGTCCAAAGCACCCGAGCATCCTAAGAGCGCTGGGTTCGTCAACCGTAGGTATCACGCGGCCCGCGGCCGTCTCGGACTGAGAGGCGTCCCTTCTTCCAGGAGGGCGCGTCGGGACCAAGCACCTTGATCCTTGTAACAGTGCCCTCGCCCAGTTGCTCATTCAGCATCGCGACCAGCCGGGGCGCCAGCTGACGCAGCTGCGTCGCCCACGCGCTGGAATCGGTGCGAACCGACAAAACGGTGTCCGCGTACGCCTCGGGCTGGGAGTGCGCAGCGTTGGTGGTTCCGACGAGCAGTGCCCAACGAGCGAGCAGGGTGTGGACATTGATCTCGGTTGTCCAGCCCTTGGTTTCGACGAGCCGCTCGACCGCATCAGAGAGCGGCTTGGGATCTCGATCGTCGGCTCGGGCGCCGGACATCTGGGGGCCGGAGGATCTGGGCGATGAGGAGCGCCGGCGGCGGCGCGCCTGGGCGCCGAGGGAGCGGGCAACGGTCTGGGCCAGTTCGAGACCGGTTGGATCGTGCTGGGTGGGATCGTTCCTTGTTGAATTCTCTTGCCTCGGATCCTCAGGCATCGGGCGTCACCTCCCCATCCGCCACTGTGAAGCGTTGCCCCGCCAACAGCTCTGGAACGTCCGCAACGACTGCGGCGGTGACCAGCAACTGGTCCGCGACGCGTACGCCCGAAGCTAGGCGTTCCCGACGTACCGAGTCCAGCTCCGCGAAGACATCGTCGAGCACGAGCACCGGCTCTACGCCATCGGCCCGGAGCAGATGAAAGCTGCCAAGTCGCAGGGCGAGGGCAAATGACCACGACTCACCGTGACTGGCATAGCCCTTGGCGGGCAGCATGCCCAAGGAAAGCGCGATGTCGTCACGGTGCGGGCCAACGAGCGAAACGCCGCGTTGGATCTCCTCGTTTCGCCGTTCCGCCATCGCCTTAGTCAAGAGGTCGCTCAATTTGGCTCGATCCACTGCGCCCTCGGGCTCCACCAATGTGCCCTGAGCCTGTCGTGGGGAGCTCAGTTCGACCGAACACTTGTACTCAGCGGTCGCATTGTTGTTGGTTGGTGCGATTTCCGCGTATGCCTTGCTGACGTGAGGGGCCAGATCGGCCAGAGTCGTCAGGCGGGACTCGAGCAGTTCAGCACCGGCGCGCGCCAGATGTGTGTCCCAGACCTCGAGCGTGGCCTCGGCGTCCGCTGGCGTTGGACCGCCACGGGCTCGGCCGCTGAGGGATTTGAGCAGTGTGTTGCGTTGTCGCAATACGCGCTCGTAGTCCGCGCGTACGCCGGCGAGACGCGGCCAGCGGGCAACGAGGAGGTCATCGAGAAAGTGTCGACGTTCACTGGGATCACCCTTGACGATGGCAATGTCACCCGGCGAGAACACCACCGTCCGCAGCACGCCGATGAGCTCCCGGACCTGCCGCAGCGGAGACCGGTTGAGCTTGGCGCGATTCGCCTTCCCGGGATTGATCTCCAGCTCAAGCGTCAGCCGTCGCGGATCCTCCAGGCCCGCGCGTACGCCGGCCCTCACCACGGCGCGCGTGGCACCCGACCGGACCAAAGGGATCTCGGACGCCACCCGATGGGAGTTCATCGTTGATAGGTATTCGATGGCCTCGACGAGGTTTGTCTTGCCCTGCCCGTTCGCCCCAACGAATGTGGTAACTCCCGCCTCGAGTGGTAGGTCGACCGACTCGTACGACCGGAAATCGGTCAGCTGCAGGTGGTCGACAAACACGTGTTGAGCCTAACTGTGGCCTCCCCCAGCCGATGTCTTCCGCATGCAAAGCTACCGTCATGACGACGAAGAGCGACTTCACCGAAGAGGAATGGGTCCGCGTACGGCGCGCGCCCCTAGTGGCTGGAATGGCGATTTCCCTCGCTGACCCGGGCGGTCCGATTGAGCTGGCTAAGGAAACGACGGCATCGTTGAAGTCGGCGACGAATCCGCCTTCCCGTGAACAGCTGCTCGCCGAGGTCGCCTTGGACATTCAATCGATGGCTCAGCAGAGGCAGAACCCGCTGACCGAGTTCAAGCCGACTCAAGAGTCGGACCCACGTCAACAGATCCTGGAGGAGCTGCGGGCAGTGAGTGAGATCGTGAGCTCAAAGGCGACTGCCGAGGAGACAACGGCATTCAAGCAGTGGCTGCTCTCTAGCGCTCAGGCGGCTGCGGACGCCGCAAAAGAAGGCGGCTTCATGGGCTTCGGTGCGGAACAGGTCAGTCAAGGCGAGAAGGACATGCTGAGCCAAGTGAGCGCCGCGATCGGCGCCTGACCTGCTGCAGGTCAGGCCAGGTCAGCTGCTTGGAGCGCTGACCTTGTCGGCCTTCGCGCCGCCGGCCTCGAGTTCGCTGCCAGCCGGAAGCTCTTGGTGGCCCCCAAACTGCTGGCGCATTGCCGAGAGCACCTGATTAGCAAAGTGGTCTTCGTCGCGAGAAGCGAAACGCTCGAAGAGCGATGCCGCGAGCACCGGTGCGGGTACGCCGATGTCGACGGCAGCCTTGACAGTCCAGCGACCCTCGCCCGAATCCGATACTCGCCCGGCTAGACCTTCCAGGCCCGGGTTGGCGTACAACGCAGCCGCGGTCAGATCGAGCAGCCATGAGGAGATCACCGAACCGCGCCGCCATAGCTCAGCAACGTTGGCGGTGTCGATCTTGAACTGGTAGAACTCTGGCTCCTCCATGGGCGCCACCTCGGCCGAGTGCTCCTCGGACTCGATGCCAGCATCGGCGTTGTCCAAGATGTTCAGGCCCTCGGCAAAGGCCGCCATGATCCCGTACTCGATGCCGTTGTGCACCATCTTCACGAAGTGACCCGCGCCAGAGGACCCGCAGTGCAGGTAGCCCTGCTCTTCCGGCGCCAGCTCACCGCTGCGGCCCGGCGTACGCGCAATGTCGCCGACGCCTGGCGCGATGCTCTTCAAGATCGGGTCGATGATCTTGACCGCTTCCTCGTCGCCGCCGACCATCAAGCAGTAGCCGCGCTCCAGGCCGAAGACGCCGCCGCTGGTACCGATGTCGACATAATGCAGGCCCTGCTCGCGCATCTTCTTGGCCCGGCGTACGTCGTCGCGGTAGTTCGAGTTGCCGCCGTCGATGATGATGTCGCCCTGATCGAGCAACTCAGCCAGCTGGTCGACGACCCTGCCTGTTATGCCGGCTGGGATCATCACCCAAATCGCGCGAGGCTTTTCCAGCTTGCCGACGAACTCTTCCAGAGTGAAACCGCCGGTCGCGCCCTCACCCTCGAGTTGCTTGATGGAATCGGGATTCGTGTCAAACACGACGCATTCATGCCCGTCGCGCATTAAACGGCGAACGATATTGGCACCCATCCGGCCCAGACCGACCATTCCCAGCTGCATGGAAACCCCTAACGCTCGGTGGTTTCGTCAACATAACAGAGGTTGATCAGCCGCCGATAGGTCCGACTCGCCCTACGTCGGCAGGCGCATGAGCATGATCACATGGCGGTAATCGGTTAACGGATTGCCGTCAAGTGTGGCGAGGCCGGTGAGCTGACAAGGCTTGCTCGGCGCTGTGAAGCCGAAGTTCACATAGGGAGTGTCGAAAGCCCCAAGACCATCTAACAGATAAGTCGGGTTGAAGCCAGCCGCTGTTACCGCGGGATCCCCACCACCGGATTGATCAATGCCGGATTGATCAAGGGTGGCCTCGATTGCTTCGGATGCCTGAGCTTGATCGCCGGTTGCGGCTTCCAAGGTGACAAAGCCGTCGCCGATCAGCATCCGAAGAGAGGTATTGCGCTCGGCGACCAGAGCGACCCGCTTGGCCGCTGCAATCGCATCATTGGTGCTGACCCGCACGTTCATCAGCGCTGGCGTATCCATGATGTGCCGGACCTTCGGGAACTCACCGTCCAGCAGCCGAGTAGTGGTTTGCCGCTCCCCCGCCGGACCGTGACCTTCAAATCCGATGATCCCGTCCCCGGCGCCACCATCAGCCAGACTCAGCGTCACTTCTTCGCCGGCCGTCATGGAACGCGAAGTCTCGCTCAACACTCTGGCCGGCACCAAAGCCGTCGCGGAGATCTGAGGTTTGCTCGGATTCCAGGTCAGTTCCTTCAGCGCCATCCGGTACCGGTCAGTGGCGAGCAGTGAGATGGTGTCGTCGTCGATCTCGACCCGTACGCCGGTGAAGACCGGCAGGAGCTCATCCCGACCAGCGGCCACCACAACCTGGCCGACAGCTTGGGCAAATACCGCGCTCGGAACCGTACCGGTGGCCTCGGGCATGGATGGCAGCGACGGATAGTCCGCCACCGGCAACGTCTGCAGGGTGAATCGGGCGCTGCCGCAGATCAGCTCCATCCTGGTGTCGTCGGAGGTGATATCGACCGGCTTAGCCGGCAGGCTGCGCGCGATGTCGGCCAGCAGCCTTCCGGAGACCAGCGCTTGGCCTTCGTCGGCGACGGCCGCCGCGACCTGGATCTGAGCAGACGTCTCGTAATCAAAGCTGGAGAACGTGACGCCATCGGCATCTGCGCGTACGAGCAGACCGGCCAAAATCGGCACGCTCGGGCGTAGCGGCAGGCTGCGCGCGGCCCATTGCACGGCCTCAGCCAAGACGTCACGCTCGAGTCGGATTTTCACGCTACCTCCAATTGCTCACGCCAGGCACGGGTGATGATACGACGCAATGTGCCCTGAGCTTGCCGAAGGGCACAGATGAATTCAGGGACCCATGCAGTGCAGGCGACTACATTGACCCCTTCTCGCCGGGCAGCAGCTCACGGAGATCCTCGGCCGCAGCCATCACCTCGGCCTGCAGAGGCCCGCATTTCTCCATGCCCTCCGGAATCGGGCCGGTGAACAACGGCCGAATCTCAAACGCCAGGTCCAGCAGCTGATCCCGCGTAATGTCATCCCGCCGCAGGTCGTACGCCTGGCCAGCGAGCCGGTTGTACTCGTTGACCCGCTCACGCCATGCCGGATCGTTCATGGTGTGATCGGTGCGCATCTCATCGGCCAGCGCCTCGAGGGCACGTTCCAGGCGGAGCAGCTGTTTCTTACGGGTGTCTACATCGAGGGCGACGGGAACCTCCTCCGGTTCCTCACGGCCCAACCACTTTCGCAGGAAGCTCACCAGTTCCTCCCTTTATTTTGGGAGCTGCTCGCGCAACACCGACGCTCGCAGCTCCAAATAGGCGGGCTTCGCACCGTGCCACGTTTTTCACAGGGCTCAGCCGCGCTGACTTAGACCCTCTTCACCTTATGTATTTCATAGTCGTAGTCGTAGCTGCTGTGGACGCTGTGGACAACGTGTCTTTGGCCAAGTCAGAGCCGGTTCGGCGGTGCGCGTACCGATGTGCAGATCAGAAAATCACACGGGGAGGATCTTGGGATCACCTGGCTGCTGATCGCGCTTGTCCCCTGATCATCCCCAGGCTGTCAAGACCGACGATCACCGTTGTCCACAGTGTTTTCCCCACCTGTGTATTTTGATCAAGAGACCCCTCGAATGCCTGCTGAGGTACGTCTCGGCGCTTGTGATCGGCACCCAGAGTGATCAATCAGCGGCCAGTGGCCTGCTGCTTGATCCGGTTCGTCAGCTCAGTTACCTGATTGAACACGCTACGGCGCTCTGCCATCAGCGTGCGGATCTTACGATCAGCGTGCATCACGGTGGTGTGATCACGTCCGCCGAACTGCTGTCCGATCTTGGGCAGTGATAGATCAGTAAGCTCGCGGCACAGGTACATCGCGATCTGACGCGCCGTCACCAGAACATGAGTTCGGCTCTGTCCACAGAGATCATCAACGGTTAGATCGAAGTACGACGCCGTCTGGGCCATGATCATCCCAGTAGTGATCTGCGCCTCGCCGCCCTCGGGAATGAGATCTTTGAGCACGATCTCGGCCAATGCCAGATCCACTTGCTGGCGATTCAGGCTGGCGAAGGCCGTTACCCGGATCAGCGCACCCTCCAGCTCGCGGATGTTTGTTTGGATCCGGCTGGCAATAAACTCCAGCACCTCCGGGCCCGCCACCAGGCGTTCCTGCGCGGCCTTCTTCCGCAAGATCGCGATACGGGTCTCCAGGTCCGGCGGCTGGATGTCGGTGATCAATCCCCAGCCGAACCGACTGCGCAGCCGAGGTTCGAGGTTCTCCAGGTTCTTCGGCGGCCGATCGGAGGTCATCACGATCTGCTTCTGCGCGTTGTGCAGAGTATTAAAGGTATGGAAGAACTCTTCCTGAGTCTGTTCCTTGCCCTCCAAGAACTGGATGTCGTCGATCAGCAACACGTCGACGTCGCGATAGCGGCGCCGGAAGTCAGCTCCCCTGTTCTGGCTGATCGCGTTAATGAAGTCGTTCGTCAGTTCCTCTGTGGAGACATAGCGCACCCGAACCCGATCGAAGTAATTGCGTACGTAGTGGCCGAGCGCGTGCAACAGGTGCGTCTTGCCCAGTCCTGACTCTCCGTAGATGGTCAGCGGGTTATACGACTTACCTGGGTTTTCAGCGACGGCAATAGCGGCCGCGTGCGCGAAGCGGTTCGAGCTACCGATGACGAAGGTCTCGAAGGAGTACTTGGGATTGAGCCGCGAGTCGTTGTCGCGCCGCGACCGAAATCCCTCAACATCTCCATATGCGTCGCGGTCACGATAGGTCGGCTCGACCGGAGCCGGCTGCGCCCGCCGCGGCTGAGGCTCCGGACCGCTCTCAGAGCGGAAGTGTTGCTCGGCGGGGAAGCTCTCGCTACCGAAGGCCTGCTGGCTGTAGCCGTTCTCTCGGTACCCCTCGCCGTTGTAGTCACGAGCGTCTTGTGCAGGTGTGTCGTCGTAGGTCGGCTCGTCGCCGGAGTCATCAGCTGGTTTTAACGACTCATCCACGATGACGGCCAGCTGGATGCTGCGGCCGAAGTATCCGGAAAGCAGACGCTCGATGTCGGGACGGAAGCGGTTCTCCAGCTGGTTTCGGGTAAAGATGTTGGGCACTGCAACCATCAACATGTCCTGATGCAGCGCAACGGGCTGTCCTGTCGTGAGCCAACGGCGCAGGCCGGGCGACGAGGAGGAGTAGAGATGGTCCCAGGCCAGACTCGTCGATTCGGCGGCGCTCTCAGAAGGTTCGCTCACTGGTGACTCCGCAATCTTCGGGCGTCCGACCTCGAGCCGGATATGGGAAGCAAAGATCTGCTCTTGTCTGCACCTTCGCGCTGTCGCGTCGGTACTCGGGGAATGATGACCTCTCTTGCTTCCACACAGATATCCACAGAGTGTGCACAAATGTGCGTACAACTGATTGCTACCTGCGGCAGCTGTCTGGAAACTGTGAGGCGAAGCGCGACGCTAGCAACCGGGAACTCGGTGCGCAACCGAGTCTGCGATATTCGCGTCACTTCACATCCCCCCAAGCTCGCCCGGCCCCCGACAGATCGCATCGGCCCTGATGACGCCAGTTTGACCGGTTTGGTGGCGCCCCGTACCGTTAGAAGGTCGCTTACCTAGCGGCCGCTGTCACCTGCCCGCCCCGCCTGCGATGCGTGCCGTGTCAGCACCGTACCCGATTTGTCGAGCGCACTCCGAAGATGTGGGAGTTCTTCCGTTGACCAAGCGCACGTTCCAGCCGAGCAATCGGCGTCGCAGCCGCACCCATGGTTTCCGTCTGCGGATGCGGACCCGCGCCGGCCGCGCCATCATTTCGGCCCGGCGTCGTAAGGGCCGCGCCCGCCTGTCCGCATGAGCCTGGTCGATTGACCGCATGTTGCCGCGATCATTGAGAATGCGTAACTCCAAGGACTTCCGGCAGACGACCAGGCGGGGAATCCGCGTAAGTCGGCCGACGCTAGTCGTCTCTGCCGTGCGCCTCGACGACGGGACACGCATTGGCTTTGTGGTCAGTGGTGCTGTTGGGAATGCGGTCACGCGTAATCGGGTCAAGCGGCGCTTGCGGCATCTCGCCGCTGCCCATGTGGCAGATACTTCTGCCAGGATCGGAATTGTGGTTCGAGCAATGCCGCGAGCCGCAACTGACCCGGCCGGCGTCGCGGCGGATTTCGGATCCGCCTGGCATGAGGTGATGTCTCGAATCACGGCACGCGGTGTCCGATGAAATACGTGTTGATTGGTCTGCTCAAGCTGTACCGGCTGCTGATCAGCCCGTTATATGGCAATGTCTGTCGCTACTACCCAAGCTGTTCGGCGTACGCACTGCGGGCGGTTGAGGTCCATGGTGCCGTCCGCGGCAGCTGGTTGGCGGCTCGACGGTTGCTGCGCTGCCACCCATGGGCGCCGGGTGGGTACGACCCCGTACCGGGAACCCCTGAATTTGACGAAGAAATGCGAGAGCGGACGAAACGGGCAGGAAGAATGGGTGAGGATGCTGAGCTGGCGTCGCAACGAGGTGTGAGCTGATGGAACTACTACTGATTCCGATGTCGATATGGGATCCCTTCATCGCCATCGGCAGTGCCATCATGCAGCCGCTCTATTGGGTGGTGTCCGGCATCCTCGTGCTAGCCCACCGCCTCTTTTCGCCGATTTTTGGTGCCGACAACGGTTGGACCTGGGCGTTCTCCATCATGTTCTTGACAGTGGTGATCCGGATCGCGTTGATCCCGCTGTTCGTCAAGCAGATCAAGTCGTCACGCAACATGCAGCTGCTGCAACCCAAGGTTCGGGAACTGCAGAAGAAGCATGGTCATGACCGAGAAAAGCTCGGTCAGGAGACGATGAAGCTTTATCGGGAGAACAACGCGAACCCACTATCGTCGTGTCTGCCGTTGCTGCTACAGCTGCCAATCTTCCTGGCGCTGTTTCGGGTGCTCGACGGCGCCGCGCGCGGTATCCCCCGCGGCCACTGGCTCGTGATTAATCCCGACCTGTTGAACTCACTCAACCAGGCCACGATCTTCGGCGCTCGGATCTCCGACACCTTCTTGAAGGTTGGCTTCGCCAACGGCATTACCAGCGTGCACATCGTGACGTTGGTGCTGATCCTCGCAATGACCATCACCTTGTTCATTACGCAGCTGCAGCTGATG
>Ga0126310_10000541_pt1 | contig 13248 bp, 13 predicted proteins | sample Plot60_FD_92540 | JGI IMG/M metagenome (GOLD analysis project Ga0126310, IMG submission 92540) | Serpentine soil microbial communities from UC McLaughlin Reserve, CA, USA - Plot60 | ecosystem: Environmental > Terrestrial > Soil > Grasslands | place: USA: UC McLaughlin Reserve, Lake County... | reverse complement strand
CCCGCGCGTGCGGGCGCCGATCGCGGCCGACGAGTCGGTGCGCACCCCGGAGGACGTACGCACGGCGGCGGCGGCGCGCGCCTGCCACGTCGTGAACGTGAAGCTGGCCGGCAGTGGTGGCTACTCCGCCGCGCGCGAGGCGCTGCGCGAGGCGGAGGCGTGCGGGCTGCGCCCGTTTCTGTCGAGCACGCTCGATGGCCCGTGGGGTATCGCCGCGGCACTGCAGCTGGCGGCCTCCGAGGGCGTGGCGCTGGCCTGCGGGCTCGCCACGCTGGAGCTCTTCGACGCTCAGGTGGCGCGGGCGCTGCCCGGCCCGCGGGGCGGCCTGCTGCCCGTGCCGCAGGGGCCCGGGCTGGGGGTCGAGGTGCACGACGACGCGCTCCGCGAGGTGCTCGTGGAAGAGCTGCGCGCCGCCGACGCGTGACCGGCACGTTCATCAACGTCGGCGCCATCCTGGCCGGCACCCTCGCCGGCGTGCTGCTCGGCGGTAGCCTGCCGCCCTCGCTGCGGGAGCGGGCGCTCTCGGGCCTCGGTCTGGTCACGCTCGTGGTGGGCGTGGACCTGGCGCTGGCCTGGCGCGACACCAGCCCCCTCTACGTGCTCGGCGGGGTGCTCCTGGGCGGACTGGTCGGCGAGGCGCTGAAGATCGAGGACAGGATCGCCTCCCTCGGCGAGCGGCTGCAGCGCTGGAGCGCCCGCGACGGCTCAAGCTCCACCGTGGGCGAGGCCTTCTTCACCGCGAGCCTGCTGTTCTGCGTGGGCCCGCTGACCGTCGTGGGCGCGATCCAGGACGGGCTCACCGGCGACTACGAGGCATTGGCGACCAAGGCGCTGCTCGACGGGTTCGCCTCGATCGCGCTGGCGGCGGCGCTCGGCCCCGGGGTTGCGCTGGCCACGCTGACCGTACTGGTGGTGCAGGGCGGCCTGTCGCTCGGTGCCGGGCTGTTCGAGGAGGCGCTGGCGGAAGGCAGCGACGCGCTCGCGGCGCTCACGAGCGCCGGCGGCGTCCTGATCATCGGCATCAGCCTGAAGCTGCTCGAGGTGCGGGACGTGAAGGTGGGCAACTTCCTGCCGGCGCTCGCGTTCGCCCCGCTGCTGGTGGGGCTGGTGTCGCTATTCGACTAGCCGAGCTCCTCCAGGAAGCCCGTGATCAGCGCGGCCACCGCTTCCGGTCGCTGCAGCTGCGGCGCGTGACCGGCCCCCTCGACGACCTCGGCCCGGGCCAGTGGCGCCTCGCGCGCGATGCGGCGGCCCGCGGCGGTGTAGCGCCGGTCGCGTGAGCCGGCCAGAGCCAGCACGGGCCGCTCCAGCCGCCCGAGCTCGAACCAGAACGGGTCGATCGCCCCCTGGCCAGCGGTGCGCAGCAGCAGGGCGAGCTCGCGCGGGTCGTGGCTCAGCCGCCCGGGGCGCTGGTCGGCCACCAGCGCGTCCGACTGGTCGGCGAACAGGGGCTGGCGCTCCCAGATCGACACCACGTCCTCGATCGGGGTGGCCTCGACCCAGGCGGCCAGGCGCTCGTCGGCTTCGGCGCGTGCGCTGCGGGCGGCGGGCTCGTCGATGCCGGCGCCGGCGCCCACCGTCACGAGCGCCGCGTAGGGGCGCGGGTCGCGCAGCGCGGCGAGCAGCGCCATGCGCCCACCCAGCGAGTAGCCGCAGAGCGCGGCCGGCCCCTCCCCCGCCGTCCGAGCGATCTCGTCCAGGCGCCCGTCGAGCGTGTGCTCCTCGTGATCGAGCAGCACGCTGGGGTAGCGTTCGGGCAGGAGCTCCGCGACGGGCGCCCAGGCGCTGCCGCGCTGCATGAAGCCGGGCACGAAGATCACTGGCGTGGCCATGTCGAGCGAGATGATCCCGATCAACCGCACCTACGCGCCGCTCCAGGCGCTCGTCGACGAGCTCTGGCGCTGCGGCATGCGCCGTGCGGTGACCTGCCCCGGGTCGCGCAACGCGCCGCTGGCGCTCACGCTGGCGGCACACGAGGGGATCGCCGCGGTGTCGGTGATCGACGAGCGCTCGGCCGGCTTCCTGGCACTCGGCATGGCCAAGGCCAGCGGGCGCCCGGTGGCGGTCACCTGCACCTCCGGCACCGCGGCGGCGAACCTGTACCCAGCCGTCTGGGAGGCGCGGGAGGCGCGGGTGCCGCTGATCGTGCTCACGGCCGACCGCCCACCCGAGCTGCGTGAGGTGGGCGCGGGCCAGTCGATCGACCAGCTGAAGCTCTACGGCAGCGCCGTCAAGTGGTTCGCCGAGGTCGGCAACCACGATCCGGGCCCCACCACCGCCGGGCACTACCGCGCGCTGGGCTGCCGCGCCTACTGGACGGCCGCCGGCGCCCGCCGCGGTCCGGTGCACCTGAACTTCCCGCTGCGCGAGCCGCTGGCGCCGGTGGCGGAGGATCTGGACTCGAGGGCCTGGACCGGCCGTCCGGGCGGACGGCCCTGGGTGCAGCTGCGGGAGCGCTCGAGCGCGCCGGACGCGCACGACGTGCAGCTGCTGGCCGAGCGTGCGGCCGCGAGCCCCCGGGGGGTGCTGGTGTGCGGTCCCGGCGCCGGCGAGCTTGCCGCGCCGGTCACCCGGCTGGCCGCCCAGGCCGGCTGGCCGGTGCTCGCGGAGCCCGCCTCCGGGCTGCGCTGCGGCCGGCACGACCGCTCGCAGGTGGTTGCCCACTATGACCTGCTGCTGCGCTCGGCGCCGTTTGCGGCCGCCCAGCTGCCACAGCTCGTGCTGCGCATCGGCGACACCCCCACGTCCAAGCCGCTGCGCGCCTGGCTGGCCGCGGCTCCGCAGGTGGTGGTCGATCCCGATGCCGTCTGGCACGAGCCCACGCGAGCCGCCGAGCTCGTGCTCCAGGCCGCCCCGGGGCCGGCGTGCGACGCTCTGGCCACGGCGCTCGAGATGCGCCGCTACGCGCCCGACCCGGGCTGGCTGGCCGGCTGGCTGGCAGCCGACGCGCTGGTGCCCGAGGCGCTCGCGGCGAGCCCGGACCCCTTCGAGCCCAAGCTGCTGGCCGCGTTGGAGCCGGTGTTGCCCGACGACGCGCTGATGTGGCTGTCGTCGTCAATGCCCGTGCGCGACGTGGAGGCCTGCTTCCCCCAGTCCGCCAAGCCGCTGCGCTTCCTCTCCAACCGGGGCGCGAACGGCATCGACGGCGTGGTGTCGTCGGCGGCCGGCGCGGCTCTGGCCACGGGCCGGCCGACCTTCCTGATCACGGGCGAGCTGGCGCTGTTGCACGACCTGGGCGGCCTGCTGGCGGCCAGGCGCGCCGGCGCCGAGCTCACGATCGTCTGCCTGAACAACGGCGGTGGGGGCATCTTCGACTTCCTGCCCGTGGCCGAGCACGCCGACCCGAGCGCCTACGAGGAGCACGTGGCCACTCCCGCCGGGGTTCGGCTCGAGCGCGTCGCGGCGCTCGCGGACATCTCCCACCGCATGGCCACTCAGGCCGACCTGGGCGCGGCGGTGAGCCGTTCCGGGCTTGTCGAGATCCGGACCGAACGCGGGCTGAACGTCGCCTTGCACCGCGAGCTCGGCGAGCGGATCGGCGTTTCGTTGTCCCGGAATTGGGCATCGAAAGGCTGAGAAGCGAGGAGGGAACTGATGTTCGAGCGCTTGAGGAGCAGGGACAGGGACGATGACCGCGGCGCTGTGGCCACGCGGGACCGCCGTGACGACGAGCGCGGAGGGCGTGGCGCGGCCGGCGCCGGCGTGGGCGCCGGCGAGGTACGGGCCCGCCAGCGCGACGAGTACGGGGGCATCAACTGGGGCGCCGCCTTCTTCGGCTGGCTGGTGGCGGTGGGCATGGCCGCCATCCTCATCGCGATCGTCAGCGCGGCCGGCGCCGCGGTCGGCCTGACCAAGGGCGTCAGCAGCTCACAGGCCTCGAGCAACGCCGACACCATCGGCATCGTCGGCGGCATCCTGCTGCTCCTGATCCTCGCGATCGCCTACTACTGCGGCGGCTATGTGAGCGGGCGCATGTCACGCTTCGACGGCGGCCGCCAGGGCGCCGGCGCGTGGGCGATCGGACTGATCATCACCCTTCTGGCCGCGCTCGCCGGCGTCATCTTCGGCTCTCAGTACAACGTGCTGGCGAAGTTCGACGCGCCGCGCATCCCGGTCGACGAGGGCACCCTGACCACCGGCGGGGTGATAGCCCTGCTCCTCATCCTCGTGGTGTCACTGCTGGCCGCGATGGCGGGCGGCAAGGCCGGCGAGCGTTACCACAAGAAGATCGACCGCACCGGCTTCGGCGTCGACTAGGCGAGCAGCGGCAGCAGCGCCTGCAGCTTGACCTCGCTCTCCGTCAGCTCGGCGGAGGGGTCGGACTCGCCCACGATGCCGCAGCCCGCATAGAGATGGGCGACGCGGCCGCGCAACAGCGCGCAGCGCAACGCCACGCAGAACTCGCCGTCCTCGGCAAGGTCGGTCCAGCCCACCCCGCCGGCGTACCAGCCACGATCCATGCCCTCCAGGGCAGGTATCAGCGGCAGCGCCGGCTCGCGCGGCTCACCGCCCACGGCCGGCGTCGGGTGCAGCAGCCCGGCCAGCTCGATCGCAGGCAGTGGCTCGCGCAGCTGGGCGCGGATCGGCGTGGCCAGGTGCTGCACGTTCTGCACCTTCACGAGGCCCGGCCGCTCGGCTGCCGCCGTCCAGAGGCTGACCGGGTCAAGCGTGCGCTCGATCCGCGTGGCCACGATGCGCTGTTCCTCGCGGTCCTTTCGGCTCTGCAGCAGCTGCTCGCCGAGGTGGTCGTCGACCGCGGGGTCGGCGCTCCTGCGGGTGGTGCCGGCCAGCGCGACGGTCTGGGCGCGGGCGCCCTCCCGGCGCAGCAGCAGCTCCGGGCTGGCCCCCACGAAGGCGGCCTCCGGCGTGCCCACGCAATAGCAGAAGCAGCTGGGGAAGACCTCGCGCAGCGCGCCCAGCAAGGGCGCGGGATCGAGCCGCCGCGGCGCGTGCACGCGCACCTCGCGGGCCAGCACCAGCTTCTCCAGCTCGCCCCCGCGGATGCGCTCGACCGCACGGCGCACCGCCTCTTCGTAGTGGGCCGGCGGCGCCGCGCTGGCCACCCGCGGGCGCTCCAGCGGGTCGGGGTCGATCAGCGGGATGGCTGCCGGGGCCAGCTGCGCCAGCCGCGCTCGAACGCGCCCAAGCACCGCCTCCGGCGTGTCGTCGCCGTCGACTTGCGAGCAGAGCGTGAGCCGCGCCTGGCCGCGATGGCGGGCGATCGACAGCTCCGGCAGCACCAGGCGCAGCGGCGCGAACGAAGACCACTCCGGCCCCCGGCCACCGCCAGGCGCGAAGGCGAAGCCCCCCACGAACAGCGGCCCGCTAGCGGCGGGGGCGGCCTGATCGTCGGCGGGGTCCCCCGCGACCACGCGCCGCGCGAGCGAGCGGGCGCGCCGCGCGGCCTCGGCGAAGCGGTCTGGCCCGTCGCGCTCGATCAGGGCGGACTGCCCCAGGGCCGCAAGCGCGAAGCCGGCGCGATCGGGCTGCTCGAAGCAGGCGAAGGTGTCCTCCGGGCGCCGAGCCGCGAGCATGAGCGCGGAGGGATCCAGCTCCGCTCCCAGCGGGACGGTCACGGCCGCGAACGCCGGCTCCCCGTCACGGCGAGCCAAGCCCCCGGCACGGCTTGCGCGGTCCACCAGGGCGTCCCGGGCATCCGTACCGGGCGCGAACGGATCCAGGCCCGGGACGGCGTGCCCCAGCACGGCGGCTAGGTGGCGCCGCGCCCGCGGCTGACGGCGATTTCGCCGGTGCGGACCATCTCGATCAGGCCGAACGGGCGCACCATGTTCTCGAAGGCCTCGATCTTGTCGTCGGTGCCGGTGATCTCCACCGTCACCGAGCGCTTGGAGACGTCCACGGTCTTGCCGCGGAAGATGTCGGTGAACTGCATGACCTGCGCCCGCACGTCGCCGTCGGCGCAGGCGACCTTGAACAGCGCGAGCTCGCGCGCCACGGTGTCCTCGGGCTCCAGGTCGCGGATCTTGATCACGTTCACGAGCTTGTGCAGCTGCTTGGTGACCTGGTCGATCGGGTGCGCCGCACCGTCGACGGTGAGCGTGAAGCGCGACAGGCGGGTGTCGTCGGTCGGGCCGACGGCCAGCGAGTCGATGTTGAAGCCGCGGCGCGCGAACAGGCCCGCGATGCGCGCCAGCACGCCCGGCTTGTTCTCGGCGAGGATCGAGAGCACGTGCTTGCGGCCGGTCATGCGCCCGCCGGCGACTCCAAGATCCTCGAGGTTCAGGACCTCCTTGGTGCCGGGCTCGCCCACGACTCAGCCCACCATGTCCCGCGCGGCCTGGCCGGCGGGGATCATCGGATAGCAGTTCTCTTCCTTGCTCACGTGCACATCGACCACGACCGGGCCGTCCTCGGCGAGCGCCGTCTTCATGGCGTCCAGCAGCTCGCCCTTGTCGGTCACGCGCATTCCCAGGCCTCCGAAGGCGTCGGCCAGCTTGACCCAGTCGGGGCTCGCGCCCATCTCGACCGACTTGTAGCGGCGGTCCCAGAACAGCTCCTGCCACTGGCGGACCATGCCGAGGTAGCCGTTGTTCATGATGAACACCTTCACCGGGATGTCCTCGCTCACGCAGGTGGCGAGCTCCTGCACGTTCATGATCAGCGAGCCGTCGCCGGCCAGGCAGACCACGTCGCGCTCGGGCACCGCGACCTTGGCGCCCATCGCCGACGGCAGGCCGAAGCCCATGGTGCCCAGGCCGCCGGAGTTGATCCAGCGGCGTGGCTCGGGGAAGTGGTAGTACTGCGCCGCCCACATCTGGTGCTGGCCTACGTCAGAGGTGATGATGGCTTCGCCGCCGGTGGCCTGGTAGAGCGCCTCCACCATGTACTGCGGCTTGATCTCGGAGTCCTCGCTGTCCTCGTAGCGCAGCGGATGCTTCTCCTGCCAGCCCTTGATGCGCTGCCACCAGCCCTCAAGCCGCGCCCCGTCGGTGTCGAGCGCGCGGTATTCCGCGGTGAGCTTGGAGAGGATGCGCTTGGCGTCGCCGACGATCGGGATGTGTGCGGGCACGTTCTTCGAGATCTCGGCCGGGTCGATGTCGATGTGGATGAACTTGGCCCGCGGCGCGAACTCGGAGAGCTTGCCGGTGATGCGGTCGTCGAAGCGGGCACCGATCGCGAAGATCAGGTCGGCTTCGTCCATCGCGTAGTTCGCGGCGCGGGTGCCGTGCATGCCGAGCATGCCGAGCCACTGCTCGTGCGGAGCGGGGAAGGCCCCCAGACCCATGAGCGTGCAGGTGACCGGGAAGCGATCCGAGAGCGCCAGCTCGGTGAGCTCCTTGGCGGCGTTCGCGTTGACCACGCCGCCGCCCGCGTAGATCACGGGCCGGCGCGCGTTGGCGAGCGCTTTGGCGGCCAGCCGAATCTGCTTGGCGTTGCCCTCCACCGTCGGCTGATAGCCCGGCAGGGAGACGCGGTCGAGGTCGACCGGCTCGTAGGGGATGTCGGCACGCGAGAGGTCCTGCGGGACGTCCAGCACCACCGGCCCCGGGCGGCCCGTGCGCGCGATGTGAAAGGCCTCGTGCATGCCCTCGGGGATGTCGCGCGGGTCCTGGATCATGATCGAGTGCTTGACAATCGGCATCGTGATGCCGGTCACGTCGGCCTCCTGGAAACCGTCGGTGCCGATCAGCTCGGTGCGGACCTGGCCGGTGATGAACACCGTTGGCACAGAGTCCATGACGGCGTCGGCGATCGCGGTGACCAGGTTGGTGGCCCCGGGCCCGCTGGTGGCGAGGGCCACGCCGACCTTGCCGGAGGCCTTGGCGTAGCCCTCCGCTGCGTGCCCCGCGCCCTGCTCGTGGCGGCACTGGATGTGCCTCACGCCGGCGTCGTAGAGGGCGTCGTAGGTGGGCAGGTTGGCCCCCCCGGGGATGCCGAACACGTGCTCGACCCCCTCGGCCTTCAGGCACTCCATGATGGCGTCGACCGCACGCACTAGGCGAGCGAGTCTAGAGGAAGCCCTGCGCAGCCGGCCAAGCCGGCTGCTTGGCGGACATCAGCGGGTTTTCGCGCTCAGATCGGGCTTTGGGCCGGAAAATCGAGGTCGCGGCCACAGCTGTTGCAGACCTGCTGGTGCAAAGGAACGACGTGTCCGCACTCCGGGCAGGACCGCCGCGGCTCCCGCCCCTCGAAGCGGTAGAGCACGGCCGCGAGCGTGCCCAGGCCCGGCAGCACCAGCCCGATCAAAAACCAGATCCAGAACGAGCTGCCCTTGATCTTGCCCACCGCTCCGGCCGACAGGCCGAAGAACACCAGGATCACGACGATCTCCATCTACAGGAGGCGGTTGACCGCCCACAGCACGGCGATCACGGCCACCACGGCAATGACGGACCAGACGAGGAACGACACGAAGCCCAGCACCACCTTGAAGAGCAGGTAGGCGAACAGCAGCAGCACGCCGGCCGCCGCGAGCTTGCCCGACGCCTCCCTCACTCGGCCACCCGCGCGGCCGCCGTGTCCTCGGTCAGCCCTTCACCAAGCTGCGGCGGATGGCCGAGCTGCCCGAGCTCCGCGGAGGCGCGGCCGAACAACAACCCGACCGTCCAGTCCGCCATCAGCCGCAGGCGCCGCGCCGGCCCGGGCATCATCGCGAGGTGATAGGTACGAGCGGCGAACCAGGCCGGGAAGCCGCGCAGCTTGATACCGAGCATGGTGGCGACCGCCTTGTGCTGGCCCATGTCCACGAACACGCCGAGCGTGCGGTAGCGAAACGGCCGCGGCCGCTTGCCCTTGAGCGTGGCCGCGACGTTGTCGGCCACCACCTTTCCCTGGCGCAGCGCGTGCTGGCAGGTGGGCGGGCAGGGCACACGCCCTTTCTTGGCCGGGTCCGGCACGGCAGCGGCGTCGCCGATGGCCCAGACGTTGTGGTGGCCCGGCACGTGCATCGTGCGGTCGGCCTGGATGCGCCCCCGCGTCAAGGGAAGGCCGAGCTCCCCCACCACCCGCGGCGGCTTCACGCCGGCGGTCCAGGCGACCGTACGCGTGGGGATGCGCTCGCCGGTGGAGAGCGTGGCGGCGTCTTCCTCCACGGCGTCGAGCCTGGTGCCGGTGCGGATCTCCATGCCGCGTCCGCGCAGCTCCTGCGTGGCGAACTCCGCCAGGCTCGGCGGGATCTCCGGCATGATCCGGTCCTCCGCCTCCACGAGAATCCAGCGCGTGCCGTCGAGGCGGCAGCGCGGATAGCTGTCGATGGTGTCGGCCACGTAGTCCTGCAGCTCGGCGATCCCCTCCACGCCCGCGTAGCCGGCGCCGACGAAGACGAAGCTCAGGTACTGGCGGCGCAGCTCGGGATCGTCCAACGACTCCGCCACCTCGAGGCTCCAGAGCGCCCGGTTGCGCAGGGCGATCGCGTCGGCCAGGTTCTTGAAGCCCAGGGCGTGCTCGGCCAGGCCGGGCACGGGCAGCACCCGAGAGACGGAGCCAAGCGACACGATCAGCTGGTCATAGCGAAGGGTCTCCTCGCGGCCGTCGGGCGTGCGCAGGTACAGCTCGTTCAGGCCCGGATCGGCGCCGGTGGCGGTGGCCAGGCGGATATCGGTCCAGTCGAGCTCCTCGCGCACCGGCACCACCACGTGCCTTGGCTCGAGCGTGCCGGCCGCCGCACCCGGAAGCAGCGGGGTGTAGAGCAGGAAGTTCGTGTCGGCCACCAGCGTGATGCGCGCGCTGTGTCGCGGCAGCCGCCGCTCCAGCCTGCGGGCCGCATACAGGCCGCCGAAGCCCCCGCCGGCAACCACGACGTTGAAGCTCACGTGCTGCTGTGCCCGGCCGCCGCGCCGGCGGCGTCGAGGGCAGGCCGCATGGCGGCGGGCAGCCGCCGGCGCACGCGCCAGGGCGAACCCGCAAAGGCATGGTTGGCGACGGTGGCGAAGCCGGTTTCGTCGGTGCGCAGGGCAAGCAGCAGGTGCGAGACGCGGTCGGAGGGCGGCAGCTCCGGCTCGGGCACGCGCACGCAGAAGCAGTGCACCCGCCGGCCGCCCGGCGCCACAAGCAGGGCGCCCGCCTCTCCCACCAGCCAGACGCCCAGCGAGCCGGGCTCCAGCGCGAGCCCGGTCCGGCGCTGGAGGTCCCGCTCGCGGTGGCCGAGCAGGTCGCCCAGCAGGCCCTGCGCCGCCGGCTCGCTGCGCTCGTTGCGCGGGCCCTTCGGGCGCACGACGCTGGCCCCGCGGAAGGCGTACAGCTCCGGGATGATCCAGGCGTGGGCAAGGCAAGCGAGCGCCACCGGCGCGGTCAGCGGCTCCAGCGCCAGCATGACCGCGCCGGCCGCGAGGAACGGCACCGTGTAGAGCACGGTCCATGCATGCCAGAGGCGGCCATAGCGCCTGAGCCAGCGCGCGTCAGTGCGCGCGCGCCACGGAACTGCCGCGAGCTCTGGAAGGGCGTCGGCGGTCAAGCGGCTCCTAGCCGCCGGCGATGGGTCGGCGCATGACCACGAGGTCTGCCCCGCGCGGAAGGTCGCGCACGTGGGTGGCCTTGCCGGGCCCTTCAGGGACGGTGCCGATGTAACCCTGGCAGAGCTGGCCGCGGAACTCCTCCACGGCGGCCGCGAAGGCCGCGTCGTCCTTTGCAGTCCACTCCGCGAGCGTCGTGTGCCCGCTCGAGTCCATCCTGATCAGTCGCGACATGCGAGCCTCCTGGTTCGGATCCTCGACCCAGGATACGCCCCGCGAGCCCTGCGGCTAGACGCCGATTCGCTCGCGGATCATCCGCTGCACCTCGGCGCCGTCGGCCCGGCCCTTGGTCTCGCGCATGACGGCGCCCATGATCGCGCCTATGGCCTTCGGGTTTCCCTGCCGGACCTTCTCGACGGCATCGGCCTGCTGCTCGAGCGCGCGCTCGACTACCTGCTCGAGCTCGTCGCCGCCGGCGCTGGAGAGCCCCTTGTGCTCAACGATCTGCTGCGGGTCACCGCCCTCGGCGATCAGCACCGCGAGCACCTCGCGCGCCGCGGCGGCCGATATCGCGCGCCGCTCCACCAGCGCCACCAGGCCGGCCAGCGCGGCCGGCTCGAGGCCAGTCTCGGAAGGCTCGGAATCACCGAGCGCGCGCGGCACCTCGTTCACCACCCAGTTCGCCAGCGGCCTTGCCTCGTCGGCCCCGTCGGCCGCCCGCTCGAACAGGTCGCCCAGTCCCGCGCGGAAGGCCAGCAGGCGGGCGTTGTCCGGGGCCAGCCCGAAGTCGCGCTCGAGCCGCTCGGCACGCGCCGCCGGCAGCTCGGGGATGGCGGCGAGGGCGCGCCCGAGCATCTTCTCCGTCGGTGCCAGCGGCACCAGGTCCGGCTCGGGGAAGTAGCGGTAGTCGTGCGCCTCCTCCTTCGAGCGCAGTGAGCTGATCGTGCCGCTGCGCGGGTCGAAGTGGAGCGTCTCCTGCACGACCTCCCCACCGTCGGCGAGGATCGCCTCCTGGCGCTCCAGCTCGGCGTCGATGCCACGCTCGAGAAAGCGGAACGAGTTCATGTTCTTGAGCTCGGTCTTGGTGCCGAGGGTGGCGCTGCCCGCCGGGCGGATCGACACGTTGGCGTCCATGCGCAGCGAGCCCTCCTCCATGTTCACGTCGGACACGCCCATCGCCCGTAGGGTGGCCTGCAGAAGCCGGCCGAATGCCGCGGCCTCGGCGGCCGAGCGCAGGTCCGGCTCGGTCACGATCTCCACGAGCGGCGTGCCACCGCGGTTGAAATCGACCACGCTGGCCTCGGCGCCGTGGATGCGGCCGGAGCTCCCTGCGTGCACCAGCTTCGCGGCGTCCTCCTCCAGGTGGACGCGGTGGATGCGCACGTCGCCCAGCCGGCCGTCGCGCGCGAGCGGGACGTCGTACTGGGAGATCTGGTAGCCCTTCGGCAGGTCCGGATAGAAGTAGTTCTTGCGGTGGAAGATCGAGCGCGGGGCGATGTGGCAGCCCAGTGCCAGGCCGATCATGAGCCCGTAGTGGACCGCCTCGGCGTTCAAGGTGGGCAGCGTCCCGGGATGGCCCAGGCAGACCGGGCAGGTGCGCGTGTTGGGCTGCTCTCCGAACCCCAGGGCGCAGCTGCAGAACATCTTCGTGCGCGTGTCGAGCTGCACGTGGATCTCGATGCCGATGACCGGCTCGAACTCGCGCGTGGCGCTCACGACGCTCTCGGCACCCCCTCGAAGCCGAGCGCCAGCTCCAGGGCGTAGGCCGCGTCGAGGATGCGGTTCTCACTGAAGGCCGGGCCCGCCAGCTGCAGCCCCACGGGAAGGCCGTCCGAGAGGCCGCACGGGATCGAGATTGCGGGCAGCCCGGCCAGCGGCATCGGCACGGTGAAGTAGTCGGACAGGTACATCGCGAGCGGATCGGCGGTGCGTTCGCCGAGCTTGAACGCGACGGTAGGCGAGGTCGGCGTCACGATCAGGTCGACCCGCTCGAAGGCGGCGCGGAAGTCGTCCGCGATCAGCGTGCGCACCTTCTGCGCGCTGCCGTAGTAGGCCTCGTAGTAGCCCGACGAGAGGGCGTAGGTGCCCAGCATGACGCGCCGCTTGACCTCGTCGCCGAAGCCGTCGTGGCGGGTCTCCTCGTAGAGCGAGAGCAGGTCGCCGTCGCCTGAGCGCGGCCCGTAGCGCACGCCGTCGTAGCGCGCCAGGTTCGCGCTTGCCTCCGCGGGCGCGATCACGTAGTAGGCCGACAGCCCGTGCCCGGCATGAGGCAGCTGCACCTCGGTCGGAGACCCGCCGAGCTCCTCGATGCGGTCGACTGCCCGCCGGCAGACGGCGGCCACGCCGGCGTCGAGGCCCTCCTCGTCGAGGCCCCAGACGCCCACCCGCAGCCCGTCCAGGCGCTCGGAGCCCGGCAGCTCGACCTGCTCCGGGAAGGCGAGCGAAGTCGAATCGCACGGGTCGCGCCCGACCAGGTGCCGGAACAGCAGCGCCGAGTCGGTGACGTCGCGGGTGAGCGGCCCGCACTGGTCGAGCGACGAGGCGAAGGCGATCATGCCGTAGCGCGAGACCGCGCCGTAGGTGGGCTTCAGGCCCACAAGCCCGCACAGCGCGGCCGGCTGGCGAATCGAGCCGCCGGTGTCGGTGCCGATCGCCCACGGCGCCGTGCCGGCGGCGACCGCCGCCGCCGACCCGCCGCTGGAGCCGCCGGGCACGCGCCGGGGATCCCAGGGGTTCTTGACAGGTCCGAAGCCGGAGTTCTCGTTCGAGGAGCCCATCGCGAACTCGTCCTGGTTGGTCTTGCCGAGCACGGGCGCGCCCGCGCGCACCAGCTTCT
>Ga0126310_10000540_pt1 | contig 13258 bp, 8 predicted proteins | sample Plot60_FD_92540 | JGI IMG/M metagenome (GOLD analysis project Ga0126310, IMG submission 92540) | Serpentine soil microbial communities from UC McLaughlin Reserve, CA, USA - Plot60 | ecosystem: Environmental > Terrestrial > Soil > Grasslands | place: USA: UC McLaughlin Reserve, Lake County... | reverse complement strand
TAAGGAACAAGAATTCTTTTCTTTAAACACAAATTGGCCAATTGTGTTTTATCTAGCTAGTACTATGATGATTTCTCATTAGAGAAAGACAACCCTTTATTACGTGTTAACTATATATCAAATATTACCTTTCTTAAACGAGAAGTAAGAGAGTGAGAGAATTTAATTCTATTTAACCAAGTTCTGTTAATTTTTCTTGAATTATTGAATGGGAGATAGTATGCTATATGTTTGTTTAGTTATCTCCTCTTCCTTTCTTTCTTATTGTTTACTATCTCCTCCTATTCTTGTCGTCTTGAATTTTCTTCTATCTTTTATGAGTATGATACCTCCTGCAATAAGAACTATAATACCAATAATAACTGCGAAAATACCAGCTAATACTCCATTTAATAAATCTAATCGGCCTTGATCGTTTTCATTAATAATGGGAAGTTGTCCAACTACTGCATTAATAGTTACAGGTGTGGTTCCTAAATTGGTTATTTTAGATGTATACTTACCATTGATCTCTGGTTTAAATGTAGTAAATAATTGTTCGCGGAATTTATTGTTAGACACAATTATTCCCTCAGGATTGTTAGTTTCTGCTCTTAGCATACCATCTGATGGTTCAGATGATACAACAAGAGAGAGGTTGAGCCCTGCTTCAACTGTCTCTCTAGATATATTTATGGATTGACCGGGTTGGATCGTACTGTTTTTCACAATTGTGTTTTCATTCAGAAATGTATCTCCATATAAATTATATAAATTAGCATATACTTGAAAAATAGCTATTCCGGCAATGAAAATAACAGCACCTGCAATTAGGATGACGTAATTGCGTTTCATTAACTAGTATGGTAATTAGCATTTTCATTTAAGCATTATGAAATGTAAGGCTTAGTAGAAACCATCATGATTATGGTAAGATTAGTTAATCTATGCATGTTGTAGACATGCACCTGAATGACAGTTCTCTGTTCTGTGTTCTAATCAATCAATCTAGACATCGGGTGCTGCTCTCCAAACAGCTGTTTTATTACAGAAATTATCATTTCATCCTTGTTACTTTGAGTTACAGTATTTTGGAATATCGACTTTTCATTTACTTCCTATATATATTATATATATCTTCCAGATTAGAACATGTTCATATCGAGCCGGAATAACACTGAGTGCACCTAAATCTTCTTCTCTTACCAACATATAGTTGACTTCACAGTCATAATCCTTGTCGGCTGTTACTACTAACAATAATGGGAAAACATCCGATGTCTTTGTTATAACTGATCTCAAATCTACATTATCATGTCGTGTTGGAGCTCATTTTATTTTGATGATACAGATTATCTGTTGGAGTAGATCAGCTCCTATCGATAATTGGACGTATTTTCTCCTCAATCTTGTTCTTTCTGTATAATATCTAGAAGATGAGTTACGTTAATCCAGTAGAATCTATGTCAACAAAGATATATGTCTGGCACCTGGGAGTACTATGAAGGAGGAAATTATCTTTCCAAGCCTTGTACTATTAATTCTGTCTGCAAGCTTTGCAATGCAATGCTGTAAAATGTGGGATACATGGCAATTGTAGAAATGTTAAGTAATAGGCTTCAACGGGCACTCGACAAACATTCTATAACCCTTACCTTCACATACTTGTCTTATTATAAGCAATACTATATTATGCTGCCATACTATAAAGACATGGTCGCTCTTTAAAGGAAGAAACGGTGGTATTCTTAAATTTATTATAACACAATATATTGTATTTGCCAGTCTAACACATATCTTGATTCTTTCAATATCTATAGTATATTATGCTCCTAGAAAGATTTAACAGAATCCAAAAGTATGTTTTCTACAAAGCTAATGTAAATATTATTTTCTGTATATAGGAAGATATAGGTATATATATATCTGTCTGACATTCATTGTTCTTCCCATTTAGTTTCTGACACCCAATGAAACAAACTTTGTGATAGTATCAGAAGTATATTCATGAGAATAATCGTTCATTTTATTATTATAAATGGCTACTATAAACATTAGCAGCCATAAAGTTTACTTATACTACTTTTCCACTGAACCACAGCATTAGGATGTTATCTATATTTGTAACAAAAATATCTATTGTGGACATATACTGTCTATAGATATGATTTAGGACCAATCAGCCTTTTCTTAATAAATAACGCTTCCGAGGCAGAGATATTATTTTCCTGGCGTCTATGGATATTATTGATAACTTCACTAACGTTCTTCTATCAGGTAATTTGACTAATTCCTATTGTTTCAACAGCTTTTAGTTATATAGATACTCTAAGAAAACAAATTCACAGAACGACCTGTTGGAATCCATTATTAGATATATTCTGACCACAAAGCATCTCAGAATTACAGTTATTAGAGACATGCGGATTTGCCTTTCTTCTTGTTTCTTCTCGATTTAGCCGTTATATTAAATACTTAATATACAAAATATCAATAAGAAGTATCTGCTGTCTTTCTGCCGCTAGTTCTAGGAGTGTTCGAATGTTTGTTACTACAAAAAATAACGTCTTAAGAATATGTTTGAACTCAACCATTAATAGAGACTGCAAGAGTAAAAACAGAAAGTTAGACAGACTAGCCACCTCAGAATATCCGATAAATGATGATAGAGAATTTCACCTAACAGGGCCAATTTACCATTATAAACAATTATAGCGTAGTAAAATCTTACAATAACTGCTTAATGTGTTACTGATATGTCAACAACAACAAATATGACCATGATACCCATTAACAAGCCTTGGTTAGACGAAGAAGAACGACGTGAAGTAATGAGTGTTTTAGATGAAAATGCTCTTACAACTGCAGCCCACGATGGAGGAAAAAGAGTACGAGGTTTTGAATCCAATTTAAAGGATTATCTGGAAGTAAAACATGTTATAGCTGTTAATTCAGGAACTGCTGCATTGCATGCAGCATTACTTGCTGCAGGTGTGAAGCAAGGTGACGAGGTTTTGCTTCCATCGTTTACGTTTGTTGCTACTGCCAACTCTGTAGTCGCAGCTGGCGCAAAGCCTATTTTTGTGGATATTAACAGAGAAGATTATACTATTGACGTCTCTGCTATAAGAGCAAAAATTACAAAGAACTCCAAAGCAATCATACCAGTTCACCTTTATGGGCATGTTTCAGATATGGATGAAATTATGGAGCTTGCCGCTGAACACTCAATAGACATAATTGAGGATGCGTGCCAATCTCTTGGCTCTACCTACAAGAAAAAACAGACGGGAACATTTGGACTAATGGGTTGCTTTAGTATGTATGCCAGCAAAGTATTGACATCTGGAGAAGGTGGAGCAGTTACAACTAATGATGATAACCTTGCAGACAAGCTAAAAATGATCAGAAACCATGGTATGGTTGAAGGTTACGATACAAGAATTTTTGGCCTTAATCTACGATTGCCAGAATTGAGTGCTGCCATTGCCAAGGTTCAAATGAAGAAGATCACAAAAATGTTAGAATTAAGAAGGAGAAATGCAGAATTATTGACGAAGTTATTACTTCCCATAGCTGACAAAGCCGAATTAAAACTTCCTCATGAGGAAAAAGAAAAGAAATTCAATTGGTATCTTTATACTGTAGCATTAGAAAGAAACAACATCAGAGACAAAATCAAAGACAAGATGATAGAAGACAAAATAGGTGCTACTGTATATTACAATCCTCCAGTACACAAGACTCTGTATTATGAAAAGATGATTTCATCAGAGGCAAATCTTCTTCTTACCAATACAAATTGGGCTAGTGAACATGTTCTATCACTTCCTATTCATCCGCTAATAACAGAGATGGATATAGAGCGTATTGAAAATAGTCTTGAAAAAAATATCATGCTATAAGAATTTGCTCTATGTTATAGTCATATAGATATACTAATAAGCATACCAACGGTTACGATGACTAAGTTAAGAGTGCAAGATCAACTGATTATAAAAATAGATACAGCATCTAAATCCTAAATTCAGGTATAACCTTCTGTTTCTGATAATTTGAAAAGCTATTCAAACTCTTCTATGGTAAGTACTATTACCATAATACAGCTAAACTAAAAGAAATTTAGAGATTATGATAGAGTAGAATGAAAGCAGAGGCTCTATCTTTGAGCCTTTCATGTAAATAAGGTGAATACAAATTCTTTTGATGTTTTAGTTTTTAGGAAATGTATGAGATTATAATTGTATTTTTTATTAAAGATGCTGGTCCAAATATAGAGTAGTAGTCTGGAATTGTAAAACAATGTGGTTGCAAGTATTGATTAGAATAATATGTAGTACTAAATGAAGTGTATGATAATGAATGGTACAATTGACAAGAACAATCAGATAACAATAATGCAAAAATATTTTTACCAAGTTATTATGATATATCAACATGTTTGTTATGTGAATAAAGCAAGGCTAATGCAGGGATTGTTACAGCCGAATAAAATTTTAGTAGGCTCTGTAATTCTCTCATTAATATCTATGATAATTTTATCCGTCGCTATTCATGAAATTTTAGTTAAAAGTGAGCCGGCATATGCAGCATATGCAACCTTACATCTTTTTAACTTTGCAGCTGCAGGTGATTGGGCTTGTACTTCTGATACTATAAACACTGTAAAGAACATAATATACAAGAACCCAGAATTAATACTTGGTCTTGGTGACTACTCCTATCATAACACCGCAGATTGCTGGTTAAATATAGTTAATTTTATAGATGAAAAAATGAAAATTTCTATAGGCAATCATGATGATGAATATAATGGCAACGCATCTTTGCCTTTACTGAACCAATACATGAGCCATTTTGGTCTCACTAAGCAATACTATTCTTTCAACTACCAGAACATTCACTTTCTTGTAATGTCGACCGAACTTCCACTAGAAATAGGTTCTGAACAGTACAACTTTGTAAACAGTGACCTTGCAAATGCAGCATCAGATCCAAATATAGATTGGATTGTAGTATATTACCATAAAGCAATATATTTTTCACCACTATCATTTATACATACTGCTAAAGATTATGAGTTATTCGTTACTCTAAGAGACACTTATCATCCACTGTTCTCCAAATATCATGTAGACATTGTATTGCAGGGACATAATCACAACTATGAGCGGTCCTATCCAATCATGTATAATAATATCGGTAATTCATCTAATCCAATAATAACAGATACAAACATAAATAACTATAATGACCCAGAAGGACAGATATTTGCTATAGTAGGTACAGGTGGACATAATGACCTTTTCAATTTTACAGGGAAGGCTCCTTACATAGCTGAACAGTATTATGGATATGGCTTTCTAAATTTAGATGTAATAAATGGGGGAACCTTTAGTACAATTAGGGGAAATTTCTATGCAAATGATGAGACAGTAAAAGACAAATTCACTATTACAAAATCAACTATATCTTCATAAATTACTACTAGGAATGACTATCTCTGATGAATCAAATGTATTATTAGATGGTTCCATAATCAAAAATTAGTGAAATATATAGAAGAGGAATGTTACTACAATCAGACTGATAATTCTTAATTTCCCACCGTAAAGAAAAAGAAAATAAAAGGTATCAGCCTCTGGTTAGAAACAGAATTATAGATCGCGGTGAATTCCTTCCTACAATTAAACGAACCTGTTTAGCCAGCTGTAAGTTCTTTGATTATCTAAATAACTTTTATGCTTAAGTGCAAGTTTGAATATGAATTAAAATTCATTCTTTTCAGTTCTTTAATCTGTTATATTTGCATATACAACAGTTGGTATTTACCTTCAATTCCCCTTTGGATGTTAAGTACAAAAATTGTAATTGAAATTGATTTTCTCTGCAAATTCCTCATCATTTTATTATGGGTCTGAATAGATAATTACTCTTTTAGAAGCCCTTCTATACCCTTATTTGGCTCGGCTAAATCATTTAATTTCTTTAACGAAAAATAATGCAGATATTGTTGGCGAGCTTTTTATTTTATTTCCATTTTTTAGTTCTGCTATTATTTGTCCTCTCGGCAGTTTATGAATTTTAATATTCATTTCTTCATCATCAGCACATTGTACGTCATTATTATTGTTGTTTCCTAAACGTATGTCATTATTGTACTTTAACCCTTTAGCCACAAATACATAATTTTTCTGTGCAGTCCTCCCAGGCCAGGTATAAAACCAATTCATAAATTCGAGACTATCGCAACTATGTCTAGTTTCTTCAAACAACTCTCTTTTTGCTGCCTGGGATGGCTCTTCATTTTTCTCTATAAACCCACCAGGAAATTCTAAAAGATTCTCACCTACTCCATGCCGATAACCTTCAATCATTAGTAATGAACCATCTTCAAATATTGGGATTATTATAACAGTATCGTCTACTTTAATTCTATTAAATAGTTTGATTGAATGATTACTGCTAGGGACGTTATTATCATTGTCATTATTCTCATCGTATGTAACCGAATCCTCATATACTTGCATCCATTGACTTTTGTATACAAGATTAGATTTCTCTATATTATACATATACTCTATCTCAAAATATTTCCTAATAAACTGATATCTGCTTTACACAATTTCAATAATTTAGCATAGATAAGGATAAGCTAATAAGGTCTAAATAACAAAAACAACAGGATACTTCCACATGCAGTAACTAATATGACCGAACCCGCTACTATTCTATTCGTGCGTAAGTTAGAAGATATAAAATATCTTATACAAATCTTTTCCAACTGTTCTAGCCAATTCACTATCTCTAACGTGCAGACTGTATTTGTGGGCGTTCTTTCTTAAGAATTCTAAATTTCATTTCAAATTCTTGGATAAAGGCACTATCATCTAATCTTTGATGCCCCACTTAACAAGTCAGGTATTACTTCAAATCTTGCTGTTATGCATTGTTATCTAAATAACAATACGTTTAAACCAATCTATAACCCACAAAGGATCAGAATTACCCAGACCACCAGTTTACTTTATTATGAGCTAGATCTATTATGTTCGACGGATCGCTTTCTTCTTAATGAAGCGACTTAGACTCTGCTGAAAATAAGTTTTGTTTACTCTTTGCTACCACTATTATCCAATTTACTTAAAAAGCATTGATCGAAGAATCCAATACATATAGAACAGAACCAAAGGTTTTGATGATTATTTTCCATTCAGAAAAGAGAGGTATAGACTAGAGCATATCATTATTATTATCAACTGATTCAATCTTTTGTAAATATATAATAAAGAGTTGATTACTTAAGAGAATAGAGCAATCCACAGAAAGAATATCCTATTATTGCTATGAGATAATTCATGATGATGATAAAAGTGTAAGAATATTATTTGAAAGTAGTAATAAGATCATATTACAAGAAATTAATTACCACCCTATAGTGATTGTTCTTATCACATAAAATTCATATTCATTCAACGATGAACAGACTGATTTGAATAATATGACGAAGGATTAAGAATAGTTCGTTAATTCTTTTTTATACTAGTTATTTAAGAGAAAAATTTAAAATATTATTTTTTTTCACTCAACTAGCACGAGATCGACATATTCTGCTCTTGGAGAAGGTGAATTATGTCCTGTTTCACAAACTAGGCTTAAATCTTTCAGTACCATATTACAAGCTCTGAATTCTTCGCCTGTTGTAACAGTTACATTCGGAAAGGATAACACAACATCGACTACACCATCATTACTTCCATCCTTTAGATCACGTTCTGTTGCATTGAGAACGGCGCCTTTTGTATTATTATTATTTGTACTAACAAAGGTGACAACATTGCCAGTCGTATTGTTTACTCCATAAAGTGTCACAACGACTGCTAATGCATCTTTTACTTCTGTCTTCTGTGCTTGTATTGGATTTGTACTGTCCAATGTTACTAGTACCAGTGCAGCCATCAAAGCTAAAGCAGATAATCTCTTTTTCGGAATATTTCGAGATTCATTATAAGCGGGAATAATTGTAATAATATTGTAATAATAATTGAATTTTCTTTTAGCATTCTTCATTGTAAATCCAGTATTATTAGAAATTTGAAATTTTCCGATATAAATAGTGTCGTTTTATATATATATTGATGCCTTATGGTTATTAAAACCTGTAGACAATTATTTATGTATATACCGTTGAACAGAAATTATTTGAAGCCCAGCATAGTCGTTGTTATGGATATGTAAATCTCTTTTCCTACTATATAAAGAAAATTTTTACTCTATAAATTTGAAAATAAATAACTTATATAATAGTTAATATTGATTGTGAATCGAGTTGCTGCAAAATATAATCAACCTTATAATATTATATAAATTATTTTAAAAGATTTAGATAGTGCAGGCACTGCTTAGTAGGACCAAACTATTTAGAAAACAATAGAAGCAAATATAAAATATTAAAATCTGCTTGCCGTTTTTGTTACTAAATCCATCAAAATAAAATGCAGTTTACAATTTTATCTAAACTTTTACGTGGTATTGCTCTCCAATTCGGCTGAAATTTTTGGTAGATAAATTCTTGAAGCTTTAATTAGGTCTCTTTCTACAACTTGATTGGCTAATATTACAAAGTCTGGACTGCCTAACATGTTAGGAAAATTTAGTATGCTTACAATTATCTTTTTTAGCACAAGGACAGTATTAGTTAAAATAAGATTATTAAAGAAAAAATAAATATAATAACAATCTCAGATAAAGAGAAGGAGCAAGCTAAAAGAAATAGTAGGACGGAGCAGATATTACTAATTGAATACATGTATAGCACGCAGCTTGCTGTATTAATTGCCATACTATGAAAATAGAACAAAAGCTAAGCTAAATCAATTTTTCACAGCATAATAGTAAATATTGAATAGCCGGGTTATCGAGTAGCCCTTCATTCCTTAAGGTTTCGTTGGCTATCAAAATTATGATGAAAGACTTCAATGATGATTTAGGTGAATATTTTCATAATATGTTTCTAGCACCATTCAAAATATTTACTTCAAAGCCTTCAACATCTATCAACAACCAGTCAATTTTATTTTCCATAATTAAGGCAGTATCAAGGTCAATGGTTTCAATTTCAATAGTAGAGTTGAGATCTTTTCTATTAGGGGCAGTAGTAATTCCAGATTCTATAGGAACTTCAGATAGACCGTATAATACCTTTTTTGATTCTCCGATCTTTTTTTATAAGCACGATATTAGGGAGCTGGTTTAATTCTATACTTTTTTCTAACATTTCAGAGGTTTTTGGGTGTGGTTCGACAGCTATAACTTTACTGACCCTTTTAGCAAGAGGGATTGCATAAACTCCTATATTTGCACCAACATCAACTATAGTATCATCATTTTTTACTTCCTTATAAAGAACAGATTTCACATAGATTTCCCACAGACCAGACACCATCACAATTTCTGAAAATATGAAGGGTCGAATTAAGATCTTACATCCTTCATAGTTAATAGGCATTGTATAGCGATACTTTGTTTTTTACCGATAACCATAACAAGAAGATCAAAGACTTTTATCGTAAGCTTCGATAGTTTAACCATCTTTTTGTGTTTGTGAGTCGAAAATGATGTTATTTTAGGCTGGTTATAGGTGTAAGTCTTAGCAGAAAGATGAAGAGTAAATAAATCAGTTTTGTTATACACCTATGACTAAAGACATCTATATTATTATCCATAACAAATAAGATTATAACTTTTTGATTTCTTATTGTTTAAGTAAAGCGATAGAAGCCAATACAGCCAAAATATTCTTCTTTGGAATAGATCATGTTCACCGATACTGATCAAGGATTTTAGAAATTATTTTAGGATGAAGAGTATTACTATATACAAAATAGGTGCTGATACTTGCGCAAAAATACAATATCACTAGAAGTAATGATACTCGCTGTATTAAGGGCCTTCGTTAATTTGATATTCGGTATAGTTATATTATCTATAGAGGAAATTATTATTTATCATTTTAATTGAACATATTAAACTATACAAAAGGACATAAATAGGCATACTAATTAACACTAGAACTATATAGGGTCGGATCTTCTTTTTCAAAAATTGTGTATTTATTATATATTATTAAAGGTATATAAAGAGAGATATTATTAGAGAATATGCAAATGAAAAACTTGATATTCATCAGGAATATTGGAGCAAAACCATTGAATATTCTGATAACTGGTGCTACTTTTATAATACCTCATTATGCCGTTTGCGCATAAAGTATTGGTCACTGGCGGTTCCGGCTTTATAGGCTACCATCTAGTAAAAAGGTTATTATCCAAAAGAAATTACAAAATTATTGTTATCGATAATTTAAGCAATAAGAGCAAGAATTTTCCTGATAGTACTGATAATAAATCATCATCTGACAAGCTTTCATTTTACAAAGAGGATATTAGAAATAAAAAGGGTATTTTAGATATTTTCAATCATGAAAGAGTAATAGATACTTGTGTACATTTAGCCGCAAAGACTAATATCCAAGATTCAATTGCAAACCCTGATGACTCTATTGAAGTAAACGTCAAAGGAACACTTAATGTATTGGAAGCATGCTCAAATAATGGCGTAAAAAATTTTATTTTTGGATCTTCTGCGGCAGTATACGGTGAACCTAAAAAACTGCCTTTGTCTGAAGATAATCATCTGTTAGAACCATTATCACCATATGGTGCTAGCAAGGTGGCTGGAGAAGCACTTGTGTCATCGTATAGAAACTCCAAAAAAATTAAAAATGTTATATCACTTCGGTTTTTCAATGTCTATGGAGAAGGTCAGAATCTTGAGTATGCTGGGGTAATAACAAGGTTTGCTGAACGCTTATCTAAAGGATTACGACCAATAATTTATGGGGATGGAAAGCAGACAAGAGACTTTATTTCTGTAAATGATGTAGTTAATGCTATACTCTTGGCAGCAACAGAAGCAGATAAAATAAAAATGTCATCATCAGATGTATTCAATGTAGGAACAGGTATACCTATAAGCATTGATGACCTTGCTCAAAGAATGATCAGAATTTTTGGCATTGATTTGAAACCTATTCACTACGGGGCAAGGGAAGGAGATATCAAATATATCTATGCAGATACAACAAAATCTAAGAGTATTTTAAAATTTATTGCTATCGAAGAACTTGAATCATGTTTGAAACGAACACTAAAACCATCTTTTTTGCAAAAGTAAAGAGATTCATATTACTGACAATAGAAGGAAAACAAAAATCATATAATAATTTTATATTTTTATTTCAAACCAATTAGTTACAATGCATAATATTTTGTTATATTCTATTCTGATCTGCTAAAGTTATTTATTTTCAGACACTACATTTAGAAGGAAGATGTGTATAATGCATTTATCATTAGTAAGTTGTTATTTGAGTAGCAAAAGGAAAATTACTCAAATACAATCGAAGAACTATTCGATAATCCCTCAAGTAATCTACTTCTGCAAGGAGATTCTTCTTTTATTGTATAAATTTGAATCACGATTAGTTTGTAATCTATTTCAAGATATATTTTTTATCAAGTGGTTGACCTTTTAAATTAAGCTTGGTAGCCAAAATAATATCGGGTACTCATCGTATCACCAGAGATCTGGGGAAAGGTGCATCTAATCTATCGATCATAACTTCTGCTACGCTTGCATTCATTTCCTTTTTTTATATTTATACATTGAGTTCATATTTTAAATTCAGTATGTACGTTTTAGAGAATCGTGTAATATATATCAGACTCTTCTCAGATGTTTACATAATTGACAAATATGTTGATAATATAATAATAGTAATTGGAGTATTTCTTTGGCTTATTTTATCTATACATGGAAAAGCAAGGTTTGTCATACCTACAATCTACGGCGGATTAACTGCAATAGCAGTTTTTGCCAATCTCAGAATACTTTTTGATATTATCGTCTTAACGTCTATTCCTGTAATAATATCATTCTTAATCTACAATAAGTTTGCATACAAAAAGATTCTACATATAAATACGAGATTATCTATAAATTACATTGCACTAATAAGTATTGCAATTGGTATTGTTGGTATTATTATACCAGTATTGCCGCTTTTTTCTATCTCCTTAACATCAATACCTATGCGCAATTATTCATATGATATATTCTTGTTAGCCTCCAGTTTTTCTCCTGTTTTGATGCTTTTGCTAATCCTATCTTTTCCTGTCAAGCTATTGGTAAAAGAATTTATGACAGGAATGCTAAAATTCAAAAATAATAATAAACCTAATTTACTTATTTCGAACGACTACATAAAATTAAGAACAAAAATCATTTACCTTTCACTTTTTATGCTCTTATCGGCTACCATAGTGATTATCCCTCATCAACAAACGATAAACAAAGATAATCAGCAGGTAGGTGTTGATACTGGCTCCTATGTCAAGTGGATAGATAAATTAATACAGTCAAATGATCTTCAAGAATTCGTCCGGCAGGCCTTTGTTATACAGTCTGCAGGAGATAGACCAATAGCATTAATATTTTTATTTACAATTGCGAAATTCGTAAATGCCAACCTGTTCTATATCATTGAATATGTGCCAATGATACTAGGACCAGCACTTATTTTAGTTATCTATCTTTTAACGCGTGAGCTTACTTCCAATGATGTCACCTCACTGTTGGCATCTTTTCTGACAGCCATATCATTTCATACGTTAATCGGCATTTATACTGGTTTTTATGCAAATTGGTTTGCGTTAATAATTGGTTATTTGTCATTTGTATTTCTTATCAGATTCTTGAAAAAACCTCGTAAACTAAACCTTTTGATATATTCTACAATGATGATACTTTTACTGTTCAGTCATGTATATACATGGACAATATTGGCAATAGTTATGGGTCTATTTCTAGCGATTATGCTTGCATATAATTATTATAGTAAAAAGAGTATTATTTTACTTCTACTAGTTGTCTTATCTTCTGTTGTCATTGATACTGCCAGAATTGCCATCACAGGCAATCCCGGTGGGATAGAGCGCGATATATATACTGCCCGTGTAGCGAAAGCGGGTCTTGAGCAGTTTATGGTACGTTGGAGTAACTTGGTAGACACCACACAAATTTATTTTGGAGGGCTATTTAGTAACTTTATAATTCTTGTACTTGGATTATATTGGCTTATTTACTCTAATTTGCGCCAGCCATCCACTATTCTCATCATGATCTTTCTGTCACTAGGGATTATCCCTCTTTTTCTTGG
>Ga0126310_10000539_pt1 | contig 13292 bp, 11 predicted proteins | sample Plot60_FD_92540 | JGI IMG/M metagenome (GOLD analysis project Ga0126310, IMG submission 92540) | Serpentine soil microbial communities from UC McLaughlin Reserve, CA, USA - Plot60 | ecosystem: Environmental > Terrestrial > Soil > Grasslands | place: USA: UC McLaughlin Reserve, Lake County... | reverse complement strand
TCAACAGCAAAGCCATCTGGGACTCCCACAACGCTCAAAACTCCCGTCAACGGAAGGACTAAATCATGGTGACCAAGCTCGTCTCCTCGCCGCGCATCCGTGCGGTCATTCTCTCCGAGGCCGCAGGTCAGCGCAGCCGCGAAAACGTGGTCGTGACGCAAGCGGGCACGGCACTCGAATCGGGTCAACTGCTGACCCAGACAGGCGATGCCGGCGCAGGCACGTTCGCCATGACGGCTGGTTCCACCGGCAACCCGACGGCGGGCACCATCACGGTGGGTGCGGCGGCCATGCCAGGCGTCTACACCGGTACGTTCACGGCGGCCACCAAGTTCGATGTGGAAGATCCTGACGGCGTGAAGATCGGCACCGGCACCCTCGGCTCTGCCTTCAGCAAGGCCGGCTTGGGCGTGACCGTGACTGCCGGGGGCACCGCCGCGGTGGCCGGCGACTCCTTCACCATCACGCTCGCCGTCGGCACGCTGAAGTACGTCGCCTATACCGCCTCCGGCGCTGCCGGCCCTGCCGACGCGGTGCTCTACAACTACCTGCCGGCCAAGACCGGCGACACCAAGGCCGTGGCCTTCGTGCGCGACGCCGAACTGAACCGTTTCGAGTTGACCGGGCTCGACGCCGCGGGGCAAGCCGACTTGGCGAAGAAGGGGCTGATCGTGCGGGGCACCGCTGGCCTGCCGACCAACAGCACCCCGGCTCTGTAAAAACCGCGACGCCACTTTTGGAGAAACCATGGCAACCCTCGACATTTTCAACGACGACGCGTTCGCGGTGTCGGCTCTCACGCAGACCATCACGGACATCCCCCGTACACCGACGAAACTCGGTGACATGGGGTTGTTCAACCAATACGGCATCCCGTCCCTGACGATGATGATCGAGCGGCAGGGCGCGTCCCTGAAGCTCGTGCCCACCGCCCCCCGTGGCGGCGTGCGTGAGCCGGTCTCGCTCGGCCGTCGCAACCTGATCCCGATTGCCGCCTCCCACCTGCCGCAAAGCGCCTCGGTGCTGGCAGACGAGGTGCAAGGAATCCGGGCCTTCGGCAGCGAGACCGAGGTCGAAGCTGTGACGCCTCTGGTCAAGCGCAAGCTGGCGCTGATGAAGGGCAACCTGGACCTGACGCTGGAATACCACCGCGTCGGGGCGCTGAAGGGCCTCGTGCTCGACGCCGACGGCTCCTCGGTCATCCTGAACGTGTACGACACGTTCGGTATGACGCAGGAAGTGCAGTTCTTCAACGTGGCCACCGCCGCCAGCGGCGCCGACGTGAAGGCGGCATCCCGATCCCTGAAACGCAAGATCCAGGCGAAGCTGGGCGGCCGTTCGATGAGCGGCATCCGCGCCATCGTGTCGGAGGGATTCTTCGACAAGCTCACCGGCAACAACGACCTGAAGGAAGCCTGGAAGCTGTGGCAGAACGGCCAGTACAGCCGCGAATTGCAGGACGAGGAATCGTTCACGTTCGCCGGCGTGAACTACACCGTCTACTCGGGTGGCGTCGGCAACACCGACTTCATCCCCGACGGCAAGGGCTACGCCTTTCCGGTGGGCGTGCCCAACATGTTCCAGCAGGCATTTGCGCCGGCCGACTACATGGAGACCGTGAACACGAACGGCCTTCCCTACTACGCCAAGCAAGAACTGATGAAGTTCAACAAGGGCGTGGAGATGGAAAGCCAGTCGAACCCGATCACGTTCAACGCACTGCCGGAACTGGTCATCGAACTCAACGTCGCTGCGAGCTAAAGCATGATCGGCGCCTTCGAGCGCATGTCGAAGGGAGTCCTCGCCGTCCTCGGAGAGGACTCCTTTCTACGTGGCGAGACCACCCCGTACCGGGTCAACGTCGAGCACGGCGTGGACGTCGTTGGCCTGAATGAAGACATGGTGGTGCAGCGAGCGATTGCCACCATCCCGTCTGCTGCCAACCCCAAGGTCGGTGACACCCTCGTGCACCCGGACGGCACCTACCGACTGGACGTGCTGCACGAGAACAACGGCTACAACCTCGCGTTCATCCTGCTCAAGTTGTGAGAGTCGCCTTCAAACTCACCGAACTCGAGGCGCTCGCCGACCGCCTGGGCCATCTGACGCCCGACGGGTTCACCGTGGATGCGATCAACCAGGTGCTCGATAGCACCTACGACCTGCTGCGCACCACGATGCTCTCAGGCATCAACCTGACGGACGACTACCTGCAGCGCAGCATGCAGGTCGAGCGCGCCACGGAGAGCAAGCCCGAGGCATCGATCACGACTTTCGGCGGCAAGGCTTACCTGACCAACCTATCGCACTACGGAGCCATGCAGGAGACGCGCGCGGTCAACTGGACCAACGAGGCGATCCAGGCGGCGGGCCACAAGCTCGGCGACTGGCCGGGGTGGACGCGTCGTAAAGGCAACGCACCGCTGGGCATCGAACCGAACCGGAAGGCGGCGGGCAAGAGTGTCGAGGTCGTGCGCGGTCGGCGCAAGTCGATGAATCCGGTCTTCAGCATCCCCGGCAAGAGGGACAAGGAGGGCAACCTGATCCTGTTCAGTCGCAACGCGGCGGACAAGGTGCAGGCCAAGACGGGCCCATCACCGTACCAGCTGGCCCGCCACGCCATTCCGCTGATCTACGACAACGTGGCCGACGACCTGCGAGATGCAGTGATCGATGCCGCCGAGCGCGAATTCACCAAGGCCCTCAAATGAGCGAACTCTTTTTCACCGCAGGCGCAGTGGCTACGGAGATTGCCCGCCGACTGGCGACCATCCGGCAACCGGTGCTCGATGGCGAAGGAGACCCCATTCCTGACGACACCGCGCTCGCATCCGCCGAGACGAACATCGGCCGCAAGGTGATGCGAGGTCGTCGCCGGCTCCCCGCCGACGAGGAGACCCCCTGCATCATCATCGCCGAGGGCCCGGACACCGTGGAGGCCCGCCCTGGTCGGGCGCCGCAGGTGTACATCCAACAGGCGTACACCATCGACGCCTTCGACGCGTGCGACCCGGACAACCCGAACGACAAGGCCCACGCCATGATCCGTGACATCAAGCGCGCCATCTTCTCCGACGGCACCACCCTGGGCGGACAGGTGAAGGCGTGCGACTACGTTGGGCGCGACATCGGCCCGAGGCCGGACGGCGTGGCCCTCGTGCAGGCCCGTGTCGTCATCAACGTGTCCTACGTGGAGACCTTGCACACCCCGTAACCCGAAATTGGGCCGCAGGCCGGGTATCTCCAAAACCCGGACACTGCGCGGTATTCAACCCCCTGCCGTGTACTGCGGCTATCTGAAGGAGATTTTCCATGGCTGCACGCAGTTTTCTCGGCGCGGGTGACATCTACATCGAGCGCCTGGTCGCCGGTGTTTCGCAGGGCCTCGTCGGTCCGATCTACGCTGAAAAGTTCGAGATCAAGCCCAACGTGGAGAAGAAGGAATCGACCAGCAAGGGCAAGAACGACTACGGTCAGGTGCTTGAGTCGGTGTCGATCGCCAAGCCGGCCGAATTGACACTCGAACTGAAGGAAGTCGTGGGTGACATCCTGGTCATGGCCTTCCTCGGCACCTCGACCACGCTGACGCAGTCCTCGGGCACGATGACCGACCAAGCGTTCACCGCCAAGAAGGGGTTCTGGGTCCCCCTGAACCACAAGAACCTGACCGGCACGATCACCATCGAGAACTCGGGCGGTACGGTCACCTATGTCGAGAACACCGACTACGTGCTCAACCGCGACATGGGCTGGGTCAAGATTCTGACGGCCAGTGCCATCGCCGACGCAGCCACGCTCCATGCTTCCGGCACATACGGCGCGGCCTCGGGCTCGGTGATCTCGGGCGCCACGCAGACCGAAGTGCGTGCGAAAATCTTCTTCGACGGCAAGAACCAGGCCGACGGCTCGATGTGCCAAGTGACCGTGTGGGAAGCCATCGTGGCCGCCGACTCGGCGTTCGACTTCCTGGCCAACGACTTTGGCACCGTGTCGCTCAAGGGCTCCATGAAGACCCCGGTTGGCAAGACCGAGCCGTTCATCGTGGAACTGCAACCGGTCGCGTAACCCTCGACCTGACGTGGCGGGGCTGAACCCTGCCCGTGAACCCGCCACGTCTCGAAAGAGGCTGGCGGGTTTTTCTTTGGACCACACATGGCTACTTCACCTCGTGACGTCAAGCTCGGCCTCTCAGTCGAGACGACCGGTCAAGAGCAGATCAAGAAACTGCAGGCTTCCATCGCGGCCCTCGCGAAGGAAGGCGGCGATGCCGCGCCTGAGTTTCAGGCATTGGCTGACGAGATCGCCAGGCTGGGCGACCAGCAGGGCGCGATAGGCGCGTTCCGCGAACTGTCGAACCAGTTGCAGGTGCTGACGCAGCGGGAGGACGAGACCGCCGCCGCCGCCGCCGCGCAGGCACAGCGCCTGACGGAAGCCAGCAGGGCGGCCGACAATGCGCGCGCTGCGCAGGAGCGCGCCGCCGAGGTCCAGCAGAAGGCCGCCACCGCGTACCGTGCCGCCAACGACGCGCTGGTCTTGCAGCGAGCCACGTTCGACAGCACCGGCGCGCGGATGGAGGACCACAAGGCCAAGGTGCTGGAACTGACTGCGGCCAAGATCAAGGAGCGCGCCGCGCTCGACTCCGCGAACGAGGCCTACACCGAGGCCAAGCGAGAGGCGGACGACCTCGCGCGCGCCCAGGCGACCCTGGAGAAAGCCTACGCACGCAGCAACACCGCTGCCGAGCGCGCGGCCGCTGCGGCACGCGCACAAACTGAGGTGGTCGCCCAGGCCGCGCAGTCCGCCGAGGCGCTAGGGGTGTCCACCTCGAGCCTCGCCACGGCGCAGGTCCAGTTGGCAACACGCTTCGCGCAGGTCGAGGCAGAGGCGCAGACACTGAGCGGTCAGTTGCGCATCATGGAGCAGGCCGAGCAGGAGACTGCGCAGGCCGCCCGGGCGGCGGCCACCGCGGCGGAGGAGCAAGCCGCAGCACTCAAGCGGGTCGACGCTGACCGAGTGGCTACGGAGACGCGCGCCCTGGTGGACGCCGAGCGCCTGCTCGCCGCGGAGTTCCAGTTTGCCGCGGAGTCCGCGCAACGACTGGTGGCGGCCCAGAACGACGCAGTGGCGGCTGCCGCGCGCCTCAAGCGCGAGCAGTCGGACGAAGCGACCCGCCAACTCGCGGTGGCCCAGGGGTTCCTGAGTACGGAACTCCAACTGGTGGCCGACGCCGCAGAGCGCGCAGCGGCCGATCAGCGCCGACTCGACGCGGCGCAGGAAGAGACGGCGCAGTCGGCGCAGCGTGCCGCCGCCGCCGCCGCAGAGGCGGGGCAGCGGATACAAGCTGCGTTCGGCACTGTGGGCGTGCGTAGCGCGGAGCAATTGAAGGCCGAGATCGACCAGGTGCGTAGCGCCATGGTGGCCCTGTCCGCGCACGGTCGCGAGACGGGTGCGTCGCTCTCCGGTGCGTTCTCGGCTGGTGAGGCCAAGATCAAGGCCTTGGAGCGAGACCTGCGCGAGTTGAACGGCCAACTCACATTGGGTGATAGGGCCGCGAAGTTGTTCTCCAACTCGCTCGGGCAGATCGCCGGTGGCAACATCATCGCCGACGCCGTGGGCGCCCTTGTCGAGAAGGTGAAGGAACTCGGGCGCGCGTTCATCACGGTCATCACGCAGACCGAGAGCATGCGCCGCGGCCTCGCTGCGATCTACGGCAGTGCCGCCACGGCCACTGCGCAGATCGAGTTCCTGCGCAGCACGTCGCTCAAGGCGGGCGTCTCGATGTCTGGCATCGCGGACTCGTTCGTGCGGTTCAGCGCCGCTACGCAGCAGTCGAACATCCCGCTGAAGGTGACCAACGATTTGTTCGCCTCGGTGACCCGGGCGGGCAGCACGCTGGGCCTGAGCAGCGATCGCGTGTCGCTGGCGCTTGACGCCCTGGGGCAGATGGCCTCGAAGGGCGTGGTCAGCATGGAAGAGTTGCGCCAGCAGTTGGGCGACAGCCTGCCAGGTGCACTGAGCATCGCGGCCAGGGGGCTAGGCCTGACGGAGGCGGAACTCATCAAACTGGTGGAGAGCGGGCAACTGGCGGCCCGGGACCTGTTCCCCGGCTTGATCGAAGGGCTCAAGTCGTTGCAGGGAGAGAGCAACACGATCGTGGGTGCATGGGGCCGCCTGAAGACGGCCTTCACGACGGTCGCGGAGGCCTCTGGCGACGCCGGCTGGTCGGACGTGCTGCGCGGAGCCCTGGAGGCCTTGCGCGTGGCTGCAGGCCTGCTGTTGACGCCGCTGTACGCACTGTCAGAGGGCTTCTTCTTCATGGCTCGCGCAGCAGGCGTGCTGTTCGCCGCCATCAAGCAGGGCGTCAACCCGATGCAGGAGTTGACGCGCTTGGCGGACGATATGAACGCGCGGATCGCCAAAGTAGCCAATGCGTTCAGCACCAGCGGCGATGCAGCGCAGACCAACGCCGCCGCCCTGCAGCAGAACACGGTAGCCGCCAACAGCAACACGTCCAGCACCATCGCCCTTGCCCTCGCCCAGAACCAGAGCGTGCTCGCGAGCGGCGCGGCGACCGAGGCCACCCTGGGTGTGGCGCGCGCCAACGTGCAGTTGCTGAAGTCCGCGGCCGAGGCGTCGAAGCAGATCGAGGTGAACATCACCACCAGCGAGAAGCTCCTGAAGGCGAAACAACTGGAGGGAGAGGCGACGCTGCATGCCGCACAGATCAGTGGCAACGCCACCACCATCATGGCTGCACAGACAGCCGCATCCCAGGCCAACGCCACCGCGGCCGCCGTCGTCGTCGCGGCTCGACAGGCCGAGGTGACTTCGACGCAGAGCCTGATCGAGCGCATCACCGCCCTGGCGCAGGCCAACGGCGGTCTGCGCGACGACCAGCAGAAGCTGGTGGACTCGCTGAACCAGAAGCTCGTCGTGCAGGCCGCCTCGGTCGAGAAGGCGGAGCAGGAGCGCCGGGGCCTCGTCGCTGCGGCCGACGCAGCCCGAGTGGCTGCCCTGGCTTACGCAGACAACTCAGCGAGTCTAGAGCAGTTCAATGCAGAACTCGAAGTCTCGAAGGCGGCGATGCCGGTGTTCGCCACCAACCTGCAATTGGCCAACGAAGCCTTGGCCGTGCAGCAGCGACTGCTCGCGGAAGGCGTTGGTTCCCTAGATGCCGTCCACGCGGCGCAGACGCGCGCCACCACAGCGCGGGAGGCCATGACGGAGGCCGCACGGCGTGCCGCGCAGGCCGAGCGTCTGTACAACGACGCCCTGGCCGACAGCGTGAGGAACATCGAACTGAAGGCGCGCGCCGAGGCGGCCAGCCTCCAGACATCGTTGGCCAGCGTCAACGTGGCACAGAAGCACGCCGAGGTCATGGTCGGCGTGGCACGCGCGCAGGGGGACGAGACTCAGGCCACCTACTACGCCATCGAGGCGAAGAACCACCAGATCGAGGCGATCCGCCTGACGACGCAGATCAAGCAGTTGGAGGCTCAGGCTACGATCCAATCGCTGGAGATCCAGAAGCAGGAGATCGCACTCAACGACCCACTGCGTGCCCAGAAGCTGCAAGAATTGGAGATCCGCATCCAACTGCAGAAGGCAAAACTGGCGGAGGCCGGCGCGTCGGCAGAGGTGATCCGTGGCATCGAAGCCGAGATCGCCGCCATACGCAAAAGCAACCTCGAGCGCAGCAGTAGCACGAGCAGCATCGACCAGAACACGGCGTCGCGCTACAAGAACGTCGAGTCGATCAAGGCCCAAGCGACAGCGGAGAAGGTGACCAGCGATGGGTTCAAGGCCAACGCGGACGGTTCTGCCGCAGGCGGGTTCAATACGCTGATCCCGATCGCAGATGCCAGCGCAATCATCGAGAAGAGGCGTACCGGGACCTTGAGTGCCAACGACCTGCAGCAGGCAAAACTGGCCGTCGAGCAGGCGCGCAACGCGCAAAGTTGGATTGACTCAGCCCGTACCCTCACAGGCTCGTTCATCTCGACCGAGGCCGAGCGGGGCGTCGAGGGTCTTGTGCGAAACAGCCAGGCTGCCCTGGCCAAGGTGGAGTTCCTGCAACGCAAGGAAGCCCGAGGCGGCGCAGGAGCGGGGCTCGGTGGCGCGGCCCGGGGCGAGACAGGGGGCCTCGGGGCACCGTCGGGGGGCAGTGCCACGAGCGCAGGTACGGTCAGTGTCAACATCAACCTCGGCGGCAAGCGCAGCACGGTCTCCGTGGCCAGTCAGGCTGACGCGAACGCCCTCACCGGGATCCTCCGAGAACTCGAAAACGCATCAGGGACCTCAACATGAGCATCACCATCAGCGACGGGACCACCACTGTCACTCTCAACCCCGATCTGTACTGGTCGGACGAGAACAACTGGAACCCGGTCGAACAGAGCGTGCAGTACACGCTCACTGGCGCCCTGGTCATCCAGGCAGGGCAGCGCCAGGCGGGCAGGCCGGTCACCCTCGAGCCCGAGAACGACAGCAGCGCATGGATGCCGCTGTCCATCGTGGCGCAACTGCGAAATTGGGCCGCAGTCCGAGGGCAGACCCTGACCCTTACACTCCGTGGCGCGGCCCGGTCGGTCATGTTCCGGCACCAAGATGGCGGCCTGGAGGCACGACCGATCGTTCACTACCGGGATCCCGCAGGCACCGACTGGTACGCCTGCACGATTCGACTGATGGAAATCTGACCATGGCCATTTTGAAGGGGGATGTCAAATTTGTAGCCTCGGAGGTCGTAGACGACGTCCCTGAAGGCGGCGGCGGGCCCACCAGTCACGTGATCGCAGATGGGGTCAGCAACGAGATTTTCAGCGACATTTCCGAGCTAGATCGTGCCGGCGGCAACGTGTCGCTGCGCAAGGTGTTCGTTGTCGTCGAGACCGACAACACCGACACGTTCCTCGATGCCAACGTGATCGTGGCCGAGCCCCCGACAGACCCCAACGTCACCATCACGCTGTTCAGCACCAAGTCGACGTTCGACACGCGCGACAGTGCGCGCCAACGGGTGGAGGCCTATTTGACAGCAGGCCCCGAGTGGCCGGGGTTCCTCCTGGAGAACCACGTAGCTGGGCAGCGGGTCATCCAACTGTTCCAGCGGTCCACCGAGCGCGAGCCCAACGTCGGGGAGACGTTGGTGCTCGTGTTCAACGAGGGCATCACCGGTGAGCTTGAGCAGTACGTGCGCGTGATCGGCACGTCGAGCGTCACGCGCACGTACACCAACTCGCAAGGTACGAGCTATGAGGCCACCGTGGTCTCGGCCGAATTGAGCGACGCGCTGCGCTACGACCTGCCCGGCACCGCGCCGAACGAGTTCTTCCAGCGCGGCTCGACGAAGACCAAGACGCGCGAGACCAGCGTGGCTGATGCGGCGGTCTACTGTGGCGTGTCCGAGACCGTCGCGGAGGTTGAGATCGGCGACTTGGCTACCACGGTGGACAGCGTCTTCACGCAACTGGTTCCCTCGGCACAGACGGAGATCCCGCTCGTCGATGTTGGCGCAGGCGGCTCGTCGGTGGCGGTCACCCCTGCCGGCGACGGGACAGTGACGTTCCAGAGCAGCCAGCCGTTCGACTCAGCCACCGCGTTGTCGTTGAGCAACCCCGTCCAGCCCGGCACCCTAACCATCACGGTGGGGGGCGTCAGCCTGTACGACAACGGCGGCCAGTTGTTCGACGGCGCCACCGCCATCGGCACCATCGATTACGCGAGGGGCACGATCCTGTTCGCAGGCGTGGCCGCACCATACACCGGCACCAAGACCATCTCGTTCAAGGCCGCCGCCGCGCCCGCTGTCATCTCCGACACGGCCCAGGTGCCGGTGACGCCCGAGTCGCGCTCGTTCAACTACATCATGACGATCGAGCCGACGCCGGCCCCTGGCAGCGTGCAGATCAGCTAATGGGGCCAGGAGCGCTGGTATGACCTTCGCGAAAACGGCGGCGGCGTGCTGCGGGGCACCGAATCGGCCTACGGTGTGGGATCGATCAACTATGCCACCGGTGCGGTCTCCGTGACCCTGGGCGCCCTGCCCGACGACGGCAGCTCCATCCTCTTCTCGTGGGGCACGAAGAACACGTTCGTCGACCGATCCACGATGACAGTGGCCAGCACCGCGGTGCGGACGCTGCTGCCCGACGCCCCAATCGCACCTGGCACCGTGGTCGTGACGTGGAACGACGGCACGGCGCGCACGGCCACCGATGACGGCAAGGGGGCGTTCACCGGAGACGCCACCGGCACGGTCGACTACGAGACCGGCAACGTCAAGCTCGCGCCGACCAGCCTTCCTCTCGGCGGCACGGAATACTCGTTCGCGTACTCGTCGCCCGATGAAGATGACGTGCAGAGCATCGGGTTCCCGGCCCCGACGCGAAACATCGACACCACGGTCACACTCGATCTCGGGCAGACCAACGTGACGCCCGGCACGGTCAAGTTGAGCTACGCGGTCACATCGCCAGCGCCGGAGACCGACTCGGACACGGAGTATCAGTACCTCGCGCCGCCCCGCGCCTACGCGCATGACAACGGGCTCGGCAGCATCATCGGCGAACTCGGCCGCGTGGCGGGCACGATCGACTACGCCACCGGTATCGTCACCTTCCAGCCGGACGGCGCGATGCTGGTTCGCCGCAGCTACTTCAAGGCGCTTGGCGTCGGCTACACCGTTCAGGGGTTCAGCGCATGACCGCAACCTACATGCCGTCCTACCGGCAGACCCTCACCGACTACGTCAGCAAGAGCGTGCTCATGCCGCCGGACGCCGACGTGCAGGTCACGTTCCAGGTCGACGGCTCGGACGTGCCGCACAGTGACGTCGCCGTGGCTGTCGACGGCATCGCCTACGACCTCACGCCACAGTACGGGGAGGCCATCCTGCCGGGCAGCGTGAACTTCACCGTCGGCGGCAAGACTTACTTCGATCGTCTCGGCTCGCTCTACACCGACCTCAACGTGACCACGGGGGCAGCTACCTTGGCCGGCACGATCAACTACTCGACCGGCGCGATTGCGTTGAGCCTGTGGGCCACCGGCCAACCGACAGCATTGGCGCTGCGCTCGCTGCTGACGTCTGCGGGGGACAACGTCGTCTCGGGCGTGACCTTCCGGGTGCCGGTGTCGCCGGTGAGGCCTGCGTCCCTGCAGATCCTGGCCACCAAGCAGCTGGGGGGCACGGTCAACGTCACGGCGGGGCTGGACGGCGCGATCACCGGTACCGGCGTGCGGGGCATGATCGACTACGAGAGCGGCGTGGTGGGTGTTGAGTTCGGCGCGCTGGTCACGGCGGCCGGCAACGAAGGCGAGGCGTGGTACGACCCGGACAACGTGGACGGTGGACTGATCTGGAAGCCAGCGTTCGTCTACGCAGCCACACTGCGCTTCAATGCAGTGGCCTACAGCTACTTGCCGCTCGATGCAGACCTCCTCGGGTTGGATCCGGTGCGCCTCCCGCAAGACGGCCGCGTGCCGATCTTCCGCAAGGGCGGCTTCGCTGTCATCGGCCACACGGCCACGCACACGCAGACCGTCTCGAACGGGCAGACGATCAACCTGGCTCGCACCCGGATCTCGCGCGTGCGCGTGGTCGGCGCCACCGGCGTCACGATCGACACGGGCTACAGCGAGGACCTGGAAGCAGGTACGGTCACGTTCAGCAATGTCACGGGTTACTCGCAGCCGGTGACGATCGAAGACCGGATCGAGGATCTGCTGCAGGTCAGCGACGTGCAGATCAGCGGCCAGTTGGCGTTCACGCGCCCCATCACGCACGACTACCCGGCCGGATCGTTCGTGTCGAGTGCGCTGATCGCAGGCGACCTGAAGGCCCGGGTGTCGGTGCTGTTCGACCAGCAGGCCTGGGACTCTACCACCTGGTCTGACGGCGTCGTGGGCTCGGCGGCCGTGGCCTCCTACAACGACACGCTGTCGCCCATCGAAGTCTCGAACTTCGGTGCGGTGACCGAGCGCTGGATCTTGCGCTTCACCAGCACCACGGCCTTCCAGGTCATCGGCGAGAACATCGGCGTCATCGAGTCGAGCAGCACGGGTGTGGTCACCGCACCGCTCAACCCGGCCACCGGCACTCCGTACTTCACGATCGCCGCGCTGGGTTGGGGCAGCGGCTGGGCAGCGGGCAACATCGTGCGCATGAACACGGTCGGCGCGCAGTTCCCCGTGTGGGCCGTGCGTACCGTGCAGCAGGGCGCGGAGACCGTGCTCGACGACCAATTTGAACTTCTCATCCGCGGCGACGTGGACCGCCCGTAAGGACCACCCATGACATCTCCCGTCAACACATCCGTCAAGTTTTTCCACAGCTTGATGACCAACGCGCCGGCCGTGTCCGGCACCGCAGGTACGCTCATGGCGCTGCTCGACGCGTGCCTGGTGGACGGCTTCGACCTGAAGACGGCCACCTCGTTGGTTGTCGCCAGCGGCGTAGCGACCCTTACGTTCAGCGGCACGCACAGCGCCGTGGTCGACTCGGTCGTTCTCGTAGCAGGCTCCAGCATCACGGCCCTGAACGGCGAGCAGAAGATCACGGCCGTGGGGGCGAACACGGTGTCGTTCGCGACCGCAGCTTCTGACGGCACGGCCACCGGTACGATCACGTTCAAGATGGCCCCGCTCGGTTGGACCAAGGCCTACACAGGCACCAACCTGGCCGCATATCGGTCACTGCAGGTAGGTGCCTCCGGCTTCTACCTGCGCGTCGATGACACAGGCACTCTCTCAGCGCGAGTGGTCGGATACGAAGCCATGTCAGCCATCAGCACGGGCACCGGGCCGTTCCCAACGGCCACGCAGATTTCAGGCGGGCTGCACTGGACCAAGTCTGGCACGGCCAACGCAACGGCTAACCAGTGGTTCCTGGCGGGCGACGGGTTGAACTTCTACGTTGGAATCGCACCAACCTCGGGAGCCACGCCTGCCAACTTGGCGCACTCGCTGTACTCGTTCGGCGACCTGGTCCCGTATCGCGATGCTGGGGACCCGTGGACCTGTACTCTGACGGGAGCGCCATCCAACACTACGTCTTCGCCGCACATCGGTACCCTGACCGTGGCCGAAGGTACAGGCACCTTCGCGGTGCGGAATTTCACGGGCTTGTCTACGAGCTTTCAGTCGATCAGCTACACTTTTTGCGGGTCAAACAGTTCCGGTACGATTTCAGGAGCGGATACCACCCTAGGGGGCTTCCCGAGCAGAGTCGACGGGTCATTGAGGCTGTCTCGCCGCTTCCTCCGGTCATTTGACTCCTCGTACCCGGAGCC
>Ga0126310_10000538_pt1 | contig 13296 bp, 12 predicted proteins | sample Plot60_FD_92540 | JGI IMG/M metagenome (GOLD analysis project Ga0126310, IMG submission 92540) | Serpentine soil microbial communities from UC McLaughlin Reserve, CA, USA - Plot60 | ecosystem: Environmental > Terrestrial > Soil > Grasslands | place: USA: UC McLaughlin Reserve, Lake County... | reverse complement strand
GCTTTTGTGATAACCGTTACATTCACTTTGCTGTTTTTTATTACTACGGTGGCTGTGGCTCTTTGGATAGACCACCCTACCGGACAGCAGCAAACCCTGTTCTCTAGTTGTGATACCGCGTGGAAAGCTGGGTTTGGAACCATCATAGGGCTGATAGGAGGCAAGCTTACATCGTGAAGCAACCGCCGTCTGTAAAGACGGTATCGAGTCCCAATTAAGGCCGACGTGCCGACGTGCCCGCTTAACTTGCGCAAAGCGCCAGGAGCTGGGATTGCTTCTATCCAGCGGGTGCGTGGAGAGACTGTCTGAAAAATCATTAGCGTACCTTTGAGCGCCCCGTTCGGCGGCTCTAACGGTCACAAAACGGCGCTTCTGAGTCCCTTCCCACCCCTCTCGGTAGGCAGCACGGAGATGTTTCTGGAATTTTCAGACAGTCTCAGAAGAGTAATTCTCGGAAGTTCGCATGGCCCCGGTCCAGCACCTGTGAGCGTCTTAGTCTCACGTTTCTGCCCTAGGGTATTATCCTGACTTCCTCATAATACCCCCCTCGGAGACTCGCTCTGCGCCCGGGTGTGCGTGTACCATGAGCGTGCGAATCTTACGAAATACTTTCTGGAGTGCTCGCTAGGTGCTGCTGGATGAGGTCGTGACGAAATCGGACTCCTCCTCCAACCCGGCGAAAGATCTGCTTCTCGATTCCCCATTCCAGAAAGTCGTACGGGTTTGAGGGTAGTTTGTCGTCCTTGTTGAGGCGGTGGTGGGCGACTTTCTGCAGCAATACAAACCACCCGCCTGCGTCCAGCCCAAAGAACAGCCCAACGACCAGCCCAAAGACCAGCCAACCAAAGAACGAACCAAAGAACGGCCCACTAAAGAACGGCCCCGAGCTCATCCCCGAGCTCATTCCAAAGATCAGGCCACAGCCCAGCCCACCGACCAGCCCACCGACCAGCCCATCAAAGAGCCAAGAGACCAGCGAGCGTGATCGAGCGTCCTTAGGGGTGCGAGAAGCGTTCAGTGCTGAAGACTGACGTTCGAACACGAACAGCTCCGAGTACAGCCCAATGACCACCAGGCCCAGCCCACTGAGCAGCACACCAAAGAACAGCTCAACGAACGTCACACCAAAGAACAGCTCAACGACCAGCCCAACGACCATCGTAATGAGCAGCGGCCACACCATCCCAACCAGCTTACCGACCACCTTGCGAAGGAGGGCACGAAATTGCTCTCGGGTCGATGGCCACATGAAGATCAGATGAGAGCTCGATGCAGTGCCTCTAGAGGGCAGCCAGAGGATCAGCCCGACGAGCGGCCCCATGACCAGCCCGACGAGCCCACGGAGCGGCCACAAGAGGAGCCCACAGCCCAGCCCAACGACCAGCGCAGCAAAGTACCGATACCGCCTGGGAGTAAAGCGCGGAGGGAGGTCCGCAAGGTCGAATACAGTGTAGTCGGATGTTTTAACACCGAAGGGCGAGACCTCGGCTCCATTGAGAAAGCGAGCCACCCAGGCTAGGTAGCGACGCGCATCTGCTGGTTCGTATTGCCTCTGGTTCGCGAGTGTGTGATCGATGTATCTGTCGATCACAAGGTCTCCAAGTTCCTGCTCTGTCGTAGTCCGGTCCAGAAGCTGGTCGGGGCTGAGGCGGCCAACCACGGCAAGGTTCAGAAACAGCGGGTTGCTCAGCAGGTGCCGAACCCGCTGGTACGCTCTGAGGTGCCGCTGCGAGAGAAATGTTTCCCAATCCTTGTCACGCTGGGCCAGCTCGACAAAGGCGCTGTCGAGTTGCTCACTGCTCAGAGGAAGTATCTCGACTGCTTGCACGAGTCCGAGGCCTGTCGGGTAGTCGGTCCGCAACTGCTCGTACTCCTGGGTTCTGCACGTCACGACCACACCAACCTCGCCCGGTAGCTTCTGCACAAACTCGTCGAGCCGTTCGGAAAGATGCGCTCTGAGCCCGGCAGGAATCTCGTCGAGCCCATCGAGGATGAGAGCGTACCGATTGGAGCCGATGAACGCGCCAGCGACTGCACGCTCACGGACCCCGTAGCCGACCGAGGAGCAGAGGTAGTCAACGAGGAAGGCTTCGAAGTTCTCCTGTGCTTCCCACGCCGAGAGGTTGATCAGGAGCGGTATTCGTTCGTCACCTTCTCTCTCATCGAGGTACTCGATCAGGGAGTAGGCCGCTATGGTCTTCCCTGAGCCAGGTTCTCCCACGATGAGCATGCGTCTCTTTGAGGACTCGAAGGCGGTGACGATGTCGTCTGCGGTCTGCTCGGAGACGGGCTCAGGCTCGACTAGTCGAGGGTCTCGTACCCATCCCAAACGAGGCGTTATGTCAAGGTCGAGCTCCCTAAGCGGAGCCTCAATCAAGTTGCGGCGTGCCCCATAGGAGCGGGCCTGCACCTGCTTACGCAACTCAGGTTCGAGCTGGGTTACTCGCTCCTTGATCGCTTCAGGACTCCCCTCCTGGGAGCGTTCTTGCACTCGCGAAACCAAGTAAGTGACGATGATCCCCGCCGCCATCCAAAGCACAACAATTGCCCAGCTCTTCGAATTGCTAAGCGACTGGGTGAGTTCGTAAGCGATGACGCCGCCGATTATGGTAAGCGTCGCACTTACCAGGGGGATCGCCCGGCGTGGGTACTTGCCTAACACGTCTGAGAAGCTACCTTCTTTGGGAAACACCCAATGCGCAACTTTTCCAACTTCCATGATAAACGATGAGGAGGTGTTGTAACACCAGGTCCAAAAGGACCCGAAGAGGTCACATGCAGGTGCCAACGAGCGTTTCTCTTCAGGAAGGGTAGGTGCTGAGAGTCTATTCACCGAAGTGCGTGGAACAAGTCTTCTCGGAAGTTCGCATCCAGGATCTTGCATAGCACCGGCCCGATAGGCCCCGAAACGCCGCGTAGCCCCGGTCCGATGCATAGTAAGTCAACCCCACATGTTGGGGCGGTGGATAGATATTCGCCCTTCTGGATACGGTGGCAGCTAAAAACGTCTCGCGAGACGTTTTTGCCCGCTATAGGACCGCCCACGCGCCCCAGGGCATAGAAGAAAAGGCGCCCCCGTGTGGAGGTGCCATCTGGACCGACTGAGAGCGCGCTAGAGCGGGCGCCTGGAGCCGGTCCGGGGGAAGGTCCGGTAGAGAGGTGAGCCTGGACGCTCTCCACCCACTCCTGGGCCCCCTTGAGCGCCACGAGGGGGATGCCGTCTTCCCCTTCCTGGACCGTGACGGACAAGTGGCGCTTGCTGCGGGCGCGCTGGATCTCCACCGGGATCACCACGAGAAGCCACAATCCACCGCTGATAACAATCATCAGAATGTGGAGTAGGTTCCTGTACCCCGGGGACGGCTTGCTCTCCGTCAACGTGAGAGTGTTCGCGCTCCGCTCCAGCTCCCCACCCTTCCGCAGCTGAGGCCGGAGATCCAGCACGAGGTGAGCCTCCAGGTTGCGCGCCACCCTAGCCAGCCTTCTTTCATAGTCCTCCTTTTGGTTAGCCGCCGAACTGGATGCTGTTGCAACCGCTGCCAGCCTCGGAGCGGGCATCTACCACGCAGATATCGCGGCGACTGGAGCCGCCAACGGCCCTGTCCCTGGTGTCGCCGTCCAGCACGATAAGCGTGTCGTTGCCGCTGTTGCCGTAGATGCGGTCCCTGTCACGCGTGTACCGTCCCGCGTCGATGTCGTCGCGTCCGCCGTAGCCTTTTATGTAGTCAGGCGTGCCGTTGCCGCGCCACTCGATCAGGTGGTTGGGGTTGTTGTTACCTGTACAGGGATAGCTCCTGCACTGGCGACCCGCGCTGAGCGCTGCCGTAGCAAAGACGGCCACCAGAAGCGCCGTCAGCGCCAACAGGATTGCGGTCTTCTTCATGTGTTCCTCCTTTTGGTTTGGGTTGCCTGGATGTTTACCGCTAGTTGCCGCCCATGAACGCACCGGCCACGAACAGCAAGCCGAAGATTATCAGCGGGATCAGGTACACCAAGATCATGCCGAGCGTGAAGTATGCACGAACCCCTTGCCCTACTACTACCTTGCTCGCTGCGCCCGTATACGCCCTCTCACCGTAACGGGGTACGCGCGCTACCCCTATCCACTACCCCGCAGGGCCTAGAATCGATTCTAGGCCCCTCTCAGGCCAAATCTGCTACCATACGACGCGATATGAACGACGATCACTCGCAGCGCTACACGGTAAGGGAAGCGTCCGAGCTGCTAGGCATCACGCCGGAGGCCGTCAGGGCTCGTTTGTTCAGAGGGACTTTACAGCGCGAGACTGGGGACGACGGCACGGTATTCGTGGTGCTACACGCACCACCACGCTCCGACCAATCATCCGACCAATCGTCCGCGCAAGCCTTGATAGTAGAGCGCTTAGATTCTCAGCTCGAAGACATGAGGGAGCAAGTAGCGTTCCTACGCCACGAGCTGGACCAGCGCACAGAGGAGATTCGCCGGCGGGACACCATTATCGCGCAGCTCACCCAGCGCATCCCGGAGTTGACAAGCGGTAGCTCAAGCGAAGCTAGCGGTCCGCCAGAGGCCTCAGAATACCCCCTGACGGCCGCCGAGCCCAGCGAAGCTACTGGCCCCCAGACACCCCAGAAACGGGAGACGCCCGCAGAGACACCCCCGTGGTGGCGGAGGATGTTCGGCGGATAGGATATAGCGAGGCGATGGGCTTTACCGATTCTATTGTGACGGCCGGACTAACCACCGCGCTGGGACTAGTCGCCTTCGTGCTAGGTCAGTTCGCCCTTAAGCTGGTCGTCGAGCCGATACAAGAACAGAAGCGTTTGGTGGGGAACGTGGCGCACGCACTTATCTACTATTTAAATGTGGGTCCGAGCGATCCTACCGGGCCAGACCCGGAGAGGGTGGCCGAGGCGCGGCGGACATACAGAGATCTTGCCGCCAGGCTCTGCATGAACCTGCGGGTGGTGCCTCGGCACGAGGTTTTCGCCCGTCTTCAGCTAGTCCTCCCCGCGAAACGAGTGCGGCAGGCCTCCGCCGCGCTTATAGGCCTCGCCAACACGGTTCAGAAAGGGTCACATGCCGACGACGTGAACCGTTGCCGCTGGGACGTGGAACAGAGTCTCGGCATAGATCGATAATGATTTCCGCCCCCACGGTTATAGGGCGCGGCTGTTTGGCGCGCAGCCCCGCCCGAGTACTCTGTGCATGATTTCTCCGGAAGTCCGTCGGTATCAAGTGTCCACCGCTTGCAACAAATCCGGGTAACGGACGTGTCGAGCAGGGGCGTTAGGACCGGCTGAGAGTACGCTTTGCCCCGGTCCAAGTCCCTAAGCCCCCACCGGACCGGCTAAGATTGCTACCGCGAACCTCCGAGAATGATACAGCGATGGGTCAATATCATTGACCCATCGCTATAGGTAACTCGGTGAATAATTTATGTGGGATTCATCCCGAATTCATCGGTATCTGGTTTCATGGAAGGAGATTATATTGACGGCAGCGACGACCACACGGAGATCTATAGCGGTAGTCAATGAAGTTGGGCCACCCCTGCTATGCTTGCATCCAAGCATAGCGGTGGGAGGCTTCGGCAACCCCGACAGACTGCCGCTGGACGGAGGAACCAGCGGAGGTCCAGTATCACTGCACAACGCTATAGAATGTCCTGGGAACAAGAAAGCAAAAACGACGCAAGGAGGAGTAGATGCTAAAGCGCTACCTCGCTTCGATACGTTGAGAAGAGTTTAGAAGGGAGTAAAGATAATGAAGCGCATCTGCTATTGGATAGGCCTTGTAGCTATGCTTGTGTTCATAGTCACGCCGGAGGCCTGCACCAGTTCTGTCGCCTCTGCCAGCGAACTCGTCGCGCAAACTTCAACGGCAACGGTGCCGCCAACGGTGTCGCCAACGGTACCGCCAACCGTGCCGCCAACCGTGCCGCCAACCGTGTCGCCAACGACGGTGACGTCGGCGCCTGCAGTAGTAGGGCCAACTCCCAGGCCGAAGGCAATAGCGGGAGGCGGCCAGCAAGGAGGAGGCGGCCAGCAAGGAGGAGGCGGCCAGCAAGGAGGAGGCGACCAGCAAGGAGGAGGCGACCAGCAAGGAGGAGGCGACCAGCAAGGAGGAGGCGACCAGCAAGGAGGAGGCGACCAGCAAGGAGGAGGCGGCCAGCAAGGAGGAGGCGGCCAGCAAGGAGGAGGCGACCAGCAAGGAGGAGGCCAAGAAGGCTTTGGGTGTTCAGCTAGCTCATGACAAGCTCGGGTGAAGCCGCACCTCTCGCCGGTCGCGAGGCAATTTCCTGTACAAGTCCTCGTAAGCGCGGGCGTAACGTCGGAGCATAGCACTGTTGATGCCCAGGTGACCGCTACCGTGCTGGGCTGATGGAGCAGGGTATTCTCCCCACCGTCTCTACTCGAAACGCTTAGCGGCCTTTCCACTCTATAGTTTTCAGCACGTCCATCGCCTTTGGGACGAACTCATCGAAGGCATCTTCCTCAGCGTAAATGTCGATAACTGCCGTTTCGCCCCCGAGATCAACGATGATGAACCGATCCTTGCCAGCGTCAACTATCGCAATGCTGGTGCCTTCATGGTCGGTCGGAAAGAGAGGAACGCAGGGACTTCCGTTGCACTCCGTTGACGTAGAAGTGGGTGTCACGTCTGTCTGCACTCCAGTTGCTCCTCCTACGTCAATCGAAACCGGCTTTGAGCTGTTCAGGTTCGGGTGATTCTGGAACCAGGATATCCAATCGACGACGCTTTCGGGCGCGGAAACCTGCTTCCGCCCGCCTGGATCTTTCGGGGCGACGACTTGGTGAGGGCTAGTGAAGTTGAGTTGTCCTCCTTCCGGCTTGTGCCGGATGATCATCTGTTCGGCGGTCTCCATTCTCATAACTTCCCAGCCTTTGCCAATCTGGAAGGAAAGCGCGGGTCCGAACTCGTCCGAGGCGTATTCTCCGGCTCCAATTTTCCCCTGTCCTGGTATCACGCTAGTACCGGGCATGATAGCGCCTTCGACCGAATCGGCTTGTTGCTTTAACTGCTCCGTGGTAACACCTGAGGCGTCGCGCAGGTTGGCCCCACTCAGATCGGCACCGAGTAGGTTGGCGTCGTTCAGGTTGACCTCACGCAAGTTGGCCCCGCTCAGGTTGGCGTCGAACAGGTTGGCGTCACTCAGGTCGGCACTGAATAGCTTGGCGTTACTCAGGATGGCTCCGCTCAGGTCGGCACCACTCAGGTCGGCACGGAACAGGTTGGCATCGCTCAGGTCAGCAGCATATAAGTTGGCATTATTCAGTGGAGCGTTTGCGAACCCGACGCCATGTAGATCGGCCTCCTGGAGGCCGATGACGGGAGGATTCCCATCTACGCCTTGTGCTAGCTCAGCTTCTAGCAGGAAACGCAAAACGTCGACCTTGCGGCTTGGGTTATCCAACCTTTGCAGTACCGTTAACGTCCTTGCGCGCGCTAGCAGCCGCAGTTCGTTGCCCTCTTCCAAGTTGCGAAAATCTTTCTTGAGCAATAGTTGGCCCATCTGGTCAAGATAAGCTTGCAAGGCGGCGTCTTGCGCGCGCTGCGCCTCAAGCTTTCGATCGCTCTTCGCGCGCCGCTCCTCGATCACTTGTTGCTGGTCGTTTTGCTGCCAAGCAAATCCCACTGTTATGAGCGAAAGCACCATCGGAACTATGAGTAGTTGCAGCCAGTCCCAAACAGTCTTCCCTTGCAATCCCCACCGAGAATTTCTCCTCCCGGTGGTAGGAGGAGGTCGAAATTCCAGTTGAGGATCTAGCTTCTCGGTAGGCTCAGACTTCCTTTCCACAGCGCCTTCTTACGCTCCTACACCCTCGTGGTCCTTGAGACCAGTCTAATACCCGACGATGAATGCGCGATGAACCTTCAGAACTGTCGTGGCGGACTGCTGGGTATTTTTACTAGGCTGACTTCCGAGAATTGGATACATGCAAAGTTCGCAGAGTTCCTCTTCCACGCACTCCGGTGAATAGCGTAGGATGCTCGCAGAACTTCCTTGGGAAAGGACGGGGTTCGAACTATGGAGGTGATCCTATGGGGGTGAGACCGAGAAGATGTCTGCCGTAGACGAGGTCGGAGGATTGCTCGAAAAGTACAAGCTCGCTACGGCCGAGTTCGTCAGAGGTGACCCCGAGCCCTATAAGGCCCTCTTCTCCCACCGCGAAGACGTCACCCTCGCCAACCCCTTCTTCCCCGTGGTGCGCGGGTGGGATGAGGTATCCGTGACCCTCGAGCGTACCGCGTCGCGTCTGAGGGACGGAGCTCCGAGGAGAGTACATACACGGTTGCAATACAAGCGCAAAGGTTGTAGAATGACGTTGGTGCGAAAACTACGGGACATCAGGAAGTCGGCGGGACTCACTCAAGAGGATCTTGAGCACCAGTCTGGAGTCTCTCAGCAATACATCTCGCAAGTCGAAACTGGAAAGAGGGAGCTAACAGAGGGGCTGGCGCAAAAACTGGCCCCGGTTATCGGGATTGAATGGCAAATATTGATGCTCTCGCACATCGCAGCGGACGCCGAGGAAGACTTTATCCTCAAAAGTGCTAAAGGCGGAGCCGAAGGGATGCCCCCGGAGGACGTCGAGCAAATGGCCTTCGCGTATGAAAGGGACAGTTTTTTGCGAACCCTCATCCTCATGAGGTTCTGTTGGCGGTTGACGGAGCTGGGGGTGGAGGGGTTCGATCGCGGTGGGGACACTGGCGTCAACCTGCTGACCTTCCACGCCCTGCATGAGTTCACGAAAAAGGCCCACGAGGAAATAGGCGAAGCGCTAGCGATGGCCACGGACACGTGGCTCGAGAAGCCAATCGACTGGCGACTCGAACTAGAGGCAGAACTGAAAAAGGCCGAAAGGAAAGACGCTACCTGCGAGACGCCCTCCGACTCCTCCACGACTTCGGAGACCCCCGGCCCGAGTGTAAGACCTTTCGAAGGCCTGGGTCGCCGTAGGATTAAGACCACAGAGAAAGCGAGCTAAGAGGATCACGTGGATCTAAGACACAAGACGTAGAAAAGGCGAAGAGCGCCCCCAGACGACCAAATCCAAGGCGCTCTTCAAAACCCGGATCAACGGAGGTTAGCCATTGATCACTTCCGCTAAGTGTAACGCATCCGCTACTCTTGGGAACCTCGAAAGGGCCATCCCCGACGAACCCAAGCGCTATCCACAGTGGGTAGCGTGGCGTTACGAGGCCCGTTCGGACCCTAAAGCGAAGCCAAAGAAACCACCCTACTCGCCGCAGACCGGCAGCAAGTTGAAGGGGAGGACCCCCGCAGAGCTTGGGACCTTCGAGCAGGCAGTCGCCCTAGCGCAGAACCGGGGCATGAACGGAGTGGGTTTCTTCCTCACCCAGGACGATCCCTTCACCGCGGTGGACCTCGACGGGTGCGTCGACCCCCAGACCGGCGAGATCGAACCGTGGGCCGTTGAGATCATCGAAAGGCTCGACTCCTATACCGAAGCTTCGCCCTCAGGCACCGGCGTGAGGCTCCTCTGTAAGGCGAAGAAGCCAGGCCCGCACTCCCGGCGCGGCAAGGTAGAGGTGTACGACCGGAACCAGTACATCACGATCACCGGCAGCGTCATAGGTGGCAGGAGCAACATCAGGGAACGTCAGGACGTCCTCACCGAACTCTACCGGGACCACCTCGCCCGTGAGGATGACAAGGCCCAACACCCCCGCGGCTTCGCAAGCTCCGCCGCTCCCCACAATACGAAGAGCCAGCAAAACGAAGTTGTCAACCTTCCAGACGAGGCCTTACTGAAGAAGGCCAGGAACGCACAGTCTGGGCCCGAGTTCCGCAGGCTCTACTATGAAGGCGGCTTCGCCGGGTTTCCCTCGCAGTCGGAGGCGGATCTGGCACTGTGCGGGATGCTCGCGTACTGGACCGGACGCAACGGCGAGCAGATGGATCGCATCTTTAGGGGGTCCGCCCTAATGCGACCCAAGTGGAATCAGCGACGCGGGGAGGAGACATACGGAACACGGACCATAAGGCTGGCCATACAAGGGTGCAAAAAGGTCTATACCGGGGGGGTCGAAGAAAAACGCCGCGATGAGCCGGTCCGAGGGGCACTCGCGGAACTCGCGGCCTTCGCCATGGGCCACCCGTGGACCGGCAAGAGGGGACCACGCAAACGACACGTATACAGCGCATTGATAGACACAGGGGGGGGCAGGCTCCGCGATGGGGGTGTGGAAGTCAGGGTAGATCGCAGATCGCTCGCGCTCGAGGCAGGGATCGGCGGACGCGACTCCCTCGCTGAGTCGCTCGCAGATCTCGAAAAGGACGCTCTCATAGAGCGCCTAGACCCCGCCGAAGACGGGGTGACGGGCACCTACCTGCTTAAAACTGCTCACGCCCGGTCCATAGATGCCCCCCCCCCCACCGTGTCTATCTATGGACCGGTGCTGAGTCGGTTGCGCAAGGTGCGAGACGACACGCCGCCCACGGTCCCGGAAGTCAAAGTGACCCGGCGCGATGGCGAACGCTTGGTCCGCTCCGTGGGTTATATGAGACCGGCGGCAGCGGTACGGATGAGCATCGGTAAGCTGGGGGCCTTGGTGCTGGAGAAGATCCTGCTGGCCGGGCCTGGGGGGATCACGGGCAAGGAGCTAGGCCGGGCGCTCGATCGTCGTGCGGCCAACCTCAGGAGTCGGCAGATCCGGGCTCTTCTGACGCACGGTTTCGCGGTCGAAGTCGAGGAAGACGTTTACCGCGCCGCTCCTGATCTCGCACGGTTGTTGGAGCGTCATCTGGAGGATTCCGGGTGTCTCAAGGTCGGACGGCACCAGAGCAATCGCTACGAACACGAGCGCAAGCTCTACGCTTCGCGCCTGCGCGGTGAGCACCCCGCCGAGGTTGCCCCCACCGACGAGGAGCTGAAGGCAAAGAGGGAGCACATGAGGAAGGTCTACGAGGAGAGGGAGCGAGAAGACTTCATAAAGAGACTAATGATCGAGCGGGAGGCCAGGAAGCGCCGGCACCGTAAGAACGGTTCGTCCTCTGCGATGTTCGTGAGGGAGGAGTTGAAGGGCGTCACCGGCATGTCCTGGGCCTCGATGCTTGCCCGCTGGGAGGAGCAGGGGGGGGGGCATCGCGACCTGCGTCGTGGGATCGAGGAAGCGGGGGCTCGCCTGGTCAAGGAGTACGGCGACTACTACGTCTACTACCTGGAGATCCTCGATGAGCGTGGTGGGGTGGCAGTATGAACCGCGAGGTCTGTGTAGAGCTTCGCCGCCACGACTTCGAGGGGCACGCCTACTAGATAGTGGAAGACGAGGCCTCGCTCACCCCCAAGGGGCATTGCTGGCTCCTGGAAAACCACCGGGACTGTGAGCCGACCGCGGGGACCGGCGGCAGGTCGTGGGGGCACCCACAAGCTCAGAAGGTGGCTACTAAGGAAGCTCAGAGGGTAGCTACAAGGATGGGATGCGCCCCTAGAACAGGAATTGGAAAAAGATAGCTAGACCCTCCTCTGGAGGTATGCCCCTGGGGAGTCTCGCAGCACACCCTGTCACCGTTAAGAGTTACACCCGCGTACCCTTTCACCCCCCTCGAGACCTTGAGTACTCCTATTGTACAAGCGGAAAAGGTCGCAAACACGTCAGTACAAGGATAGGGGGGGGGGGGAGGAGGACCCAAACGCGGCGCGTGGGCTCCCTTCCAGCTCGGATTACCCTTGGCTGCCTAGGCTACCCTTATACTCTACGCTACCCCTAGCTTCGAGCCGTTAGCGAATTGTTCCAAATAATATTTCGAAAGCGCTCGAAGCCATTTGGGAGTAAGGGCCGCAGCTTCTGAGGTGGCTTCGATGGAGATACCGGCCCCTCTCGGGATTCTGAAGGGGGTCCATGCCCACCAGTGTGGTCGAGAGCCCGAGCCGCGCACTAGGCGCATAGTATCAAGCTCGGCCGGTCCGGTGGGGCCTTAATGCCCCGGTCTTATTCGGCATGGTTTCTTATGTACAGATTGAGATGCTTCGTGGCCCAACGTACATAAGACCGATAATACTCGCCGACCGTATTATGCTCCTACTGGTGTCGGCCCTCCGGACCGCGGCAATGGCGTATTCGGACGAACTTCGCCTAAATCGGGTTCTCCGAAGTTTAAAAGCAACTTTCGAGCGTTATGACGATGAGGCTAGTCGGCACCGTGCACGTGTTTCGAGACGATCTGCACTTGCTCCTCGACGCTCTTGGTCCACAACTCAGGATATTTGAGGTGCTCCGGCAACTTGGTTTCCTGAGAGCCCTTCGTCCACTCGATCTGCTTCTGAGTCAGCCGTTTGGCTTTTCGAAGATCTGCTCCTTGGAAGTCTGCTCCTCGGAGGTAGGTTCCTTGGAGATCTGCTTTTCGGAGGTCTGCTTCTTGGAGGTAGGCTCCTTGGAGGTAGGCTTCTTGGAGGTAGGCTCCTCTAAGGTCTGCTTCTTGAAGGTCTACTTCTCGGAGGTCTGCTCCTTGGAGGTAAGCTACTCGAAGGTAGGCTTCTCGGAGGTAAGCTACTCGGAGGTCTGCTCCTTGGAGGCAAGCTCCTCGGAGGTCTGCTCCTTGGAGATCTGCTCCTTGGAGATCTGCTTTTCGGAAATCTGCTCCTGGGAGGTCTGCCCTTCGGAGATTGGCTCCTTCGAGGTGGGCTCCTTCGAGGTAGGCTCCTTGGAGATTGGCTCCTTGGAGGTCTGCCCTTCGGAGGTTGGCTCCTCGGAGATCTGCGTATTGTAGATTAGTATGACTGAGCCGTCTGCCGCTGAGGTCGGCGTGCTTTCTGGCAGCGAAGACACTGTCCTCTGACTTTATCAAGATGGATCTGCTAAAAGGGTGTGCAAAAATCTCGCCCAACATTTTAGGGAATAACGAAAGTCGCATTTTGAGTTCCCTAATTGCCCGCTACTCCCTCATGGCTCACTACGATTTCTTCAATCCTGCCTCTATTAGTCATCATACGTCCTGGCAGTATTGTAGACGAGTTTCAAAGGTTGCCTCATAATCATCTACGATGCAAAGTGGCCGCTTTATCGGCAGGAAGGATGGTCGGTGTTCACGCTAGATTTATGTGAGCGCTAAGAAGAATAGCGTGGAACCTTCTTCCATCCCACCGGCTCCCGACAAGACGGACGCTAGCAGAATAGACCTGCCATGGGTCTATAAAACGGCTTTTGTGATAACCGTTACATTCACTTTGCTGTTTTTTATTACTACGGTGGCTGTGGCTCTTTGGATAGACCACCCTACCGGACAGCAGCAAACCCTGTTCTCTAGTTGTGATACCGCGTGG
>Ga0126310_10000537_pt1 | contig 13310 bp, 17 predicted proteins | sample Plot60_FD_92540 | JGI IMG/M metagenome (GOLD analysis project Ga0126310, IMG submission 92540) | Serpentine soil microbial communities from UC McLaughlin Reserve, CA, USA - Plot60 | ecosystem: Environmental > Terrestrial > Soil > Grasslands | place: USA: UC McLaughlin Reserve, Lake County... | reverse complement strand
AGGTCAGGATGCCCGACCCGAGAAGCAGCGCGGCAGCCAGCAGAAGGATGGCAGGACCACCACTCTGCGGAACCGGGACGGGGCTGGCCGAAGCCGAAGCCGTTTTCTCCCAGGCTTCCGACTGCACTTCCTCCATCGTGAAGTACCAAACCTTAGGCTGCAGACCAGCAAGGTTCGGGTTCTGATCAAGCCTGTTGCCCGCCAAGTCCTCTGCTTGAGTGCTGACCACCGCCTTGTAGGTGACTCCCCGCTTGGGCGCGTAATCCGGACTGAGGATCGCTGCCTGCTTGCGTGCGTTGTACCCAACCCCGTACGAGGGAGCTATAGGCGTGTTGGAGCCTTTCTTGAAGACCTTGAAGGACATCCCCACGGTACGCTCCCTCATATCCTCAGAGAAGTAGGCGATGACCCTGTGGTATACGTAAGGCTTCTCTACGATACTCACATCAGTTGCGCCCTCAGCGGGTCTCACATCTATGACCCTGGGATGCCTGGTGTCGGCAGCAGGACTCTGGGCCAGCGCGGGTGTATGAGCAGCGAGCAGTACAGATACTAGTGCTGCGGCTAAAGCCGCCAAGGCTACCGTTGCCGTCGCTTTAAGTTGGGCTGCCTTCGTCATCTATACTCCCACCACAGCTATGCTGCGTCTTTGGCGAACCACGGCGCACCCGCCTTCTACTACCTGCGCCTAAGGATCGCGTAGGTCAGGATGCCCGACCCGAGAAGCAGCGCCGCCGCAGGCAGAAGGATGGCAGGACCTCCACTCGGCGGAATGGCAGAGGGGATGCCATCACACCCCGTACACATCGTCGAAGTCCCGAAGTCGATTAAAATGGTGGTGCCCTGAGCCATCGCCATCGGCGCCAGGATCAACATCGCTAGAAGAGCGGCCGTAGCCAGAAAAATTGCTCTCTTCATCCAGTCCTCCTGCCCTTTGCATGTGTCTGTTGCTACTAGCGCCTCGAAGCATGCCACACAACGACCCCTAGCGCATCTCTAAGCAGGCTTATTCACCGGATTGCGCAGAAGGGAAATTCTCCGAAGTCCATATCCAGCATCCCGCATAGATCACCCTCTCAGGGGTGCATGGATCACTCCTGAGAAGCTCCACGCTACGCGCGAGGAACTACATGTTGCGGTGGTGGATAGTTATGCGGAGTGCTGGATAACGGAACGGTTTCTATCGTGGAGCTGAGGGGATTCGACCCCCTGACCTCCGCCGTGCAAATTCAAAGCTCTAATTTCACTCGTGTTTGTTGTTGTTCAAAAACACGTGCAAAACAGTGTATTCTCTGCGCGACGATCTGGCGGTTGTTAGCCGCCGTTCGCGCGGGTTGGTGTACTACTGTGTACAAAGGGCCGCGAAAACCTCCGACCCAATTCTCGTCTTCTGAATTTTCCCTGCAAAACAGGATTTTTCTGAGTGGGCGATGCTGGGATCGAACCAGCGTCCTCTGCCGTGTGAAGGCAGCGCTCTCCCGCTGAGCTAATCGCCCCTGGAGCGGTGAATATACCATTACCAGGGGCTTCTGTTAAGCTCTTTCGGAGACGAGGGTAGCCTTCGGATATAATGCCCGCTTCGGCGGCAAACAGGGGACGGGAGATGCTTATGGCACAACGAAGTGGGGCCAGAACGGTTCGGGACCTCGACCGTGTGCTCGCCGATTTGAGGGCGCTCTCTGAGGACATAGAGTCGTGCGCCGTTCTCTCTGGGGATGGGGATCTCATCTCCTCCTCGCACGAAGCAGGGGTGGAGAGAGAGCGGGTCGGCGCGATCCTGGCCGCGCTCGTGAACCTCGCGGAGAGGCTGGCGCGGGAGAGCGGGAAGGGCCACATCTCCCAGCTTAGAATAGATACCGGTGGGGGACACCTCCTGGTGGTGCGACTCGATGGTGGCGGCGTCCTGGCGGCCACGACGGGCCAGGAAGCAAGGGTCGGACTCGTGCTATATGACATGCGAAACTCCCGCGGCGAGGTCGAGAAGGTCCTTGCGGAAGGGAGCGACCAATGAAGAAACTACTGAGACGCCTGTTCCTGCTAGGGGCGCTCGCAGGCGCCGTCTACGCTGTATGGGGCTACCTGCAGGGGCGCGCGCCAGGGACGGAGAACGTCCAGATCGTCTTCGAAGACGGATCGGTCCGCTCGCTCGCCTCGAACACCATAGAAGGACAGGAGTTCACCGATATAGCCCGCAAACTCGTCGGGACCGGCCTGTAAAGCATTTCAGCCAGTCAGCACTTCAGCTTGTCAGCTACACTTGCTGAAATGCTGACTGGCTCTAGCAAAGAGGGTAATCTCTCTTTGCTAACCGAGTGCGATTTCGGGCGGAAGTCCGCGGGCTTCGAGGATACACCCGATAGCCAAACCTATCTGGGAATTGGGGGTCGAGGCGCCTGCTGTGAGCCCTATACGCACGGGACCTTCGGGAAGCCAGCCGCTCTCTTCTATCTCTTCCTTGCTATCAAGTGGCGTCCCCGCAGGTTTATGGTGGATGGTGTCACCATCTATGCAGTCGCCGCTCGCTATGTGGTAGCTGCGCGGCACCCTCTCGTCCGCGATGATCGCCAGGTTGTTCGTGTTCGAGGAGTTGTACCCTCCGATAACGACCATGACGTCAAGGGGATTCTCCAGCAGCTCAAAGAGGGCGTCCTGACGGTCCTGGGTCGCCGAGCAGATGGTGTCGAAGAGCTCGAAGTGCTCATCGATGTTCTCAGCTCCGTAGCGTTCGATCATCGCCTTCCTGAACTCCTCGCCTACGGCCAACGTCTCGCTCATGAGCATCGTGGTCTGGTTGGCGACCCCCACGCGTTGAAGGTCCTCATCGGGATCGAAGCCAGGACACATGCCGTGTGCGAGCTTCTCTGTGAGCTCCTCGGCCCCCATCCTGCCAAGGATGAAGTCTGTGACATATCCTGTCTCCTTCAAGTTGCGCAAGATCAGGTACTTCCCGTTGCCGCCATCTCTCAATGTCTGTGAAGCGGTGGCCTTGGTCTCCTCGTGGTAGTACTTGCCGTGGATGATGCTGGTGAAACCGCGCCCGGCGTAGCGCGTGACGCGTTTCCACACCGAGAGTACCGACCCGCAGGTCGTGTCTACCACGACGCACTCCTTCTGCTTGAGCTTCTCGACCCAATCTATGGGGGCGCCGAAGGCGGGCAGGAGCACGACGTCATCGGGGGAGAGATCTTCGAAAGCCTCCTCAGAGGGACCCTCGAAACCGGTGGAGAGGAACTCTATTCCCATCTCGCGCAGGCGGTCGTTCATGGAGGCGTTGTGGATCATGTCCCCGGTAATGAAGATGCGCCTGTCGGGGAACTTCTCCCTGGTCTGGAAGGCGTAGTCCACGGCCCTGTCCACCCCGTAGCAGAACCCGAACTCGTCGGCGAGGCGAATCGTGAGATCCTCGGCCTCGAAGACGTTGCCGTTCTCACGTACCCTGTCGACGACCTCAGAGCGATAGTCCCGGTCCAGGAGATGCTGGACGTTCTCCCGCATCTTGAAGCCCTTACGGAAATATTTCTGCTCCGTCACAGTCACCTCTCGTAGCCTACGTTCGTGTCTCGCGCTCGTAGTTGAGTGTAGCGCATCTACCTGGCCGCGTCGGAGGGGGATGTGGCCAACATCACGGTCGCTGCAAATGTAAATTGGGTGTAAAATCTAGCGCCGTGGACCGCAGAGCAACTATCATGGTCGCAGACGACGACGTAGGAGCGTTAGAGCGCTCCGCCAGGGCGCTTGAGAACGCAGGCTTCCGCGTAGTCTCGGCCACGGACGGTCGCACGGCCCTTCAGGAGGCCCTCACCCGCAGGGTAGACCTCATAATCATGGACGTTTCGATCCCCCAGCTGAGCGGTGTCGAGACGTGTCACTGCCTCAAGGCGATGCCTAAGACCCAGAAGATCCCTGTAGTCCTCACCGCAGCCAAGAAAGACCCTGCCGCAAAGGCGCTCGCCGAACGCACGCAAGGCTCGGTAAGGGTCCTGAGAAAACCCTTCTCCGACGAAAATCTCGTCTCCGTCGTCAAACAGCTCGCCCGCCCCAAATCCCTGATCTAACCATGTCCAACATCCTGGCGCTTCGTGGGCGCTGGTCCTCGCGGCGATCATCGGTGCGACCATGGTGCTCCTCGCCCGCCGTTAGCCCTCTTACACCTCAAGGGCAGAGAAAGGAATGAGATGAGCGAGAACAACGTCCCGCCTGCAAGCAACAAGGAGCAGAGCCGCGGGCTACACGTGGTGTTCGGCACAGGACCGGTGGGCTTGGCGGTGGCCGACGAGCTGTTGAGGCGAGGCGAGCGCGTCCGGCTGGTCAACCGCAGCGGCAAAGCCGCAGCCCCGGAGGGTGTGGTGGTCGTGGGCGGCGACGCAACGGACGAGATCTTCGCCAGGGAGGCCAGCGTCGGGGCCACAGTGGTGTACTTCGCCCTAAACCCGCCCTACCACCAGTGGCCCGAGCTCTTCCCCTCCTTGCAGGAGGGCGTGCTGGAGGGGGCGGCCTCGGCCGGGGCGAGGCTCGTGGCGATGGAGAACGTCTACATGTACGGACCCACCGGTGGTAGGCCGCTGACCGAGGATCTGCCGTACGCCCCCGGGACGCGCAAGGGAGAGGTGCGCGCCAGGATGTCGCGGGAGCTCTTCGCCGCCCACGATGCCGGCAAGGTCAGGGTGACGGCCGGGAGGGCCTCGGATTTCTTCGGGCCGCGGGTCACCGACTCGGCAGCGGGCGAGACCATATTCGGGAGGGCCGTCGCAGGCAAGGCGGCCCAGGTCGTCGGCGACCCTGAACTGCCGCACACCTACACCTACGCGCCCGATGTCGGTAAGGATCTCGTGATCCTTGGTGAACGAGAGGAGGCTCTCGGCCCTGGCACCTGCCTGGTCCTGAGACCGTCTCCACGCGCCGCTTTGTAGAGATGGCTTTCGAAGAGACCGGGGGTGAGTTCAAGATGCAGCGGGCGCCGAGGGTCCTGGCGCGGGTACTCGGACTCTTCAACCCCGCCATGCGCGAGCTGGTCGAGATGCTCTACGAGTTCGAGGAGCCGTTTGTCTTGGATCATTCCGCTTTCGCGCAGGAGTTCGGTGACCACGCCACGCCGCTTGGGGAGGCGATCCGCCAGACCGTGTACTGGTACCGCAAACGCCAGATTAAGAAGTGAGGTGTCATCGCTATTCTCACGCAGAACAGCAAGGGATCTCGGAGGAGGATAGTGGGTAGGTCAAATGGATAAGTCGGCGGCTGAACTGGCCCTGGATGACCTCCCCCGTCCGCCGCTCTTCAAGCTGGTCGATACCCAGGGAAGAGACGTCTTCCAGGAGACCGAGGTAGGCGGTGAAAGGTCCAAGGTAGGTGCCCTGTTCTCGGACAGGGAGCTCGCAGGAGAGTTCTCCGGCGGTGCGGATGCACACGGGATGGATTACCTCTCTGGCCTGGATCCAAGGGAACTCTCGGACTGGGGCGCGGTGGAAGCCTTCGCACTCTCCGGGGCCGATTTCGTGCTCGTCGTCTCGGAGAGAGGCACCGGACTCTTTCACGCCACAGACATGGCCCAGAAGGCGGAGGAGATGGCCGGTGAGATCCCCTTCCCGCTGTACCTGATCTCCGACGAGAGGGGAGAGGCGCCCCTGATCTCCGTCGAGGTCGACGACGGAGAGGTGCTGGTAGCTGCGCTCTTCAGCTCACCAGAGAAAGCCCGCGACTTCCGCGAACGGGCCGCCCACCTGGACCTACCTGACAGCCTCGGGACCATAGAAGACAGTGACGGCCTCAGACGCCACGCGCTCATAGCGCGCGAGGCTGGAGCAACCTACGCCGTTGTAGATCCCGCATCCGGCCTCACCGAGGCAATCCCCATCGAGGAGCTGTTAGAAGCATGAAACCAGTTCTCTGCCTGGATGTGGATTCCACGGTGTGGGACACAGGCTCCTGGGTCTGTTCTGCGGTCTACGAGGTCACCGGTGAGACTTTGGACATAGAGAGAATCACCACCTGGACCCAGATACTGGATACCTACGGAGAGGAGATGACGACCACCATCTTCGACCGTGTCTTCGACCCTGCGCGCATCCGCGACCGAGAACCCTATCCAGGCGCCGCAGAGGTCCTTTGCGCACTGCAAGAACGCAGCGGTATAGAGCTACACTTCGTAACCCACAACGATCCCGAAATCACGCCCCCTTACCTCGTACCCTGGCTGAAAGCCCATTTTGGCCCCGATGTGGGGCTGACTGTTACGACGAAGGACAAGCTAGGCATCCTCGAAAGGCTGGGCGCCTTCGGCCTCATAGACGACAGGCCTGACACCATAGAACGGGTCGCCGACACTGGTCTGTGGGCCGTGGCCAAGATACAGCCGTGGAACCGCGACCTCCTCGCCAGGAGGAGCGACGTGCGAGGTTTCTCCGATTGGCGGGAAGTCCCGAATCTCCTCCCGTCGAACCTGATGCCCGAAATCTGAAAACTGTATCCGTGCGCGACAGGCGGCGAGTACTGTAACCTTCCGTGTGTCGGATGCGCGGCGAGAAGGAGTCGCTTTGGAAGGTGAGGGTGCTGAGAGCAAGGAGGGCCTGCGGGAAGACGCGCCGCGGATAGAGGGTTTCCTGGGCCGCGGGAGCCTGGTCACGGTCTCGGCCAGAACCGGAGTCGACCTCGCGGGCTACGTCTGCGACCATAACGAGAGCGGCCTACTACTCGACGCCAGGGACCCGAGCGGAGATCCGACCGGCTACGAGTTCCTCCCCTGGTCGAGCATCGAGCGGGTAAGCGCCGAGTAGAACGTGGACGCGTCGAGAGGGGTATTGAGGCGCGAGCACGCTACAGCCCTGCGACGGCCGGGATGATCTCCTCCCTGAAGGTTACGAGCGGCTTTACCTCGTGTACGTTCGGCATGTTGAAGATGAGGTGCTGAATGCCGGCCTCGCTCATCTCCTGACAAAGACCGATCACTTCCTCCGTACTCATGCCTTCGTCACCGAGGTTGACGGTTCCAAGGGCCGTACGTTCGATCTCCTCGTAATCCCTTCCCACGTCCTCACAGTGGCCCCGCAGAACGTCGAGCTTGTGGCGGATCAATCCCGAACCACCGTAGGCGAACAGGTTGCAGGCGTCGGCGTACTGGGCGACGAGCCGCAGCGTCCTCTTCTCTCCCATTCCGCCGATCATGACCGGTGGCTGCGGCTCGCTGAGTGCCTGGGGGCTGTTGAGCGTCTCGGCCAGCCGGTAGTGCTCACCCTCGTAAGACCCGACCTCCCCCGACCACATCTGGTCTGCGACCTGCAAGGCCTCCTCTAGCCGCTCGAAGCGCTCTCTGGTGGATGGAAAGGGCACGCCTAGCCCCCGCGACTCACGCTCGTTCCATCCAGCGCCGATCCCGAGGTAAGCTCTTCCACCCGAGAGCACGTCGAGCGTGGTCACGGTCTTGACCAGTAGACCTGGATAACGGTAGTGGACGCCGGTAACCAGCGTCCCTAGCTTCGCCCTTTGCGTGACCGCGGCCAGGAAGCTAAGGGCGTTGTAGCCTTCGAGCATCGGTTCCTCCACGTCACCCACGACCTCTATCTCGAAGAAGTGGTCCATCACCCACAGGCTCGCGAAACCGGCCTCGTCGGCGGTCCTGCCGATCTCGGCAAACTTAGGGTCTATCCCCGCAGTGCCTTCCGGCCAGGTGAACCTCGGTATCTGCGGACCTAGGCGCACGCCACCATCTCCTCTCGAATAGATCAATATCAGACCGCAAATTCTATCGTCTGACAGCACCATGCATAAGTGTTGAGCCGTACGCACGACGAGCCATCAGCGATCAGCTTTCAGCCAAGAACAAAAAGCTGACCGCTGATAGCTGACAGCGCGGTTCGCAAAAGGGTCAACCCTTTTGCGAACCGCTTTAACCGGTGACGCGTTCCAGGACGTCGAAGAGCCGGTCAACATCCTCTTCTGTATTGTAGAGGTGGGGCGAGACACGCATGCTCTCGCCGCGCACGCTGACAAAGACGTCGTGCGCAGTGAGCCGTCCGGCGAGGTCGTCAGGGGTGTCAGGGCCGAGCATGAGCCCGATCATGTGCCGCGCCCGCCTCTCTTTTGGGGTCGCCGCTATGCCGAGTGTTTCGGCCCTCTCTTCTATGAGATCCGTCAACGTGCCAATTGTCTCCGAGACGTTCTCGACATCCCAGTCAATAAGCTGGCGTAGCGCTTCGGCCGCCATAGGGAGCAGGACGAAGTTGCTACGCTCCCCAACGTCGTAGCGACGGGCGCCGGGCTGAAAAGCGTCCTGGTAGTCAACCAGCTGCGCGAAGTCCTGGCTCCCGCGGCGGTTGATCCAGTTGTGCTCTATGGGATTCCCCTCCCGATACTCCTCCCCGACGTACATGTACCCAACACCATAAGGTCCGAGCAGCCACTTGTACGCTGAGGCGATCAAGAAGTCAGGCCGGACCTCCGAGACATCAAGAGGGTACGCCCCGAGCGACTGTATCCCGTCGACGACCAGCGCCGCCCCCGCTTCACGGGCACTCTCACCGACTCGTGCGAGGTCGACGAGCGATCCGTCGGTCCAGTGACAGTTCGGGACTGCCACGACGGCTGTGTCGGCCTCGATCTCCGCGAGCAGGGCGCTGGTCCAGTCGAAGTTTTCGGGACGGGGTACGATGACGAGGTTGGCGCCGCTTTGCTCCGCCAGCCCGCGCCACGAGTAGACGTTGGAGGGGAACTGGTCCTCGAGGATCACTATCTTCTCTCCCTCGCCTACAGGTACGTTCGCCGCAGCGACGGAGATCCCGTAACTGACTGACGGCACGATCGCGACGCCGTCGACATCCCCGCCGACGAGACGCGCGAACAGCGTGCGGATCTCTTCTACGTCCTCGAAAAACATGTTCGGCGTGATCTCCCACGGCCGTGACTTGCGCGTCACCGCCCTTTCCCCGACCTCCCGAGCCGGGCGTAGCTGCGGCGACATGTACGCACAGTTCAGATAGGCGATATCTTCGGGTATCTCGAACAGGTCACGCTGGCTTCCCAGGTTCATCCCGAAAGTCCTTCCGTCCTTCTATTTACCTTACTTAATCAGAGATCGCAGCATTCTGCTCGTCGAGATCATGGCCCCCCCGAGAACGGCGGGTATGCCGCCTCCGGGATGCACCGACGCCCCGACCCGCCAAAGCCACGGATGCCTGTGATCGTTGTACGCTGGCCGGTGCAACGGTCCGCTCCTCCAGAAGGGACGCACGGCCCCGTAAAGTGCCCCGCCCGCGCTCCCCCAGGCGCCGAAGTACTCCGGGTCGAGGATCTCGTAGGTCCGGAAATACCTGGTTGCCGGTTCTCGTAGTCCGGCTGCGACGGAGATGCGTTCGATCTCCCGCCCGACGAACGGATCATCCAGACCGTATGCCCGCCCGTTCGCCGGCGCCGTGAGCAATAAGGCCAGCGTCCCTCCGTCGTTGGGGTAGATCTCACCCCCGCGATAGTAATTGAGAAACGCCATCGTCTCCCGTGGCTCCTCGCCTCCTTCGAGACTATCGTAGAGCGCCCGAGTGTCGGAAGGCAGCACGACGCTGTGCATCCCGATCCCGGCTGGCAACTCTTCCCGAAGCGTCGCGTATATGGCCACCCCGGAGCAAGACAGCCGCTCCGTCGTGCGCTTTCGTTCGGGTTCTAGCAAACTCTCCAGCCTGCCTGCGTCGAGGTCACTAACCACCCTGTCTGCCAGATACGACCCCTCCGTCGTCACGACCTTACTGCGTCTGATCTCTTGTACGGCCTCGCCCGTCTTGATCTCGACCCCTGAGCGTCGGGCGAGCCTCTCCAGGGAGAGCACGACCTCGTAGAAGCCGCCGTCGGGGACGAAAACGCCATCCACGGCCATGAGCGCAGGCATGCTCGCGTAGATCGCAGGCGTCCGCGTCGGCGCCACCCCGGCGTTGAGCGTGTGGATGGCGATGATCTCCCTCAACCCCTCGGGCAGCCACGAGAGGCCGTCGAGATAGGAACGAGTGGTAAGCTTCGCCCCGTATATTCTCAAAAGGCGTCCCAACGCGGGGAGGGTCCTTCGGTCTACAGGGTCAGCCGTCAGTAGCCGCGTGACCTCAGGCCCGAGCCCGCCATGTACACCGGCGAACCGCTCCCACGCTGCGTGCCAGGAATGACCTTCTTCCACGGGCAGTGACGTCGCATCGCCGCGGTAGTAATACCGTCCAACCTCGGGCAGCCGTTTCAGCCTCAGCCCAGCGACCTCGGCCGCCTCACCTTGTGGAGCAGGAGTTGCGTTTGATTCCCGATTTTCCTGAAAAGCGGCGTCCCAACGTCGCAGAAGCTCCTCCCACACGCTCGGGAAGGTGAGGAGCGAAGGCCCCGGATCCATGCGCTGGCCGTCGAGCTCGATGCGCCGGCTCTTCCCGCCGAGCCAGGAATTGGCCTCAAGCAGCGTCACCTCATGCCCTGCACGCCCGATGAGGGCGGCCGCAGCCAGACCCCCGATGCCGCCACCGACTACGACCACGCGGCTCACGGGTAGGCCCCCAGGGACAGCGCCGCGACGAGCTGCACGCCCGCTACCGTCCCGGCCACGTACGGGAACGCGATGGAGTACTTGTAGAGTCGGTGTCCCGTCTGCGGCGTAGGACTCTGACGCAGCACGTACAATAGCGCCCCAGCTATCACGGCGTTCAGGAGCGCGACGGGTAGGTTTACGAGGGCGAAGCATGCGGTGGCGAGCGCCCAGAGAGCGCCGCTCCAGAGGACGACGCCGCCAGGGCCGAGCCGGACCGCCGTCGTCACTATGCCTACCCTGCGGTCCTCATCCACGTCCTGCACAGCGTCGAAGGTGTGTTTGGCCGCACTCCACGCCATGAGCCCGAGCGCGGCAGGCCAGACCGGGCCCCTGCCGAGGGCGAGCGGCACGAAGACTAGCGGGAAGGCGTAGGCCGCGTTGCTCAGGGAGTCGAGGTAGGGTCGGGCCTTGAAGCGCGCGGGCGGGACCGAGTAGCCGACGAAGAGCAGCGCGTAGAGAAGCATCCAGGCCACAGCGGAAGGAGGCACGAACAGAAAAGCGTAGATCAGGAACGGCGCATTGGTAAGTACGACGCCGAGCATGACGGGGCGGACCTCGGAGCGGTCTATCCTGGCCCCTTCCATGGTGCCTTTGCGGGGGTTCATCGCGTCGGTCTCCTGATCGAAGACATCGTTGACGCCATAGATGAGAAGATTGAACGGCAGTGTTAGCCACAACAAGACCGGCAGCGCTGCCCACGCGAAGAGATCCCCACTGAGCCACATCCCGATAGTGGCTGGCCCCGCGGTGTTGATCCAGAGCACAGGCCGCGAGATGTAAAGCAGACGGAGGATCACAGACCCTAATATATACCAGCGTTTCTCCCGCAGACCCTTTAACATTACACGGGTGCTTACGCAGCTCCGCCGCACCACGCCACGACCCCTGATCCTCGCCTGCGCCCTTGCTCTAGTCGCCGCTTTCTTCGCCGTCCGCTACCCGGACATACAGGGAGCTAGCGTAGGCTCATACGTCTCGACCCTCCTTATAGCCCTGCCTTCAGTCGTCGCTCTCTTCCGCTACCTCGGCCCACGTCGTGCCGTACTCTCCTTGCTCGCCCTCTCCATCTTCGGCTACGCCACAGAGGCCCTCGGCGTCTCGACCGGCTTCCCCTACGGCACCTTCTACTACGGAGACGCCCTCGGACCCAGGCTCGCCGGGATCGTCCCTTACCTCTTGCCCCTCTCCTACGCGCCGCTCGTCGTCGGGTCCGTGGCGGCCACGTGGGGAACTCGCCTGCGTCTCCTCCACGTCCTGTACGCCACCCTGCTCCTCGCCTGGATGGATGCCGTCATCGATCCGGGCGCCGTCTCTTTAGGCTTCTGGGTGTGGCCCGAAGGCGGCCCCTACTACGGTGTGCCACCCACCAACTACGCCGGCTGGCTGCTCTCAGGAGCCCTCGCCACAGCCCTGCTCCTCGCCGCCGGACAGTGGTCAGAAACACCGAGGCCCACGCTTCTGGATAGCGCGACCATCGCCACCGCCTTCTGGACCGGCGTAGCCGTCCTTTCCGGCACACTGCTCCCAGCCCTCCTCGGAGTACTACTCTTCACGTACTTTCTCGGACGCCGCTCGTATCTTCGTGCAAAGAAATAGTACCAACAGGCACAACCTTTCCTGTTCACCGGTTCCAGAGGCACTATATATAGCAGTTCTGTAACTTTTGTTGGTTTTTATTAAGTTCAGGCCTTACATTTGTGAATCTATTGTGTTTACATGATGGTTTGTAGGATCTGCTCGCCTGGGAGGTGTGGAATGATCCGTGAAGGAGCCGCCGGAGGGGTGGGTGTTCGCCGCGAGGATTCGGCTTATAGGAGTGGCTGGGAGGAGGGACGCTTCGGGCAGACGCAGACCTTCGCGACCGACAACAGCCTCGCTGCGTGGACCGAGTATCCAGAGAGGCTTTCCTACTACCGCGGCCACCGCGACGGCCGACGCATAAGGGAGATGCTGAGGAGCAAAGACCGGCCTGTCTGAGCCCATAAGTCGCCAAGGTCAGAACGCTCCTACCTAGGACTCCGCCGCCGAGCTCTCCCGAATTCAGCAATCCTTCTTAGAAGGTCGCGTACCCGCGGGGGAGGGCCGACGGCTCCCCCTCCAGATTCGCCGTCGACCCTCGTGCTATGTTAGCGAAAGTCGCGCGTGTGGCATCAGCCAAAACAAAAAGCTGAAGGCTGATCGCTGAGAGCTGACAGCGCGGTTCGCAAAGGGGTTGATCCCTTTGCGAACCGCTTTAGCATGTGCCCGCTTCGGGCCTGCCCGTGTCCTGGGTGATCCTGAAGGTGCCTCCGCCACCAGGGGCCTCCATGCAGTAAGTAGTGGCATCGGCTGCCCCTACCGTCACCTCTTGCTCTCCCTGCCTGAAACCATAGGCTTCGAGGTCTGTTGCGGTCCCGGCGTACGCGTTCTGGTCAGCGTAATAGAGCTGCTGCGACGTTGCCGCGGTACGCAGTTGCGCCATGGCTGCAGCGTCCTTCGCCTTATCCTGTTGGCCGATGTAATTAGGTATCGCGATGGCGGTTACGTACCCTACAAAGTACAAACGATTTTGTGTTGCGTTTCCGCGCTCGGCTCTCGGAGGGTCACGCGCCGAGATTAGACGTAGCGAGAGGTTAGGGATAAGCCGTAAAGAGAGCCCCTACAGGCGCAACCAAAGGCGCTCCGGCGGCAACGTCGCGCGCCTGGTAGCGCTTCTGGGAATAGACAGCCTAGCAGCACACCTCCATCGCATACACCAATCCGCCCGTATAGCGAGGCGCATGGAAACGCT
>Ga0126310_10000534_pt1 | contig 13339 bp, 14 predicted proteins | sample Plot60_FD_92540 | JGI IMG/M metagenome (GOLD analysis project Ga0126310, IMG submission 92540) | Serpentine soil microbial communities from UC McLaughlin Reserve, CA, USA - Plot60 | ecosystem: Environmental > Terrestrial > Soil > Grasslands | place: USA: UC McLaughlin Reserve, Lake County... | reverse complement strand
GGAGTCGCCTTCGTCGTCGTGTGCGCTTGGAGCGACGCCTATCGGCGCCGGCAGATGCGCGTGGCACGGACGAAGTTGCGGCTCTGCTCGCAAGCGAGGGTCGTGGGCGTCGCGTTCTTCGACTTCAAGCACGGACAGACGGGCGTGGCGCCGAATGCCGATCGAGCTGCATCCGATCCTTGGCTTCGTCTGCCTCTCGGGTTAGGGAAGGGCGGGCTGCGACGGAATGCCCAGGGGCGCTAGCGTGCGAGAACGATGCTCTACGACGTTCTCGTCGTTTCGAACGGCGATGGTGGCAAACGGTTTACGGCCGAGCGGGACTCGCCGCTCTCTGTCGGGGACACTTTCGAGCAGGACGCCGAGCCCTATCGGGTGTTGGCAATCCAGACCGGTCACGGACCCTTCGATTACGTCATCGAAGCCGAGTGGCTCGCGAGCTTGGAGGGCCGATAGAAGATCTGCCGCGTTTACTACTCCAAAGCGAGGTCAAGAAAACAACCGGCCTGCCGGCGGCGGCAGGCCGATGCGGCAGAGCGGGCCGTGCAGCCTGGAGGGGCCGGCGGCCCCTCCGTCGCCGAGCCGTCAACCTCAGGCCTAAGAAGCGGCCGTGCTGAGCGGGCGCCTTGAAGTCGCGGACGTTTCGGCGGCTGCGGCGGCGGTACACCCGTCCAATCGCGACTAAGCCTGACGAGCCAGACCTCCAAGCACTCATCCAACTGGAAGCGGCCTGCCAGGTCGCGCTTGGTGCACTGCCGCGCGTGCCGGAAGATACTGAGCAGGCGCTGCGCAAGCCGGTTCAAGAGCTCTGCGACGTGACGCGAGCCGAACTACAGCGCATCGACCCGAGCTACAAAGAGCGAGTCGCGCATCTAGGAGGGCTTGGGCAAAAGTCACGGGGCGATCACCGACTCGGGGCTAATAGCAGGCGGGATGCGTCCCTCTCCCGAAATCCCTGAGATCGCGTCCCGCCTGCTCCAACACCTCGGAGGGTTGGACGAAACGAGCGGATTGCGGCGCTTCGTCCGATTAGGACGTTGTGACTGAACGCACAACGCTCGAAGATGGAAAGCGATGTTCCGGAGCCTGCGAACCCTTTGGTATTCGCAAAGGGTCTAGCGCTCTTCCTACTGCTTGCTTACGTCGCCCTGCGCTGGGGACCAGGGCCTGTGCGCTTTCACCCGAGCGACTAGGAAGAGTTTTGCCGAAACGCTCATCCAGCACTCACACTGGGCGGTGGCTCAGTCCGCCTTCGCCCGAGTCTTCGGGTACCGGTGGGGCTTGGCCGAACCGTAGGCCTCGCGCCGAGCTCGATTGATCTCGTCGCGGTTGCGATCGCGCCAGTCCCGCGTAGCTGTGCGAGCGCATTCCCGGCACCAAGAGTTGACGCCGTTGTGTTGTTCCTCGGAAAGGCCGAAAAAGCCAACCATTCCGAGCATTTGGTGCAGCGTCTGTGCGTTGGCTGAGGGATCATCCCCTTACCAGCAGCCAGATTGCGCTCTGAATTCGCGTGAGCGTTTCTCTCGCGGGTTACTCCGCGCAGTCGGAGACGCCCCCGCTGTCTTTGTGGTTGCGGGCTACCCGATCGAAGAGCCGACCGCGACTGAGACGCCAGTTCGGGCCTAACTGACCTTCCTACGAGATTTGGTCGGCCCATCAATAGGGCCCTCATCGATATTGGTTTCTCATCTTCGGCGCCGGGGCAGATCCCCACACGTCTAGCTCCGCATCTGAGAAAGGAGGGGAAGATGAGGAAGTTGCTCTGCGCCCTGCTGGCTGTGGCCGCGGTCACTGTGGCAGCCGTTGGCGGCGCATCGGCGGTGACGAATGGCCGCCCCGATGGGGGGATGCATCCGTACGTCGGCCTGATGGTCGCTCAGGATGCCGACGGCGTCCCGCTCTGGCGCTGTAGCGGCTCGCTGCTTTCGCCAACGGTCTTCCTGACCGCCGGGCACTGCACGGAGGCGCCGGCAGCCCACATCGAGATCTGGTTCGAGGAAGGGCCGATTCCGTACGATCCGGACTACGCCGCTGCACAGGATGCCAGCCCAACCGGCGTCGTCTCCTGCAACGACTCGCCTGACTTCGACGAGTATCCCTGCGTAGGCGACGTTGGAGGGACGCCACACCCGAACCCGGATTTCTGCACCGGCTGTGGCAATGGCCTACCCGGCTTCGCCCGTCGTGACGTCGGCGTCGTGACACTCGACGCTGCGGTTCCCACGACGCTCGTCAGCCGGTACGCAATGTTGCCGGAGCCGCGCCAGGTTGACACGCTCACGCGCGGGACACGGATCGACGTCGTCGGCTATGGCGTCCAGGTCCAGGCGCAGATCCCCGGTAGTCAGCTGCCAAAGCCGCCGCCCTTCTACAGGTGGGCTGGCCCGCGGCAAAGGCTCTGGGCACCAACGGAGCTCGTCTCGACGAACTTCGTGCACAGCAGCGAGTTCCTGCGCCTGGCGATGAACGCCAGCGGGGGCTCGGGCGGCACCTGCTTCGGTGACTCGGGCGGCCCGGATCTACTCGGGGGAACGGACACCGTGCTCGGCGTCAACTCGTACGTCACCAACTACAACTGCAGCGGCGTCGGCTACTCACAGCGGGTCGACGTCCCGGAAGTTCTCGAGTGGATCGAGAGCTTCATGTAGTCGCCTCTGAAGGGGAGCCGTCATGGCTCCCTTTCCCTTTGCCGGCGATCACAATCGTCAGTTCGAGCGCTTCGATCGCTGGCCAGTGGGCGGGGCTTGAGCAGGAGGCGAAGCAACTGCAGCAAAAGATCGGACGTCTCTGCGGCCTTGTCTCGACAGCGGTGTACGACTTGAATTAGTTAACGCACAGTTCCTCAGCGTGGCGGCGCGTTCTGCTTATTGATATCGCTTCCGGGGGTCCGCCTCGGCGTTTCGGAGATCGCGATTACGAGCCTCGCGATCCTCGGTGAGAAGCAAGAGCCCGCCGTACTCGCGCAGCGCCTCGGCAGTCACCGTCGCTGATCGCGCGACCACTTAGCTGTGCACCAACGGCGGCCGCAGTCGGGCGCCTTGATCGAAATCACGTTGCCGCAGCCCGGGCAGCGCCCCTCGTATGGCTTGCGCCCACGCCGCCTTGCAACGAGGCCGTCGAGGACCTGGTTCGTCTGACGGATCGTCTCCGCCGAGCGATGGTCGTAGGTCGGGACGTACCTTCGCCGCGGACGCTTCGCCGGCTCGAACAGCGCCAGCTGCCCGGGTACGCTTGGCTTAGTCCTGCGCGCCATCGTCCCGCCACCGAGGACGTCGCCGAGCCTCAACTGGCCGGAATGGACGAACGGCAGCTCGTCCGAGTTGGACGCTCCCCGGCGTCGAGCCGACTTCGGCTGCTTGTGACGCTGGTTCGGCGCCGTTTCGCGCGGCGCCAGGCGGCGCTAAATCTGCGTCCCCCTCTGAATCATCGTCAGCCGGCCGACGACGCGGGTTCGATTCCCGCCGCCTCCATCATCGACCGAAATCCGCTGCGGCTGGCGCCGCAGCATGACGACTTCGGTCGATTCTCCTCCTGGCGGAGAGCGTTGGTGAGCCGACGCCGGCGAAGCCGGCATCGGCTCGGCTGAGCCGAAAGGTGGATTGCGGTCTTGAGGTCGGTCTGGTCGCGCGACGTGTGTCAGACGCTCACCGCTGGGCGCGCTCCACATAGGCAATGGCCTGCCCGTCGCGCCACGGCTGGCCCGACTGCTACAGGGCGATTCACTGCGGGCATTTCTTGGGGGTGCCTCGTGGGAGCAGCGCCGGACATGGGTGCGTATGCTGGTGAGGTGGACAGCAACCCGGCCGCGATCGCGCGGGAGGGCTTGGCAGCTTGGCGTAAGGGCGACTTCGGGAGGGTCGAGGAAATCCTCGACCCGAACGTAGAGTGGTACGCGATTGAGCCGGGTGAGTTGGACTGTCACGGGCGAGACGAGGTCATGGAGACGCTCCACGAGCGGTACGAGCAGGGCTTCGCCAAGGACGACCTGCAGTTCAGGGAAGGCGGAGAGGACGCTGTAATCGTCGTCGCGCACCCGAGTGAGATCGGCGGCTCCGACTGGCCATCTGAGGTTGCGACCGTCATGCAGTTCCGGAGCGAGCGCGTCGTCTCGATGCAGGACTACCGAACCGAGGCCGAGGCTCTTGCGGTTGTCGATCAGAAGTAGTCCGGACGAGGCACGTTGCCCACGCCGTAGCGTGCGCGATCGCCTGCGCTCGGCTCTTCGCTTCTTCCGTCGTGACGCCGGGTGCGGCGATTGGTTCGAGGAGCTACCTCCGGACGCTGGCGTTCGCGAGCCGCGTCGACCGCGGCCCAGCGCTCCCGCCTCGAGCATCGGTCTCGAGCTGCCGCCAGATTTGTTCTAGCCGCCTCCCGCCATAGCCGTGACCGCGTTACGCGGACCGATCCGTTTTACGGGAAGGCGGTTGCGTATAGCCCGATGGACGACCGTACATCTGACACTTTGACTTGTTACGCCTGCGCGGTCGGGAACGTCCCCCGTTAATCGGCCGGGCCTAGGATGTCCAGTGATCGGATGAACCTCTTCGGCTTCCTTCCCGGCTACGGCACATCCATCTACGACAGCGGCCGAGAGCCGGCGTTTCTGGTGCTGCTGGCCTTCATCCTCACGCTGGCGGGGACTCGCTTCTACACCCGCATGGCGCGGGTCCGAGGCTGGGGGAGTGCCATCGTCGGTGACGTTCACGTCCACCATCTCGTCCCGGCGTCGTACTGAGTCTGGTGGCAGGAGGGCTCGCGCTTGCGCTCGAGCCTCGCGAGTTCTGGGTCGCCATGCTCGCGGCCGTCTTCGGAGCGGGGGCCGCGCTCGTGCTCGACGAGTTCGCGATGCTTCTCCACCTCGACGACGTCTACTGGACGACCGAGGGTCGTCTCTCGATCGATGCCTGCGTCGCAGCGATCGCTTTCCTCGCCCTTGCGGCCCTGGCGACGTTCCCGCTCAGCTCCGACTCGGCGGGAGAGAAACTCGGCAGGTCGATCTCTGACGGACTCATCGTTCTAAACGTTTGCCTGGTCGCCGTGACCGTCCTGAAAGGAAAGCTGAAGCTGGGACTGTTCGGCATCGTCCTTCCGCCGCTCTCGCTCGTTGGAAGTCTTCGCCTTGCCAAACCGACCTCGGTATGGACCAGGCTCGTCTATCCGGACAACGGGCGAAGACTTCGGCGGAGCCAGGAGCGCTTCGCAGTTCGCGAGACGCGCTGGGGTGAGCGTAGGCAGGGTTTCTAGGATCTGATCGGTGGCGCTCCTCATCTAGGTTCGAAACGCGACAATTGAGTGCGCGAAGACAGCCAGGGCCCAGGCTCCCGACGATTGAAATCTTGCGCGCGCGCGTTCGACCAGCGCCGCCTCGCTCTCGGTTCAACATGAAGTTGCCGCAGCGACTCCGGAATCGATGGATATCTTCCCAGCCCCAATTGAGAGTGTGAGCGTCAAGCACGACGACGGGACGATTGACTCGTTCCAGCGCGCCCGCGTAGGGAGTGAGCTCGATTCAACGCAACTCGAACGTCTCTATTGGGACGAGATTCGCCGCGTCACTCTGGGTGCGGCGAGGTTTTCGCGAGGCGCGATCCGCGTCGGAGGTTTCTGGCCGGTCATTCTTCGCCTCGGACCGCTCGCTGATGGCCGGCGGCCCATCGCGGGCGGACTGTTCGCGCGACGAGCGGGCGGGACGATCGGCTGGCAGGCGGACGGCGAGCATACGGCGGTCATCGTCCAAGGCTTCGCACCGGTTCTGGGCGGTCCCCTCTGGCGCGTCGAAGCATGGTTCCATGATCTGGTCGGACGACGTTTTCTCGCCCGCGTGGCGCGCAAGACACGCTAATGCGCATTGCCATCATCGGAGCCAGCGGCACGATCGGCCGCCCGCTTGTCGAGGCGCTCTCGCAAACGCATGAGGTCGTGGGCGTGGCGAGGCGGCCACCGCGCGACAATCACGTGAACTGGGTCGCGGCGGATGCGACGAATGCGGTCGCGATCTCTTCTGCGCTCGACGGGATCGATGTCGTCTACCACCTAGTGCACTCGCTCGGGAGCGCTGACTTCGAGGAGCGCGACCGCGCGGCGGCGACAGGTGTCGCCGAAGGCGCAGCGAAGGTCGGTGCCAGGCAGATCGTGTATCTCGGCGGGCTCGGCGAGGGTGCGTCTGAGCTCTCATCCCACCTTCGCAGCCGGGCCGAGACCGCGGAGATCCTGGCGGGCGGAACGGTGCCGGTCACCACGCTGCGTGCGGCGATGATCGTCGGGCCGGGAAGCGTCGCCTTCGAGACGATTCTCGCGCTCGTCGAACGACTGCCGGTGATGGTGTGCCCACGCTGGGTTTCCGTCGAAACCCAGCCAGTCGCACTCGCGGACGTCCTGGCGGCCCTCGCCGGCGTGTGCGCCGAACCGCTCGCATATGGCGGGACCTTCGATCTGGGTGGACCCGAAGTGATGACGTACCGAACCATGATCGAACGGACTGCTCGCTTGCGCGGAAAACACCCGATTCTGATCGAGGTTCCCTTCCTCACGCCGAGGCTCTCGTCTTTGTGGCTGCACCTCGTTACGCCCGCGAATGTCTCCGTCGCGCGTCCGCTGGTTGAGGGGTTGCGGATCCCGACCGTCGCGCATGATGACCGCATCTGGGAGCTGGTCAAGACTCGTCGGACCACATTCGACGAGTCCGTGCAGGCGGCGCTGCGCGAGCGCGGCGCGTGAACAGTCGCCGCAATCAGGGTCAGAGCGCTCGGCGCCGCCGCCAGGTCCAGACTTCACGCGACCTCTCGTCCTCGGTGGCGTTCGGGTAGCCCAGCACATTTCGCAGACACCGGCCCGACAGCGTGGTCTCGCCGGCCGCGTTACCGGCATGATCTAAAGATCGAGTCGACTACGCTGGCCCTCGTCTCTTGACCAAAAGGTGAACCGCGCATGAACAAGCCGCGCATCTTCCTCGGGTCGTCGGGCAAGCAGGCCAAACTGCTCCAGGCGATCACCCGCGGGCTAGAGGGGGTCGCCGACGTCGAGCCCTGGACGACCACCTTCAACCCCGGGCGCTCGACGCTTGACCGGCTCGTCGAGCTTTCCCAGGAGGTCGATTTCGCCGCGTTCGTGTTCGCCCAGGACGACTGGACCGCGACGGATGCGTCCCAGTCCGGCCAGGCGTCGCCGCGTGACAATGTGGTCTTCGAGGCCGGCCTTTTCGGCGGCGCCCTTGGCATCCGGCGGACGTTCATCCTCCATGCGAACGGTTCGAAGCTGCCGAGCGACCTGCTCGGGCTGACCTCCATTCGCTATGACCCGACCACCAGCCCGGCGGAGGTTCGCGGAATCAACCAGAAGCTCCGCAAGGCGATCGAGGCCGAGGGTCGCCGCGGCCCGGTCGAAGGGCTGTGGTGGCAGCTCTCGCTCACCGTGCGGAGCGAGGCCGAACCGTCGGCCGTGAGCCTTCTTCGCATCTCACGCGACCGCGACGGTAGCCTGAGCGTGACCGGCCGAGCCTGGCAGGAGGACGGCACCCTGTCGTCCCGCTACTGGAGCGAGGCTGCGAAGGAGCGGAGGGATCCGGCCGGCATCTTCTACTTCTGGAAGGGCGAGCGCCCTCGACACGCGGATGCCCCGCAGCTGGAGGGTACCGGCGAGATCAGGTTGGAGACCGCCGACCGCGCCACCGGATACTGGATAACACGCTCGGATCGCGACCCCGGGCTGAATGCCCGAACGGCCGGCGTCTACCTTCGAGCCGATCCCTCAGACCTCCAGGTGCTGGACGGCGGGAGCGAGGACGAACGGGCCGAGCTCATCGCCCAGCGCCTCCGAGAGTGGAAGTCGGCCGCGAACGCGTTCTGACCTCAGTCCCGCGACTTCGGCGGAGCTAGGCTCGCCGAGCCGTGTTCACTGTCGAGCAACGAGACGCCCTACGTGCGCGGATGCTCCAGCTCGCAGACGAAGACGACCGCGTTGTCGCCGGAGCAGCGGTGGGCTCGCTCGCTGTCGGAACCGGCGACCGCCTCTCCGACTTGGACCTCACGTTCGGGATCGCCGACGGTGTGCCCGTCGCGCACGTTCTCGACGGTTGGACGCGCACGCTCAGCGAGGAACTGGACGCGGTACGGCTCGTCGACCTCGAGGCCGAGCCGACCACCTACCGCGTCTTCCTCCTGCCAGATGCACTGCAGTTCGACTTGTCCATGACACCGGCGAGGGCGTTCCGCCCCGCAGGGCCGCGATTCCAGCTTCTCTTCGGCGAGACGGCTGCGGACGAGTCCGAGCCTGGCCCCCGTTCGCCGGGCAGCCTCTTCATTCGCACGCCGCCGGTCGCAGGGGACATCTTCGGATGGGGCATCATCTATGCGCTGCATGCGCGGGCGTGCATCGAGCGCGGCCGCCTGTGGCAGGCGGAGCATTACGTCGGTGCGGTGCGCGATCATGGCCTCTCGCTCGCGTGCTTCCATCGCGGACTCCCGGCCGCGCAGGCGCGTGGCTACGATCAGCTTCCGCCCGAGGCTCTCGCAGGCTTCGACCGCACACACGTCGGGTCGGTCGAGCCCGACGCGCTCCGCAGAGCGCTCGCCGCCTCTGCCGTCGCCCTTCTCGACGAGGGTGCGGAAGCCGGGTTGCCGGACGTGGAGGTAGTCGCAGAACGCCTCGCTGAGCTTCGCTAGCTCGATCGTCGCCCGCGTAAGCTCTTCCGGTGCAGTCGCGCATCGTCGTCCTGGGTGCCGGGTTCGCGGGCCTCGAGCTTGCGTCGTACTTGTCTGAGGAACTCGGCGACGACGCCGGAGTTGCCCTGATCGACGAGAACGATGCGTTCGTCTTCGGCTACTCGAAGCTCGACGTGATGTTCGGTAGGGCGGCGCCTGAGGAGGTCCGCCTGGGCTATGACGACTTCGCCAAGCCCGGCGTGCAATTCCTGCGCGAGACCATCACTGCGATCGACCCCGAATCCCGGCGCGTGACCACCAACAGAGGAATCCACGAGGCCGAAATCCTCGTGGTTGCCCTCGGTGCCGACTACGACGTCGACGCGACGCCCGGGCTCGCAGGGGGAGGAAACGAGTTCTACTCGGTCGGCGGCGCCGAGCGGTTGCGGGAGGTGCTGCCCACGTTCACGCGCGGCCACGCCGTCGTGGGCGTCTGCGGTGCGCCTTTCAAGTGCCCGCCCGCCCCGAGCGAGGCGGCGCTGCTCCTCCACGACTATCTGTCCCGGCAGGGCGCCCGCGAGGACTGCGAGATCTCGCTCGTCATGCCGTTCCGCACGCCGGTCCCTCCCTCGCCGGACACCTCGGCCGCGCTGCTCTCAGCGTTCGCAGAGCGGCGAATCGAGTTCGTCTCCGGTCGCCGGGTGAACTCGCTCGATCCGACCCGCGACGTCGCGGTGCTCGACGACGGCGCGGAGCTGCCGTACGACCTCTTTCTCGGCGTGCCCAGGCACCGCGCGCCAGCCGTTGTCCTCGAGAGCGGGATGGCCGAAGACGGCTACGTGCCTGTGGAGTCGCGCACGCTCCGAACGCGATTCCCGGGCGTGTACGCAATCGGAGATGTCGCGACCGTGGGTGTGCCGAAGGCGGGCGTGTTCTCCGAAGGGCAGGCGCGCGTCGTCGCAGCGTCGCTCGTCGCGCAGCTACGTGGAGGAGACCAGGCCCCCGCCTATGACGGGCGAGGCGCTTGCTACGTCGAGTTCGGCGCGGGACGCGTCGGCCGGGTCGACGTCGACTTCCTGTCGGGACCGAAGCCCACGGGTTCGTTCCAGCAGCCGTCGGACGATCTCGTCGCCGAGAAGAGGCATTTCGGCGCGAGCCGCCGGGCACGTTGGTTCGACCGCTAGCCTCGGCCCGGCGTTAGAGGGCCCGCCTGCGGCTCGGCCGTACCGATGCCGACGTCGAGCGGAACGTCAGGCCGTGTCGCGGATCTTCTTGAGGCCGTCGACGATCAGATCGAGCCCGACCTCGAAGGCGCTCACCTCTTGGTGGGGGCCTTCGTTGAAGTGCTGCTCGCCGTGTTCGTGGAGGTAGGGATAGGTCTCGGGAGTGATCGTCTGCGCAAACTTCTCGGTGAAGTTCGAGACCTCCTCAGCCGTGTAGGTGTGGCTCGTTTCCCAGAGCGAGAAGCCGAAGATGTGCCCATCGAGGACGTGGTAGGCGTGGTAGGTCGTCTCGGCGGAGAAACCTGCTTCGCGCAGCCGGCCGAGGAGCAAGTCCATGTATCGCAGCCGTGCCGGCCTGATCCGCCCGGGGTGCATCAGCAGGCTGCACGACCACGGGTGACGCCGGAGAGCCGCATGGACGGAGATGGCGCTCGCCCGAACCGCTGTGTCCCAATCTCCCGCCGGCGACGGCGGCTCGCCTTCGGCCAAGACGAGGTCCAGGATTCCATCCAGGACGTCGTCCTTGTTGGCGACGTGGTTGTAGAGCGACATCGCCTCGAATCCGAGGTCCTGGGCAAGCTTGCGCATCGTCAGCGACTCGATGCCGCGCTCGTCGGCGAGCTCGAGGGCTGCGCGCAGGATTCGGTCCCGGCTGAGAGGTAAGCGAGATTCTGTCTTCGTGGCCATTGACAAAGCTTACGCCGTACGTCTATCTTACACCGTAAGCTTACAGCGTACGACGGGAGGTCCGATGGTAGTGGCAGCAGCGGAAGAGGCGATGACGATGGAGGAGGTCGGGCAGAGGGCCACGATGAAGGCGATCGTGCGCGACAAGTACGGCCTGTCCGAGCTCCTCGAGCGCGGGGACGTCGAGAAGCCCGAGCTCCCAGACGACGGGGTCCTGGTGCGTGTCCGCGCCACCTCGGTGAACCCGGTCGATTGGTACGACGTGACAGGCAGGCCGTGGATCGCACGCCCGATGACGGGGCTACGCGGGCCAAAGTCGTCTCCGGCCGGCTCCGACTTCGCGGGGACCGTCGTAGCCGTCGGAAAAGACGTAACGGACCTTCAACCGGATGACGACGTCTTTGGCGCGGCGAAGGGGTCGTTTGCCGAGTACGTCTGCGCCAAAACCGGAATCTCGCGAAAGCCGGCCAACCTCACGTTCGAGCAGGCGGCGGCCGTCCCCGTGGCGGGGCTCACCGCGTTGCAGGGACTGCGCGACCACGGCCGGCTTCAGCCGGGACAGAAGGTCCTCGTCAACGGCGGTTCTGGCGGGGTGGGCACATTCGTCATCCAGATCGCCAAGGCGCTCGGAGCGGAGGTGACTGCGGTCTGCAGCACGAGGAATGTCGAGCAAGCGCGAGCGCTCGGCGCCGATCACGTTGTCGATTACACCCAGGACGACTTCACCCGGAACGGCCAGCGTTACGACCTGATGCTCGACATCGCGGGGAGCCGCGCATGGTCGGAGTGCAAGCGCGTACTCGGGGCGCGGGCGACCGTTGTTCTCATTGGAGGACCGAAGACCAGTCGCCTCCTGGGGCCTCTCGTTCACATGGCCAAGCTACGCCTGGGGTCGCTGCGGGGCAGCCAGAAGACCGTTTTCTTCGTCGCGAAGGTCAACAAGTTGGACCTGGCGATACTGCGGGAGCTGCTCGAGTCGGGAAAAGTGACCCCCGTGGTCGAAAGGCGCTACGACCTGAGCGAGATCGGCGAGGCTCTCCGCTACCTGGGCGAAGGGCACGCCCGAGGGAAGATCGTCGTCTCCGTGTGAGGGCCGTGACCGAGCTAGCCTGCGCGTGAGAAGGTCGCGACTGGCCTGCGGCCCGGGTTTCAAGAGCTGAGGCCCATCTGTCGATGCAGTTGGCGTGTTTGGAATCGCGCCAACCGAGGTACCGCAAAACAGAAGCCTCGTGTCCGCCCAGTGGCCAGTCCCGATCGTTTTTTCGCGTGGGGCCTTCATCCCAGCCGGGGTCTTCGCGCTCATGTTCGTCGCTTTTAGCGGCACCTCCCGGCCCGCCGTTTTGGCTGTTGCTGCCCTTCTCGGCGCCACCGGCGGCATCGTCTCGCTGATCGTCCACGAGCTAGGCCATGTCAGCATCGCGCGCAGGCTCTCGGGAGTGAGGCCTGAGAAGATCTGCGTGATGTCGCTGGGCGCCGCGGCGCACTTCCAGGGCTCGTACCGGAACGGCCGGGAACAGGCACGGATGGCGCTTGGCGGCCCCGAGGCATCGTTTGCGTTCGCCCTCGCGCTCTCGCTTCCCGTGTTGCTGCCGGCTCCGGTCTGGCTCAAGGTGGGCGCCCTCTCGCTCGTGTTGCTCAACCTGGGAATCGGAGCTTTGAGCCTGCTTCCGGTGCACCCGCTCGACGGCCACAAGCTCATCGTCGGCTTGGTCTGGTGGGTAGTCGGATCGGAGGCCCGAGCTCGGCGGATCATCAGGCGCGTCGGCATGTGCCTGGTCGCCGTCGATTGCTCGGCGGTCGTGCTCCTCCTCGCGGCGAGGCCGCTGCTCGGCGTGACGGTCGCCGCCCTCGCGGCCGTCGCATTCGCTCAGAAGCGACTCGTCGGGCCCAGACTCCGCGCGTAAAACCGTAAAACCCTCGAACGGGTGACCGTCGGGTGGCCGCTCCGGGCCGATCTTTGGCACACATGCGGGACCGGCTTCGCTATGCCCTGTTGACTGCGGCCGCCGTGAGCAGCGTCGCGACCTTTTTGGCGTTCGTTTTCTACGAGAGGCGGGGTCTCGGCGTCGGCCACCTCTTCTACATCTCGATCATGCCCGCGGCGCTGGCGACCGGGCCGGCGATCGGCGCAGGCGCTGCCGTGGCCGCGACTGCGATGTTTGCCTCGGGTGTACTCCTCAACCCGCACATCCCGCCGGGCGAAGTGCTGACGACGAGCACCGGCATCCGTTTCGTCACCTACATGACCGTCGGCATCGTCACGGGCTACTTCGCGAAGAGAAGCCGGCTCCTCATGGGGGAGTTGCAGCTCCTCGCCGACCCGACGCACTGACCGGACTGCCGAACACGCGTGCCTTCGAGCGGGCGATCGGCGAACGGCTCGCCCGGGACCAGCCCTTCGCGCTCATCGTCGGCGGCATCGACGAGCTCGCGCCGACGACCAGTCGCGGGCAGGAGAGCGCCGACGACATGGTGAGAGAGATCGCTTCCAGGCTGCAGCATTCGCTGTCGCCCGGCGACGAGGTCGCGCGTGTGGGCGAGGAATCGTTCGCAGTGCTCACCCACGCCGGGAGCGCGGGTGACGCCGGCAAGATCGCTGTCCACGTTCAGCGGCTGCTGGCGGCCGATGGTTTTGGCGTCACCTTCGGCTGGGCGGCCTTTCCTCAGGACGGTTCGAACGCCCTGTCGCTCTACCGCGCGGCAGACGAGCGGTTGTACGCGCGTCGCGTCATCCACCGCCAGACAGGCGTCGTCCCGCTTGCGAGCTCTTCGGCCTCCCGCTAGAGCGTGACG
>Ga0126310_10000533_pt1 | contig 13346 bp, 12 predicted proteins | sample Plot60_FD_92540 | JGI IMG/M metagenome (GOLD analysis project Ga0126310, IMG submission 92540) | Serpentine soil microbial communities from UC McLaughlin Reserve, CA, USA - Plot60 | ecosystem: Environmental > Terrestrial > Soil > Grasslands | place: USA: UC McLaughlin Reserve, Lake County... | reverse complement strand
TTCGTCGTCTCAGGCGTTGCGCTCGTTCCGATCGGCGGGGCCGCGGTGGCGCTCGCCCGAAACGCACGGGTGCACCCGCAGGCTGCAGGCCCCGCTGGTGACGTCTTCGACGACTTGGCTCCGCTCATCGACTCGATCCCGCTCCGCCTTCGTGACCGTCCGTCGCGCTTCTGCATCCTTGTCGCGGCGGGCGTGGCAACGGCAGCGTTGCTCGCCGGCGGACTCGACGAAGGTCCACGAAATGCTGTCGCCGAGTTCATTACGGTGTGCGGGGCCTTCGCCGTTCTCGGCCGCTTCCTCGGCCTGCGCCGTTAGCTTCGGGCCAGCCGCTCGCGCCACTGCGCCAGCGGCAGTGCGTAGAAGACGGCGATCCCGAGGTAGAGCGCAGCGCTCAACCACGGCTGCAGGAACGCGATCAGCGCCGCGCCGCCGTACAGCAGCGTTCCGGGTGTATAGGCGCGCGTGATGTCGTTGACCACGTCGTCCGGCACCTCCTCGCGGATCAAGCGCCGTTCTGTCGAGGCGTAGCGCCACCAGGCGAAAAAGGCGATTGAGGTCAGCGTCAGCGTGGCGCCGTAGAGGGCGGCAGCAGCGCGAGCGCCATCGGTCTCGATGAACTGCGCGAGCACGGCGGTCGGGAAGGGCACGAACGCGATCATCATCAGCAAGAGCGTGTTCAGGAGCAGCATCGTCCGGTCGACGCGCCCGATCAGCTCGAAGACGTAGTGATGGTTGATCCACATCACGCCGATGGTCAGGAAGCTCGTCAGATAGCCGAGGTAGGACGGCCAGATCCGCAGCAGCTCGTGGCCGAGCGTCTCCGCGTGCTCCCGGGCCGGAACGTGGATCTCGATGATCAGCAGCGTGATCGCAATCGCGAACACGCCGTCGCTGAAGGCCTCGAGCCGGGCCGTCTCGCTCCTCACGGGCTCAATCCTCACGACTGCGACGGACGACCTCGCCGTCCGCTTTGCTACCGCCGTGCGGGCGGCCGTCAGCAGGAACACCGGCTTCGCCCTCGTCGCCTACGCGTTCCTGGTCACGATGGTCGGCACAACCCTGCCGACGCCGCTCTACCCGCTCTTCGGGCAGCGATACTCCTTCGGCGAGCTGATGGTGACGGTGATCTTCGCCGTCTACGCCTTCGGCGTGATCGCCGGGCTGCTCGTCTTCGGCAACCTTTCGGACGAGATGGGCCGGAAGCCCGTGCTGATGGTCGGGCTCGGATTCTCGGCGGCGAGCGCACTCCTGTTCATCTTCGCCGGCTCGCTCGCACCGATCTTCGCGGGGCGCGTCATCTCCGGGTTTTCGGCCGGCGTCTTCACGGGCACCGCAACCGCGATGCTGGTCGACCTGGCGCCGGGAGGAAACCGGCGACTCGGGAGCTTGGTCGCCGTGATCGTGAACCTCGGTGGGCTGGGGGTGGGCACGCTCCTCGCAGGCGTGCTCGCCGACCATTTCGGCTCGCCGCTGCGACTGCCTTTCGTCGTCGACCTCGTCTTGCTCGGGCCGGCGGTACTCGGCCTCTTGGTGACGCCGGAGACCGTGGAGCGAACGGCGTTTCGGCTGCGCCTCCAGCGCTTGAGCGTGCCGCCGGAGGTGCGCAGCGTCTTCGTTCGCGGGGCCACGGCCGGTTTCGGCAGTTTCGCGGTCGCGGGTGTTTTCAGCTCCGTCGCGCCGGTGTTTCTCGGCCAGATCCTCGGCCGGACGAGCCATGCGTTGGCCGGAGCGATCGTGTTCATTCTCTTCACCGCGTCGATCGTCGGCCAGCTCCTCGTCTCGCGCCTTTCGGACCGGCGCGCCCTCGTCTCCGGCTGCATGCTTCTCGCTGGCGGCGTCGGCCTGCTCGCACTGGCGCTCGGAATCGAGTCGCTGGCGGCGCTCATCGCCTCGGCGTCCGTGGTCGGCCTTGGCCAGGGTCTCGTGATCGGCGCCGGCCTGGCGGCAATTAACCAACGCGCCCCCGTCGCGCAGCGCGGCGAGGTCGCGTCGAGCTTCTTCGTCGTCATGTACGTCGGCCTGTCGCTGCCTGTGATCGGCGTCGGCGTTGCCGCGCACGCGTGGAGCCTCCGCGGCGCCGGAATTGCGTTCAGCGCGGCGGTCGCCGCCCTCGTCCTCGCGGTGCTCGCGAGCCTGTCCAGGTCGGACTAGTCACCGTCCGCGCGGGGCGTGCCCCGGTGCCATTTTCGCTGCAAGGTCGCTGAAAACGCGGCGAGAGCCCGGACGCGTCCCTGGGCCGATTTGGTGCCAGGCACGAGGACGCGCCCCGAAGAGACGGTTCGCGGGTCAGCCAAGCTGCGACGAGTCTGCGGGCCGGCCGTCGCGGCCGACGTAGCCGTCCTTCGCTCCGACCACGAGGAGGACGAGGTCCTCGTTGCCGACGCTGACGACCTGGCGGGGCGTCGTCGACTCGACGTGGCAAAGGCCGCCCGGCCCCAGCTCGCGAGTCTCGCCCGGCAGCCGGAAGCGAGCCCGTCCGCGGTGGACGAAATACAGCTCGTCCTGTTGCTGGTGGGAGTGCGGGCGGGCCTCCACGCCGGGCGCCAGCACCACAGCATTCACCCCGAAGGCGGTGATCCCGAGCTCCGCTCGGATCTTGCGGAAAACGCCGTCGCCAAGCTCCTCCAGCGACGAAAACGCGTAACCCACGGCCGCTAGCCTAGAGCCGATGTCCGTCACCTCGCCCGAGAGCTACCTCGCCGGCCTGAACCCAGCCCAGCGCGAGGCCGTGCTCGAGACCGAGGGCCCGCTGCTCGTGATCGCCGGCGCTGGCTCCGGCAAGACCCGCGTGCTGACGCACCGCGTCGGCCACCTGATCACGGCCTGCGGCGTCAAGCCGAACGAGATCCTCGCGATCACGTTCACGAACAAGGCCGCCAACGAGATGAAGGAGCGGCTCGAGGACCTGCTCGGCCCGACCGCCCGCCGCCTCTGGATCCTCACCTTCCATGCGGCCTGCGGCCGGATCCTCCGCCGCGAGGCGCCCAGGCTCGGCTACCGGACGAACTTCACGATCTACGACCAGGCCGACCAGATCAGGCTCACGAAGGCCTGCCTCGAAGAGCTCGACCGCGATCCGAAGCGGTTCGTTCCGCGCGGGATTCACGCGCAGATCTCGACCGCCAAGAACAACCTGGTCGGTCCGGACGAGTACAAGACGCGAGTCGCCTCCTTCTACGACCAGACCGTTGCCGACACCTACGAGCTCTACCAGCGTCGCCTCTTCACCTCGAACGCCGTCGATTTCGACGATCTGCTCTACCTGACCGTCGACGTGCTCGAGCGGTTCCCGGAGGCGCTCGAGCGTTGGCGCAAGGCCTTCCGCTACGTGCTCGTCGACGAATACCAGGACACGAACCACGCGCAATACCGGCTGCTCCAGCTCCTGGCCGGCGAGCACAGGAACCTTTTCGCCGTGGGCGATCCGGACCAGTCCATCTACGCCTTCAGAGGGGCCGACATCCGCAACATCCTGGAGTTCGAGCGCGACTTCCCGGGCACCCGCACGATCCCGCTGGAGCAGAACTACCGCTCCACCAACACGATCCTCCGCGCCGCGAACCACGTGATTGCGAACAACCGCGAGCGGAAGCCGAAGAATCTCTTTTCCGAGCTCGGCGAAGGCGATGCGGTCCGGGTCTACGAAGTCGAGGACGAGCACGCGGAGGCAAGGTTCGTCGCCGCCGAGATCGCCGGCCTCGTCGAGGAGGGCTTCAACGGCACCGAAATCGGCGTCTTCTATCGCACGAATGCTCAGTCGCGGGTGCTTGAGGACGTCCTCGTCCGCCAGGGGATCGGTTACCAGGTCGTCGGCGGTCCCCGCTACTACGAGCGCGCCGAGATCAAGGACCTGATCGCGTACCTACAGGTGATCGACAACCCCTACGACGCAGTCTCGCTGCAGCGGATCGTCAACCGGCCGCGCCGTGGGATCGGCGATTCCTCGATGGCACGCCTGCAGACCTATGCCGACGCGCATGGAATCTCGCTCTGGGAGGCGTTCGAGTTCGGCGAGGAGGCGGGGGTGGGGGCGGCGCCGCTGAAGGCGGTCCGCGAGTTCCGAACACTGGTGCAGTCGGTGATGTCCGGCGCGCTCGAGCTCGACGTGCCCGACCTCCTCGAGCGCGTGCTCGAAGGGAGCGGCTACCTGACCACGCTCGAGGCGGAGCGGACGATCGAGGCACAGGGTCGGGTGGAGAACTTGCAGGAGCTCGTCGGGGTCGCCCGCGAATACCAGGAGCAGGCAGACGAGCCGAACCTCTCCAGCTTCCTGCAGGAGATCTCGCTCTACTCCGACCAGGACGCGATGCGCGGCGAGGGCTCGCTCGTGACCCTGATGACACTGCACAACGCGAAGGGCCTCGAGTTCCGCGCCGTCTTCATGATCGGGATGGAGGAGGGGATCTTCCCGCATTCGCGCTCGCTCGAGGAGAACACACTCGAGGAGGAGCGCCGCCTCGCCTACGTCGGCATGACCCGGGCGATGGAGCGCCTCGTGCTCACCCATGCCAGTGCGCGCTCGCTCTGGGGGAACCGCAACTACAACTTGCCCTCTCGTTTTCTCGATGAGCTGCCCGAGGAGGGGGTGGAGCGGGAGCGCCTGCGGCCTGCGTCGTGGTCGTCGTATGCCTCGGCGGGCGGCGGCGGGATCGCCCCACGCGAGAACGTCCCGGAACTCTCGACCGGCGACACGGTCCGCCACGAGACGCTCGGCGAGGGCATCGTCACCCGCATCGAGCCCGGGGGCGTCGTCACCGTCCGCTTCGCGGGCGAGGACACCGAGCGCCGGCTGATGCTGGACTACGCGCCGCTCGAGCGCGTCGGCTAGCGATGAGCGTCACCTGGGGGCTGCTCTCGACGGCCCTGATCAACGAGGCGATCCTCGCCGGGGCAGCGGAGAGCGAGGTTGTGGACGTGATCGCGGTCGCCAGCCGGGACCAGGCGCGTGCTCGGAGCTACGCGCGGGAGCACGGGATCGAGCGTGCGTATGGGAGCTACGAAGCGCTGCTTGCAGATCCCGACGTGGAGGCCGTGCACATCTCGCTTCCGAACGGTCTGCACGGCGAGTGGGCGCTCCGCGCCCTTGAAGCGGGCAAGCACGTGCTCGTCGAGAAACCGTTCTCGCGGCATCCCGACGAGGTCGAGCGGGCGTTCGATGCCGCCGAGGCCGGAGGGCTGGTCCTCTCGGAGGGCTTCATGTGGCGGCACCACCCGCAGACTGCGCGGCTGCTCGAGCTCGTCGACTCCGGCACGATCGGCCGGCTCCGCCTCGTGCGCGCAGCCTTCGGCTTCTCGCTTTCCCAGGAGCGCGGCATACGTGACACCCGGTTCGACCCCGCTCTCGACGGCGGCGCGTTGATGGACGTCGGTTCGTACTGCGTCAATGCCCTCCGCCTCTTCGGCGGCGAGCCGGCACGAGCGCGGGGGGAACAGGTCGTCGGCCGGAGCGGCGTCGACGTTGTCTTCACCGGCGCGCTTGCCTTCGCGGACGACCTGGTCGGCCATTTCGACTGCGGCTTCGTCTTCCCCCGCCGCGCCGGCCTCGAGCTGGTCGGCGAAAACGGCACCATCTTCGTGGCCGATCCCTTCTCGATCGCCCAGACGGGCATCGAGCTTCAGCGAGGCGATGTCGAGCCCGAGCAGATCGCGATCGAGCCCGCGAACCACTATCGGCTGGAGCTCGAGAACGTGAGCGCCGCAATCCGCGGGGAGGGACAGCTCCTGCTCGGCCGAGAGGACGCGCTCGACCAGGCCCGCACGATCGCCGCGTTATACGCGTCGGCCGCCGACTGACGACCCGTTTTCGCTCGGCTAAACTGCGTCAACCAGGGCGGTTAGCTCAGTTGGGAGAGCACCAGCTCGACAAGCTGGGGGTCACTGGTTCGAGCCCAGTACCGCCCATCGGCTCAACCAAAGCGGGTTTGAGCCGAAGGAAGAGGCCCCTTCCGGGGCCTCACATCGTGTGTGCGCGACGATCAACGGAGAGATCTGAAGGCCGCTCGAATCTCTTCGGACAAGAGCTCCGGCTGTTCCCACGCGGCGAAGTGGCCGCCCTTGTCGACCTCGTTGAAATAGATGAGGTTGGGGTAGGCCCGCTCCGCCCAGCTTCGCGGCGCCTGATACTGCTCGCTGGGAAAGACGGTCACGGCAACGGGGATGGAGACGCCCTTCGCGTTGAAGAAGCCGCCCTTGTATTCCCAGTAGAGGCGAGAGCTCGAGACGCCAGTGCCCGTCAGCCAGTAGAGCGTGATGTTGTCGAGGATCTCGTCACGCGTCAGTTCCCCGGTGACGCTCGACTCCCGGTCAAGAGCAGCGACGACCGCCGCGGCCGGCTGGCCGTCGGCGTCGTTGTGGTCGAGAAGCCAGGCGGCCAGGCCGACGGGTGAGTCCGCGATGCCGTACAGGGTCTGCGGGCGGGCCGCCATGTACTTCGCGTACTCGACTTGCCCGTACGTCCTGATCAGCTGCTCGTAGGCGCGTTGTTCCTCGGCTGACAGATCGGGCGGCGGTGGGTCGCCGGCCAGGGAAGCCTTGTCGACGTCGGCGCGAACGGTGGCAGGCATGTTGCTGTGGATCGCGAGCAGACCCTCGGGTGCCTGCACGCCCATCTGGTCGACGACGAACGCACCCCAGTCGCCGCCTTGGGCGACGTAGCGGCTGTAGCCGAGGCGCTTCATTAGTTCTGCCCAGGCTCGGGCCATGCGCTCGGGCCCCCAGCCGGTGGTCGTCGGTTTCCCTGAGAACCCGTAGCCCGGCATCGATGGAATCACCAAGTGGAACGCGTCCGCAGCGTCGCCACCGTGCGCGGTCGGGTCGGTGAGCGGGTCGATGATCTTCAACTGTTCGATGATCGACCCAGGCCATCCGTGGTTGACGACCAGCGGCAACGCGTCGTCGTGCTGGGAACGAACGTGAATGAAATGAATGTCGAGGCCGTCGATTTCGGTGATGAACTGCGGTAGCGCATTTAGCCGCGCCTCGCACTTCCGCCAGTCGTAGTCCGTCATCCAGTAGCGGGCGAGTGTCTGAATCATCGCGAGCGGCACGCCCTGGGACTCGTCCGCGACCGTCTCCTTCTCCGGCCACTTCGTAGCGGCGATCCGCCTACGGAGGTCCTCCAGGGCCGCATCGGCAATGTCTACATGGAATGGACGGATGTCGATCGCGGTTTCAACGGCGCTGCTCATGACGAGACTCCTGACTTGTTGGTTGCGCTCGAGAAAAAGCGAGGGCAGCGCGTACGTTCCACACGCGCCGCCCTCGCGTCGATCAAGGCGTTGCCGTGGACGCCGCGCCGGCGTGCACCGTGCCCTCTCGGTCGCGGTACGTGGCGAGGAACGCGGTAAGCGCCGCGAGCGTCTCGCCCGGTGCTTCCTCCGCGAACCAGTGGCCGGCGCCGGGAATAACGACGGTCTGCACGTCTTCCGCGAGGAGCTTCATCGCCTCTCCGACCTGCTCGCCGAAGCTTGCCGCCCCGCCGATCCCGAGAACCGGCATCGTCAGAGGCCGGTTCTTGCGCTGCTCGTTCTGAGCCATCATGGCGTCCCACTCGCGATAGAAGGCGAAGCTGCCGCGTAGGGACTCGGGATTGGACAGGAGGTCGACGTAGTACTTGACCACCTCGTCCGGGAGCTTCTTCCCCGCCTGGACACCGAACTCGTAGCCGAAGTAGATGTCCTCCCGTCCGGCGACGAGTTGTTCGTTCACCGCGTCGAGTCGGTTGACGGCGATGTGCCAGAGCTTGTTGTTGAGCGGCGCGGGCAGGAAGAAGGGCGGTGAGGGCAGCGCCCCCGGGGGCCCGGGGATCTCGGCGAGGGCGACACGCTCGACGCGGTCCGGGTGATCGGCGGCCAGCGCGTAGGCGATCGGGAGTCCGATGTCGGTGCCGACCACGGCGAAACGGTTGTGACCGAGCGCGTCCATCAGCCCGACCAGGTCGTCTGCGAGCGTGCCAGGGTCGTACCCGTCCTTGGGTTTGTCGGTCAACCCAATCCCGCGCTGGTCGGGCGCGATGACCTCGAAGTCTCGGGCCAGCGCCGGCATCACCAGGCGCCAGGCGTACCAATTCTGCGGCCAGCCGTGCACCAGCAGCAGCGGCGGGCCTGTTCCTCCGATGACCGCGTGCTGGCGCAGAAAGCCGGTTTCGATGTATCGGCTCTTGAACGTGTCGCTGAATCCGGCCGGGAGATTCGGCGCGCCGGAGACGGAACCGGGGCCTTCCGGGCTGGTGGTGGTCATGATTACCTCCGTGGCGGTGGCGTGGGCTTCGGCTGACCTCCTTCCGGGCTAGCCGACTTGGCCGACCCTACTCCTGTCGGTCAGGCATAAGCAACGGCCGTCGAGACCGACACAACCTGTCGTTCCTGCGGATGGAGGCATGGTGGATCCCGAGACGGGTCACTTCTGCGGGAGCGCTTGCGTCGGCACTTACTCTTCGTACTTCGCGGCGGGCTGTTCCCCGGGTGGAGCCTCGCTGACGCGGAGCACGACGTTGCCCGTCTTCTGGCCCGCCTCGACGTAGCGGGTCGCCTCGACGACCTCGTCGAACGCGTAGATCCGGTCGATCACGACCCGGTACTTGCCCGCCTCGACGAGCTCCTTCACGAGGAGGAGGTCCTCGTTGCGATAGCGGCCGATGCCGAGCTTCGCACGTCTGCTCCCGACGAACCGTGTGACCACAGCGACAAGCGGCACGTGGTACATGAACCCCAGGTCGACCGTGATGTAGACCCCACCGGGGTTCAGCGAGCGCCGGCAGCGGCGGAACGAGTGCTTGCCCACCGCGTCGAAGACGACGTCGTAGGTCTTGCCGTTCTTCGTGAAGTCCTCCCGCAAGCGATCGAGGACCTCCCGCGCGCCGAGCGAGCGCACGAGCTCGACGTCCTTCGTGTCGCACACCGCGGTGACTTCGGCCTCGAAGTGGTGGGCGAGTAGTTGAACCGCGGCCGTCCCGATCGAGCCCGCGGCGCCATACACGAGGACGCTCTTTCCTCGGAGCGGACACGCCGGCCGCAGGCAGGTCAGCGCGAGCAGGGAGCCGTCGGGGACCGCCGCCGCCTCGAACATCAGGCCGGTCGGCTTCTGCGCGATGACGCCGCTCTCACGGACGGTCACGTACTCCGCGTTCGCCCCGGCCTGGACGCCGAACACCTCCTCGCCGACTCGGAACTCGGTGACGGTTGCCCCGACGCCCTCGACGCGACCCACGAACTCCGAGCCGAAGATTGTCCGCCTCGGGCGGCGAATGCCGGTGAAGAGACGGGCAAATCGGTATTCGACGCTCCGCACGCCCATGGCGTCGCCGCGGGTAACCGTCGAGGCGTAGACCCTGACGAGCACCTCGTCGTCCTTCGGCACGGGCCGCTCGACTTCGGCGACACGCAGCACCTCCGGAGGTCCGTACCGATCGTGGATGACTGCTCTCATTCGGTCAATTCCTCCGGAACGGGGCCGAGCGGTCCTTCGCATTCGCCACGAACCGATGCCGACTCGCAACAAGCTGGAGACGCGGCGCCGCCATCGGCCGCCAGCGTACGCCCCGGCAGAAATTGACGCGCGAGTCGGAGTCCCACAGCGGCGCGGACGACGCGGAGATCGCCAATCCGAAGGGATGGTCCGGGCGCTACGGCCCGACGAAGGCCGCGGGTGCGTCGCCGCCGTTGTCGGCAGCGCCGTCCCAGCCCCAGCCGGCGCACGGGATGGCCAGCGCGGAGAAGGCGACCAGGACTGCGGCGAGGCGCCGAAGCTTGTGCGTGCGGTTCATGGATACTCCCTGACGATCCGACCGGTATGCGTCTGGTTGCCCTTGTTGGATCCCCAGCATCTCACGCCGCGCAAGCCGGCCGCATCACTCGGCTGGGTGACGGGCGGCCTCCTGGTGTGGCGGCCGCCCGCGCGCTTGTGACGTCAGTGCGCGAGATCCCACTTCCAGCCGGCGTTCGTGGCGGCTGCGAGGGTTGTCGCGGCGAGTAGCGTCAAGCGGAATACCCAGACACGAATCGTCATGGGAGTTTCCTCCAGTCAGGGTCGAGGACAAGCCCCTCATCGGCGCCGCGGCGCCCGCGGCCGACCCCCGTCGCGGGGGTTTGCCCGTCACCGATGGAGTTAGGCCCCAGCTAAGCGACTGGAAGGTCGAATGCGAAGGTCGAGCCGTCTCCTTCCTTCGACTCGACCGTCAAGGTGCCGTTCATCTGTGAAACGAGCTCGCGGCAAATGAAGAGACCGAGCCCTGTGCCACCCACGCCGCGGGCGAGGTCGGGGTCGAGTCGCTGGAACTTCTCGAAGATCCGCTCCTGGTCCTGGTCCGGAATCCCGAGGCCCTCATCGCTGACCGCGAACCGGATACGCCCGTCGACGCGCGAGACCAAGACGCCGATCCGGCCGCCGTTGGGCGAGTACTTGACGGCGTTCTCGACCAGGTTGACGAGGATTTGGTTCGCCTTCTCGCGATCCGCCGCGACCGGCGGCAGCGATGCGTGCGTGCGCAGTTCGAGTGTCAGGTTCGCGGGCAGGTGCGTGCGGGCGGCGCTGACGACGGTCGCGGCGAGCTCCTCCGCGTCCCACGCGTGGATTCTCGGCTCAACGCGCGCCGTCTCGACCCGGCTCGCCCACAACACCTGGTCGACGAGCCGCACGAGCCGCAAGGACTCGCCGTAGATCACCTGAAGCAGCGACTCGCGCTTCTCCGGATCGACCTTCGCTCGCTCAAGCGTGACGGCGGCGCCGTACACGGAGGTGATCGGCGTCCGCAACTCGTGCGAGACGACCGCGATGAACTCGTTCTTGAGCCGGTCGAGCTCGCGCAGGCTCTCGAGCACGCCGTGGACGCGGCGCTGGTAGAGCGCGATCACGACGAGCGGCCCGACGAGCGCGACTGCGGCGAACGGGGAGCGGGACCAGAGCACGACGAGGATCACAGCCAGCGACGCCATAACGGCGAACGGCGCCGCCGTCGACATCATCGCTCGCCGGAACCATGGGAAAAACGGCTGCGACCGCGAGCGCGTGATCACCCACGTCAGAAGCAGGATGTCGACCACGTAGAACCCAGTCGACCCGAAGACGGCCGCGGCGGCCAGCGATCCTAGGTCGTCACCCCGCGAAAGCGTCGTGCCGAAACCCGCTGCGCCGCCGGCGAGCGTGTAGAGGCTGGCGTTGTACGAGACGCGATCGATTGAACGTCGGCTCGCGAGCTCGACGATCAGCATCGTCCCGAAGCCGACGATGGCGGCGGCCGCCCAGCCGTACTCAACGGCGGCACCGACGATGAAGATCGTGGCGAGCGACGTGCGGCCGGCTGCGACGCCCTCGATCGGCACCGGGAATGCCTCGGCTGTGATCGCCGCGGCGAGCAGCGCGAGGACGCCGGCGACGGGGTGCGACGACCAATAGTGCAACACGAAGTCGGCGACGGCGAACCCGAGCAGGATCGCGCCGGCCACGACGACAGGAAGGACGGCCCGCGAAGCCGACGGTCCCGTCGATCCATGCTCGCGCGCGCTCGAGCCGAGCCGATACCGGCGCTTCGTGGCCGCAGTCGCCAATTCCGTGCGCATTGCGCCTCCGGTCCGTGCGACTGTCGCTAAGTATGCCCCGGGCAGCGCACTTCGCTCTCCCTCGGTTGGCGAGTCACGCGGCGCCGCCGGTCCAAAGGGGTGGCACTCCGCCGAGCCTGATCGCGAGTCGGAGTCCCCCGCGGGGCTCATCCCCACGAGGACCTCATCCCTCGAACCCACACGACTTGCAATCCACAAATCGATCCACAAATTGGGGAACGGGCGAAAGGAAGCAGCCCCGATGGCACGAGCACTAACCCGGGGGCAACGCCGTCTCATATGCCGAACAGCGAGAAGGTCGCCTCGGTCGGGGCGCCGCCCCGCGGACGATTCCGATTAATCTGACCGGAGCGCGGCCCCACGGCTCATTACGTCACCAGGGAGCTCGATGCCGGACCGATCATCGAGCAAGACGTCCCTCGCGGGTCGCACCGCGAGAACGTTGAGGAGCTCGAGCTGATCGGCCGTGACACCGAGCGTGTCGTGCTCGCGCGCACCGTCAAGTGGCACCACGAGGACCGCGCGCTCGTCCACGAAAACCGGACGGCCGTGTTTAACGGCGCGTCGGTCAGCGAAAAGTCGCGAGCGCGGCGTGCGATGTCCCGTCTCCGACGAGACGTGCTGCGTGCCCCGGTTTCCCTACCCGGACGCAGCCGCGGAGATGAGCTCGGCCGCCCGCTCGATCGAAAGAGCGTCGGTGTTGACGACGAGGTCGTAGTGCGTCGGCAGCTCCTCGCTGATGTCGTAGAACCGCTTCAAGTAATCGGCCCTGCCGGCATCTGAATCCTTGACGGCACGAGCAGCCTGGCGTTGGTCGGGCTCGTCTGCGCCGGCGATCCGCGTTGCCCGGATATCAGGCGAGGCCGTGACCAGGACGCGCAGGATCGTCGCGCCGCTGCCGACTGCATAGGAGGCAGCATGCGCGACGATCACGGCCTTTCCCCGCGCCGCCGTCTGCTCGATTGTCTCGCGGATCAGTGCGCGGATCTCGTCGCTGGTCACCTCCTCGCCGGCGCTGAGCGGAACGCCGCCGCCCATCGCCCACGTGTCGCCGCCGCCCTGCGCGATGGCCTCGAGCAGTCGAGCGGCGCGGGACTTCCGTCGCTCCTCACTTGCCACCTCGCCGGCGTCGACGCCTCCCTTGGCCGCCGCCCGGGCGACGATCTCCTCGTCGACGTAGAGGAAGCCGAGGCGATCGGCGACGAGTCGGCCGACTTCTTCGCCGCCCGCGCCCGTGGCGTGGGAGATGCAGACGACTTCGCGCTCCACTACAAACGACGCTACGAAGCCGGACCGTCCGCGTCAAGCGCAACCGCCCGGCGCAGGATGATCGCGAAGCCCGTGTCGAACTTGGGGCGCGCCTCCCTCGGCAGATGATCCCGCTGCCGCGCCCAAGCGACCGCGTGCGCGAACGCGCCCACGCGGGTCGCGAGGTTAAAGACGCCGGCGAGATCGCGACCCCACGGCTCGAGGTACGCGTCGCGCAGCCGCGCGAACCACGGATCGCTCGGCGGCAATTTGTTGGTCTCCTCGAGAAACCTGAACGTGACTACGAGCGACGCTAAGGGGTGAGAGATCGACGAGTCGCCCCAGTCGAGAATGCGCACCCGCTCGCCGTCTGCGTAGAGGTTCGCCATGTGGAGGTCGTCGTGCTGGATGGTCGCCGATACGTCGTGGGAGGCGAGCTCGTCGCACAGCTCCGTGAAGCGCGGCGCGAACCTCCTCAGCCGGTCGACCTCATCGTGGTCGATCGGCAGTTCGCGCTGCACCAGCGCCTCGTAGCGCGCCGGC
>Ga0126310_10000532_pt1 | contig 13356 bp, 9 predicted proteins | sample Plot60_FD_92540 | JGI IMG/M metagenome (GOLD analysis project Ga0126310, IMG submission 92540) | Serpentine soil microbial communities from UC McLaughlin Reserve, CA, USA - Plot60 | ecosystem: Environmental > Terrestrial > Soil > Grasslands | place: USA: UC McLaughlin Reserve, Lake County... | reverse complement strand
ATTGACTGTTCTTGCGCAGTGCCTAGTGAGAGGCACTTTTCAACGGTTCTCAACAGTCGCCAATTGGGTCTGTTCCGCCCTCCGGAGGCGGGAGCGCGAGTTCGAATCTCGCCGGGGGCGCTGATGTTATGCGTAGTCAGCAGCTCAACCTGCGGACGCTGTCTACAGGACAGTGTTCAGCGTTCAAGGCCAAGGCGTAAACATTACGACTGCATGACACAAGAGCCGGTACTGTCGGCGCAATGTCGAGCCGTATGGAGACCCGCCGCCGGCGCAGAGTCCTGGTGCTCATGCTGGCCGCCGCGGTTGTCGGGCTAGTAGTCGTGGAACCGTTCCCCAAGGGCAAGGTGTTGTTCTCGCTCACCTCTACACACGGCGTCGATGCCGGCGACCTTCCCGCGTTCGCCCTGCTGCTGATCGCAGTCGGTCTAGCCATCAAGCGCTAGCTCCGGCTGAGTTCAATGCCGGGTGGGGCCAGGACTTCCTGATGCGGCACTTTCATCGCTCACCCATCCGTGATCTGATTCCACGCTCGTACCCAACGCGCGTCCAACGCTCCAGCTCGTTGTAATCCATTGGTTTACCTTCATGGCCAGCGGCCATGATCAACATCCCAGCGGCGACCAGCTGGTAACCGGCATGAACGGCGGGTGATGCGTACCACCGCCCTGCCTCAGTTCCAGCAACCTCTGCCAGAATGTCGTCTCTGCCGCCTGCGAGTTCGCGAAGCTCCGCGATGGATTCGGCAAGGTTGCGCTTTTCCGCGGCGTAACGGATCGCCGTGCCGTGGAGCGCAGTCGACAGCTGTCGGTCAGGAGTAGACATGCTTTATAGTATCGAATAGATTTTCTATATAGGCCATACGTGCCCCGCGCGCGGCCGACGTTTCTGGCCGTTCAAAGCGTGACCGACTGGCCGTGCCGCAGGAGATGAACTTTCGTGGTTGGTGCTAGGTGAGCGACGTGATCAGCGAAGGCTTCGGCCGGCAAATCGATCAAATCGCGCCGCTGAGGGAGGCCAATGGGCCACCAAGTTCCCTGGTGCACAGGGACGGCACGAGCGGGCTGAATACGGCGGACCGCCTCCGCCGCTTGCAGAGCGTCGAGATGGCCCCGCCCAAGGTTGGGCCCCCAACCTCCCACCGGCACCAGAGCGATGTCGACGCGTCCCGCCTCCGGAAGTTCAAGCTCCGGACCAGTGTCGCCGGGATACCAGCATCGGCGGGAGCCCTCAACGAGATAGCCAAGCGCAGGTCCGCGATGAGAGCTTCCCGGGTGTCGCCTGCCATCGTGATCGGCTGCCAGGACGCTTATCTGTAAGCCGCCAAATTCGACGACGTCACCAGGCTCCACCTCGCGGAGCCTCAAACGCTTACCGGCAGCCGGCGTGAGCAGACGGCGCGAGCCTGCCGGTGCAATAAGTACGGCCGAGGGTGCGATGAGTCGAAGAGAGGGCAGGTGAGCGTGATCGGCGTGCAGGTGAGAGATCAAGATCAGATCGGCATGCGCAGCCTCTGGCGGCGGAACCGGTCCCCGGACTCGCCGAAGATGACCGAGACGAGAGGTCAAAACTGGATCGAATAGGACGGTGATCTCGCCATCCAGCCACGTGCTGGTGCTGTGCCCCCACCACGTCAGCGTGCCAGTCACGTGTCATCCTCCAAGCCTCTGCAGCTGAGGCCGTCCGCCGGTGCATGATCAGATCGAGTATGACCGCCCGGCGGCGGTGCGGATGTGGCCGAACCGGCCGCATCCACTCGACGGGACGCGATGTCAGGAGGCACCTGTGGTTGGCAATTCCGAGCGAGCGCAAGCTCCGCATCGGTTTCGCCTGCGCCTGGCTGACGTCGTTCGGCTTGTGGCTGTGTGGCTGGTCTCATCCGCCGCGCTGGCGCTCGCAGATGCGCTATTGCCGAACCTAAAAGCCAAGGCGCCGTGGACCTACTTTGCCGCCACGGCGGTTGCCGGCCTCCTTGGGTTGGTCTTCCGGCCGGCGCTTGTCCTAGTAGCCGCTCGCATAGGCTGGCTCGCAGTCCTTCTTGCCGGTCTGGCGGGGCAGGCGCTGCTGGTCTACGCCGCGATCTGGATCGCTCCTGGGATCAGCGCCACGTTTTGGTCAGCGTTTTGGGCGTCGTGGATTGTCGCCTTTGTGGCCACGGCCGCCGCCTGGTTGGGAAGTGCCGGGACTGATGACTCGTTTACGACCTCGTTGCTGAGGCGCCGAGCGGAACGTGGACCTGTCGCCGATCCAGAGGTCGACGGTGTCGTGTTCGTGCAGCTGGACGGCGTCGCATTTCCCGTCCTCCGGTGGGCCATCCAGGCAGGTGCGGTGCCAACCATCCGGCGCTGGGTCACCTCAGGCGACTATCTGCTACGGGAGTGGACGGCGCAGTTGCCCTGTACGACGCCAGCCAGTCAGCTCGGGATTCTGCATGGCACGGTCGCCGGAGTTCCGGCCTTTCGCTGGTACGACCGTGAGCTGGGGCGTGTTCTGATCGCGAACCGCCCCGACGACGCGGCGATCATCGAGCAGCGCGCCACGAGCGGGGCCGGTTTGCTCGTCGATGACGGTCTATCCATAGGCAACCTCTTCACCGGCGACGCACCCCGGGCCGTGCTGACGATGAGCCGCCTCGGCAGCGGCCGAGGGTCTGCGGTGGCACGCCAAACATTTGCCTGGTTCCTCACCAACCCCAACGGCTTCACGCGTGGGGTGATCCGGACTATCGCCGAACTCGCGAAGGAACGATGGCAGGCTGCCCGCCAAAACCGCCTCAACGTCCTACCGCGAGTTCATCGAGGATGGACCTTCGCCGGTCTCCGCGCTGCCACCAACGTCCTGCAGCGCGATCTCAACACCGCTGTAGTTGCAGAGGAAATGCGCAAGGGAACCAAGAGCATTTACGTCGACTACGTCGATTACGACGAGATCGCTCACCACGCCGGCATGTTCCGCCCCGAGTCCCTTGCCGCTCTGGACGGTTTGGATAGAGTTCTCGGAACGCTCGAGCGGCTGGCAACTCACGCTGCCCGGCGCTACCACATCGTCGTCGTCTCCGATCACGGTCAGTCCCAGGGCCAGACATTCCTCGATCGCTTCGGTAATGATCTAGGCGAGGTATGCACCCGGCTCATGGAGGAGAAGGTGGCCTCCCTCGACGCTCCGGTCGAAGGCTGGGGACGAGTGGACTCACTCGCCGAAGATTTGGCGGGCACCGGGATTACCGGCAGGGCCGCCCGGCGGGCAGCCGCCGCCAGCAGCCGACACGTCAGCCGAGGCGCTGAAGCCGCAACTACTGCTCCGGTTTCAGTGCTGGGCTCCGGAAACCTCGGCTTACTGTATGTGCGCTCCGACGTCCGGCTGACCTTGGAAGATCTTGAGGAACGCTGGCCACGACTGGTGCCTGGTCTGTGCACCCATGAAGGCATCGGTTTCATCGCCTGCCTTGACTCCGCGGGCGTGCCCTGGGTGCTGGGTAAGCATGGACGCCTCCAACTGGATACCGGCGAAGTGACCGGACAAGACCCTCTTGAACCGTACGGCGACCACGCAGCCCGGATGCTGCGGCGCGCACTCGCGATGCCGGAGGCTCCCGATTTGTACATCAACAGCCGCGTCGGGGACCTCACCCTCGACATCGCTGCATTTGAGCCGCTCGTCGGCGCCCATGGGGGCCTGGGCGGCTGGCAGGACCGCGCTGTGCTGCTGACACCGCGGACGTTGGCAGATGTTCTGCCCGACGAACACATCGAAGGTGCTGATCACCTCCACGCCGTGCTGGTCGCAATGCTGCGCGCGCTCGGCCAGCGCAAGACGGTGCGGAACCGACTTGTCGAACAAGAAGGCTCAGCCGGCCTGCCCACCGACTCCTAAGCGGCATGCTGACCAGGGTCGGCGTACCGGCGGTTCCTATATGCGCTTAAGTTGAGGTCGCAAGAAATGTCTGCCGAGCGACACATCTCAGCGCCGCGATCATGCAACTCGCCCACATTTCGGGGTGCCTTCGCTCTTGAAGAGGTAAAGGTCAACTCCACCACCCATCGAAGAGCGTGAGTAGCCCCAGGTCAGACAAGCAGCTATCAGTGATTCAAATTCGGACAGTGCATTCCTGGTAGGTTCGCAGGCGTTCTGTCGTCGACTGAGAGCCGCCCTTACTCCGATGCGCCCTTCCCTACTGGCTGAATCTGTGGGGTTGTGAATGAGCCGTCTCGTTGTCTGGTACAACGCGCACCGCGGCCCCCGCACGATCGTGATCGGTTGGCTGATCACTCGGTTGCTGATGTTGCTCATCCTCGCCGGTTTCGAGCGATTCGTCGTGGGAGATGTCTTCTACTACTACCGCAAGATCAACGCGCTGTTCAGTGTTGGCCTGGACCGCACTCTTTACGAGTACCCGACGCCGGTGGTCTGGATACTCTGGCTTCCCTATGGTGCCGGTTTCGGCAATCGAGTTGGCTATCTCATCGCCTTCGTCATCTTCATGCTGGCCCTGGACGCCTTATTTACTTATGCGCTGTGGCGATCAGCCGGCCGGCGGCACGACACTGCGATCGACTTCTGGCTGATCTTCGTCCTGCTCATCGGTCCGCTGTCGTACCTGCGTTTCGACATGCTGCCCGCCGTCCTCGCAGGTGGAGCTCTGTTGGCTGCGCGGCGCAAGCCCTGGGTCACTGGAGCTCTAACAGGACTCGGGGCCGCTATCAAACTGTGGCCGGCGCTGCTCATCGGTGCCTTTATGTCATATCGAGCGGATCGCAGACCCGCAGGCCTCGCATTTGTCATCCTTGGCTTCGGCCTCGCCTTGATCAGCCTGATCTTCGGTGGCTGGTCGCGGTTGATCTCACCGCTCACCTGGCAGTCCGACCGTGGCTTGCAGATTGAGTCGATATGGGCAACGCCGTTGATGGTGGCTCGGGCGGTGCGGCCCGACTATTGGATCGTCGACATCTCCCGATACCAGGCGTACGAGATCTTTGGCTCTGGTGTCGATGCCTCGGTAATGATCAGCAACATCGCGACGCTGGTAGGTCTCGCATTGATCATCGTGCTCACTATCCGAGCCTTCCGCCACGACGGATCGACACCGGTCGCTATCGGGTTCGTCATCGTGGCCATAGTCGCGATCATGACGATCACCAACAAAACCCTGAGTCCGCAGTATCTGCTCTGGTTAGGTGGCCCGATGGCGGCACTGTTGGTGCTTCGTTCGAAGGCAACTGCCGATGAGCAACCTGCGATCAATCGGATGGCCGGACAGCTCTTGATCCTGGCCTTGCTCACCCAGCTGGTCTATCCCTTGCTCTACGACAGCTACCTTGGTTGGCACGGTCAACCGATGATCATCATTGCGACCATCGTTACGGCGATTCGCAATCTCGCTCTGGTCGCCTTCACCGTCGAGGCATGCTGGCTGGCTTGGCGCATGCTGGGCGCTTCCATAAGCGAAAGACCCGCCCTGACCCGGCGGGATTAAGTCGGGCGGAATTGCTGAAACGCCACGCTGATGAGGTGTGTCGCGCAACCAGTGGCCGGCTGGTCTACAAGCGTGGGTAGCCTAGGTAACGCCTGCTAGAAGCGTGCCGGAGCAGGCCAAAAGGCGGATAAGCCCGCGAATAGTGCGTATGAGGGAGAAGGCGATAGTGGCCATCGTGCCCGACCAATCATCGACCAGCGCGCCCACAGAAGCCGACTTTGGTGCCAATGACTGGCTGCTGGAGGAGATGTACGAGCAGTACACCGCAGATCCGAACTCGGTGGACGAAACGTGGGCGGAGTATTTCAAGGCCCATGGCGCCCCAGCCAGCGGCGACGGCCATGGCGCCGCTACCGAGGAACGGCAACCACAGCCGAGCCCTGCCGCTGCGCCAGAGGCTGGGCGGGGCGAACCAACAGTCACGAAAGCCGCTCCCGCACCGGCGCCTGCCCAGACCTCCCCTGACGCGCAACCAAAGGAGCAACCTGCGACGTCTGGCCGCACGCCGACAGTCGAGAAGCCTGCTCCAACCAAGGAAATTAGGCCGAGCGCCCCAGGCGCCCGCGGCGGCGTTCCAGCCGATCCGCCTAGGCCGGATAATCGGCCAAGCGTCGCATTCGAGGAGCCGGTCAAGACGACCCTGCGCGGAGCGCCGGCTCGTACCGCAAAGAACATGGACGTCTCCTTGGCGGTGCCGACGGCAACCAGTGTTCGCTCGCTTCCGGTCAAGCTGCTCATCGACCAGCGCGTAGTGATCAACAACCATCTGCGTAGGGCTCGTGGCGGCAAGGTCTCCTATACCCACATCATTGGCTACGCCATGGTGCAGGCACTCAAGAGCGTGCCGGCCATGAACAACGCCTACGACGTCATCGACGGCAAGCCCACGCTGATCGTGCCGGCCCATGTCAATCTGGGCCTGGCCATTGATCTGCCGAAGGAAGACGGCACCCGCCAATTGCTGGTGCCGAGCATCAAGAATTGCGAGTCCCTCGACTTCGCCCAGTTCTGGAATGCCTACGAGCAGCTGGTGAAGAAGGCACGGGCAGGCCAGCTGACTGTGGAGGATTTCGCAGGCACCACGATCACATTGACCAATCCGGGCACCATCGGAACCAGCCATTCGGTGCCGCGCCTGATGCAGGGTCAGGGCGCGATCATCGGCGTGGGTTCTATGGAGTACCCGCCAGAGTTCCAGGGGTCCGATCCGGATCGACTGAGCGACATGAGTGTCTCCAAGATCATGACGCTGACCTCGACCTATGACCACCGGGTCATCCAGGGGGCACAGTCCGGCGAATACCTGGCACGGCTACACGGCCTGCTGCTTGGCGAAGACGGCTTCTACGATGACCTCTTCGGCGCGCTCCGCATCCCGTACGAGCCGATCCGCTGGGCGCAGGACATTACGAGCGATCACGAAGACCAAATCCCGAAGCAGGCGCGGATCATGGAGATGATCAACGCCTACCGGGTACGTGGGCATCTGATGGCCGACACCGATCCGCTCGAGTATCGACAGCGGCGCCATCATGATCTTGATGTGCAATCGCACGGCCTGACGCTGTGGGACCTCGATCGGGAGTTTCCGACCGGATCCTTCGCCGGCGGCCAAGGTCGAATGAAGATGCGGAAGATCTTGGGCATCTTGCGTGACTCCTACTGCCGGACGATCGGCATCGAGTACATGCATATCCAAGAGCCTGCGCAGCGCAAGTGGATCCAAGATCGAGTAGAGCGGCCGCACGAGTCGCTCCCCCGCGAGGAGCACCTGCGGATCTTGGACAAGCTCAATGAGGCCGAGATCTTTGAGACGTTCTTGCAGACCAAGTTCGTCGGACAGAAGCGGTTCTCGCTGGAAGGTGGCGAGTCGGCGATAGTCCTGTTGGATGAGGTGTGCGAACAGGCTGCGGAAGCTGGACTAGAAGAAGTCTGCATGGGCATGCCGCACCGTGGCCGCCTCAACGTATTGACCAACATCGTCGGCAAGTCGTACGAGCAGATTTTCAGGGAGTTTGAGGGCAATCTGGACCCGCGAACCGTGCAGGGCTCCGGAGACGTCAAGTACCACCTCGGATCTGAGGGCAAGTTCACCGCCCTGAGCGGTGCGACGATCAAGACATCAGTGGCGGCCAACCCGAGCCACCTCGAAGCGGTGAACCCAGTGCTGGAAGGTATCGCCCGAGCCAAGCAGGACATCCTCGACCGTGGAGCGGAGTTCCCCGTACTGCCGGTGCTGATGCACGGTGATGCGGCATTCGCCGGTCAGGGCGTAGTCGCCGAGACTCTCAATCTCAGCCAGCTGCGCGGTTACCGCACCGGCGGCACCATCCACATCGTCGTGAACAATCAGGTCGGCTTCACCACGTCGCCGACCGAGTCGCGCTCCTCCATGTATTGCACCGACGTGGCTCGGATGATCCAGGCTCCGATCTTCCATGTGAACGGGGACGATCCCGAGGCGTGCATCCGGGTAGCTCGGCTGGCATATGCCTTCCGGCAGGAGTTCAACAAGGACGTCGTCATCGACCTCATCTGCTATCGCCGGCGGGGTCACAATGAGGGCGACGATCCGAGCTTCACGCAGCCGCGAATGTACGACCTGATCGAGAAGAAGCGGTCGGTTCGCAAGCTCTACACCGAAGCTCTGATCGGCCGCGGTGACATTACCGTTGAGGATGCCGAGAAGGTCATGACGCGCTTCCAGGAGCGGTTGGAAACCGTATTCAAGGAGGTCCGGGGCACCGGACAGCCGTCCACCGACTTCGAGTACAGCCGAGTCCCGGCGTACCCGAAGAAGTCCGCCGCTAGGCATGGCACCGCGATCAGCATGGAGACTCTCAAGAAGATCGCCGACGCACACACCACCTTCCCGGCCGGCTTCACGGTCCATCCGAAGGTCATGCCGCAGCTGCAGCGACGGGCGGCCGCGATTACACAGGGGCCGATCGACTGGGCGACGGCTGAAATCCTGGCTTTTGGCTCATTGCTCATGGAGGGCCGTACGGTTCGACTGACTGGGCAGGACACCCGCCGCGGCACGTTCGTGCAACGCTTCGCCTCGATTGTCGACCGCAAGACCGGCGACACCTGGGTGCCGCTGAAGCACTTAGACGAAGACCAGGGGAAGTTTCACGTTTTCGACACGCTGTTGAGCGAGTACGCCGCCATGGGTTTCGAGTATGGCTACTCGGTAGCAAGCCCAGAGGCGCTCGTTCTCTGGGAAGCGCAGTTCGGCGACTTCGCCAATGGCGCGCAGACCATCATCGATGAGTTCATCGTGTCGGGCCAGGCCAAGTGGACCCAGCAATCAGGAGTCGTGCTGCTCTTGCCGCACGGCTATGAGGGCCAAGGACCCGACCACTCGTCGGCCCGCCTGGAACGATTCCTTCAGTTGGCGGCGGAGGACGCATTTACGGTTTCACAGCCTTCGACTCCGGCGAACTACTTCCACATGTTGCGGCAGCAGGCGCTGGGCGAGCTGCACCGGCCGCTGATTGTCATGACACCCAAGTCCATGCTGCGCAATAAGCTCGCCGTCTCCGAGCCGTCGGACTTCACCCAGGGCTCCTGGAAGCCGGTGATAGGCGACCCGACAATCGAAGACCCGAGTCGGGTCAAGCTGGTGCTGCTGTGCACTGGGAAGATCCGCTGGGATCTGGTGAACGCCCGCAACGCGGCCGGCAAGGACGGCGAGGTCGCAATCATCGCAGTGGAGCGGCTCTATCCCCTGCCGGTGAAGGACATCATCAAGCAGCTGAAGCGTTTTGAGAACGTCGAGGAGCTGCGCTGGGTACAAGATGAGCCACTCAATCAGGGCGCGTGGCCGTTTATGGCTCTCAATTTGCCGCATCGGCTTGCCGAGACCGAGCCCGGCCGGAGCTGGCGACTCACCAAGGCGACCCGACCGGAATCCTCGGCGCCGTCGGTGGGCTCGGCGACGGTTCACCTGCAGCAGCAGCGTGCCCTGATGGAGGCTGCGTTCGCCTAACGGCCGGTTCATGTACTTCACCGATCGGGGTATCGAGGAGCTCCAGGCACGCCGGGGCGAGGACGAGGTAACCCTCGCGTGGCTGGCCGATCAGCTACGCGCCTTCGTCGATCTCAATCCCGAGTTCGAGACTCCCATAGAGCGTCTAGCAACCTGGCTCGCCCGCCTTGAGGACGAAGAGGAGTAACCTGCCCGGCTGCTTTCCCGAAAGTGGCTAGAGACGACAGGAAATCGGGCGAAATTCGTGTCGCTGTTGACCACTCAGCAAATGAAGGGTCGACGCTCGGGCTCATGGTTCAAAAATGATCTTGCCGAAATGATCACCGGCAATCATGGCGGCGAATCCGGCGGCAGCATCGGTCAGTGGCAGTATGCGGTCGATGCGCGGCCGTACGCCGCTGGCTACCAGCATCTGGGTGAGAGAGATCAGCTCGTCGCGCGTACCCATCGTCGACCCAATCACCCGGAGCGGCTTAAAAAAGATCTTGGTCAGCTCGGCCTTGGCCGGATTGTCACCAGAAGTGGCACCGCAGATCACTAATGTGCCCCCCGGCTTGAGCACGTTGATCGAATGTGACCACGTGGCGGCACCGACACTCTCCATGACCGCGTCGACTCGCTCCGGAAGCCGCGCGCCGGCCGGAAACGCCTGATGCGCGCCAAGATCGACGGCTCTGGCGCCGCGAGCTTCGTCACGTGAGGTAACCCAAACACGCATCCCAGCCTGTCGGCCGAGCGCGATGAGCGCCGTGGCCACTCCCCCGCCTGCACCCTGGACCAGCACGGTGTCGCCAGGTCTGGCCCCCGATTGGCTGAAGAGCATCCGGTACGCGGTCAGCCACGCTGTCGGCAGGCACGCGGCCTCGGCGAAGCTTAGCTCCGACGGCTTGTCCACCAGGTTCGCCGGTGGCACCCATACGTGTGTTGCAAATGTGCCCGGATACCGCTCGGACAACAATGACCGCTGGGGATCATAGGTGGCATCGGAGCCAGCAAAGTCTGGAGAGTTGATCACTGCGTGGACGATGACTTCGCGACCGTTGTCGTCAACTCCAGCTGCGTCACAGCCAAGGATCATGGGCAGCCGGTCGGACGGAAGGCCCACCCCCCGGAGCGACCAGACATCATGGTGATTAACAGCGGCGGCTCTCACCCGCACGCGCACCCAGCCGGTCGGCGGGCTTGGCGCCTCCATCTCCCCAACGGCCAGGGCATTCAGCGGGGCGTCAGCATCCGCACGTACCGCATAGGCCGCGAACATGACTTCACTCTATGGGCCCAGTGAGCGGCCTAATGTGCTCAGGGGTGCTCCATCGATACAGTTGAGAACCATGGGATGGGGCGTCGCGTGAGCAACGACGCCAACTCAATGGTCGAAGCCTTCCGTGCTCGAACCGGACAACTACCAGCGGGAGTCTGGGCCGCTCCTGGTCGGGTGAACTTGATCGGCGAACACACCGACTACAACGACGGCTACGTCATGCCCTTCGCCCTCGCCCAGCGCGTAATGATTGCTGCTGCTCCCCGCGATGACGGCACCTGGAGCGTTACTTCGCTCAACAACGACTCGACCAAGATCTTTTCAGCCGCCGACCTGGAACCGGGAATGTCTGGCTGGCAGGCCTATGTCGCAGGCGTGGTGTGGGCACTCCAGGGAGCCGGGCATCAAATCGGGGGCGCCGACCTGGTCCTCGCGTCAGACGTACCGGAAGGCGCCGGCTTGTCGTCCTCGGCGGCTCTGGAGTGTGCCGTACTTACCGCCCTTGCAGATCTCAACGACCTCAACATCGTCGGGATAGAGCGAGCCAAGCTCGCGAGGCGTTCCGAGAACGTCTTCGTGGGGGCACCAACCGGTTTGATGGACCAGGCCGCATCCACCTTGTGCACCGCCAGCCACGCGTTGTTCTTCGACTGCCGGACCGATGCAGCCGAACAGGTTCTTTTCGATACGACCAGCGCTGGCCTGGACATCCTGGTGCTGGACACCAAGACACCGCATGCGCTGGTCGACAGCGAATACGCTGCTCGCAGAGCCAGCTGCGAGGAAGCGGCCCGGCTGCTGGGCGTAACAGCGTTGCGCGACGTTACCGATCTCGATGCGGCGCTCGACCAGCTTCCGGATCCGGTGATCAAACGCCGCGTTCGCCATGTCGTCACCGAAAACGCCAGGGTGCTGGAGGCTGTCAATGTCTTGCGTGCCGGCCGGATCGCCGAACTGGCGCCGCTCCTCGATGCCTCGCACGAGTCCATGCGCGACGACTTTGAGATCACCGTGCCGCAGGTGGACCTGGCGGTCGAAACCGCCCGGGCGTCTGGAGCGCTCGGCGCTCGCATGACCGGTGGCGGCTTTGGTGGTTGCATCATTGCGCTGGTTGAGCTCAGTGACTCCGAGCGGATCGGGGAGGCGATCGTCGAAAGTTTCGCTGCAGCCGGATACGGTCCGCCGGTGTACTTCACTGCCGTTCCATCCACCGGCGCCCAGCGGCTGCAGTGACTTGCAAATCATCGTTTCGATCGGATTCCAAACCGACCGGCATCGATCAAACTCAATCATCGCGTGCGAAGATCGGTCTGTCCTGAGGACTCATCCACCGCTGACAAGAGCGGTGCACACGTGTTAATCAGCCCAGGCTCACGAGGACCTGGGGTGGAAGGGAGCAACAAACACATGAATGTGCGGATCAAGCTCGGTGTAGCCGCGGCCTCGGTCGCCGCACTCGCGTTGAGTGCCTGCGGCTCGAGCTCGTTGAGCGGGGAATCCGGTGGCGGGACCGCACCATCGGTCTCGGTCAGCCAGAACGTGGACCTGGCCAGCAAACTGCCCGAGAGCATCAAGAACGCAGGCGTGATCAAGATCGGCGTCGATGCCAGCTACGCCCCCAACGAGTTCCTGGCCGGCGACGGCAAGACTGTGCAGGGCATGGACGTCGACCTCTTCAATGCGGTCGCAGCCAAGTTCGGGGTCAAGACCGAATGGCACCCAGCCGACTTCGGCAGCATCATCAACGGCGTCAATGGCAAGAAGTACGACATGGGGATCTCGTCCTTCACGATCAATGACGAGCGCATGAAGCAGGTCAATATGGTCAGCTACTTCCGCGCAGGCACTCAGTGGGCGACGGCCAAGGGCAACCCCAAGGGCGTCGACCCTGACAATGCCTGCGGTAAGAACGTTGCGGTCCAGAGCAACACGACCCAAGAGATGGACGACCTCCCGGTGCGCCAGAAGAAGTGCGGCAGCAACAAGATCAACGTCTTGTCCTTCAAGGACCAGAGTCAGGCCACTGCCGCCGTCATCAGCGGCAAGGCAGACGCCATGCTGTCCGACTCGCCGGTCGTCGCTTATGCGGTGAAGCTGTCCGGCGGAAAGCTCGAGCCGCTCGGTGATATCTACGAGGCGGCCCCGTACGGTTATGTGCTGCCCAAGGATCAGACCGAGTTCGCACAGGCGATCGTCGAGGCGCTCAAAGAGATCGATAAGGACGGCGCCTACAAGGCGGCGCTGGAGAAGTGGGGCGTCGAACAGGGCGCCATCTCCGACTTCGCGGTAAACCCGACGTCATGACAACAAGCACAGCAGCCCGTCCGGCGGTCAGCGATGACCGCCCCGGGCTGATTCACGCCCGGCCGGTTCGCCACCCAGGTCGCTGGGTCGCCATCGCCGTGATCGCGGTACTGGTCTTGATGTTCTTGAACATGGTGATCTTCAACCCAGCGTTCAACTGGCCGCTGGTGTTCCAGGCCATGAACCAGAGCCCGGTGATCGAGGGTTTCTGGAAGGGCACCATCCTCGTCACCATCCTGTCGATGATCTTCGGTGTTGTCCTCGGGGTGATATTGGCGGTAATGCGGCTGTCCGACAACCCCGTTCTCAAAGGAGTGTCGTGGATTT
>Ga0126310_10000531_pt1 | contig 13369 bp, 14 predicted proteins | sample Plot60_FD_92540 | JGI IMG/M metagenome (GOLD analysis project Ga0126310, IMG submission 92540) | Serpentine soil microbial communities from UC McLaughlin Reserve, CA, USA - Plot60 | ecosystem: Environmental > Terrestrial > Soil > Grasslands | place: USA: UC McLaughlin Reserve, Lake County... | reverse complement strand
AGTAACCCAGGATCCCGCCGGGTGTTTTGGTGGGCCTAGGTCAGAGCCACCTCTCCCAGAAGATACCCGCGACTACTACTCGATGCGTCTATCTGGATCACCTCCTTTCGCGTGCCTTCAACTTCGCGAAGTTTACTACCGCGCATTGTATCCAGCAAGGGCAAACGCAGAAATGCACAGCAGGTCACATTGAGTGTTCTATCACCGGCGTGCTCGACGCTCCCTAGCGTCCTGGCATCTCGCCCTCGAGGGCCACTTCTCTGCCGGAAGCCGTAGCGTCGCCGAGTTGCTCCTCGGTGATGCGCAGGGTGTGTAAGCTCCTGGCCTCGGGCGGGACGTTAAGCCAGACCCTGGTCTCACCTTCGCCCACGCTCGTGAAGGAGCCCGCGCTGATGCGCCTGTCGCCCGAGACGAACCACAGCTCGTAGTAGCTGTCTGGCTCGGGCTCATCGAAATTGTTCAGCCTTAGCTCTACCTGCTGGTTGTTCGAAGGCTGCGGGTGGATTCTGGCCACGCCCCAGTACCCATCGAGCCCGTCGGCCTCCTCCGGGGTCGGGATGAGCTGGATGGTGGCCACCGGAGCGTCCTCTCCTGCGAGACTAAATAAGATCCCGAGGACTACGACGGCAGCCACAACGGCCGCTGCCACGCCCGGGAGGACTACGCCGAGGCGTTTGGAGCGGTAGAAGCGAGGGGTTTTGGACGATATCTCAGGCGCTACATAGTTGGAACGCGATCGTTCTTCGGCGCGTATGCGGGAGAGAATCTCGCCTTTGAGGTAGGCCGGTAGATCGACGGGCGGAGGCGCCGCCTCGAGTGCGCGGTTCACCTTCTCGAGCCCCTCGAGCTCGTTTCGGCAGCGGGGGCAGGACTCCAGGTGGCGCCTTGCCTCCCCCGCCTCCTCCGGTTCGAGTCCGTCCAGGAAGAAGGACGCAAGGTCGGGATGGATCTCCGGGTAGTTCATCGCGTTGCCACCCGCCAGGCGTCCTCGAGCGAGAGCTCCTCGCGCAGGCTCCTGAAGGCCTTCGCGGTCCTGGTCTTGACGGTCCCTAAAGGGACCCCGGTCCGTAAGGAGATCTCCCTCTGGGAGAGTCCCCCGAAATAGGCGAGCTCTATCACCTCCCTGTGCGGCGTGTCGAGCACCTCCAGGGCCCTGGACACCCGCCACGATAGCCACGAGTCGTCCACGATCTCCTGGGGACCGGCGGATCTGTCCTTCACGGCGGCGATGTGCGAGTCCCCTTCGAGCACGGGGCGGACCCTGTTGGCACGCTTGCGGTAGAGGTCGAGGGCGACACTGCGCGTGACCCTGAAAAGCCACGTCGAGAAGCTGCCCCGCGAAGGGTCGAAGGTGCTCGACGAACGCCACACCTTCAAGAAGACCTCCTGGATCAATTCTTCGGCCAGAGATCGGTCGCCGAGGATCTTCAACCCTACCCCGAAGACCGTGCGTCCGTACCGACCGTAGAGCTGGGCGAAGGCGGCCTCGACCTCGGGACCGTCGAGGCGTATCATGCACTGCTCGTCGGAGAGCGCGTCCATCCGTCCTGATCTCACGAGACGCGGCCCCCTGGATTTCTTCTCACTCTTGAGAACATCACCCGCCGCAATGCTCATTGCTTCTCCGCCACCGCCATTTAGGAACACATGTTGTTATACGAGCCGTACGTCGCTTCGGATTTCCTCCCTGCTCTTGCCCGCGAGAACTCGAATCCACTAATCCACATCGTTCGTATAACCCTACGTTCGGTGGAGTAGTGAGTAGAAAGGAGAAAAGTCATGACCAGGAAAGCATTGATGCTCCTCGCCGCGGTCGCCTTGATGGTGGTCGCGGCGAGCGCCGTGGCGACGGCGGCGACAACGAGCCAGACTCAGACTACGTCTCACATCGAGGCCCACCTCAAGCCTGTGGATGACTCCGGCGTTCACGGGACCGTGCACCTCTTCCAACTCCCCACTGAAGGTACGCAGATAGTCGTGCTCGCAAAGGGACTCAAGCCTGGAAAGAGGTATGTGTCTTTGTACTATGACAATAACCGCTGCGCCCTCGAACCGTACTCCGAAGACGACGTCATAGGCGGCCCTTACACCGCCCTCCCTGGCGGCTTCGGCTTTACGATCGGCACGGCGGACGACGACCTGGACGAGATCAACTCGGTCTCCGTGCGCTCCGCTAGGACCTTCAAGCTACTCGCTTGCGCCAGGGTTCGTCATTAGAGGGCTACAGGTTTCGGGCTTCAGGTTTTTCTGGAGGCGGACCTCGCGGACCGGGGTCCCGGCATTTCGCCGGGACTTCGGCCTTTTCTCGGAGAGATCAAACCTCTTCGAGGCGGAGCCTGAGGAGGTCGAAGGCCCGGTTCGCGCTCCGCTCGCGGATTGAGTCCCTGGAGCGGGCCCATGCTGTGAGGTCGAGCTTCTCCGCGAACGTGTCGTTTTCATCGGAGATGCCTACGAAGACGAGCCCGACGGGTTTCTCCTCCGTCCCGCCGTCTGGGCCCGCTATCCCGGTGACCGAGAGGCCGTAGTCGGCGCCGGAGACCCTGCGCGCGCCCTCGGCCATCTCGCGCGCGACGGGCTCCGAGACGGCACCGTGGTCCATGATCAGGGCGTGCGGCACCCCGAGCAGGCGCTCTTTGGACTCATTGGAGTAGGTAACGAGTCCCTCTGTGAAGTACGCAGAGGATCCGGGCATGTCCGTCAGGCGCTTGGCGAGGAGGCCTCCAGTGCAGCTCTCCGCGAGGGCCAGGGTGGCGCCCCTCTCCCCGAGCAGGCGTCCTACCGCGCCTTCGAGTGTCTCGTCATCATCTCCGAAGTAGTAGTCGCTGAGGCGGGCAATGATCTCCTTTTCGACCGGACTTATCTTCTCCTGCGCCTCCCTCTCGGTGGCGGCCCTGGTCGTGATACGCAGACGCACCTTGCCCTGGCCTGCGAGTGGGGCGACCGTTGGGTCGGTGGCGTCGAGGAACTCCTGGACCTTCTCGGCGAGCGCGGACTCCCCGATGCCGGCGAAGTGGAGGGTCTTGGAGACGATGGAGCCCTCGCTGCGGGCCCGGATCAGGGGCTCGAGCGTCGCCTCGAACATGCTCTTCATCTCGGTGGGCACCCCCGGGAGCGTGGCGAATAGCGTCCCCTCCCACTCCACGAGTGCCCCCATCGCGGTGCCGACCGGGTTGGGGATGAGTTGTGTTCGCTCGGGGAAGAGCGCCTGCTTGTAGTTGTTGGCGGTGGGCTTGCGGCCGAACTTCGTGAACATCCTGTCAACGTGTTCCCTGGCCTCCTGGTACTCGACCATCTCGCGGCCCGTCAGGGTCGAGATACAGGCGTTGGTCAGGTCGTCCGTGGTCGGGCCGAGGCCTCCCGTCGTGACCACCAGGTCGGAGCGGGAGGCTGCCTCGCGCAGGGCGGCGACGATCCTCTCCGAGTTGTCCCCGACGGTGGTGTGGCGGTAGATACCCACCCCGAGCTCGGCGAGGCGCTGGCTGATCCAGGCCGTGTTCGTATCCACGAGGTCGCCTAGGAGCATCTCGGTCCCCACGCTCACGATCTCGGCTCTCTCTATATTCTTCCCATCGCGCACGCGGGTATTCTACAATCCGCCGAATGGAGGACCACGCGAAAACCCACACTCTTCTCGAAGAAGCCGACGCCTTCGCCCGTTCCCGGCTCTCGGATGCACGTTACGAGCACACCCTGAGGGTGGCCGACACCGCAGAAGATCTGGCGCTACTCCACGATCTCGATGAGGACAGGGCGCGTCTGGCCGCCCTGCTACACGACGCCGCCCGCGAGATAGGGCCTGATGAGTTTCTGAAGCTGGCAGATAAATGGAACGTCAACGTGGGGGAGTCGGAACGGCAGAGTCCGAAGCTTCTGCACGGGCCCGTGGCAGCCGAACTGGCAAGGCGCGAGCTTGGCATCGATGATGAGGAGGTTCTGGAGGCGGTCAGGGCCCACACGACGGGGAGGCCTGGGATGGAACCGCTCGCGCTCGTCCTTTATGTCGCTGACAAGATCGAACCCGCCCGCGATTACCCGAGCGTTGGACGCCTGCGCGAGCAGGCGAGGGAGGACCTACACACGGCGGCCCTTGAGGCGTTGCGGCGCGCCATAGCCCACAACGTAGCGCGAGGGAAGGCCACACACCCTGCGAGCATAGAGACGCTAGATTGGCTGGAGGCCGATCGCACCGCGCAACCCCGGATAGAGCAGGAGTAGAGCGTAGAGCGCGAAGGCGAGGGCCACGAGGGCCACGGCCACCTCGACGGCACCGCCGGATCTGACCCCAGCCGGAACCAACCTGAACGGCTTCCCCACGGGCCAAAAGAGCGGCACGCCCCGGCTGTTGAGCGCGTCGGCGAGGATGTGCGAGGCGTAACCGGCGACGAGGGCGAGGGAGAGGTTGGGAAAACCACTTAGAAACAGCCAGACGAAGAGCGAAAAGAGCAGAACCCCGAGCAGCGAGTGGGTCAGGGTGCGGTGGCCGACGGTCCGCACGAGCACGAAGGATGTCGTCCTCAAGACCCAGCTCACGGGCCGGCTCAGGAGGTTGAGCACGGGGTTCTTCATCCGGCTCAGGCCGTTGCCCAGGGTGCTGCGCGGGTTATCTACGTCGGGCAGCCAGGCCGCGGCGATGGCGGCAGGGTAGACGTAGGCGGGCGGGTCGGCACCTGTGACGAGCGCGGCGCCGGCCAGGGCCGCGACCCCGAAGACGGCGTGGGTGGTCGCGTTCAAGTCGCACGCAGTTTAGCAAGCGCTGGTGCTAGTAGGGGCGGTTCGCGAATCGCGGTTTCAGGCTACAGGATTTTTGGGATCTGTGGCCCGAATCATCACTTGCAGCGAATCTTTCGCGAAGCGGCGCTGCAGGCGGCGGGCCAGCGGGCGGCCCAGTCTCGCCAGAAGGTGGTTGGGCCGGGAGAAGGCGTAGATGTCGTAGAAGACGGAGTCGTCTTCGCGATGCCACTCTACGGTAAAGCGCTCCTCCCCCCTCTCGCCATGGCCGGGCAACGTTCCGTAGGCGAAGCCGCGTCTCACGAGATCGCCTCCGTCCTGCTCGATCGTGTACGAGATCCGGCACGGGTTCAGAGAGTGAAAGCCGTAATGTTTGGCCAGCACCGCGACCGTAGTTCCCACCTCGACCGGCGAGTCTGGCGGAACCAGCCTCGCCCATCCAAGGTCGAACATCTTCCAGGCGTGGAGGGCGGCGATGGACCTGTCGAACGTCTCCCTGCCTTCGCCGAGTCTGGTGCGGTTGTGGTCCAATGTGTAGCCGGCGGGCGCTCTTGCTTCCTCGCGCGAGGCCCCGACTTCGTCGTAAGAGAACGGCGCGTCGCGCTGCGCATCGAGGAAAAGGGCGATCCGCTCCGCGGACGGCTCGCTAAACAGGAACAAGCTGGTGCTCCACCTCGCAGAAGAACCTCACGTCAGGACCCGGAGGAGCCGAAGCCGCCTTCCCCGCGGCCGTCGGTCGCCGACTCCAGGAACTCTACCTCGCCGAAGACTGCTGCGGCCACCCTCACGATGACGAGCTGCGCGATCCTGGTTCCCTCCTCGATCAAGAAGGTCTCCTCGCGGTCATGGTTTATGAGGGGAACCCGGATCTCTCCTCGGTAGCCCGAGTCTATGAGGCCTGGCGTGTTGATGAGGGAGATCCCATGCCTCGCGGCGAGGCCGCTGCGCGGGAGCACGAGTCCGGCATAACCCTCAGGTATAGCTACAGAGATCCCGGTCCGTACCAGCGTCCGGGATCCCGGCCCCAGGTCCACCGCCTCGACCGAACGCAGGTCGTAGCCAGCATCCCCCGTATGGGCGCGCTCCGGCATCCCCGCCTCGGGCACGAGACGACGAAAAGGGATGTGCAGCGAGCGCTCGGAGCTCATCGAGAGCAATGGTAGCATCGGAGGTTTCAGGCTACAGGCTGCAGGCTTCAGGTAAGGGCTGTTCTGCACGTGATCCTTGCGCGACAGCGCACCGTCTGAACCCCTGAAGCCTGTTATCCTTTGTTCATGAGCGAGCAGAGACGTCGGTACCTCGTAACCTCGGCGTTGCCTTATGCCAACGGACCGTTGCACGTGGGGCAGATCTCGGGCGCTTACCTGCCCGCTGACGCGTTCGTGCGCTATCTGCGCGGGCGTGGTGAGGACGTGGTCTACGCTTGTGGCACCGACGAGCATGGTGTGCCGATTACTCTGACAGCGGAGCGTGAGGGGAAGGACCCGCAGGAGATCGTCGACTACTGGTGGGCCAACATGAAGGAGACCTTCGAGCGTTTCGACATCTCCTTCGATAACTTCTCGCGCACCTCGACGCCATTACACGCGAAGAACACCCAGCTCTTCTACCGCAAGCTCAAGGAGGGTGGCTACATCTCGGAGGCCGAGTCCAAGCAGATGTACAGCCCCACGGAGGGCCGCTTTTTGCCCGACCGCTACGTCGAGGGGACCTGCCCGGTGTGCGGCTACAAGGAGGCGAGGGGCGACCAGTGCGACAACTGCGGCTCGTGGTACGAGGCGTACGAGCTGATCGAACCCCACTCCAAGGTCACGGGCGGACCCGTCGAGGTCAGGGAGACGAAGCACCTCTACCTCGACCTGCCCGAGTTCTCAGATAGGCTGCGCGAGTACGTCGCCGGACAGGAGCACTGGCGCACGTCGGTCAAGAACTTCATCCTCGGTATCATCGACGGGGGTCTCGAGAAGCGGCCCATAACGCGCGACATCCGGTGGGGCGTCCCCGTCCCCGAGCCTGGCTTCGAGGACAAGCGCTTCTACGTGTGGTTCGACGCCTGCATCGGCTACGTCTCCTCGACGATGGAGTGGGCACAGAACATCGGGGAACCCGACAGGTGGAGGGAGTACTGGCAGGAGCCCGAGAGCCGGCTCATCCACTTTATCGGGAAGGACAACACGATCTTCCACACCCTGATCTGGCCGGCCCAGCTCATGGGCACGGCCGAAGACGGTGAGGAGCCTTTCGTCCTCCCCTACGACGTGCCGGCCAATGAGTTCATGAACCTGGAGGTCCTTGTCGACGGTGAACGAAGGGCGATGCAGATGTCCACCAGCCGTAACCTCGCGGTCTGGCTGCACGAGGCCCTCGACCGCTTCCCCGCTGACCCTCTGCGTTTCTACCTGGCCTCGAACCTCCCCGAGACGGGAGACGTGGTTTTCTCCTGGCGAGAGTTCCAGAGCCGGGTGAACTCGGATCTGATCGGGAACCTCGGCAACTACGTAAACCGCGTCCTCTCTTTTGCAGAGAAGTACTTCGACGGCGAGGTCCCACGTCCCGAGGGGCTGCCTGAAGACGCCGGCGCAGTCCTCGAGGATTTCAGAGAGTTAGAGACGCGCTACGAGACAAGGATGCTCGCCCCGAGGCCCCGCGAGGCACTCGGAGAGCTCCTGGCGATGGGCAGGCGCGCCAACCGGTTCTTCGACGCGTCGGCCCCATGGAAGACCCGCAAGGACGACCCTGAGCAGACGCTCCTCACGCTTTATACCTGCTCCGTCCTGCTCTGCTCCCTCGCCTACCACGCCGCACCCTATGTCCCTGGGGCTATCGGGCGGCTGGAGGAGTTCTTCGACGGTCCCATAGCCCGCGTCTCGGACCTCGATAGGCTGCCGAAGGTGTACCGTGTCACGGGGGCGAGACCGTTGTTCCGTAGGATCGAGGACGAGGAGATCGCGGCGGCCGAGAGGCCGCTCTCCATGGCCGTCCGCGGCGAGGCGGGTTAGGCGGCGTTCGGCCTAAGCCTTGCGGTTCTCGGTCGATACGGTATACGTGCCGTCGGGGAGCTCCCCCAGATCGTAGTCTCCGAAGAGGATAGGATCCACGGTCCGCAGGCAAAGGAAGAGGCGGAGGGCCAGGTTGCGGATCTCACTCTCCGCGTGCGCGTCGGCCCGCATCTCGATGATGTGCCGCAGGGCGCGCACGTTCCCCGTGAAGACCATCGGGGCCTCCGTCTCGTTCGGCAACAGGGAGCGGGCGGTCTGCTGCACCTTCTTTCTCGCGTCGGTCCTGTAATCCGCGGTGAGCATGCTCGCCCCGCCCTCCTGGCGCTCCAGCAGGAGTTCGGCCATCGCCCCGTACTCGGCCGCCGCCCTGTCGGCCCGCTCCTCGAAGAACCTGTGTAGATCTGGGTCTTCCTGGTACTCCGGACGCTCTACGAAGCGTAGTACGCTTCCTGATACATAGCGTTGCGAAATCTGGGAGTTGTGCGTAACGATACCGTTGGCGATGAAGTTATGGTTCGGTCCTTCCACTTCCAGATCGTAGGTCATCTGTTCGCCAGCGTAGGTAACGCTCTTTATGCGAACGGCGTGGGGCACGAACAGCCTTCCCTTGCTATCTGGACGCGGTTTCGCGGCGTCGCTTGCGTCGGGAACGACTCCGAAGAGCCCTGTGCTCTCCATCTCGCGCCCGTTCAGTTTGAGGTGACACACGCGACACACGGTAGCGATGTTGTCGGGGTCGAGCACCAGGTCCGGCCTGGCCCACACAGGAATTATGTGGTGCATGTCGAGTTGTTTAGAGCGCGAACCGCACAAACGACAGCGGTAGAGGTCGCGCTTCAATAGCCCGGGACGCAATTCGTTGACGCCCCGTCGAATGGTTATGGCCGATCTCGTGATCCCACCGCGCCACTGCGGGTTCTTCTCGCCGCTTTTCTGCTGTGAGAACCGGCGCTTCGTCTCCGGGGCGTGGTGCCATCCCCCCTTGTACCGTTTGCCCTTGTTCCACGGTTCACGCCCTATCGTCCAGGAACCGGCCGGTTTCTGCAAACCGTGTTTGCGCACCCAGGAGCGGATCGTATGTGTCGAGACGCCCGCAAGCTGGGCTATGGATTTCTGGTCCAGACCTTTGAGCACATACTGCTCTTCCAACCACTCCCTGTCAGCATAGAGCTTGCTATCGTTTGCGAAGGTCCAACGAGTACGGACGCCAAGCGGTTTCCTGATCCCGTATCTGCGCAGCCACTTCTTGATGGTCTGTTTGGAAATACCGGCGACGCTGGCGACCTCGCTCAGAGAAAGATTGTTCCCTATATATTGCTCCTCTAGCCAACCACGGTCTCTGTAAGCAACGGTCCCGTTCACCAGGATCTCGGTATTCAGGTGGCCATGGACAGCTAGACCTCCGGATGAGATCTCAAGCCCGTTGGTGATCTCCAATAGCGGCTTCCAACCATCGGGCGTCAAGAAGCGATGCTCCCTGGAGCAAGTAATGGTCTTGCCGTCTTCAAGGTAGAGCTTGAAGACCGGTTTGACCCCGGAGCAGATAACTCCTTTAACGCGTCCCCGCGCGAAGGTGTTTGTGTCCTCGTCCAGTGAGCGCGGACGTAACAACTTGAGGCGGGAACGTCCGTGTGGCGTCTTCGTCATCTCGTACAGCGTCGCCATGCTGCGCTTCTTGGTCCCATCCCGGCGGCCATTGCAGAAGTGGTCACTGTACACGAGGGTGTCGCCGGCCAGACAGAACGCGGCTCCAGCTCTGTGCCGCACTAGCTCATGGGTCACGCTGCGGCTGATGCCGTAGAGCAGGAAGTTGAAGCTGGCGTGCTCCAGAACGCTGCCGTGTCCCGCCGAGGTCAAACGCTCGATGTAAGCGGCGGCGTTCTCGTTGGTAGTACGTTTTGGTCCAAATGACATGTAACATGTCTGTCCCGCCGTTTTACAGAGTTGGGATGAATCCGGCAGCCTGGTGGGGTCGTCGAGATACTCGGTGAAGTGGAGGTCAGGGTCAAAGCCTTCGAGGAATCCCCCGAGTCCCGCGACGTTGGTCTGAGGCTTGGCTAGAATAACAACCCCGGGAGTTTTCAGGTACGGGGTTCCGGCCTTTGTGTGGTGAACCTGGGAGTGGATCGTGGGGAAGCCGTCATCGACGGCTCCGCCCAACGCTTCGAATAGTTGCCGCGTTCGCTCGGTGTTACGCTCCGTGGTCTCCATGCGCTCCCTTCGCCTCTTGGCTTCTGGGGAGCACCTTATCAGCCCGATCGGATCTGTTCTACACGGCCTCGGAGAGGGCGCGGCGCAGGGTGCTGGCGTAGCGACCGGTGCGGATGGTTCTTAGAGCCTTGATCTCGACCTGACGCGCCCTCTCCTGGGAGATGCCAAGCTCCTCGGAGACCTCGCGCAGGGTGCGGGTGTCATTGCCGTGGAGGCCGTGACGCATCTCGATGATCCTGGCCTCGCGCTCGGGCAGGGACCTCACGGCCTCCACGAGCGCCAGCTCCCACTGGCCAACCTCGACGCGCGCGTAGTCGTCGCCGGAGCACTCGTCGGGGAGCAACTCGCCGAACTCGGAGCCTTCGTCGGTGTTGATCCTGGCGTTGATGCTGGAGATGGGCTGGCTGACTTCGCGCAGGCGCCTGGCCTCCTCCGGCTTTACGCCGAGCCTCTCGACGAGCTCCTCCTCGGTCGCGTCCCGGCCGAGTTCGATGCTCAGGGCGTTCTCGGCGCGCCGCAGGCGGTAGATGGCATCGACGACGTGCGCTGGCAGGCGGACGGTGCGGGCGTGGTCGGCGACGGCGCGGGTGACGCCTTGCCTTATCCACCACGTCGCGTAAGTCGAGAAGCGGTTGCCCATCTCCGGGTCGAACTTCTCGACGGCCCGGATCAGGCCCGCGTTCCCCTCCTGGATCAAATCCTCGAAGGGCACGCCACGCCCCCTGTACTTCTTGGCGATGGAGATCACGAGCCGCAGGTTCGACTCGATCAGTTTCTGACGGGCCCTCATATCCCCCCCGCGGGCTCGCCGGGCGAGATCCTTCTCCTCATCGGCGTCGAGCAGCCTGCCACCGCGCACCCTGCCCAGATACTGTGTGAGAACGTCCCGTGCTTCCATCATCGCGTCTCCCCTCTCTTGGTAGGTTTCAGGCTTCAGGTATCAGCCGTCAGGTAAGGGTTCTGTTCGGACGTGAGCCGTGCGCGACAACGTATCGTCCGAATCCTCTGAAACCTGTAGCCTGATGCCTGTAACCTTCCTATTCATGCCGCCGGGTACGATCCGCCGGCCCTCGGGCCTCCGTGGGTCACGAAGCGTTCCAGGATGCGGCCGTCGAGGCTCGATGTGATGCGCCAGCTGCGTCCGCAAGAGCAATCCAGCTCGAGGCGCCTCCGCTCACCCACCTCGGACATGGCGGTCTCTTTGAGGGAGCGCAGGCAGCACGTTGGTAACGACCACACGTAGATCTCGCGCTCTGGTTCGCCCGCAGGGATGAGCGCGGTATCCGGCCTGAGGGCGCTCCGCCTCTTGCGCGCGCGCACTTTGCGAGATGCTTCTCCGCTCACCTTTGCTCTCCCTCTCTCCCCCATCGTGTACCTTGTCCCTACGCTGCTCCTCTACGCTCTTCGCGCTGCGCGAAGGCGTCTTCCTCGGGCTGCAGAGGCAACGGCCTCTGCCACATCGCGCCGCACACCGAACACTCGAACGAGTCCTCGTGGTGAAGGGCGCTGCGCCTGCAGCAGGCGGGGAGGTCTTCCGCATAGACGACCTCCTCGCCGAGGGCCGCGATCCAGGCGGACCCGGGCACTACGCGGCCCTCCCTGAGAGACGCCCGATCCACTCGCTCGCCTCCTCGCGGGTGAGCTCCCCCACGGGCTTTCCGACCATCTCCTCGAAGCGGCCGATCCCATCCTCGACGACATCAGAGATGAGGGCCTCGAGGTAGTTGAGCTGCTTCCTGGTCGCTGGCAGCTCGCCCCTTCCTTCCTCGTTCTGCGCCCTGGGCTGTCCGTCACGCTCCTGTGTGCCTGAAGACTCGACAACCTCTTCCTCGCCGCCGAGCTCCTCGAATGCGGTGACGCCGACGTTGATGGCGTCCCTGAGAGCGCGCGCCTTGGCCCTCGTCTCTGCCATCCGGATCAGGTGCGGGGCTATCGCCCGGTTCACGTTCTGCGGAGAAGCGTCACCGATACCGGCGAACTTGCCCTCCTCCGTCCGAATAGAGGCCTTGACGATCGCGACCTCGCCGTTGTCCTTCTCGGGAACCTGCAGAAGCTCGGTCTCGATGCTCCTGAGCCCCCGGTTGTGCGCCTCCTCCAAAAGCCCCGCATACAGCACGAACCTCTTGCCCTGGCGCTCGATCATGTACTCTTCCCTCATGGCTGAACCTCCTCCGACCAGAAGCCGGTAACGCTATCTTCACTGAGTTCGGTGAGGATGTGGTCAAAAATAAACATCAGGCGATCCGCTCGTAGGTGTATTGGCGTCCGCCTGGGGCCGCGGTCTCGATGCGGCGGTGTATCAGGCCGAGTTTCGAGAGCCTTGTCGCCCTGTTGTTGCAAGCTGTGTGGTTGAGATCCAGCCTAGCGGCGAGGGCCGCGTTGGTGATGGAGCCTGCGTCGTAGATCGCCTGCAGGGTCTCGACGAGGTGGTCTGGCACCTTGCCGACTATGCCTGGCTCGGCCCCGATCTCGTCGACCCGGATCATGGCGAGCGAGCGCTGCCTGAGAGAAGCCTCGACGTTCTCCAGGAGATCTCGGTCCTCCTCGACCAGGACCAGATGCCTGTCCCCGTACTCCCCATTCGCAGACCTCGACACCAGTATCCCGAGCGCCTCGTCAGCGAACGAGTAGTCCATCAGCTCGACCCCCCGGGTGTCCACATAAAGGATGCCGCCACTGGGCAGATCCTCCAGCGCACCCTCGAGCGCCTCACGAACCGCACGGCCAGTCCTGCGGGTCACCATAAGCTTGCCCCCAAGGTCGCCCCCGGCGACCTCGAAAACCCGGTGCGCCCGCTCCTCAGCCACCGGAGCTGTCCTCACTGTCGTCAGTGAAATCATATAAGAGGATTGTACCGGCTAGCCCTGGATAAGTCAACGGCATATCGGGGGGTATTTTGCGATCATTCGTAGGATCTTTCCTGAGAGGTACGCGGCAGGGAGACGCGGACGAAAGTGCCCGGGAAATCGGGAACGTTACGGGAGTTCTTGCGATTCTCGTAGACGGTTACGCGGCCTGAACCGGAGCGCAAAGAGAGTGAGCCGCCGGCGCGGGCGGCGATCCCTGCGACGAGGGCGAGTCCGCCTCCGCGGCCGATCTCACCGGTCGCCGAGACGCCCATCTCGAGTGCGTGGCGCAGGGCGTCGTTGTCCGTCGCTGTATGTTCGGCGTATTCGGGGTTGCGGGAGAGCGTCTCGCGCACCCCGACGCCGCCGTCGGCGATCGCGATGAGGACCTCTTCGCCGCGGCGGCGGGAGCCGCTGACTATGTGGTGGTAGGCCTGGACGGCGGCGTAGGCCCCGAAAGAGGAGACGCCGTGTTCTGCGGAGTTCGCGCAGACCTCCGAGAGCGTGGAGCAGATGGCGACCCGCTCGCGCAGGCGGTAGCCCTGGTTCTCCAGGATCTCGGAGATCCTCTGGATGATCCCAGGT
>Ga0126310_10000530_pt1 | contig 13369 bp, 12 predicted proteins | sample Plot60_FD_92540 | JGI IMG/M metagenome (GOLD analysis project Ga0126310, IMG submission 92540) | Serpentine soil microbial communities from UC McLaughlin Reserve, CA, USA - Plot60 | ecosystem: Environmental > Terrestrial > Soil > Grasslands | place: USA: UC McLaughlin Reserve, Lake County... | reverse complement strand
TTCGACTCGAGGGCGCGGAGCTCGAGCATTCGATCGTCCTCGACCACGCTGTGATCAGGCACATCGGGCACCGGCTCGAGGACAGCCTGGTCGGGAGCGGCGCGACCGTGACGCGCGACTTCGCCTTCCCCTCCGGCCTGCGGCTACGCGTTGGCCGCCGGGCCGAGGTCCTCCTCGCCTAGGCGCGGCCGTACACAGGGATCGCCGCGCCGCTCGTGATGGCGGCGTCGCCGGACACGAGGAAGCGGATCACCTTCGCGATCTCGGCAGGCTGAACCCACTTCGAGAAGTCCGCGTCGGGCTCCGCCGCCCGGTTCGCCGGCGTGTCGATCACGCTCGGCAGGATCGCGTTCGCGCGGACGCCGTCGGCGCGGTAGTCGGCGTCCAGGGCCTGGACGAACGCCAGCACGGCGGCCTTCGACGTCACGTACGCGGCCGCCCCCGGGAACGGGCGCAGGGCGGGCCGCGCCGACACGCCGACGTAGGCGCCACCCCCGCGCTCGACCAATCGCGGCATTGCTGCGCGCGCGAGCAGGAAGCCCGGTCGCAGGTTGAGCTGCAGCAGCCGCTCCCAGTCGTCGGGATCCGTCTCGTGCACGCGCGACCCGGCCGCGAAGCCGCCGACCAGGTTGACCACCGCGCCCAGATCGTCGACCCCGTTCACCGCGTCGTGGACCGCATTCGGATCCATCAAGTCCGCTTGGACGAGCGACAGACCGTCCCCTTCGACGACCCGCTCGCGCTCCCGCTCGACCACCCAGGTGGCGGTCACCGGGTGCCCCGCATCGAGCAGCTCGCGGAGCACCGCGCCGCCCAGTGCGCCCGTCCCGCCGGCAACGAGAACCGCGTGCATGCGGCCACTCTAAGCGCCCGGAGCCGTCCGGCGTCGGCCCTAAGTTGGGCCGCCCGATGGAGCAGGCGATCCTCATACCGACCCTCGCCGAGAAGGTCTTCGCGCGCGATCTCGCGGACGGCCAGCAGGTCGAGACCGCCTTCGTCGTGCGCGAGGTGAGCAGGCGCGCCAAGCGCAACGGCGACGCCTTCCTGAAGCTCCAGCTCGGCGACGTAACGGGCCGTGTCGAGGCCGTGTGCTGGGACGACGTCGAGGCCATGGCCGAGCTCTGCGCCCGCGGCAGCGTCGTGATCGTGCGCGGCACCTACTCGGTCGACGATCGCTACGGATCCACGCTGACGGTCCGCACGCTGCGCGCGGCCGCAGAGGGCGAATACGACCCGCAGGACCTCCACGAGTGCGCGCCGATCCCCTTCGCGCAGATGGAGGCGGACCTGCGCGAGCTGATCGGCACCGTCCAGTGCCCGTACCTGAGCCAACTACTCGAACGGTGCCTCGCGCCGGAGGGGCGGATCTGGCAGCGCTGGAGCGTGTGGCCCGCGGCCAAGCACTACCACCAGGCCTACCGCCACGGCCTCCTCGAGCACTGCCTCTCCGTCGCCCAGGGGGTAAGCGCGATGGCGGCCACGTTCGGCGGGCTCGACCGCGACGTCGCGGTGACCGGCGCGCTTCTGCACGACATCGGCAAGATCGAGGCCTACGAGATGGACGGCGAGGCGATCGACCTCTCCGACGCCGGCAAGCTCCAGGGCGAGATCCCGCTCGGATACCACATCGTCCGCCGCGAGATCGAGGAGATCCCGGGCTTCCCGGCGGACACGGCCGAGGCCCTGCTTCACATCATCCTGTCCCACCACGGCTCGCTCGAGCACGGCAGCCCCGTGGTCCCGTGCACGCGCGAGGCCACATTGGTGCACGCGATCGACAACCTCGGCGGCAAGCTCGGCAGCTTCGATCGGCTCGAGAAGTCGCTCAGCGACGGCGAGCGCTGGTCGCGCTTCGACCGCGCGCTGGACGGCTCGGCGTACTTCGCGCGCCGCGACGCCGCCTAGCCAGCCCGCAAAGAGCGGAAAAGCGCGCAGCCCCGTCGCAGCGCGGGCTCCGGCGTTGCTTAACCCTCTTTATGCTGGCCCAGCAGTGGCAAAAGACACCGAAAAGCTCATCCGCCAGCTGTCGCTGATCTCGTTCCTGATGGCCGAGCGGCGCTCGGTCACCGCGCTCGAGATCAAGCAGGAGGTGGAGGGCTACTCGGGGATGAACGACGACGCCTTCGCGCGCCGCTTCTACGCGGACCGCGCGGAGCTCGAGTCGCTCGGGATCGACCTGAAGGTCGACAAGCCCGCCGACGGCTCGTACGAGGCGGAGAGCTACACGCTGCCGCCGGAGAACTTCTACCTGCCGGCGATCGAGTTCTCGGACGCGGAGCTGGGTGCGCTGCGGATGGCGCTCAGCCTGCTCGACGGGGAATTCGCCTACGCGGAGCCGCTGCGGCTCGCGCTCCAGCAGCTCTCGTGGGGGAAGCCCTCGCCGCTCGGCACGGCAGAGAACCAGCCCGTCGCGCTCGCCCAGACCGCCGAGGCCGGCGGACGCGAGCTCTCGCAGCGCCTGTCGAAGGTGGAGACAGCGATCTTCCGCCGCAAGACGATCGTGTTCGACTACTACACGATCGGCCGCGACGCGGAGGAGAAGCGCAAGGTCGACCCGTACCAGCTCCTCTACCAGCGCGGGCAGTTCTATTTGATCGGCTACTCGCACGAGCGCCAGGACATCCGCGTCTTCCGGCTCTCGCGTATCCGCGGGAAGGTCTCCTACTCGTCGAAAGCGGAGCACGACTTCTCGCGCCCGGACGACTTCGACCACCGCTGGTACGCGACCCGCACGGACTGGCAGCTCGGCGAGCCGGAGGGCACCGCGCGGATCTGGCTGTCGGGCCGCGTCGATTGGCTGATCGAGCGCCACTACGGCCACGCGGGCACAATCCAGCCCGCGTCCGAGGCCGACGACGCTCCCGGGGAGGGATCGGTATTCGAAACCGAGTACGCCGATCCGCGCGCGATCGTCCACTGGGTGCTCGAGCTGGGCGACCGCGCACGGCTGCTGGGACCGCCGGAGCTGGTGGACCTCGCCGCGGAGCGAATCGAGCTGATCGTCGAGCGCCACAGCGGCGCGTTCGAGACGGCCAAGCCGAAGACCCGCAAGACGCAGCGGCCCGAGCCCGAGCCGGACGACGGCAAGAGCGACTCGCCGATCCGGCCGGAGCGCTTCGCGCGTCTCGTCACCCTCGCGAGCATCCTGATCAAGGCGGCACGCGAGGGCACGAAGCTCGACCTGGCGCCCCTCTGCGAGCAGCTCAACGTCACCGAACAGGAGCTCCAGGAGGACATCGACGTGCTGAACGTCGTCAACTTCGGCGGCGGCAGCTACGTCGTCTATGCCGAGGTCCAGGGCGACACGATCGAGGTCGACCCGGAGCCCTATGGCGACAACTTCGCGCGCCCGGCGCGGCTTCTGCCGCTGCAGGCGAAGGCGCTGGTCGCGGCGATCGACCTGATCGGCGAGCACATCCCCGAGGGCTCACTCGAGTCGGCGCGCCAGAAGATCGTCGATGCGTTGGGGCAGGACCCGTCGCAGGACGGCCTCCAGATCACCCGCGCGAAGGGCGACGATTCAGAGATCGCGCGCGTGCTGAGCGAGGGCATCGCGCGGCACCGTGTCGTCGAGATCGACTACTACAAGGAGAACGAGGACGACTTCTCGTCGCGCCGCATCGAGCCGTACCAGCTCGCCAACGGCCGAGAGGGGTGGTACGTCGTCTCGTTCGACCTCGAGCGCGAGGACACGCGCACATTCCGGCTCGACCGCATCCGGTCGGCAAGCGTGCTCAAGGAGAAGTTCGAGCCGCGCGAGGGCGTCGAGGCCGACACGCGCGGATGGCTGCGGACCGGCGAGGTCGAGGGCTCGCAGGTCGCACGGATCTGGTGGTCACCCGAGCGGGCGCGCTGGGCGCGCGAGGACAAGCGCGTTGTGGAGGAGCTGAAGGACGGCGCGGTGATCGTCGAAATGCCGTTCCAGGGCACCGATTGGCTCGTGCATCAGATCCTCAGCCTCGGTGGCGACGCCGTCGTCCTCGAGCCGGACGAGGCTCGCACCGCGGTGCTCGAGGGTGCCGAGGCGCTGGCGGGCCTCGCACGAAGCTGAGTAGGTTTCGCCGCAGATGTCGCGGCGAGACGAGATCGGCATGTCCGATGACGAGGTGCGCGCGTTCCTCGAGGAGCAGAAGGTGATGACGATCGGCACCATCGGTCCGAACGGCCGCCCCCACCTGATGGCCCTCTGGTACGTGCCCGAAGGGATCGGGATGACGGGCTGGACCTACGCCAAGTCGCAGAAGGCGAAGAATCTGGAACGCGATCCGCACGCGACGATCCAGGTCGAGACCGGCGTCCAGTACCACGAGCTGCGCGGCGTGATGATGGAGTGCGACGTGGAGATGGACCGCGACGCAAAGCCCTACGGGCTCGCCCTGTTCGAGCGTTATGCCGGCACGCTTGACGACTCGGTCACGGCCATGGTCGAGAAGCAGGCCCCCAAGCGCGTCGGGCTGCGGTTCAAGCCGACGCGGGTCGTCTCCTGGGACCACTCGAAGCTCGGCGGCGCCTACTGATGGAAGGACTGAAGGGATTGATCCTGGCCGGCGGGCGCGGTACCCGTCTGCGCCCGATCACCTACACGAGCGCGAAGCAGCTCGTCCCCGTGGCGAACAAGCCGGTGCTCTTCTACGGCGTGGAGGCAATGGCCGCGGCGGGCATCCGCGACGTCGGGATCATCATCGCCCCCGAGACGGGCGCCGAGATCCGGGCCGCCGTGGGCGACGGCTCGCAGTTCGGGCTCGACATCACCTACATCGAGCAGGACGAGCCGCTCGGACTGGCACACGCCGTCCTGACCGCCGAGGAGTACCTCGGCGGCTCACCGTTCGTCATGTACCTCGGCGACAACCTGTTGCGCGACGGCATCACCGAGCTCGTCGAGACGTTCCGCTCGGACGAGCCCGACGCGCTCATCCTGCTGACCCCGGTGCCCGACCCCGAGCACTACGGCGTCGCGGAGCTCGACGGCGACGGCCGGGTTGCGCGCCTCGCGGAGAAGCCGGCCGAGCCCACGACCGATCTCGCGCTCGTCGGCGTCTACATGTTCACCCCATCGGTTTTCGACGCCGCGCGCGCGATCGAGCCCTCGGGACGCGGCGAGCTCGAGATCACCGATGCGATCCAGCACCTGGTCGACGCGGGCCAGCGAGTCGACCCGCACGTCGTCCGCGGCTGGTGGAAGGACACCGGGCAGGTGCAGGACATGCTCGAGGCGAACCGGCTGATCCTCGATGAGATCGAGGAGCGCCACGACGGCGAGCTGATCGAGTCGCGCGTCGAGGGGCGCGTCGCGATCGAGCGCGGCGCGCGGCTCGAGCGCACGACGGTCCGCGGGCCCGCGATCATCGGGCGCGGAGCGGTGCTGACGGACGCGTACATCGGCCCGTACACCGCTATCGGCGACCATGTGGTCGTGGAGAACGCCGAGATCGAGCACGCGATCGTGCTCGAGGGATCCTCGATCCAGGATCTCAACGGGAGGATCGAGGCGAGTCTGATCGGCAAGAACGTCGCGATCGCCCGCGGCCCGGAGCTGCCACGGGCGTACCGGTTCGTCGTCGGCGACAACGCCGAGATCGCCATCCTGTAGCCCGTGAAGATCCTGGTCACAGGCGCCGGCGGCATGCTCGGGACGGACTTCATCCGTGCGGCCAGGTACTGGAACCACGACGTCGTCGGGTTCACGCACGCCGAGCTCGACATCACGGACAGCGAAGCGGTGTGGAGCACATGCGTCAAAGAGCGGCCGGAGGTCGTCGTGAACTGCGCCGCGTACACGGACGTCGATGGCGCTCAGGACGATCTGGAGGGCGCGTCGCGTGTGAACGTCGAGGGCAGCCGCTTCGTCGCGCTCGGCGCGGCCGAGGTGGGCGCGAGCGTCGTCTATCCCTCGACCGACTACGTCTTCGACGGGCTCAAGGGCGCGCCCTACGTCGAGTCCGACCCGACCCGGCCGCTCTCGGTCTATGGGCAGACGAAGGCGGCGGGCGAGGCCGAGACCGCGGCCGCGAACCAGCGCTACTACATCGTGCGCAGCTCGTGGCTCTATGGCACGGGCGGCAGGAACTTCGTCGACACGATGCTCGCGCTCGGCCACGACCAGGGCGACGTCGTGGTCGTGCGCGACCAGGTGGGCTGCCCGACCTACACGGCACATCTCGCGGACGCCCTGGTCCGCCTGATCGCCACGACCGCCTACGGGATCCATCACATCGCGGGCGGCGGTGAGTGCTCGTGGTACGAGTTCGCGCAGGAGATCTTCCGCCAGAGCTCGCTCGAGGTCCGGATGATGTCGATGACGACCGACGAGCTCTCGCGACCCGCGCCGCGCCCGCCGTATTCCGTACTCGCGACGGAGCGCGGCGAGGCGATCTACCTGCCCGAGTGGCAGGAGGGGCTCGCGTCGTACCTGGCGGAGCGAGCGGTCGCGACATGAGAACGCTCGTGACGGGCGCGGCCGGCTTCATCGGCTCGGCCTACGTGCGCGTCCTGCTCGAGTCGCGGCCGGACGACGAGGTCGTGGTGCTCGACAAGCTGACCTACGCGGGGCGGCGCGAGAACCTCTCGGACGTGGAGGACCGGATCGAGTTCGTCGAGGGCGGGATCGAGGACCCGTTCGCGGTCCGCGGCGTGATGGAGGGATGCGAGCTCGTCGTCAACTTCGCCGCCGAGTCACACGTCGACCGCTCGATCAGCGGTCAGGACCCGTTCGCGGTCACACACGTGATCGGCACCGGCGTGCTGCTCGACGCGGCGCGCGAGCTGGGCGTCGCGCGCTACGTCCAGGTGTCGACGGACGAGGTGTACGGGTCGATCGAGCGCGGCTCGTTCACCGAGGAGTCGCCGCTGCGGCCATCCTCGCCCTACTCGGCCACGAAGGCAGCCGGCGACCTGCTGGTGCAGGCGCATGTCCACACCCACGGGATCCAGGCGGTCATCTGCCGCGGCTCCAACAACTACGGCCCGCGCCAGCATCCCGAGAAGCTGATCCCGCTGTGCGTGCTGAACGCGCTGCACGGCGACGCGCTTCCGGTGTACGGCGACGGCCGCCAGGTGCGCAACTGGCTGTACATGGAGGACTTCGCGCGCGCGATCGATCTCGTAGCGCGCGAGGGCGCCGCGGGCGAGGTCTACAACGTGGGCGGCCCGGAAGAGGAGGAGAACCTGCACGTCGTCGAGCGCATCCTCGAGCTGACGGGCGCCGACCCCTCGCTGATCGAGCACATCGAGGACCGCAAGGGCCATGACCGCCGCTACTCGCTCGCCTGCGACAAGGTGAAGGCGCTCGGCTGGGCGCCGCAGGTGAGCTTCGCGGAGGGCCTCGAGCGGACCGTCGACTGGTACCGCGACAACGAGTGGTGGTGGAAGCCGGTCCGCTCAGGCGACTATCGCGAGTACTACCAGCAGCAGTACGGCCGGACGCTCGGCTGAGCGAGCCCCGGCCCCCTACGCTGGAGGTGTGACCCCCGCTCTCGAGCTGCGCGCCCTGACCAAGCGCTACGACGACGGCACGCTTGCGCTTGAGGACTTCGATCTCGAGATTCCGGCCGGAGCGTTCTTCGGCCTCCTCGGCCCCAACGGCGCCGGCAAGACGACCGCGATCAACGCCGTCTGCAACCTGATCCGGGTCACGAGCGGCGAGGTGCTCGTGTTCGGGCGGCCGGCGCACACGCTCGAGGCCCGCCGTGACGTCGGGCTTGCCGAGCAGGACATCAACCTCGACCGGTTCCTCACCGTCCGCGAGACGCTCGTCTACCACGGCGGCTACTTCGGCATGTCGCGCGCGGAGGCCACCGCGCGTGCGGACGAGATGATCGAGGTCTTCGACCTGCGCGCGAAGGCCAACACGCGCACGTCGAAGCTGTCCGGAGGGATGCGCCGACGCGTTCTGCTCGCGCGGGCGCTGATGCACCGCCCGGGACTCGTGATCCTCGACGAGCCGACTGCGGGCGTCGACTTCGAGCTGCGCACCGAGCTGTGGCGCTACATCCGGCGCCTCCACGCGGAGGGAACGACGATCCTCCTGACCACCCATTATCTGGACGAGGCCGAGGCGCTGTGTGAGGAGATCGCGCTGATCCGCCATGGACGCCTGATCGCGCGCGACACGGCGGCGGGGCTGCGCGCGCACTACGGCGCTACCTCGCTCGAGGACGTCTACGTGAAGGCGATGGACGTCGGCGCGGGCGTCAGCGAGTCCGCTTGAACTTCAGGGCGTAGCCGGAGTCGAGCCCCCGGGCCACGGGGTCGATGTAGATCTCGACAAACGCCTTTCGCCGGCGCCGGCTCGAGTTCTGGATCACGAGATGCTCGCTAGCCCCGCCGGCACGCTGCGACGCCCCGACCGGGCGGGCTCCCGTCGTATTCGCGCTTCCGCGATAGACGGCGACGTCGGCGTCGCCGTAGCTCGGGTTGACCGTGATCCGCGTGCGCGAGTGCGCCGGGAAACGGACCCGGTAGACGTCGGCCGGGTCCTCGAACTGGTCGACGCGAGCCCTGAGGCTGTTGCGCCGCGGATGACCGTCGTAGACGCGCGAGTCTGGGTGGCGGAAGATCTCCCCGTTGACCCAGTAGATGTTCTCGTTCGGCTCGTGCGGGTCGTTCCTGGGCGCCCGCACCCGGAGCGCGTTCCCGACCTGGACGAGCCCGTAGCCGGTGTTCGGGTCCCACCCGTCCTCGTCGAGGTCGATCGCCGACAGCTTGACCACGTTCGCGAGCTGGTCGACCGTGAGGCTCGGCCGCTTTGCGGCCACCCACGCCGCCACACCGGACACGATCGGCGCCGCGAAGCTGGTGCCATCCATGCGCGCGTAGCCGTTCCCGTCGCCGTCCGGGTCATACGCGAACGGAACCGCCGTCATGACCTGCTCGCCGGGCGCGGCGAGGTCGACCGCGGCGTTCGCGTTCGAGAAGTAGCTGATCTGGCCGGAGAGGTCGACCGCGGCGACGGTCACGACGTGCGGCAGCGATGCCGGGTACTCGAGCGGGTTGCCCTCCGCGAACTCGTTGCCGGCCGCCGCCACAAGCAGGACGCCTGCGGCGGTGGCCCGCTGGAGCTCGGCGGACTCGGCGAAGCACTCCTGAGACGCTCCGTAGCTCATGTTGAGCACGTCGTAGCCGCCCTCGATCACCTGCTCGATCCGGCTGACGATGTTGCCGCAGGACAGGTTGGTGTCGAAGTTCGTCGCGATCATGCCGGGCCAGACGCCCTCCATCCCCCGGGCGTTCGTCGGAGCCGCGGCGACGGCGGCCGTCGCCGTCCCATGCTCGTCCTGGACGGGGCGCGAGCCGACGGTCGTGATCCGGCTTCCCGCGAACTCGGGGTGGGTGATGTCGAGCTTCGAGTCGATCAACGCGAGCTTCGGGCTGCCACTTCCGACGACGGGGGGCTCGAGCCCCTCCTCGACGACGATGCCGCGCCAACGCGAGCTCGCCGTGAACGGGTCGCTGCCGCTCTGACGCTGCTGGCTGAGGACGTTCGGCTCGGCGAACGAGAGCAGCCCGCGCCGGCGAAGCGCCGCGGCGAACGCGCGCGCGTCGCGTCGCGCGACCACGTGCGCCCCGACCGACCCGACCGCGACCGCCCCGAACCGGCGGGCCAGCGGCGCCGCAGCTCGAGCGTCGCGAGCGCCGACTATCCACGTGTCCAGGTCAGCGGGCGGGCTCGAGGCGTGCGCGTCCCCCGGCAGGGTCATCGGGGGTGCCTCCATCGCACCCGACGCAGGGGCGGCGGACAGCGCGAACAGGGCGCAAACGGTCAGGAGAGAGCGAATCATTCGGCGAGCCTTCCTCAGTCTTCGGCAGGTTAGGCGCCCACCGTTACTCTCGCCCCGTGCACGAACGGGTGGACAACGGGTACGGAGGCCTGGTCTGGCTGGGGCGGCGCGAGATGCTGAGGGTGTCCAAGCTCTGGACGCAGACCGTGCTCGCGCCTGTGGTGTCGTCCACGCTCTTCATCGTCGTATTCGGTCTGTCGCTCGGAGGGCGCATCAAGCAGGTCGAGGGCTTCGACTACCAGGTCTTCATCGTGCCCGGTCTGATCGCGATGACGATCGTCCAGCAGGCGTACAACAACAACGCGTCGTCGATCTATCAGGCGCGGTCGGACCGCTACGTCCACGACGTGCTGGCCGCACCGATGCATCCCTGGCAGATGAACCTCGGCTGGAACCTCGGCGGGGTAGCCCGCGGCCTCGCCATCGGAGCCGGGATACTCGCGTTTGCCGCGCCGCTGACGGGCGTGCCGGTCGAGCACCCGCACGTGCTGCTGCTCGCCTCGCTCCTCGCTCTGATCGGCTTCGGGGCGCTCGGGACCATCGTCGGGATCTATGCGGAGCAGTGGGACCACACGACGTTCATCTCGAACATCGTGATCCTGCCGCTCGCCTTCGTCGGCGGCGTCTTCTATTCCGTCGACATGCTCGGCTCGCCGTGGGAGGAGCTCTCCCACTTCAACCCCCTCTTCTACCTGATCCAGGCAATGCGCTTCGGGATGCTCGGTGAGGCTGACGTGAGCGTCTGGCTCTCGCTCGGCGTGACGACGGCGGTCGCGATCCCGGCGTATCTCTTCTCGCAGTACCTCTTCACGAGCGGCCGGAGGCTCAAGGCGTGACCGACGAGGACAATCGCGTCGGCCAGTACGCGCGGCGCGTCGGTGAGATCCTCGGGCTCGAGCCGGAGACGCTCGCAATGCTCGAGCTCGCCGGCTCCCTGCACGACGTGGGCAAGGACATGATCTCCGAGCGGATCATCGAGAAGCCCGGGCCGCTGACCGACGCCGAGTGGGAGGCGATCCGCAAGCACCCCGAGCTGGGCGAGGCGTACGCGCGCGGCGAGGGGCACCCTGAGGACGTCGGCGACTGGGTCCGCCACCATCACGAGCGCCTCGACGGCACCGGCTACCCCGACCACCTCGAGGGCGAGGAGATCCCGATGGGATCGCGGATCATCGCGGTCCTCGACGCGTACGTCGGCATGACCTCGCCGCGCCCGTACCGGCCACCGATCCCGGCGCAGGTCGCGCTCGAAGAGCTCGAGCACGCGGCCGGAAAGCACTTCGACGCGCAGGTGGTCGACATCTTCGTGCGGCTCGTTAGAGCCAACCTGTGACGCGAAGCTCGACGGGGTCAGACTTCAGTCTGACCCCGCTGGAGCATCTCGAGGCCGAGATAACCGGGTGTCGCCGCTGCCCGCGCCTCGTCGAGTGGCGCGAGCGGGTCGCGCGCGAGAAGCGCGCGGCGTACGCGGAGGAGGACTACTGGGGGCGCCCCGTGCCGGGCTTCGGCGACCCGCGTGCGCGGATCTACGTCCTCGGCCTCGCGCCGGCCGCGCACGGCGGCAACCGGACCGGCCGGGTGTTCACGGGTGACCGCTCGGGCGACTGGCTGTTCGCCTCGCTCCACCGGACGGGGTTCGCGAACCAGCCGACGTCCCTGCACGCGAACGACGGGCTCGAGCTCCGCGGCGCGTTCATCGCGGCCGCGGTCCGATGCGCGCCGCCGGCAAACCGCCCGCTGCCGTCCGAGCGCGACAACTGCCTGCCGTACGCGGCGAACGAGCTCGAGCTGATGCCGTCCGCACGCGTGATCGTCTGCCTCGGCGGTTTCGCGTGGGACGCCGCGCTGAGGCTCGACCCACCCCCGCCGCCGCGCCCGAAGTTCGGCCACATGGCGGAGTTCGAGCTGCCGAGCGGCCGGTGGCTACTCGGCTCGTACCACCCGAGCCAACAGAACACCTTCACCGGCAAGCTGACCGAGGAGATGACGGACGAAGTTTTTAGGCGCGCGTCCGAGCTAGCGATACGCTGAAAGGTTCCGTGCCTTCAGCAGACCCACTGGCCAACTTCACTCCTCAAGTACGTGACTGGTTCGAGCGCGCCTTCGCCGAGCCCACGCAGGCCCAGGCTCAGGCCTGGCCCGCGATCGCGGGCGGCGAGCACGTCCTGCTGTCGGCCCCAACCGGGTCCGGGAAGACGCTCGCAGCGTTCCTCTGGGGGCTTGACCGGCTGGTGACGGAGCCGCTCCCGCCCGACGAGCGGAAGACCCGGCTCGTATACGTCTCGCCGCTGAAGGCCCTCTCCTACGACATCGAGCGGAATCTCCGCGCGCCGCTCCAGGGCATCGGCGGCGACATCTCGGTGGCGATCCGGACCGGCGACACGCCGCAGAAGGAGCGCGCGGCGATGCTGCGCAAGCCGCCGGACATCCTGATCACGACGCCGGAGTCGCTCTACCTGATGCTGACCTCCCGCGCCCGCGAGTTCCTGCGCGACGCCGAGTGGGTGATCGTGGACGAGATCCACGCCGTCGCGCAGTCGAAGCGCGGCGCACACCTCGCCCTGACGCTCGAGCGGCTCGAGCAGGAGGCAGGGCACCCGATCCAGCGAATCGGCCTGTCGGCGACCCAGCGCCCGCTCGACGAGGTGGGACGCTTCCTCGTCGGCCCGAGCCGGGAGTGCAAGGTCGTCGACACCGGGCTGCGCAAGCCGCTCGACCTCGAGATCCGCGTTCCGGTCGAGGACATGCGCGAGCCCGACCAGGGTGTCGAGGACCTCGACCCGCTGGCAGGAGGCGGAGCGACCCGGCGCTCGATCTGGCCCGCGATCTACCCCGAGCTGCTCGAGCTCGTGCAGTCGCACAAGTCGACGATCGTCTTCGTGAACAACCGCCGCGGGGCCGAGCGGCTTGCGATGCGGCTGAACGAGCTCGCCGGTGAGGAGGACAAGCCGGCAGACATCGCGCGCGCACACCACGGGTCGCTGGCGCGGGAGGAACGGCTCGTCGTCGAGGAGATGCTGAAGTCCGGAGAGCTGCCGTGCCTCGTCGCGACTTCCTCGCTTGAACTCGGCATCGACATGGGCGCCGTCGATCTCGTGCTGCAGGTCGAGTCGCCGAAGTCGGTCACCCGCGGCCTGCAGCGCATCGGGCGCGCCGGGCACGGCGTCGGCGAGACCTCGAAGGGCCGGATCTTCCCCAAGTTCCGATCCGACCTGCTCGAGTCGACGGTAATCGCGCGCCGCATGCGCGAGGCGTTGATCGAGGAGACGGTCGTGCCGCGCAACCCGCTCGACGTGCTCGCGCAGCAAATCGTCGCGTGTGTCGCGACCGGGGACGAGTGGAAGGTGCCGGAGCTGCACGAGATGGTCCGGCGCGCGTACCCGTTCGCAGAGCTCGACCGCAAGCTGCTCGACAACGTGCTCGACATGCTGGACGGGCGCTACCCGTCCGAGGAGTTCTCCGAGCTCCGGCCGCGCATCGTGTGGGACCGCGTCGAGGACGTCATACGCGCGCGCAAGGGTGCCCTCCATCTCGCGGTTACGGACGCGGGCCCGATGCCCGACCGAGGCCTGTTCGGCGTGCACCTGCCC
>Ga0126310_10000529_pt1 | contig 13378 bp, 10 predicted proteins | sample Plot60_FD_92540 | JGI IMG/M metagenome (GOLD analysis project Ga0126310, IMG submission 92540) | Serpentine soil microbial communities from UC McLaughlin Reserve, CA, USA - Plot60 | ecosystem: Environmental > Terrestrial > Soil > Grasslands | place: USA: UC McLaughlin Reserve, Lake County... | reverse complement strand
TACAACTGGCTTTTTCACAAGATATCCTTCAATATCTTTAAATGGCAACTCCCCGCGAATTTGGCCTCGTACATGGCGGACCCCGTGCAATGCTTCAAACGCAACATTTGAGTCTGGAGCCTCAACAATGATATATCCTTTAAAGTTATCAAGCACAAGAATTGAAAGAATTTTGATTTTTTTTGTGTTAATCTTATTTTGCAAAATATTTGCAACTACTTGTTCCTGGCCACCAGTTATCCTAATAGCATAGAACTTTGAATCTAAAGCAGGTTTTAATTCTTCTTGTGTATTATTACTATTATTATAGAGTATTTGAGAAGAGGTAACACTATCTAATTGAGGGTCAGATTCATTTTCTTTGACGTCATCATCAAATGTAACAGATTCTTCACTAAAGGAATCTTTATTATCAAAAATATCGTTAACATCAGAAAGATCATGTTCATTTTCGTTGGTACCGTTCGTCATCTTTTAAATTCAATAAATGATACTTTAGTGCAATTTATAAATTTACTCAGATCAATAATCAATAAAATCTCATAATTTTATCATGATCTCGCCTGTGGCGCCTTTGTAAATCACACAATTGAAACCTGTAGAGGGGCTAAATTATAATGTTTTTGATTCAAATGTTCCCAAACTCGCTTAGTAGTATATATCAGTAAATATTAGACAAATTGAAATTTTGCCATGCTAGTTTTAAAAATATGCTTTTTATTCAATAAATATACATATAACAATTAACCAATTTATACTCGTTTAAATTAGCATTGTCTAGAAGCAAGACTGTTCTGGAAGCCGTAGCAAATCAAAATATGATCAGCCGACTAATCCACATACAGAATTAAGCTTAAATTTGCTAAAATTATCAACTTATTTAATACATAAAACAACTATATACAATTATGACAGATGATGAAGATATTAAAGATAAAATAGGAAATGGTACATCCAATATTAGCATACACGAGCAAAAGGAACAGATTACAAAGTTATTCAATAGTTGGTCTGAATTAGTTAAGATGCCTACTATTGGTCTATTCCCTGCTTTTTCCCAAGAGTTTAGATCTTATTCTCAGGATCTCTTGGGTCTAGGTCAGACCCTACTCAACGCACAAACTAATCTTAGTGATTACTGGAAGCAAATGAATATGGCATATTTACAAGCAACTAAAGAAGTCTCTGAGAGAGCACCCAAACAACTCAGGTCAAAAGAAGATTTTGATGAGTACAGAAAAATTACAATAAATGCGTTTGAAGATGCTTTTACGGGTTTATTTAATTCGAAAGAATTTTCAGTCGCCTATGGAAAGGTATCAAGTGACCTACTTGATCTCTTTAAACAGATGCAGAAGTTTGCAGAAAAGAATTTGAAAGTTTTAAATCTCCCCACTAGGGATGAAATGGATGAAATATTAAAGGATATTCATGATATGAAAAGGACAATCCGTGATATTAAAAGATCAGGCTATAAACAATGATTACACTACAACTTCTTGTAGCATGCTAATCAATGATTTTGTGCTGCAACCAGTAGGATTAAAAAAATATATCAATTATGAACTAACTATAGAAATTATAGGTATATTAAGAACATCTCCCAGACAGCAGAATAACCCTTAATTACAATAACCAATCGACGGATTGGAGCAATTTGTAATATGATTGATTTACATTTCTCTTTATTTTCTTAACTATCAAAAATCATAAAATCGTTGAGTTCTATGGTTATTCATATTGCATATACATAGAGTCATTTTTCGCAATGGTGGCTCTTCTCTTAATGGAGAAATGAACGCGATATGCATATTGTTCTGAGAATTTGCAGGCTATACTACTAATTAAAATCAAAGATATACAACAAGAATTATGATCTTCAAAGCGGTGACAGAAAAATATATCCTAATATGCAGTAAGTAATGCACAAGGAATCTTGAAAGGATATAACTCAAAATCTGACAGATATAAAATAATCAATAAGAAATACTTTTATTCATAGTTCAAGTAGTTCTACTAATCAACAACATCGTCTGCAATAAACAGGTGCTATTCTAACAGTAATTTTGACAAAACACTCAGACTATTCAATATATATTGCAGGTTTGAACGGTCTAGAATATTTTGATTTTTCTTTAGGATCATATTTCTGTGTATCATCTTCTGAATGAAGGATAATCTCCGCCTGTGCATTCCCGCTTTCTATAGATAAGAGCATTTTAGCATCTTTGAGGGGGAATATTTCATCAAAAACTGTCAACTTTAATCGTCTATTCCTAGCTTCAATTGGATCAGATAAAATGTCTTCTACTATATTTCGTATTAGCTTAGGATCGTTCTTGGCTTTTGCTGTTTCTGGATCCTTTATCAGTTGTTTCATGATATCTCCAAAATTAGTTTTATTTTTTAACAATATAAACGAAAGAATCTTTTGATAAATTTTTTGTTTCCATCCAGCTGAAGTATAGATAATAATTTTGACCGGGGAGATCTTTGTGACTTTAAGAATATTCTGAAGATCTGATATAATATTAATAATTAGTTGTTCTGATTCCTCTGCTACCAAGTCTCTTTTATCTTCATTTACATTGGGCCAGCCTGCAAAAATAATTGAATGAGACTCATCTCCTATTATCTGCCAGATCTCTTCGCTTATAAAAGGAGCGAATGGGGCAAGCATTCTGATACGGCTTTTTAGAAATATAGATAAAGTAAGTACAATTGCTGAATCTTCTCGGTTTTTGGCGTTTATTCTTTTTTTGTACCATTGTAAATCTTGATCAAACATATAAAGTATATCGTGCAACGCTTTTCGTACTCTTGATTTATCCATTGATACCGTAATATCTGTAATATAATTCTGCAATCTGCTTACAAGCCATCGATCTTCTATTTCACGTTTCATTTCTGATGCTGTCATTGATGAAACTAATGACGATCCAGGTTTTAATTTAGCCGTTGAATAGTTTATTGCCATGTTATAGATATCATCTAACGTTGACCGAATTCCTTTAATTGCATCAAATGAAAAATCTGCATCCTGTAACAGTTCTGCTGAGCCCAACATCGCTAAACGAACAGCATCGGCACTATATTCTTCGATAGCAGTACGCAGTGGAATAATGTTAGCTAGAGATTTTGACATTTTCTTTCCTTCCATCAGGACAGAACCATTAACGACAATTTTTTTTGGCCAGTGCTCCCTTCTAAAAATTGCCGCATGGTTAAAAATAAAAAATGATAGATGATTTTGAATTAGATCTCTTCCAGAATGTCTTGCATCTAGAGGGTAAAAATAGGAAAATTCATTTCTTATCTCCTCCAATAGCGATAAAGAGATTTTGCACTCTACAGCAATATGGCTAGCATTTCCATTTCCTAAGAATATGTAATCAAAAAATGAATCATTTAGATTATCAACAATAGCAACAACATCAACATCATTAGCAGTATTCGTCATTAATTTATTATCTCCATCCAAAATGCTATTATTATTTACATATTTTGCAAGTATATAGTAGGACATATAGATAACAGAATCTGATAGGCTTTCGATTATCCAATCATGATCCATTGGCAATTTAGTACCTAAACCAGATTTTCTTGCACATGCTCTTTCTCTCAACCAGTCTATCACGTAATTAAATTCTTGTCTGATCTCTTCTGGAATTATATCCATTTTGTCAAGGCATTCATGTGCTAAGTTTTTCCATTTCTCATCACCATAATTTAAAAACCATTGATCGTTCAATAACTTGACTACACATTCAGTACCACATCTACATCTAACAGGCTTGTTTATTAGTTCAAACATGACGTCAGCAGCGCCACTTAAAATCATCTCCTTTTTTATCCTGTCCTTTGCCAAAGATACAGGCATACCCACATACTTCTGAGTATTCTGTAGCATTTTTCCTTTATAATATTCTTGTGAGTATAGCTCGTTAGTAGCCTTCTCGAGTTGCGGATCATCTTGATCCTTTATTTTGTATTTCATTATCATCTTCGCTGCAGGTGATATCGGATGGTCATTATTTACGTCGGGAGTGTAATCCTCTGATCCAATTATTGTTATAGGTATTACGTCGACCTTTAATTCTACAAATTCATTTCGTAGTGAAATGTTCTGTTTCAGATCTTCAATAGCTTGAAAGTCATAAGGTGCATGTGCCGGTACAGACATCACAATACCAGTACCGTTATTAGATTCAACAAATGATGCAGGATATAATGGGATTGAAACCTTTCTAACTGGGTCCTCTACATATTTGCCAACTATTTCTCTGCCATATATGGATGACTCTATTGCAACGTTATGGTTCAAAAATTCTAGTTTTCTGGCAGCCTCCTTGCTAACTATCCATCTCTCGTTGTCAATATGTATTCTTACATATTCTACTTTGGGGTTAACCCATAAGTTGGTGACACCATAAATAGTTTCAGGTCTAAGAGTTGCAGTTGGAACTATATATCCATCATCTAACTTAAATTTAATTAGTGTATATTCATTAAAATCCGGTTCTACGTCACCTATTGTGTCGTGTTGGCTAACTGGATTTTGGTCTTTTGGACACCATCCGACCGGATGAGAACCTTGGACGATCAATCCTTTATTTCGAAGAGTATTGAATTGCCATGAAATGAACTTTGAATATAATTTATCTATTGTAGTAAACTCGCGTCTCCAATCTATAGAATAACCCATTTCTTTCATACCAAGTTTAATCTCATTATGAAAATAACTCGCAATTTTTATAGGTTCAACGAAGCTTTTTATTGTATCTTTTGCCACATGATAAGTATTTTGAAATGTTTCTAGGAGCTCTTTATCACCAGCTGCAATTCTTCGCGACATAGCGAGAATAGGTGTACCGGTGTAATGAAAACCCATGGGAAATAATACATTGTATCCTTTCATCCTCATATAACGAGCGTGAACATCTGCAAGTGTATATGTTCTACCATGCCCTATATGTTGTGGGGAGTTTGGATAAGGATAGGCAACAGTTATGAAATATTTTTTCTTTGAAAAATCAGGATCAATATTAAAGATCTTTTGCTCATCCCATTTACGACGCCATTTTTCTTCTATTAAACGCCACTCTATCTTCTTCTTCTTGTTATCGTTATTGTTGTTGTTCATATCATTGGTGTTGATCATGTTATAGTGTTTACCCTGAGACAATTTTCATAACTAATTCTTCTGCTGAAAGTAATGCTTCTTGTATTTTAGCTTTCAATTTACCTCCACCTTGGCCAAATCTCTCATTTCCTCCTCCTGACCCTCCCAGCTGACTGGAAAGTTGTTTTGCGATAACGCCAGCTTTGATTTTTCTAGCTCTTGCTATTTCACCAACAAATACAATCACACGAATTCCTTGGCCTTTAGAGACTAGAGCAATATAAACAAGCAACGGATCGATTTCAATAGATCTTTCACCTATAGCAATATAATACTCATCATCCAATTCATCGTCATAAATGTTGTAGAGTTTAATTCCTTGTGGCACTAGTTGTCTTGCCTCTGCAGAAATCGACTTTGCTATTAAAGGTGCAATTTTTCGTATCATTATCTTGATCTTTTTGTTTGTCTCTTCTGACTCCTCAAGTCCTTTTTGGAATGTATCAACAACCTTTTCTCGGCTTGAACCCAACGATTGTGCAATAACGGTGAGCTGATTTTCCTGTTTTTGTATATAGTTCAATGCAGCTTCTCCAGCAGTGAATTCTAATCTTACTATACCATCTTGAATTCTTTCTGCTTTGATAATCTTGATAAGCCCGATTTCACCAGTTTGACTAATGTGAGTTCCTCCACATGCTTCTATGTCCCAGCCGTCTATATTTACAATTCTGATATTGTTAGTTGGCACTACGCCGCCTTGATAGATTCTAAATGAATATTGTTGTTCAGCATCACCGCGGTCATATATCTTGATTCTAACCGGCAAATTTTGTCTGATCACATTATTTGCAGTCTGTTCAATTCTTTCAACTTCTTCTCTATTAAGAGCGGAATGATGAGTGATATCAAGTCTGGCATATTCTTCTTCCTTAAAGGCAGAATTTTGCCAAACCCATGCTCCGAGGTTAACTCTGGCTGAAGTATTAAGTATATGTGTTGCGGTGTGATGTTTGGTAATTAGATCCCTTCTTCGACTATTTATAGTAGCGTTTACGGTTTTGCCTTCAACAAAATCTCTTTCCATTGCATCTTTTAACTTATGAATTATAATACCGGACTGTTTTATTACTTCTATAACTTTTGTGTCATCAATCTCCCCATGATCTGGTTCTTGGCCCCCGCCACGAGGATAAAAGGCAGTTTGATCTAAAATAATATATTTATTATCTATTATTTTGAGTACCTTGGCGGTGAACTTACGGATAGTTTCATCTTCATAGTATAATAGTCTCGTTGGCGCAAGATTTTCTAGGCCATATATCGGTTGTTGAGCCTGTGTTGATGCTTGGCTTGTGTGAAGTTCGGCGAGCTTGGTATAAAAAGTAGAAGGAATGCTTTCTATTGCTCCTGATTCCATTAAAAAGTCTGGAGTGATACCATCAGATTCATACATTCTAATCAGATCGTCAACTCTTATTTTCTTTTTATTTTTCTTTATAGAAGCAGCGATTGACTCCATTCTTTCTCTAGAGCCTATGTATCTACTAGATTCAATCTGAAGAATTGTTCGAACGTCTTCTCTATAATCTTCAAGTTCAGGATACATCTGTTTAAGATAATCAATATGAATATCAGCAACATCTTCAAGTTTTATATTCCAACCGAGTCTATCTATTATTGAAAGTGCTCTTCTTAGAATAACTCTAAGATTATATCCTCCGCCCACGTTTGACGGAAGAGCTCCGTCTGAAATTGCAAATAATAATGTACGAGTATGATCCGCAATAGTATAAATTGCTTCGTAGGGAGTAATCATTTTTACAAGCTGCTCCTTAGAGATTTTTAATTCCTTTGCAATGAATGATTTCAATTCTTTAATATCTCTGTTAGTATCATCAACTTTACTAGAAGCTGCCTCAAAGTATTTGGATAGAAGGGCTGAATCTTCACAAGTACCTACGGTTCCAAGTAATTGTTGTACGACAGGACCAAAAGAGCAATCATAACTTGTCGGTGTTCCCATTGTAATCCATGAAAAGCGCTCGAGTCCTGCTCCCATGTCGATAATCTTGTTTGACATCACATGATAGCTATTCTCATTTCCTTCAAATTCAGTAAAAACAGCATTCCCTAATTCTAGGCCACTTACATAATATTCCAATGAATATCCAAATGCCCCAGCACCCATCCAGACATCTTCAACAAAGGTAATTTCTTCTGGAGATATTCCAAGGCCATTTGTAAGCATGCCATAATCCAAATCAATACATTTGTCTTTCCAATAACCGCCCGTTGCATCTGCATTACAAGTCTGTCCGATCATACAAAAGCCTGTGTAGTGCCTTCCGCTCAAACCTACATTTTCAATGTCGTTAAAACGTAAGCACATCTGCGGGACAATGAGTGGATTTGAAGGCAATTCAAAAACCACTTTGCTTCCTATAACTCTTTGAAAATCTACAATTGATGCTATTGTAAAATACAGATCATCTCTCCATCTACAGACTACAGGATAGCGTCTGATTATTGAATGACCGTTTGAACTGAAATATTCTTTGACTTCTTTCCAAGCGTTAACATAATCTAATCGCTTTCTTGTAGGAGGTTTGCCGATAAAACTATAGTTTTCATGGGCAGGACAAAATGTCCTTTGAACCATTGCCCAGAAGAAATTGCTGCATATATTACATTTCTGCCTAATGAAGCCTTTTCTATCGAATAATGAAACTCTATAATATTTGTCAGGATTAGATGAAAAGAGATTAGCAAGTTCCTTTTTTCCCAATGCTTGCTATGCGTAGCAAGAATCGATATTAATGCTTTTGTAGAGATTAAAAATAAAAGGATGTATTCCTAGATAAGCCATTTAAGCTTTTGAAAGTGACTGCTCCACAAATTTCTGATATGATTCTTTGGGAGCAGCACCTATTGTTCTTGCAATTTCCTTTCCCGCTTTGAACAATAACAATGAAGGTATTGATTGAATGCTATACTTCATTGCTATTTCTTGATTTTCATCGACATTTAGCTTTGCTACTTTTATCTTATCACCCATTGTTTTAGACAGCTGCTCTACAGCTGGCCCGACCATCCTACACGGACCGCACCATTCAGCCCAAAAATCTACCAATACTGGCAAATTTGAATTTGTAACAACAGTATCCCATGACTTGGTTGTTACAGGGATTATGTTTTCGCTTTTGCTTTCCATCACTTTCAAATATATCAATCCCTATTTGAACTGTTTTGAAAATTACAATATGATACCGTTTGATAGCGGCACTACAATAGATATCAAACCTGTAGCAATAATAATCTCTTTTTAAATATGAGACAAATATTAAATTCGAATTTTGGTAAGCGTAAATTCAGTTGTGTTATAAAGTAATAAAATATCTACATCTAGTATACAAAATATGAATTTTGTAATAACTACATTCTATATCCATTATGAATCACCATATATATGACAATATACTATTCTGTTCAATTATATCCCTTGTGAATTTGATAATATAGGAATGATCACATTATAATTTGACTCTAAAAATGTCATGTTTTAATATTCAAAACGAAATTATAATTTAATATACAAATTGCCAAGTGCAAATAATTTCGCATTAGAACAAGGAAAGTCGGCAAAAGCTATAGAGTGGATGAATTCATATGCTAAGATGAAAAATAAAAAATTAGAGGCTAGGTTAGAGGATTATTCTTTATCTACTTTAAAATTTGGAAAGTTCGAATTTATATATTGGAAGGGTGATTGGTCAGCAGCTCGCTCTGTCATCATTAAAGCAAGCAGCAAATTAAATATGAAAGTTATAGAGGCAGGTTACCATAAAAAAGGCAATTTTATGTCATTGCTCCTCGGCGGCAGTGATGAGATTGCGAAGGTATACAGCGGAGGGAACCTTATTGGCAATATAGTATTGAAATCAAAGTCAGGAAAGTGGATTGTAAAATCAGAAAAACCAATTTAATGAATAGAAAAGAAGGGAATTAACGTTATAATTTGGCAACATATTTTTAAGAGTAAATAGGTTATCTTTGAGAAAGCTGTTCTACATGCCTTTTTAAAGCGACATTCATTTGATTAAGAGTCTGCCGTACGTCTCTATCCAGTCGGTCACCTGCAAGATAGGCTCCTATTCCAGTAAAGATTTCTCTATGAAAAAAACGCACATGTTTTTCCCCCAGCGAATCTATAGTGAAAATACGTTCGCCATTGAATATCCCTGGCAAATGCGATTTTCCAAACCAACGTAATTCATAATTTGGTTCGATCTTTGTTATAATAGGCCTATAAATTCTACTTTTACCGCTTCTGGTCCGAAGGTGAATCTCCAATTTTGTTTTAACCTTTGCTTCTCCATTTATTTGAATAATAACAGGGTTCCATTTGCCGAAGTTTGGGAAATCTGTAAGTACCTGCCAAACATCCTCTGAAGATGCCATTATTTCAAGTTCGGTATTAATTTCTTTCAATATGATTCAGTTTCTTTGTATTATTATGTTATTAAACATCAATAGGGCTTAAACGTATTTTGGTAGTAGTACCAGAATTTGCTTGTTATGTTTTTATTATAGATGTTCAAATATAATGAAGAATTACCATCAGATACGGATACCTGATGAATACCAATTTCCATGTGTTGATTCTTGAAACACTATTATGACTTCTTTTTTCTCTACGTTGAGTATTTTCATTACATTCTCTGTAATTGCCTCCGCTAATCGGTCTTTTTCTCTTTGGGTTCTACCACTATACATTGCCACAGTGATTATCGGCACGCAGTTAATTGACAAAGGCAATAGATAAGAATTGCTGATTTCTTTGTATCAAATATGATTCTGTAATAGAATATTACCAATGTTTTGGTGAAATTAGAAGATGATAAGTCTCCATTTAAGGTTCAACTGTATCAGATATTCTACCATAAATTTCGGTAGATCGAATATATAATATACATATAACAGTTACTTAGTAATAATCATACATGTTTGTTTTTCCTCTATCTTCTGTGTCTTATGAGATAGTCCTTTATCTTTTTAGGTTTCCTTAATCCAATATGAATTTTCATATTGTCGTTGAAATCTTCTATGGCCACCACAAGGCCACTCTTGCTTCGATAGTTTGATATCTTTCTCTGCTAATCGTTAACATTCTAACAGTATGGATCTTTGCTGGGCATGACCGTAGCTTATAATTACATTATTACATATTGATAGCGTCTTTTCAACTTAAACTTTGGATATTTTTCATTTAGTTGTCCTTGTTAAATTTCTCGCTCACCATGATATTATTCGATATTGCAAAGAAATTAGTGGAGGATAGCCTGTTCATAGTCTTGCGAATATTGTAACTAAAGTAGTCTATAGATTGCTTTTATAAAGCAACATTATTGCATTAACTATTGAGGAGGCAGCAGCGCTACCTCCCTTTCTACCCAGATTGGAAATATGTGGAGTATTGATCTTCATAAGTTCTTCTTTGGATTCCGAAGCTGAAACAAAACCTACTGGAATCCCAACAATAAGTGCAGGTTTTGTCGTAGTCTCTCTAACCATCTTTATTACTTCATATAAGGCAGTCGGAGCGTTACCAATTATCACTATTCCACCATTAATTTGCTCTGCAGCGTACCTCATTGCCATTTCTGATCTTGTCTTATTAAGTTTGCGAGCCTGATCAATTAACATTTTATCAGAAATATAACATGCAGTATTCAGTCCTAAGTCAGCAATAGATTTTTTGTTCAGTGCAGTTAACACCATATCTACGTCACTGACAATGTTACATTTGTTTTTAATAGCATTGAATGCAGAATCAATAGGATTGTTGTTAAATATTATTTTTCCTGTCCGCGCGAAGTCGAAATCTGCAGTAGCATGAATCACTCGCCGTACAATAGCCCATTCTAAATCATTATAACTGTGAGAACCAACTTCAGCATCAATTATCTCAAAGCTTAATTTTTCAATATCAAACGCTTTTTCTGACATTTCTCTTCCTAACGCAGGTCGGGTATTATCTTTAGAACACAATTTTTTGTTCTACCTCTCGGCTGCGCTCGAGTACTAGGTCGACCAATTTTTCATCTACTCCCAAATGCTTTGCCATAAACACATTTTTGAAGCAATATTTTTTTAATGCGGAATTGACGTCATCAATAACGTCGCGCTTAATGTGAGCACCTTTATGTAAGAAGTATGGCAGCAACAAAATAATTTTTGGATTGTACTGCAGTACATTTCTTATACCTTCGTCTATATTAGGAGCGTCTAATTCAAGAAAACAAAAGGCTACTCTGCGATAAAATGGTTTTAGGCTATTTACCGTATAAAGCAGAGCATCCCTCGCATTTTTGTCACTGCTTCCATGGCCTATAACAAGAACATCACATTCAGAGTTGGAATACCGAATCTTTTGTTCATTTTTTAATTGGTTTATTCTGTCAATTACCACTTCAGTCAGCATAGAATGGTAACTTAGTGGCTTGGCTATCACCAATTTCAGATTTCTTATTCTCCCTATTTTGGCACTTTTCTTAACCGAATCTTTTAGCTTCATACCAGGGTAGAGAAAATAGGGGATGATTGTGATGAATTCAGCGCCATTTTCAACACATTTTTTAATTCCCTCTTCTATAAAGGGTGGCAGAACTTCCAAAAAGCAATAATCCGCATAATGGTATTTTCCTTTGCGTTTAGCAATTGAGCATATATCCTGAAGCTCATCTCTCACATCTGCTTCTCTGCTTCCTCTGTCAATTATGAGCAGTGCTTTTTTCAATTAATCAAAGTTCACCCTGGATACAGCTACTGTGAGATCAGGTGGAAATTTTTGTTTCGGAACTATTAACTCACCTTTTGAACTCAAAATTGATGAAGCTTCTGAAACGCTAGGAGTGCCTTCAAATTTTTCAACCATTTTGGATGGATTTGGGACTGACACTTGACGTAGTTTACCTTTATCATAAATTTCAAGAGGAATTCCATACTTTTCAGAAAATTCTTGTAATCCCTTTATCTGTCGTTCTTTATTAATGGATGATATATTGCGAATGCTCTTAAAACATAATCCCTTATCTTTCAATACGTTTAGAATTCCAGCTTCGATAATATCTCTGGTTGTGTCTCGGTGAAGCCCTATCCCCACGACCAGACTTCTAGGTCTATATATTACTGACTTTTCTAAGATGACCGGATCATCAATTATTTTATCTGAGATAATTAATGCTCCCTTCAAATGTGGCTCTTTCAATTCGTAAAGATCTTTGGTCACGGTTACGTTTTGTGGAAATGATATTGCATGCCACCAGTTTTTTTCACCTGCGTTCTGATAAAGACCTATTTTCTCTTCATTAACCATAAAGGCACTGACCTTTGTAACATTCTGATAATTTTCTATTTTCCAGCCAAAATCTTTTCCGACTAAATCTACTGGAATAGTTTCATTAACATCTGCAGCAGTCGTGATTACTGGCTTTGAATTAAGGTATGAAGCAATCGATCGTGTTAGTGCATTGGCCCCTCCAAGATGCCCTGACAATGCACTGATAGTGAAATTTGCTTTATCATCGATTACAACAACCGCAGGATCCGTCTTCTTATCTACAAGAACAGGTGCGATTATCCGTATAACTGCACCAAGGGAAAATATACATATTAATGCGTCATATGTTTTAAAGAGACCTGCAACCATTTCCGTCGTTTGCTTATCAAACCAATTTATATCAGGGCCTGAGTCATTATGTTTTATTGGAGCATAAATCTCTGCTTGTCGTAGGTTATCCTTTATTTTACGGGCTATCACAATTCCATGCTTTGTAATTGCTACAACTGCTATCTTTTCAATCATCACTACTATATACTGGTTGCAATTCGATTAGCAAAATAATCTTTTGCATTATTGTCTAATCTTGGTTAAGAATCAGCGGTTGAATTATATTGTCTGGGAGTTTATTTGTTTAAATTAAAACCCTCCGGCTTTCAAACAGACTATTATTAATGTCAATACCCCTGGTACTTACCACTTTTACGCATATTTGGAATCCTATAGGATTTCCTGATATTTTCTATGATGAAGGGATATACATGCGAAGAACGATGCATGTATTGGAAGGGCTTGGACCACAGGAATCATACTTTTACGATCATCCTTTCTTTGGACAGGTTTTTTTGGCAGCTACCTTAGGAATAATTGGTTATCCTAATTCAATGAATCCTGATTCAGGAAATATCCATTCG
>Ga0126310_10000527_pt1 | contig 13385 bp, 7 predicted proteins | sample Plot60_FD_92540 | JGI IMG/M metagenome (GOLD analysis project Ga0126310, IMG submission 92540) | Serpentine soil microbial communities from UC McLaughlin Reserve, CA, USA - Plot60 | ecosystem: Environmental > Terrestrial > Soil > Grasslands | place: USA: UC McLaughlin Reserve, Lake County... | reverse complement strand
GATAATGCACCGGTACGTGCCGACCGGCGTGTTCCAGACCTCCTCATCCAGCTCCCCCACATTGAGCGGAGTAGCAACAGAGCTCTCTATGTCGTATCGAGCCAGCACGAACGCCGCCATGTATGCTATCCTGGTGTCCTGCTGAGTACCACAAGCGAAGCTGGTCGGTGCGAACGTCACATTTCTCCCTCCTAACCGCTAGTTGAGCGACTCTTCGAACTACTTCCCCATCATTATCCAAAAGTCGAGGGTGTTGTTGAGCGGAATCATAGTCTTTCTCCTTGCCGGCCAAAATCACGCAGAAGTATCAGAACTCCAATACTATATACTCGTACTCGTCGAAATCGATCACATTAGCAACTTGCTTGTTCATGAATACGGTTAAATAGATGTTGTCCCTCTGTAATCTCTGCTGCAAGGGAGTAGTTTGCCCCTGATACCGAACTGCCGAGTAGAACACCTTATCTTGCGTGGCCGAATGCGTTTGAATCCTGGTGCCTATCAAGTGATTGTATGCGTCATTACGGAGTCCCAATACCCCTGTTCCGAAGGGCGTGTTAGCCATGGCGCGCAACGGCGAGAAGATGGGATGGTTTTCGACATTATCAGCAGGTTGCAAGGAGAAGATCGAATCATCGGTCCAAGCGCAGATCTCTACAGCAACAGACGGATCCTGCTTTGGCCACCGTATCTCAAAGGGCGCAGACGTCATCGAAACCCTTACTTTTCGCTCTATTGATTCACCAACTGTGAACATGTCGTTGGCAGTATTGTTTTGCCAAACCTCCAAGCCTAACCAAGGTGAACGAAGTACTTGCACGTTGCAAACCCTCCTCTTATCTCTTTGCGCCTGCCCTTGAGCAGAGCATAGGTTGAAGGTGTTAGCTGGGCGTTAGCTGGAGGAGACTAGGTATACCTAGTTTTTACAACTCTCTTGCGTTCTCTCGTCGGTCGTCCGGCAGGGTGAAGATCTACTTGTACCGTAGAGCCACAAGATACGGATTTTAGCAATCAAAGGCCAGTGGCAAGCCCTCTTCTTGAATCTTGCTACTATGACGTTGACCAACAATCACTGGTTTGCCAAGAGATATTGAGTCACGCCGAGTACATAAATGATTCTGTAATAACCAGACCAATTGTGATCATCTTACAAGGGGGTATCGGCCTTGTACTGAGAGTTATAGGAGGTGCTTTTCAGAGGCTGCGGAAACTGCCTTCTTGGTACCCTCGCTATTGAAAGTCGGTATCTCCAAGTGATGTGCGAGGGGTCTCCCTGCACACATAAGATAAAGGAGAACCGCAAGCAGTGGGTGGTAACGACAATCGAGTACAGGTGCTTGAGGATTTCCTACGAGGGAAAGTAGAAATAGATCAGCCCCGGAGGATCCTCCAGGACTGACCTATATGATACTGTTAAGCGTAAGCTATCTCGATGTCCGCAGTAGCCTCTCGGCTTGACCCGAATAACTCTGCTGCCTGTCTCTGTAGAGACATCAGCTAACTACAGAAATTACCCAGCGGCTGCCGCATATTAGCCTAACTGTTCTTCTTGAGGGGGGGTATCTTCAGAGCCTTCTTTGGCATCCTCCTCCATATCCGCTCCCGTTGCTTCCGCCGGTTCGGTGGCGGTCGCGATGAAGCCCCTCTCTGCTTCCTCCTCTAGCAGCTGAGCATCGTGGATCGCTGCTTCAATAGCGGGATCGTCTAGGTTGATGGGCCTCTCGCCTTTCCTTTCTTTCGGCGCCCGCTCCAGATGTGGGTCCAGCTGATAGGTCATGCCTCCCATAACCATGCCATCGGCGTGCACAACGATTCGGATGGCGACGCCGCCTTCGACCTGCATTAGCTGCTCGCGGCTGAACTCCTCACCTGGCCGGAGGGTGACCTTGACCTCCCTGCCAATCCCAGGAGCCAGACCGAAAGCTGCGGGCCCCTCCTTAAGATCCAGCTTGACACGCCACCCTCGCGTTGCTAGAAACGGTGGGACCTCCGCCTTGACCTCCATCCGAACTTGCTTTTCTAAGGGGTTGCGTACCAGGAACCGCCGGTTCACGAACCCCGAGAGCAGTCCCCGACGGCCACCGCCCCCCGGCACCGGTACTACGTTGCGTTGTGCGAGGTTGTTGTCGAAGGGTACTAGCCGCCACTCTGGCGTCGGACCGGCGGCGCAGGGGAAGAACGTTCGCGTGTCGATATTGCTCAGGTCTCCGTCAGCTGTAACCTCCATAAACATGCATTCGTGCCCAATGAAGCGTGGCGTCCACCGGAAGGGGCCTACCACCATGCTACCGCCCGACGGTATACCACCGGCCACCGTAAGCTGCGGCGTATCCATGGGTGTCCAATCACCCGGCCACGAGAGGCCGGTACCCGGATTCGCCGAGTAGCCGCGTACCAAAACATTGTTGGCTTGCTGGCTGCCCCGGTTGTTGACGCGTACATAAGCGTAGTTGGTCTGTCCGACGACCGGCGTCTGGTGTGCTCCACTACCGCTCCCCGCGTTCGGGGTTAACCGGTTCCAGATGTCTGTACACTCCCAGTGGTTGGGCTGAAACACGTATTCGCCGTTGCGCTGATTGTTCTGGTAGTCCCGTCCATCGTTGATGTAGATGTCGACGTCTGGTGGTGCGCCCGGAGTGGTGACCGGACGGGGAGCGCCGGTGGGCTGGTACAGGCCCTGTTTCTCGAAACTCCAGCGGATCACCTTGTGGAACGCGCCGCCCCGGTGCCCCTCAAAGTTGATGGTACCGATGTCAGCATTCATCAGGGCGGTGGCGAATACGTCGGGGCGCGGCGTGGGGATCACTGGATTGCTAGCCAACGAGCCGATGGCTCGGAAGATTAGGTAGACTGCCTGGCGCGCCGCCAATTTCCGTCGGTTCACGTCGCTGAAGTCGCCACCGAGCGAGCGGTATAGCCGGAAGTGGGTGGTAGAAAGGATCTGCTCGCTGGAGTAGCCCCCCACATCGTTGGTGCCGCCCCAGCCCCAGCCCGCAGCCACGCCCCGTCCATGGTTGCGGTTCGGCAGGATCCAAGGGAAGGTTTCGAAACGACGCACCGGATCGTTCCGCAGCGCCGATTCAGGGTCCATGAGGATAGCCGCTAAGCTGTCACCCGCACTGTGAGCGAAGCCGAAGTTCGGCGAGTGGACGCTGTCCCAGAGGAGGGCATGGCCGAACTCGTGTAGCACAACGCGCACGTCTGCTGCAATGCCAACGGCAGGGAACGGCGCGCCCGCCAGACCAAACTGAAAACCATCGGAGCCGATGCCAAAGGTATTACCGGGTGCACGAGCATTGACAGCATCGCTAAAGGCGCAGGGGTCCACCGGCACGGGGAAGGTTGTGCCGTCGAAGTAGCTCGCGATGTTGAAGCCCATCCCCTGCATATGGCGGAAAAGCCCATCGCAATGGTGGTAAGCGTTAACCGCCGCAAACTCCCGGGTCGGTGCGTCGTAAAAAAAGTTGGCGGGTGGATTGGGTTGGGCAGGAGGCACGACCATGGGCGGGTCGTTGTCTAACAGCCGGACGAACTCACCGGAAAGCGCCTGAGGATTACCATTGCTGAGCCCTTCCAAGTTAGTAGCGAAGCGGAACGGGTTGAGCACGACCGGCCCGGCGATCGGCGTCACACCGGCCCCGCCGCCAGCGGTCATTGGGTCGGCCCGGAAAATCATGCCTGTTGCACAGGCGATGAATGCCCGCAAGTATACTACCGCCCCTGTCTGCGTCTCAATGAAAGTTCGCCAGTTAACGGGTCCGTATCCTTCTGCGGGAAGGGTAAACAGCACTTCAGTCACCAGCAAATGCTGTCCCGGTGTGATGGTATCGGGCACAGGCGGCAGGGGAAGGGTAGGAGGGCTGGCCTGAAGTGCCTCCGTCGAAGACGTTTCGGCCTCTGGATCGATGCGCTTGTTCGGATCGTACCTGTAGATGAGTCGATTCGTGCCGTTAATGGTCGGGGTGTCACCGGTGGTGATTCCCAGAAGCGTCTTCAGCACACTCGGGGTAATGCTCTCTGGGCGGTAGACACCATCCGAAAGCGCCTCTTGCGGTGGCAGGGAGATGTCGGGATCGATAGAACTCTGCGATGCCGTGACGCGCATCGGCTCAGGCTGGATAGTTACGCTGACTCCGGCCTCCCACACTGGGACACCCTCATAAGTCTGCTGGTAAGAGATGGTCGTAGTGCCTATCACTTCCTTCTCTTCGGTCAGCTTCAGCTGGCTTCCGGCGGGTTCCGCCGACTCCACTGCGCCCGTCGCCAGCGCATCGGTACCGCCCTGATCCGGCAGCATGTTCTCGCCAATGCCGTAGATCGGCGCGACTTCCCGCAGATACTGTTGGGCTAGCGCCTGGGGCGTGGCCGCGGAAGTGAAGGGGATGTCGGCCGCAGCCAGTGCCTCGGCCTCTACATCCACATTCGCTGCCACAAACGGCTGCTGAAAATGCTCTAGGTACTGAACGCGGCCTTGTTCGTCTCGGTCAACGTGGACATTATCCGTTAGGTTAAAGGGCATGGTTACTCTCCTTCTGCAAGCGTGAACTACAGTTGTATACTTCTTCGTTTACGTCACATTCATCCTCCTAACAGCGTGCCGTGCTTCCTCTTCTCACAACATGTTTTATGCGCAGTCATCTCGGAGTTATCGAGTGGCGGCGACCCAGCTCGCAGCGGCAACAGCCCGTGCGATGTCTGCGGCATACCCCGCATTGACGGCGTTATCCGCGGGCAGGTGGTAGTTCGGATTCGGCTCCGGCGCGGGAGCGGCGGGCCCGGGGCCAGCGAAGAAATCTTCCGACGCAAGACAGGCCGCATACCCTTCTAACTGGAAACTGTAGTGGTCACTGCGCCTCTCCGCTGGGTCGCTCACGCTGTCCTCGCCAGGGTAAACCTGCGGGGCAGGAAGACCAGGGGAGACCTGAGGAACGAGGCTCGTGATCAGTTCTGCGAGGCGGGCCGACCGAGTCTGTACGGCGGGCAACGGAGTAAAGCCGACGTGTAGTTCAAAGGTGCGCTCCGGGTTGATGTCGTAGCCAATCATGTCCATCTGGAAAACGGCCACGATCTGCGCCGCGAGTAGAGCTTGTTCCCGGGCATAAGCACGACTGCCTACGAGGCCATGCTCTTCCGCGTTGAACAAGACGAAGCGTATCTCGCGACGCGGGACAGCCAGTGTAGCGTCCAGGCCAAGCAGAGCCCGAACGGTGGAAAGGACGCTGGCGACACCACTGGCATCGTCGTCGGCCCCGGGGGCGGCGTCGACCGAGGCTCTATAACCTGGTCGGCGGGCTCCAGTTGAATCCATGTGGGCAGTAACTAGGACGATACCGCCCAGCCCCGAGGTTGGCAGTGTAGCCTCCACATTGTCATATGCGCGTCCCTCATGAGTGAAGCGGTGGGTCCGGACGGTGAGGCGTTCTGCACCCAGGTGTGTCAGGTCATCAGTCAGTGTGTGTACCGCGTCGGCGTTGCCGGGATGGTGAATGTGCCGGCTGAGGATCTTAGCGGTCCCCGCTACCGGCTGGACGCCCGTGTAGCGCTCCACATCGCGCCTGAGCAGTTTAGCGGTGACGTGTTTCTTGAGAGCCTTCTTTTCCGCGGTCGTCAGCTGGGGGGTGAGCGTCGCTTCCGCAGCGGCCGGAGATAGCAGATTGGTGACGGCCGCGGTATCGGCTAAGCGTGAGTTATGATCCAGTTCCGTTGGTTCGAGTAGAGTGGTAGAAGCCACCAGCTTCAGGTTGTGGCCATGCCGGGTGCCGGGAAAGTGGTAGCTTTCTACCGAGCGGCCAGCGGGGATAGCGACGAATAGCCCCTCATGAGTGGAGGTAAGAACACGGCGTGCCGACCGGCGGCTATGGAAAACGTCGAAGGAGTTGCCGACCGGGGCAAGAAAGCCGCTGTCCGCTTGCTGGTCGTCGCGTAGGATGTATAGGTCGCTGGTCAGAGGCTCATCCTCCGCACCCTGCCGATCCACCCAGAACCCGAGGTCATCCAACCTTGACGCTGTCGACGTATCCGCTATCACGTATATCATGGCAACCGCCGAGTCTCCCGTCGGCTCCACCGTGAAGTGAAGCGGCACCAGCGGCTGGCCACGCAGTGTGGCTCGCCAATCCGCATCCGCAGACCCTGGGGGGATGCGGATACGCAAGTAGCGCAGCGGTCCCTGCTGAAGTAACACGGTCAGGGCGAGGCGTGGGTGCGGTGCGACCAGAAAATCCGCAGCGCGTGCCTGAGCACGCTCGGCTGCATCTTCGCCGACAAACAGCAGGGTAGGTTGCACTTCGTTTTCATCCTCACCAAGATGGAGCACGCGGGCGGCAGCCTGCTCGAAAAGGCGCGGTGAGTCCTTCGGCCCATAGAGAATAAGATTTCGATCGAAAAAGGGAAAAAGGCCAGCATACTCCAGGGCTTCGTTAACTTTCTCTTCCGGTATGAGGCCGCGGTTGGAGAGGATACCGAGACGCGCACCCTTCTGACGAAGTGCCTCCAGTATGGGGGGAACGTCCGGGTAGACCATCATTTCCTCGATACGGTTTTGCGTCGCAGCTACCCGCACTGCTGCGAGCGTGTTGGCTATGTCGAAGAAAGCAACGGTATCGGAAATCGTAGTCAAAGTAGCCCTCTCGATCTGTGTAGCTCTCGGCGATCCTGCCCGGTAACTTTTGAAACACCACCTACTATCAGACTATGCTGTCTAACAATCATTTCTTCTCAGGAGAGCGGCCAACACCAAAGCTACTGTTCTATGCTCGGTTAATGTCATCTCTTCGCCTCGCCCCTCTTTCTGTTTTCCCCTTACTTGAGTAGAAAGTAGCAGGCTATCGTTAGCTGTCCGTTAGCTGAGAGGAGCTAGGTATACCTAATTTTCTAGATCTCTTTTTTCTCTCGTTAGGTGTTCCGCAGGGTGCAACCCTCACCGCACCGCGGAGCAACGGGATACGAGTTATTAACCGATCGAAAACCAGCGGCAAGGGGCTCTTTCGTGAGATATCGGTGGTCAGCTGCGTGTGGTCGCTGCTAGGGCTATTGAGTTGGTAACCTGCCGGCGCGACCGCAGGCCCAACTTCTTTAAGATACTACCGACGTGGTTATCGACGGTGCGTTTAGACATCACTAGCACCTGGGCGATCTGGCGGTTTGTTAGCCCCTCTACGATTAGGAGCGCTATCTCCTCCTCGCGGTGGGTAAGCGTGCTCAAACATCTGCCCGCCAACGTTTCTTCGGCCACCGGACTCACGGGAGGAGCGGCATCCTCTTTCGACAAGGCATACCCGATGACCTCTTCGAGGGCCATCGCCCGTCCTTCTGCCCATGCCGCCGAGAAACCTTCCTCGCCCAGTCCCGCCCGCGTAGCGGTCATACTACGCTCGTAGTCGACCAGATAGAACGGCGCCTCGGAAGCACCGATCGCCTCGCGCAGCGCTTCCCCCGCGCCGAACAGCCGCGCCGCCCGGCCATGGTGGCCCTGCATCGAGACTACCGCCGCCAGACACTCGAGACTGTGCGCGACGTACCACTTCTCCCACGATTCTTCGAGCACGGTCAGGCTCTCCTTGAGCAGCACCACCGCGCGGTCGTAGTCGCCCCATCGAAAGGCGGCGGCCCCAAGGTATCTTAGCGGCAGAGAGAGGGCCCAGTTGTCCCCTGCCTTCCGGGAGATCGCCAGGCTCTCCTCTAGCAAAAACGAGGCCAGTGCGTGATCTCCCTGGTTCGATACGACGATGCCCAGAATGGCCAGCGACATTGAGAGGCCAAACTCGTCTCCTTCTATCGTCCGGAACGCCTCCACGCTCTCCTCGGTTAGAGAGCGGGCTACGGCGGGTTCACCTTGATCCAGCATCACCAGCCCTAGAAGCCACAGTGCGTGGGCGAGGCCGCCTTGCCGGCCTCCTATCTCCCGCCAGATCGCCACGCTCTCCTCTAGCTGGGAGCGCGCTACCGTGTAATGGCCCCGGATGCAAGCCAGGTACCCCGCGTAGTAGAACGCCTCCGCCCGGACCGCCGTTCGCTCCGGTGCTTCGTCTAACAACCTCTCGAACCAACTATGTCCCTCGCTTGAGTATCCGCGCATGTGCCAGAACCAGAACAAGGCGCCGGCCAGCCGCATACCCGTCTCCGCTTCGTCGGTGTCCACTGCCCACCGCAGCGCCGCTTTGAAGTTGTCGTGCTCAACCTCTAACCGCTCAAGCCACGGATGGCGATCAACGATATTAACCTTGGGATCTATCTTAGCCTCTACCTCCCGCGCCAGGATGAGGAAGAAGTCCGCATGCCGCCGATAGATGGCTTTTGCCTCGTCTGATTGCTCGAGCTTCTCCCACCCGTACTGCCGCACTATCTCCAGCAACCGGTACCGCATCTCTCCGCCCCACTCCTGCACCACCACCAGCGACTTGTCCACCAGGCGCGACAGCAGGTCCAGCACTTCGTCCCTTTCGAGATCCTCCCCCGAGCAGATGGCCTCCACCGCTGCCAGCGTGAAACCGCCGGCGAACACCGCAAGCCTCCGGAACAACCGGCGCTCGTCCTCGGAGAGCAGCCCGTGGCTGCAATCTATCGTGGTTCGTAATGTCCGGTGTCGGGGCACGGCTATCCGGCTACCCGCCGTCAACAGCCGGAAACAGTCGTTCAGGCGCTCGGCAATCTGCTCGACCGACAGCACCCCCGCCCGCGCCGCTGCCAGCTCTATGGCCAGAGGTATGCCGTCTAGCCTGCGGCATACCTCTGCTACGTCCCGCGCGTTCACAGGGGTCAGCGCGAAGCCCGGTCGCCGCTGCAGGGCTCGCTCTACAAAAAGCCGCGCGGATTCGCACCTTTCCAAGTCCTCTGTCGTCGCGTCACCCGGATCGGGCACGGCGAGGGAAGGTACCGGCCATGCAACCTCGCCGGCCACGCCCAAGGCTTGGCGGCTGGTGGCTAGTACCCGTGCTTGCGGGCACGAATCGAGTAAGGTGTCTACAAGACGCGATGCTGCGTCGATCAAGTGCTCGCAGTTGTCCAGTACCAAAAGCATCCTCTTCTTGCTCAAGGCCTCGCAGAGCACATCGACGAGGTAGCGGCCTGGCTGCTCGGTCACCCCGAGCGCAGCGGCCACGGCCTCCGGCACCAACGCCTCCTCGGAGAGTCCCGTAAGCTCGACCAGCCACACCCCGTCCGGGTAGCTCGCCACCATCTCCCTGGCAACCTCCGTGGCGAGCCGCGTCTTACCCGAGCCGCCCGCACCGGTGAGCGTAAGTAGCCGGGTCATCGACAGGGCGCGCTTGACCTCGATTAGCTCGCGCTCTCGGCCCACGAAGCTGGTCCTGTTGGCGGGCAGGTTGTGACCAGCGGCGGCCACGGGTTCCTCTGGCGGGGGGCCAGCGGGAGGCGGGTGGGCCAACGGGAACCGTCCCGCCTTGATCTCTTTATAGAGGCAGAGGCTGGCTACACTTGGCTCGGTGGAAAGCTTCCGCGACAGGACCTCCTCCAGCCTCCCGTACTGCCTCATGGCCTCTCCCTGCCTCCCCGAGAGCGCCTGCAGGCGCATCAAGCCCACCTGCGCCTCCTCGTGGGTCGGCTCCTCCTCCGCCGCCCTCCGCAGCGCCTCCATCGCCGGCCCGTACTCCTTGCGCTCTTCATAAAGCCACGAAAGCTCGACGAGCAGCGACAGGAACGATTGCCGCAGCCCCTCGCGGCGACCCTCCGCCCACTCCTCGTAGAGGTCCCCTGGTAAAAGCTCCCCAGCGTACAGCTCGATGGCAGCCTGGTAGGCCACCGGTTTGCAGACGCGGCGGGCCTCGGCTGCTGCCTCCTCGAATGCCTCAGCATCCACCCACAGCTGCCCCTCCGAACACAGCACAAGCTCCTCACCGCGAAGGTGCAAGTAGCGGGAAGCTGACTCTGGGGCAGGTTCGAGAATCCGACGAGCGTTGTGCAGGGTATAGCGCAAGCTGTTAGCCGCCTTATTAACATCCGACGTCGGCCACAGCAGGTCCATCATCCGCTCGCGGTGCATGCGATGACTCGGGGCGAGGGCAAGCAACTTCACCAAGCCGCCTGCTTTCTTGAGCCGCCAACGGTTTTCTGCGATGATCCTTTTGGTTCCTACCGAGACCTGGAACCCACCCAGCAGCCGGATCCGTATCCCCTCAGGTTTACCACCCAGGTCGGTATACACAGTAAGCTGCGCTCGGGCTTCTTGGAAGAGCACCATGAGGATCTAAGGTGCAGCTAACAGTCCTGACCCTCTACCTTCAGGGCTGCTTGTATATGTCGATATAGAGCGCATCCTCTTTCCTCCTTTACGAGTAGGAGTTCCTCCTCGAGCCCCTACCACTCCATTCGGTAGCCCAACCACCTCTCATTAGAGAGGCTTGCTGGCTTTGCGTACACCCGCCTCACGACGAGGTTGCCTTTCTCGTGGCGCTTCATAGAGATGCGCCCACCCTCTACTTCGATTAATGACCGTAAAACAACAAGTTGTCAAGGGCTAGCGGCCAAATTGGCTAAACTACTTGCCTCTACCTGCGAGTAGAGACAGGACCTATATTGTCAAGCGCGAGATAAAGGACGAACTGCCGATTCGAGTAGAGCGCCATGAGATCGTTCGCCAGAACGGACCGTAGGCGGCGTCGACGATGCGCTAACCGTTACCTATCTTGTCAAGCACTGTCTCAGAGCATTGCCAGGGTCTGGCTTAGAGCAGATTACCCAGATATTCTCATGTTTCTCTTCGCCAGCCGGTATAAGTAAGCACTTTATCTTGATCAAGGTTGGCTTATTATCAGGAAGGCATTAGCCCTCTACGGGAGTTGTCCCATGCTTTGGGAGGTTGAAGGTGATCTGGAAGCTGGGTTGTCTGATCCCCGATTGCCTGTTCAACCTGCTCCTGAGTCAGGCTCTTTACACCTATCAAATCGGCTCCCCTCAAATCTACTTCGGAAAGTTGTGCGCCGTTCAGGTCGGCCTTTGCCAGAGAAGTATCGCTCAGGGTAGCATTGCTCAGGTTGGCGTTGGCTAGCTTAGCATCCTTCAGGTTAGCTTTGCTCATATTGACGCTGCTCAGATCCGCACTTCGCAGATCAGCTCGTTCAAGGTTGCTGTATCGAAGATCGGCATGGCAAAGATTAGCCAAGTAGAATAAGGCTTCTTGAAGGAATGCGCCTTGGATAGATGCCCCCTGGAGGTTCGCTCCCTCAAATTCTGCTCCTTTGAGGTAGGCATTACGCAAATCTGCCCTCTGGAGATCTGTACCCCGCAGGTCGATTTCCTTGTACTCCCCCTCGTAGAGAGGGCCCCGTCCCAGCATAGTTAGAATAGCTTGAACATCAGGTAAGCGATGCTTTGCTGGTGAAGCAAGTTGCTGTGGTGGTCGTTCCGAGTCTTCCTCAGTAGAACCTGCTTCAGATGGCCAAGGAGCATGATTTTGAATATAACTAGTTAAGAGGTTCATAACTCGTCTCTCATCTTTTTCAGAGTCTGTGGCAATTCGTTCAAGGGCATGGATCCCACCCAGACGAATATCCCGCTTATCATGTCCAAGCTGCTCTACCGCTCGAGTGTAATGTTCCGTTATATCTCTGTCCCGTTGGAGTTGCAGGTTTTCCTTAGTGTTCTCCCGCCACGCAGTATAGGCAGTAAAATAAGCTACTACTCCCCCGATGATTAAGGATAGTACTTGTACAGCAGAGGCTGAGGCCTCGAAGAGATCATTCTTATCCGCAGCCTCGGTGGGACCAACGTAGATATGCATAAATACAGCTAGGAGAAGAAAAACAACAAGAGCACCAACAATGGCTTTTGAGAGTATTACAAAGTTGCGATTTGCCGCCTCAGCCTTGCGCTTAGCTTCCTCAGCCTTACGTTCAGCCTCAACAGCCTTAGTGCTGGTATCCACTGCTAGCTCCTTTACCAATACAGCGCTAGGGCAGCGAACACAAGATTGCTTACCACGAGCACAAGTAAGAATATGAGGTAAAGGCAGACAAAATTCTCGAAATGCGAAATCCTCTGCTCGCTCTGTCCGTTTTTTCGGGAGGGTGATAACCAGCTTGGCACGAGCAGCCTGTAATCCTGTCCATGATTTATTCCAAGTTTCAACTTTGAATTTTGAAACTCGCGGTACTTTTTCTTGATACTCCAGAACAAATCGAGTTCTCTCTTCATTACGACAAAGGCAGCCACTGTTAGTATCACTGCCAACAGCGGCGGAATCAGAAGCAAATATAACGAAGTATCGAAATTGTTCGACAGTGTTTTCGCATAGGGAACGGCCGAAAGGGCTACCGAAGCGGCGGTTACCTTGTATATGTTCTTCCAAATCAGGTCGTGTCGATACTTATACTCGTCCCATAACATTTTGGCCTGTTCCATATCCAATTTAGCCCTTTCCGTTTTTAAGTTGGGACCGCCGCTTAAGCTATTCTTCACTCCGCCTCTCTTCGTGCTTGCTCCTATCTCAAATAGAACTTAGCGGGTATGCGTTAGCTAAGTGTTAGAGAGCGGACTAGGTATGCCTATTTTGTAGCGACTTGCCCTTTTTCGACTTCAAAACGATGATTTTGGTGACTGATTTGGTGACAGTCAGGACGCACACGAACACGCACCATCCCGCCCACAAACGCAAAGAGGCTCATAAAAGCACTTGCTAACGCACTATCGCGCACTATCCTGCAATCCTTATCGAACTCAAAATCCGGTGAGGGTAACCTCGTGTGGGTTCGAGTCCCACCTCCGGCACTTAGAGAGGCACTTAGAGAAATTCCTGCAAATACTAAACTTTCTCTAGTATGTTCTCAGAGGCTAGGAGTAACCCGGCCTCGCCGGCTCCTCACCAGGGGTTGGCGGCTCCTCGCCTAAGTTCGTGGCGTCTTCGATCGGCGCAGGGGTGTGACCGTTGGCACCTTCAGGGTCCAGTTCCTGCATGGCCTGTTGCTCGCTGCTGGCTTGCCCTACGGCCTGTTCGTAGAGACGCTCGGCCTCCTCTTCCTCCCTACTGCTGCGCCGCGCCGCCTGCGCCAAGCGGGCTTGTCCCTCGCTGGAGCCGTTCGAGGCCCCCAGGTAGGGGCGGAACAGATCTATGGGGACCGGAAGGATCACCGTGGAGTTGTTCTCAGAGGAGATCTCCGTCAGCGTTTGAAAGAGCCTGAGCTGTAACGCTGTCGGGCTCTCGAGCCTCTCGGCAGCGTCGTGCAAGCGCTGGGAGGCCTGGTACTCGCCTTCGGCAGAGATGATCTTCGCCCGCCGCTCTCGCTCGCTCTCGGCCTGCCGGGCCATCGCCCGCTGCATCCCCTTAGGTATCTCTACGTCCTTGACCTCAACCGCGCTTACCTTCACTCCCCAGGGCTCGGTGTGCTCGTCGATTATTACCTGCAGCTCCTGGTTTATCGCCTCTCGATTCG
>Ga0126310_10000526_pt1 | contig 13395 bp, 11 predicted proteins | sample Plot60_FD_92540 | JGI IMG/M metagenome (GOLD analysis project Ga0126310, IMG submission 92540) | Serpentine soil microbial communities from UC McLaughlin Reserve, CA, USA - Plot60 | ecosystem: Environmental > Terrestrial > Soil > Grasslands | place: USA: UC McLaughlin Reserve, Lake County... | reverse complement strand
CGAGGCGGGCTCGCAGAAGACGCCCTCCTCCTGGGCCAGCATCTCCTGGGCGGCCAGGATCTCCGCGTCCGTAACGCTCTCTATGAGACCTCCCGACTCGCGCGCGGCCGAGAGGGCACCCTCCTTGCTCGCGGGCGAGCCTATCCTGATGGCGCTCGCAACCGTCTCGGGACTCTCGAAGTCGTGGCCCGCCACGAGCGGCGAAGCGCCCTCGGCCTGGAAGCCGAGCATGCGGGGGGCCGAGTCGGCACGCCCCGCCCTTCGCCACTCACAGAAGCCCTTCCAGTACGAGGTGATGTTGCCGGCGTTCCCCACGGGCAGGACAAGCGCATCGGGCGGGTCTCCGAGGGCCTCCACGACCTCGAAGGCCGCGGTCTTCTGTCCCTCTATACGGTCGGGGTTCACCGAGTTGACCAGGGTGACGTCGCCGAGCTCTGCCGCGATCCTCTTCGAGAGCTTCAGGGCCGCGTCGAAGTTCCCTTCGATCTGGACTATCCGTGCCCCGTGCGCGAGGACCTGTACGGCCTTGCCGAGCGCTATCTTGCCGGCTGGCACGACGACGAAACACTCTATCCCCGCACGCGCCGCGTAGGCCGCCGCCGAGGCCGCGGTGTTCCCGGTCGAAGCGCAGACGCAGGCACGGCTCCCTGCCGCGGCGGCCCTGCTCATGGCAACCGTCATGCCGCGGTCCTTGAAAGAGGCCGTCGGGTTCATACCCTCGAACTTCAAAAACAGGCGAGCGCCGACGCGCTCCGAGATCCTTACAGCCTCTATCAGGGGCGTCTCGCCCTCGCCTATTGTGGCTACGGCATCGTCCGGTATCTCCGGCAGCCACCCACGATACCTTTGGATAACACCCTGTCTCGACACCCCTGCCCGAACGCTCAAAATAAACCTAACCTTTCGTCGGAAATTGAGCCGGTTCGTGAAGACTAACCGGCGATCCAGCAACCGGAGGCACACCCCCGGCGTCGGTAGTTCGCGCGCCGCGAACGGAGGTGTAGAAGCCAGAGACCACAGCGTAAGAAAAGTATCACGCACCCGCGTGGCGTTTCAACAACGTGGCGACCCCATGAAGTGTCTAGTAGGCTACAGACATCAGGTAACAGGCATCAGGAAAAACCTGAAACCTGAAACCTGTAGCCTGTAGCCTAACGAGGGAGCACCTTTGCAAGGAGGGAAACGGACCGTCCTAATCACCGGCGGCGCCGGCTTTATAGGAGGCAATTTCGTCCTCGAAACGGTCGCGTCAGGGGACTTTGTGGTGGTCAATCTCGACGCCCTGACCTACGCCGGCAACATCGACACCCTGGCCTCGGTTTCGGAGAACCCCGATCACATCTTCGTGCAGGGGAGGATCGGGGACCGCGAGTTGGTCGACCGCCTGCTCGCCGAATACCGTCCCTCGGCCGTCGTCAACTTCGCCGCCGAGACCCACGTCGACCGTTCCATAGACGGTCCGAAGGCCTTTGTGCAGACCAACGTTGTCGAGACCCACGAACTACTCGATGCCGCGCTCTCCTACTGGGGGGCCCTCGAGGGGGATGAGCACGAGGCTTTCCGCTTTTTGCACGTCTCCACGGACGAGGTGTACGGTACGCTAGGGCCGACGGGCTACTTCACCGAGGAGAGTCCTATCCGGCCGAACTCTCCGTACGCTGCTTCCAAGGCGGCCTCAGACCATCTCGTGCGGGCCTACCACCACACCTACGGGCTCCCCACGCTCACGACCAACTGCTCCAACAACTACGGGCCATACCACTTCCCCGAGAAGCTCATTCCGCTCATGATCCTGAGCGCTCTGCGGGGAGAACCCCTGCCCGTCTACGGCGACGGGCAGCAGGTCAGGGACTGGCTTTATGTAAGAGACCATTGCAGGGCCATCCTCGCGGTTCTCGAGCGCGGCCGTCCCGGCGAGACGTACAACGTTGGCGGCCACAACGAGCGGACGAACCTCGAGGTCGTCAAGACCATCTGCGCCCTGCTCGACAAGCTAGTGCCCGGCGGCTCCCCGCACGAGTCACTCATCACCTTCGTCGCCGACAGGCCTGGCCACGACAGGCGCTACGCCATCGACGCCGGGAAGATAGAACGCGAGCTCGGCTGGGGGCCCGAGGAGACGCTCGAGACCGGCTTGGAGAAGACCGTGCGCTGGTACCTCGAGAACCCCGGGTGGTGCGAAGCCGCGCGTTCGCGGGGCTACGTGGGAGAGCGGCTCGGGTTGGGCAGCCGCGGAGGGCCCGCGTGAAGGGGATCGTGCTCGCAGGAGGTTCGGGGACGCGGCTGTACCCGCTGACGAGGGCCGTAAGCAAGCAGCTCCTGCCCGTCTACGACAAGCCGATGATCTACTACCCCGTGTCCACTTTGATGCTCTCGGGGATCAGGGACATACTCGTGATCTCCACGCCCGAGGACCTCTCCCGCTTCGAGGATCTGCTCGGCGACGGTTCGCAGTGGGGCGTAGATTTCACCTACGCCGTGCAGCCGAGGCCCGAGGGGCTCGCCCAGGCTTTCGTCATCGGGCGGGAGTTCGTCGGGTCCGAGAGCGTCTCGCTCGTCCTCGGGGACAACATTTTCTTCGGCCAAGGCCTCTCGAATCTCCTCGAGCGGTCGGCGGGCAGGCAGAACGGGGCCACCGTGTTCGGGTACTACGTCAGGGACCCCGAGCGCTACGGTGTCGTGGAGTTCGACGACGATGGGACGGTTCTCAGCATCGAGGAGAAGCCGGAGAGGCCCCGGTCGCACTACGCCGTGACGGGCCTGTACTTCTACGACAACAGGGTACTCGACGTGGCCGCCGACCTCACACCCTCGGATAGGGGTGAGCTGGAGATAACGGATGTCAACGTCGACTACCTCGAGCGCGGGGAGCTGCGGGTCGAGCTCATGGGCCGCGGGATGGCGTGGCTCGACGCCGGTACGCACGAGTCGCTGCACCAGTCATCCAACTTCATCGAGACGATCGAGCAGCGCCAGGGCCTCAAGATAGGTTGTCCGGAGGAGATCTCCTTCCGCAAAGGCTACATCGACGCCGAACGGCTCGAACGCCTCGCCCATTCGATGAGGAAGAACGACTACGGCCGGTACCTGCTCGAGCTCCTCAGGAGCGAGGAGTACGTCAGATGAACGTCCTGGAGACGGAACTCCCAGGCGTTCTCATCGTCGAGCCGAACGTCTTCGGCGACTCCCGGGGTTTCTTTATGGAGAGCTGGAACGGGACCCGTTACGAAGAGCATGGTATCCCGAACCACTTCGTGCAGGACAACCTCTCGTTCTCGGCCCACGGCGTGCTTCGCGGCCTCCACTTCCAGAACCCCCAGGCCCAGGGCAAGCTCGTCTCCGTCTTGCAGGGCGAGGTCTTCGATGTGGCCGTGGACATCAGGGTCGGCTCCCCGACGTTCGGCGGGTGGACGGGCGTAACCCTCTCCGCGGAGAACAAGCGCCAGTTCTGGGTACCTCCCGGCTTCGCCCACGGCTTCGTCGTCACGGGTGAGAGCGCGCTCTTCTCCTACAAGTGCACGGACTACTACGCCCCCGAGTACGACGGGTCCATCCTGTGGAACGACCCGGAGATCGGGATAAGGTGGCCCGTCGAGAACCCGAGCCTCTCGGACAAAGACCGCGCCGCCCCACCGCTCGACGGGATGCCAGAAGGGACACTGCCGCGCTACGCGGAAGGCTGAGGTGGGCGAGGCCGGTCCGTCTTAGGTTTACCAGACAGAGTCTCGCAAGGGCTATCCCCGAGGTTCGCCTGCACAGCGTACACAGAGATCTTCCAGTGAAATCCCGAAGACCTGCACGTTTAGCCTGAGAGTGCTCGGGTTACATACGTAACACAACTGCCGAGCGTCCTGGGAGGCCGATGATGCCCGACAAAGCCGAGGGGAAGGCCGACCGGGAAAACGGGGAGCTGGCTACGCAAACCCGGCAGCCGGGTCAGGACGCCGGGCACTCCCGCCCGGCCGAGAACTTGCCTTCAGACCAGACGGTGCCCGAGCAGGTGTACGCGGACTACGCCCAGAACTACGATGAGGACGACGCCGCCCTGAACGGCAGGATCCCCGACGTGCTGGTCGACGTGCCGGTGGTGAACCTCAAGGGCCTCGACTTCGAGCTGAACGACCTGCGGGCCAAGGTTTCGCTCTTCGCGAAGGTGCTGGATCTGGTGGAGCTGTCGGTGGGCATCGACGCCTACCTGAGCAAGGTCAAGCTCACCATAGAGAGCGTCGAGGTCCAGGCGCTCGTGAAGGTGAGGCTCGACAACCTGACCGCCATCCTGGACCGGGTGCTCACCACCATAGACCGCAACCCCCAGATAGTCGAAGAGATCGCCAGTGGCGTGGGTTCCGCGGTCGAGGACGTGGGCGGGGGGGCCGGTAACCTGGTGGGTGAGGGAGCCAATGAAGCCGTCTCGGACATCGGCTCGGGGACGGGCTCGGCGGTAGAAGATGTGGGAGAGGGGGCTGGTGAAGCCGTCGAGGACGTAGGTGAGGGCGCCGGTGGGGCCGTCGAGAGCGTCGGCGGTGGCGTGGGCGAGGCAGCCGGCGAGGTCGGACAAGGCGCCGGACAGGCAGCGCAGAACGTCGGCGAGGGGGCCGGCCGAGCGACTCAACAGGCGGGCGCGGCTACGCAGGAAGCGGGCCAGGCCGCCCAGGGGGTAGGCGACAGCGCCGGCCAGGCTGCCGGAGGGACGCAGGAGGACCCGGGCCAGGCCGTCGAGGACACCGCGGCGTCCGGTGCTCGGGTGCTGAGCGAGACCACCGACGAGGCCGGACGGACGGTTCGGCGCGTGGCGGACGAGTCCGGCAGCGTCGTCGAGCAAACCTTGACCGAGAGTGGCGAGGTTGCAGAGGAGGCCGTGGTAGACGAGGCGAGCGTGACCGGGCAAGCCGGTGAGGAAAAGGGTGGGGTGCAGGCCACGCCCGCCGCCGAACGCAAGGCAGAGGGTCTCGGGGTAGACCTCTCCCAGGTAGAAGGCACAGGCTCCGGAGGCCGCATCACCGTCAAGGACGTGACCGGGGCCGCCGGCCAGGGCTGACCCGGCTACTCTGGCAGCCATACAGTCGAGATAGTCGCCACGACCGGCCAGGGGAGCAGCACGTCCAGGAAGAGCTGGACCTTCACCGTCTCATTGAGCCGGACGAGAGAAGCGCGCCGCTTCCTCGTGAGTCCGGAGCCCCCTTCGAGCTTTCGGTTTCGGCTAGGCCGTGTGTTGGCCGGTGCCATTGTATTTCTACCGTACGTTATTCTCGAACAGCGAGGTCCCGAGTTTCGCCAGGGCGCGGAGGGCGAGCCCGGCCACGACCACCGCGCTGTAGACGTTGAGGGGACCGTGGGCGCCGTGCTTGCGGTGGTAGAGGAAGGCGCTCTTGTGCAGGAGCCAGATCGCCATCGGTCTGCTGCGGCTGCTGGCACCGGTCTGGTGGACTATCTCGACCTGCGGCAGGTAATATACGAGCCACCCTGCTGCGCGGGCGCGCCTGCACAGGTCGGCGTCCTCGAAGTACATAAAGAAGCGTTCGTCGAGAGGACCGATATCCCGCAGGGTGTCCCTACGGACGACCATGCAGGCGCCGGAGACCCAGTCGACCGAGCTCGGGTGGGACTGGTCGGTGACGGCGGGGAACTGGCTCTTTACGAGCGAGCTCCTGGGGAAGAGGCGGGTCAGTAGTGAGGTGCGCCCGAGGAACCCTGAGAGGGCGCTGATCTCCCGCCGCGCCGAGAGCTGGAGGTCCCCCTCCGAGTCCAGGATCCTCGGTCCCGCTATGCCCACCCTCGGGTTCTCTTCGAAGAACCTTTTCAGGGGCTCGAAGAAGTCACGCTCGACGAGTGTGTCGGGGTTTATGAGGACGATCGGATCTCCGCTCGACGCGGCGATGCCCGTGTTGTTGGCGCGGGCGAAGCCGACGTTCTCTTTGTTCCGGATCAGGCGTACTCCGGATGGAAGCTCCGGCGGCTGCACGCTGTCGTTGTCGAGGACGACGATCTCGAAGTCCTCATAACGCGTCTCTCGCAGGGACTCGATGCAGCGCAGGGTCAGAGGCCAGGAGGCGTAGTTGACGATGAGAACCGAGAACTTCATCGGGACATGGCCCTATCCCGCAGCCGGCGTGCGATGCTCATCGTCGCGGCGAGCGACGATTCCCTGAGCAGCCTGCGGACCTCGGCGTCGGAGAGCTGCTTCCGCTTCTGGATCTCGGCCCGCTTCTCGAGCATGAGCGGCAGGTGGCGACACGCGCCAGCCAATCCCTCGAGGTGCGCCCGCAAAGAGCCCGTCGCCGCGGCCGTGATCAGACGCGCGAGCTGTCCTGCGAAGAAGAAAGGCAGTATGCGCAGCACCGCGGAGAGGGGCAGGTTCTTGACCAGCAGGCTGAAGGAGTTGCGGGTACCCAGCCTGGTCGCGGTCTGGCTCCGCTTGCCGCCCGTCGAGGCGCTTCCCATGTGGTAGACGACGGCGCCGGTGACGTAAAAACAACGATAGCCGGCGAGCTGGGCGCGGAAGCTCAGGTCCCCGTCCTCGCAGTAGGAGACGAAGTCCTCGTCGAAGGGCCCGACCTCATCGAGCATCTCCCTGCGGTAGAGCGCCGCCGCCGCGCACGCCCCGAAGACGTAGCCCGGCTTGTCGAACCGGCCGCCGTCACGCTCGCCGTGTCCGAGGCGGTAGGGGAGACCGCTCAGGCGCATGGCGTCTCCGGCCCCGTCGAGCACCCTGCGGTCGTAAAAGTCGACCAGTTTGCTCGCGAAAAGCCCCGACTCGGGGCGCTCGTCCGCCGCGCGCACCAGCGCTTCGAGCCAGCCAGGGTCCAGCTCGGTGTCGTTGTTGAGGAGCACCACATACTCTGCCTTGGAAGCTTCGATCCCGGCGTTGAACGCCGCAGCGATGCCCCGGTTCTCGCCGAGCGGGACCACCTTTACCTCGGGGAAGCGTTCCTCCACGAAGCCTCTCGAGCCGTCTACGGAGCCGTTGTCCACCAGGATGGTCTCGAAGTCTCTGAAAGATTGATCTCGCAGAGAGCCCAGGCAAAGCCTCAGGAACCGCTCACCGTTCCAGTTCGGGATGACGACCGTGACGCGGGGAAGCATGGCTTCAGGCTGGTCGGCCGGGCCCCTCCTGCAGGCCCTCCAGACCGTGGATCTCGACCTCCGTAGGCAGTTGCACGAGGCCCCTGACCGGGGAGATCGCCCCTTCCTCGGTTATCTCGAAGGACGCCGCGTCCTGCGTGCGGGCCACGTCCGAGCCGTCCGTATGCGGCTGCGTCAGGGACGCATCCACGTTGTAGGTCCCGGATCCGAGCGGCACCGCGAACGTGAAGTCCACCGTCGGATGTTCGCCCGCATCCTTGCGCCCGAGCGGATCACCCTCCAGCGTCGTATCCGTCGAGAACACCTCCAGTCCCGCTCCCTCGCTGCGCAGGGTGATGCCGAGGATGCTCTCCTCCATCGCCTCGTCGTAGCGCAGGCGCACCCTCACGGTCAGGCGCCCTCCGGAGGAGAGCTTGTCGACCGGTTGCCCTACCTCATCGAGCAATTCGAGGCCCAGGATCTCGGCCCCTCCGACGACCCAGCGGGTGTTCGTGGTCCTCCCGGTTGCGGGGGCGCCGCTCGTGGTCGGCGTATCCTCCTCCTCTTCGTGCTCTATCTCGTAGTCGAGCTGAGCGTCCCGCTCGCTCGTTCTTGCTCCCTCTTTCTCCTGGGACTTCGCGACCATCTCCTGGTAACGGTCGGCCACCTCTTCGGGGGAGCCCGAGGTGAGTATGCGTCCCTTGTTGAGCAGCACGGCGTCGGTGCAGAAGCGTGTCACCATCCCCATGCTGTGGGAGACGAAGAGGACCGTGGTCCCCGATTCCCTGAGGTCGTACATCCTCTGGATCGCCTTCCTCTTGAATGCCGAGTCGCCGGCGGAGAGGGCCTCGTCCAGGACCAGTACGTCGGGCTGGACGTTGATGGCCACCGCGAAGCCGAGCCTCGAGCGCATCCCGCTCGAGTAGGTCTTGATCGGCTGGTCCATAAACTCCCCGAGCTCGGCGAATTCCTCAATGGCGTCGAAACGTTCCAGCATCTCGTCGTGCTCTATGCCGAGGATCAGGCCGCTGAGCATGGCGTTCTCGCGCCCCGTAAACAGCGGGTTGAAGCCAGCTCCCAACCCGAAGATCGCCGTCAGCCGGCCCTTGACCTCGACCTCTCCTGTCGTCGGCTGCAAAACGCCTGAGATTATGCTCAATAGCGTACTCTTCCCCGCCCCGTTGCGGCCGATGATGCCGAGCGTGGTGCCCGGCTCCACGTCGAGGTTCACGTCCTGCAGCGCCCAGAACTCGTGGCTGCGTTTGACCTTGCCGAAGCTTAGGACCTCACTCAACCTCGAGGAGCGTCCGGGGGAGATCCTGTACCTCTTGCTTACCCCTCTGAGGGAGACCGCAGCCGTCATAGTTGATCCGCAAAGCCGTGCTTGAGCCGGATGAACAGCGCGAACCCGACGACGAACAGGGCCACGGAGAACAGCGAGAAGTAGAGGGTCGCAAGCCCTCCCGGGAGGGTGCCCTCCAGGATCATGCCCCTGTAGGCCTCGACCAGGTAGGACAGCGGGTTGTAGTCCTCTATCCACCTCAGGTTCTCGGGCAACCGCTCCGGCGGCCAGAGGATCGGGGTGATGAAGAACGTCCCCCTTATGAAGGGCCGCATAACTTCGCCCATATCAGGAACATAGGTGCCTATTACGGCCATCATGTAGGTCAGCCCCAGTATGAACAACAACTGGACAACCATGATCAGGGGCAATAGCAGAACCTGCCAGTGCAACCTGTGCTCCAGCACGAACACGATGAAAAGGAGCGCCCCCACGCCGAAGAGCTTGTCTATCAGCGAGGCGACCGCGTTGGTGAAGGGGAGCAACTCGACCGGGAAGACCACCTTCTGCACCAACCCCGAGTTGCTCCTGATGCTGTTCAGGCCCTTGTTGAGTGCCTCGGAGAACGCCATGAAGGGGAGGAGGCCGCAGTACAGGAAGAGGCCGAAGTTTAGCGTGGGGTCGCTCTGTACGACCCTGAACCTGATACCGATCACCTCAGAGAAGATTATCGTGAGGAAGAAGACCCAGATCAGGGGGCTCAGGATCGTCCACGCGAGGCCAAGGTAGGACCTCTTGTAGCTGCGGGTTATCTGGCGTTGTACGAAGTACTTAAGCAACCACCGTTTACGGTAGAACGTCGCCAGGCTGTCCAAGACCTCGCCCGCGAAGCTCTTCTTGCCTTTGAAGGTGTAGGTGCTCAATTACGTCCTTCGTCTCGCCTACAGCGCCGCCAGTAGTGTAAGCTATGAACCCGAAAATGTGGGCCGCGGGAAGTTTACATAAACAATTCTGTTCTTACCAGCCCGCGGCCGAGGACTATCTCACCCTCTCTGCTAGACGCCGTGTTGCGACGATGCTTTCCATCGGACAAGAGTTGAGAAAAGTCAAGAATTCTATGACACACTCTTCGAAAGTCTCTCTCACGGAGGTTGTAAGAATGGCTTCAGGCCAGAGATCCAACACTCTACCTTCGGCTCCTCGGGTCGACAATGCTTGAGGATCTGAGGGCGCGTGCACTGGGGCTAGGGCGGGCCGTGCGACGTGCCGGGAAAAGGAACCAGACGCTTACCGGAATCTACCGCAGGCTCATCGGCGAGCGCGAGCGGGCCTACCTCGAGTTGGGCCGGTTGAGATCCAGGATAGCCGGGGAAGGAGGCGTCCGGGCCGGCGGTGTCAATCCCGAGAGGATGGTCTGGATCTTCGGGTCCGGGCGGAGCGGAAGCACCTGGCTGCGCAGCATGATGGGAGAGATAGGCGGAGTTAGGATCTGGGAGGAGCCGATGATAGGGAGGCTCTTCGGGGAATTCTATGCCAGGGCAACGAAGGAGAACCTGCGCTCCGCCGACTTCGTGATGGGAGATCCGATCCGGAAGGGTTGGATCGATTCCATAAGGAACTTCGTCCTGGACGGAGCGAGGTATTCGAACCCACGTCTCGGTGCTGAAGAGTATCTGGTGATCAAAGAGCCCAACGGCTCCGTCGGCGCCATGCTTCTGATGGAGGCTCTACCGGAGAGCCGTATGATCCTGCTGGTTCGAGATCCGAGGGACGTGGTCGCCTCTGTCCTTGACGCCGCCAGAGAGGGGGGCTGGCTATACGAAAGCAGGGAAGGAAGAACGGGCACGAGGCTTGGGAAGACAGACAGTAGGCCGAACTCTTTCATCAGGGAGAGGGCAAACATGTACCGGCGGGGCGTCGAGAGCGCCCGACTGGCCTACGATGCCCACGAGGGACCGAAGGTGCTGGTCCGCTACGAGGAACTCAGGGCAGATACGTTGAGCGAGATGAGGCGCATCTACTTAGTTCTAGGCATCCCCGTGGCAGAGGAGAAGTTGAGGCGGGCGGTCGAGAAGCACTCGTGGGAGAACGTGCCGGAGGAGGAGAAGGGCAGGGGCAAGTTCTACCGTAAGGGGATGCCGGGAGGGTGGAAGGAGGACCTGACCCCGAGGCAGGTCAAGGTGGTAGAGAGGACGACCGCTTCCCTGCTGGAAAGGTTCTACCCCCAGACTTGAGCGCACCGAAGGCATCGATCGTAATCCCTACCTTCTAGGCGGGCTGATAGAACTCTATGGTACGCTTCCAAAGACCCGGAAGGGCGATTAGCGAGACCGTGGAGCGAATCCGAGCACGCAGAGGAGTTTCGCGTGGAGCGTACCACCCGCAAGGACCTTAACCTTTACCCTTGCGGAGTCCCGAGCTCGGGCACTGGGGTGAGGTCCTCGCGGACTACCTGGAGGGTGGAGCCATGATCGATGACGCTCGTGGCTGAGGGCTCGTTACAACGATGACTTCTGGTAGTAGCAAGGCCGTCGAGACGCTTCGGTGGGCGAAATCGTCTCTCGATACAGCGGCGAGCTCACTGCGGTCGAGAGAGAGCCGGCAGGCCCGCAGGCGGATCGCCATCAAAGACGCGGAGATCGCCGCGCTCAGGAGTGAGCTGGCTCGTATGCGGGGCGAAGAGGTACAGATGGTCCTCGGGGACACGCCCGTCTTCTTCGTCGTGGGCCAGCAGAAGTCCGGTACCACGTGGCTCATGCGCATGTTCGACTCCCACCCTGAGGTCCTGTGCAAGGGAGAGGGCCGGTTCTTCGGTAAGCGCTGGAGGCAGGAGTCCGTAAAGCAAACGGACGCGAAACGACCGCCAAGCTCGCTCTACAACGCCATCCTGGACGCGGAGTACTTGAGACTCTGGATCGAGAGGTCCGTCTGGAGCAGGGATGAGACCGCCGACGAGCACGTAGACAACATCCTCAGGATGCTGATCGGCTACTTACTTATAGGGGAACTCTCCAAGACCGGAAAGAGGCTGGTGGGTGACAAGTCGCCTCTCCTCACCCCCGACACGATAAAGGAAATCTCCAGCGTCTACCCCGAGGCGAGGGTGATCCACATTATCAGGGACGGCCGCGACGTGGCGGTCTCTGCGGTGCACCACTCCTGGAACTTCGGAAAGGGACAGAGCGCCAGGACCTTGGCGAAGCGCGAGGCTTACCACGAGAATGCCGGTGGACTCCGGAACACGCACGAGAGCCTATTTACCGGCAACTCGCTCAGGAGGATGGCCGCGGAGTGGGACGCCAAGGTAAGTAGAACTATTGAGGATGGTCCCGCCCTGCTCGGGGATAACTACACCGAAGTCAGGTACGAAGATCTCCTCGAGAAGCCGGAAGAGGAGATGGCGCGCCTGCTCGGGTTCCTCGGGGCCGAAACGGGTGAAGAGACCGTGAGACACTGTGTGAACTCGGCAAGCTTCGAGAAGCTCTCGAAGGGTAGGAGGAGGGACGAGGAGGACGCCACCTCCTTCTTCAGAAAAGGCGTGGCGGGCGACTGGAAGAACGTCTTTACCGCGCGAGACAAGCGGATCTTTAATGAGGTAGCAGGGGGGCTGCTAGTCAGGCTCGGCTACGATCAATGGTAGCGTGGTTTCACGGCTTGTGGTGCATTCGCGAGCAAGCTCTTACAAGGAGCGCGGCAGCGTAGGAGGAAGGCGAAGCAGAGGCTAGGGTGCCACGCGGTGGAGGGATTTCCTGCTCTCCGGGGTGTAATTCATCCGACATGACCTGTATATTGCCGGAAATGGTGATCTGCCGTGGGGCGGCATCTGTAGGGAACCGGCGGCGTGTTCTACAATGAGCGGTGCCGGCATCAGTTTGCATGGTGCCCGGCGAGCGATGCCGGAGGGTAGGTTGAGCAATCAGTTGATCGTCGCGGGTTTTCATCGGAGCGGGACCTCTGCGACCGCGCAGCTGTTGCACCGGGCTGGGCTGTTTCTGGGCGACGAGCTGCTGGAGGCGCTGCCCTCTAACCCTCACGGCCACTTCGAGGACAAGGATGTCGTCGACCTCCACCACCAGATACTCGCCGACAACGACCTGACCTGGCTCGTCGAGGAGCCTTTCGTTCCCATGGTGGACGAGCGCCGCTGGCAGCGGATGCGCTGGCTCGTGGAGCGCCGCAACACCGAGCATTGGCTCTGGGGGTTCAAGGACCCTCGCGTGTGTCTCTTTCTCGCGCTTTGGAAGTACCTGCTCCCAAACGCCAAAGTCCTGCTCGTCTACAGGCACTTCTCGGGCTCGACCTTCTCGCTGGCCCGACGCCACTCAGCCCTCCTGTTCTCGGGTACGATCAGCGGCTTCCTGCACCGGCGTTTCTGGGAGGAGCCGGACCTCGCCCTGCGAATGTGGCTCACCTACAACAAGGCGCTTCTCGCGTTCGCCCGCGCCTACCCCGACGACACCCTGGCTGTCTCCATGAACATGATCCGGGACGGCTTCCCGCTCGTCTGGGCCACAGAGCGGCGCTGGAACCTGGGCCTCGAAGACGTGCCCGTGGGCGAGGTCTTCAACCCCGCCGCGACTATTGAAAGGCCACGCAGGCAGCCGGTATCCGACCGACGCCTGATCGGGGAGGTCGAGCGTACCTGGGGGGACCTAGAGGAGCTGGGTGCCAGGACCGAGCTAATGCTGAAGGAGATGACGATTGCCGGATAACGAGTTCTACGCGCCGGACGACATAGACTTCCTGAGGATGGAGAATGAGCTGCTGGCGTTCGAGGTGCGTTTCCTGAAGGCCCGCCTGGGCCAGCCGGCGAAGATCCCGGGCTCCTCGACCTCGCTGAACCGGCTTGCTTACCTTGAAGAAGCGGAAAGAGACTTGGGGCTTTTGCTCAGGCGCCTTTTGGGAAGCCCCCTCGGCCCCGTGCTCAGGCGCAGCAAGAGCTTCCGCACCCTGGAACAGAAGTACCTACACTCGCCGCGGCTTCAGGGCTCGTCTTCTCCCGAACGTCTCGCTTACCTGGAGGAAGCTGAGAGGGACCTGATCCTCCTGCT
>Ga0126310_10000523_pt1 | contig 13418 bp, 17 predicted proteins | sample Plot60_FD_92540 | JGI IMG/M metagenome (GOLD analysis project Ga0126310, IMG submission 92540) | Serpentine soil microbial communities from UC McLaughlin Reserve, CA, USA - Plot60 | ecosystem: Environmental > Terrestrial > Soil > Grasslands | place: USA: UC McLaughlin Reserve, Lake County... | reverse complement strand
TCCAAAATTTGTCTTTTTTTACAGTTCCTTTTTCCAAGCGTAAAAAGTTCTGTGACACCTCTTTGATCTCGCCTACATCTTTTCAGTCGTTGCTCTTCACTTTTTTACCTTTGAGTATAGTCCACAATATTGTTGGTCATTCCCTACTTGCCAATTTATTGTATAGTATTGATTAAAAGTTCATTATATTTTTAATAGTACGATACTTATCCACTATAAAATAGCCTAAGTTATTGTTAAATGGGATATAGAGTATATAATCTGTTATCATGGAAAGCGAGATTGATGCTACTGATAATATAAACTGGAATAATATAGTAGGCCAGGAAGCAAGAAGTATAGATAATGCAGATTTTGGAAAGGTTCAAGGACTATTTGAGCCGTTCATAGTTACTGAAAGAGGAACTATAAATAAAGAAAAATTCTACATTCCAAAATCTCTCATTAAAAGATATACTGACGAGATATTGATTTTCGATATAACAGAACAACAAGCAAAAGATTACTGTATGCGAACTACACCTCCATCTGAGTATGAAGCGAAAGGTATTGTACAGATAATATCTGAGGCAAGATCCAGAGAAGTGGAAGAGACTAAGAAAGAAGGAAAAACAAGAACAGATACTCAAATTGTATCGGTTGAAGAAGAGATTCAGCGAAGAAAAAGGAAAACGTCACTTTCGAGAGTTAATATTAATGAGGAAGAAATTGCTAACAAACTAAAGACCGCAGCCAACGAATTCAAAGACTTGATAGTTTCAGGCACCAAATTAGCAAAACAAAAGATTAAACAAACACAAGAAATTGTAGAGGAAAAACAAGCAAATAGAGACGCAGAAAAAATATCAAAAATGGGTAATCTAGCCAGTCAGTTTACATATTCTTTTGACAATATTTTATCTGAGATCAAAACAAGAACATATGAAGAACAAGAAGAGATATACTCAGGATTTATAAAGTTAATCGAACAACAACGAGATCTTCTTGTAGCAAGGAGAGATTTAGCTGCCAAGCTAAAAGATTCTGTACGAAAACCAGTTGTCGGTACTACCAATGATAATACAACAAGCGAAAAGGCTTCGCTAATAGGAGAAAAACAACAACAATTAGGAGTTGTCAGAGAACCTGAGTTGCCCCCATCGCAAGATCCACAATTACCGGAAATAATTTCTACTACCTCTGCAGAAGATGAATCAAAAACAAAACCTCAAATAATAACTGCAGCTGAAGAAGAAGAACAACCTCCTGAACAAATTACAGCTTCTACTGCCAATACCGAATCCCAAATAAAAAAACATAAAATAAGCCGATCTGAACTTAGTAAAACATCGCCCAAAACTAAATCCTCAAAGGTCAAGAAAAAAAGTAGATAACTGGCATACTTTTCTCATATAACGATAAAAGGGACTGTCTTTTCTTATTATTAAATGCGCTTTACCATCTTAAGCTTTAGCTTTGCCTTCCTCGGAGAGATGGCTTCTATGTATTTCGACTTTCCTCTGTTTACTTAAGCTAGGAGTAATCCAAATGACATCTGCAATAACGACTACTAGCACTCCTATTTCCGCTTCCCCATCTTCGTCATCAGTATCAGCACCGGCTAATTCAAAGAAATCAAGAACATATACAGCAGCCATCTACAGTATTGTAGCGGCTATGACTGTACTTGTGTTTGGTGCTACATTAAAAGATGGCGTATTAATGCTACCCGCAGTTCTTATTGGCATCATGGCTATAGCATGTACAGGTCAAGTCATATTAGATGTGAAACGTCATCCCCATCATCGTTTTTCTAAATTTTAGTTACCAACTGTTTGTGCATAATAAAATACCATCGTTATTATGCACTATCTCTATGCTCCAATGTATTTCGGTCCCATTTAGCACATGTTGCTGCTGCTTCATATGTGCTTTGCAAGAATGCTAGCAAAACCTCATCAGGCGAACTTGCGGTCCTAACTACATTATAAGGCAGCAGAAACTCCCTCATTTCCGCATGGTAGAATGCCTCCTTTGGTTGGATATGGTACTTGCTGAAACCCTGTGGCTCAGGATAGGAGTAAGAATAGAATACAGGTTCGTTGATCGGCTCGCCTCCAGGCCAGAAACCGCAACTACTTAGTTCATGTGAATAAGCTTCGTGCATCACAAAAGGAGGACAGTAGGGTACTCCTGGATGCGGAGGCGCTCTGCGTCCTGAAAAGCGAGTAATGGCAAGATCAAAAGCTCCCCAGAAAAAATGCACAGGGCTTACTTTGCCAATGAAAGTTGATCGAAACACTGAAAGTACTCGGCTAGCCTGAGCCAGAATTTGCCAGAATCGCTGCACATATTCAGGATCATAAGATTTATGTTTCGTGTCCTGCTCAAATGGTGTCCTATCAGATATCTCTACTGGCGTAGTCCAAATACTTACAACTATTCCAAGTGATCTTAATACTGCCATAATATCTTGATAAAATTCAGCTACTGAACATGGTCTGAGAGATATTGTCTTAGCAGTAGGATTGTCAGAAGTCACAATGATAAGAAGATGGGAAATAAAATCAAAGTCTATTTGTAAGAGGCTACTATTATAATACATGACAGATGTTGTGAGTCCATGTGGCGTAATATACAGAGTAGAATTCCACCAATGGTTTACCCTTGGAGTGAGTGCAAGTCTTATTTTTCCTACAATTTGAGTCCATCTGTGTAGTGTATCATAGGTACCTTTCCATTCTGTCAACGGTAATGCTGGCCATGGATTTGTTGATGATTTTGTTGTAATGTTAATCATTGATTTTTTACCCCTCGTCTATTACGCGGCAGTAGACGTTCGGACATCTCGAACATAGTATGAGTATATAGAATAGCTCCTGATATCTAAGATTTTATGATCGTCTTAGCATCATAATTTGGATACTATTATTTTATGCCAAAACCAGATTACAAATCCACAACAATAGGCTCGAAAAATCCCTGACCAGCAACTATCGATTGGTCAAGTGCCTATGATATATGTATGTATTAGCTGCAAGGCCTCAAGTACTCGAGAACAGCTTTTTCATCCTATCTATTAGAGCAATAGCTAAATCCACCCAGAGAGCGAACATAACCTAAAATAGTTATTAGAAGTATTGAATACTTGTTATATCATGAGTCAATCTCATAGTGACAAAATAACGGATCCTTCTATTAGAAGGCTTTTTGAGGAGAAGAATTTCGTTTTTGTGTCTACATTAATGAGCAATGGCTATCCTCATACTACACCAACATGGATAGATATCGAAGATGGCAATATCCTCATAAATACTGCAATAGGAAGAATAAAGCAGAAGAATGTATCAAGAGATCCAAGATTATCTCTAGCAGTTACTGACCATAATAATCCATATGACATGGTCACTGTAAGAGGAAGGGTAATCGAACAGATAAAAGGAGATGCTGCTGAAAAACATATAGACAAGTTAGCAAAAAAGTATCTTGGCAAAGATGAATATCCTAATAGAACAGCAGGAGAGAAGAGAGTTATACTAAAAGTAAAGCCTGAAAGGATATTTCATATGATATAGAATATGGCATGAGGAATACATCCTAATCAAAAATCATTGCTAACTCCAGCTTCCTCTTATACCTAATCCTTATTCCATGTAAGATGGAGGAGTGAGATTTGAACCGTCAAGCTATGATTAGGGATTCTTAGTTGCGTTAAACCATTTTTTATGTAATACTGACGTAGCGATGTATATGGCATTATATATGGTCAAAGCCAGACCAAGAAAGGAACTATTAGAGAATTTACAGAATGATTTGAGCTCTGGTAAGATATCAAAAATGAGACCATTTGGACATACTCTTCAATACAGTCTTGAAAATGCTAGGATTGATAATGGGAATCCTGATTATGCATTATGGATAAGATATACTATCCATATATAGCCCGTTCAATAATTGAACACTCGTGGTAGCTAGCTCTTCTTATGTCTTCAAGCCAAAATCAGAGGATTATTATCGTAATTTCAAAGAGGCTATTAAAGCTAAAGAGATTTTTGATTCAGATGACCGCTTCAGAGATTTCAGATTCAATAACTAAAATAACACACCTTCATAGACATACACATATGCGCGCATCCGGTCTATTTTAAATTCTAGCTTGTTCTTTATAGACTACACATGGGATACGATTCTGGCTCCGACTCTGACCCAAATTCATCTATCTTCTCCAGAATGTCTGGTAAGGAGCTCGGAATTATTGTTGTTGTTGCATTAATAGGAGGATTTTTTGCGGTCCAAGCAATGTTTGGTTTTCCTATCAAAGACATTATAATAAGAAAAGAAATGACTGAGGAGGCAAGAGTAGTCCTCAAAGACAATCAAGGCACATGTATAGTAGAAGGCTCAGATCAGGAACCGCGTACCATTCCAAATTGTCCATACAAAATAGGAGATAAACTAATCATTACGTTCAAGCAAGCCACGGTACCAATTGAAAAATATCGTATCAAAGAATGACGGTTATGTTTGACTGGTATAACATATGTTAAACCACGTTAATGACATAGATGTTCATAAGCACAACTGATACACCACAGGATTATGAAACAATTTTTGTAATTCCAACGTGCAATTGTATTGATCTCGGTATTTGATCAGAAATTCTTACATGGACTTGACAATTATCATGTTTGGCGTGTAATACCATGGTTATTATGATTGCATCTACTGTAACAAAAGAACATATTGGTTACAGAAATCATAGATCAATAATCTAGATCATATAAATATTAGATGCATCTAACCATTAAGTTGCTCACAAACCTCAGGCATAGTACGTTTGAATTAAAGGGCTACAAGCATGAAAACGATCTATAATTCTATGTTTTTCAATAAATAAAGCCCATTTTCAAGTATACCATGATTATTGTTGATATTTGCTTTCTTGTCAGCATTTGCTTGACCTTTATTGCATTTAAAATTTGTTTGTCATTAATATATTAATCATAGCTGTATTATCGGCTAGCGAGTTATTCTTACCGTGAACCTTTATATCAGCCTACCAAAGTCAGAAAGAGCCTAACTCTTAGATTGTAGGTTATATCATCCATATACAAAGGCCATGGCTTAACTGATAATATCAAATAACATGCATATTTGCTGTCTAGATAGTATTGTTTTGAATCTATCTTATTTGTTTCTGCATCTTAATATTTTACAACTACTATATCATTACTATTCTACTAACCTTGCAGCCTTTGTGATGTCTGCAATATTGTTGAATTCCCTTTTCTCTTCTATTTGTTGTAGTATAGATAAGATCTCTCGGCTTTGTGGATCTTTTGACTGCTGTTGTAGTACAAAGTTAATTATTTTTTCCTTGTCTGCTGGAAATTCTAATTCCTTTAGCACTTGAGCTATAGCTGCGGTATATGGAAAATCATTGATTGTTTTAGTTCTTGTTTCTCCATCTATTTGCTCCTGCTTTCGGATTATTCTTAATGTCTGTTCCTCATTATACTCTGTTGGTATTTGTTGCTTCTTTTCTAGTTTAGATCTATCTTCTAGTTTTTTTTTCTGTGGGGAAGGAGGTGACATATTCTTAATTTACCTGCAATATTGTTTATAACAATATCTTATATTACAGTTATAATATTGCTGAAGTTCATATAAAAGATTTGTAAAGTATTGGATGAGTTGAAAGTTATTCTTGTCGTTAGTATTATCATATTTGATTTAATGTTGAGCTGTAAACTTTTTTATCTACTGATGTATATTTATTGATGCTGACATAGTTTGACTGATTTTTCTAAGGGTGTAAGCAGATGCATAGCTGATTGGAGCAAAAAAGCTGCAGAATGTAAAGGAGATATAGAATGTCTAAATGAGTCAACAAAACAATTACGAGGATGCCTTGACTCTATATTTCCATATTCAAAGAGTATTGAGCTTGAAACTGACAAGGTTAACTACATTATGTCTTCGGTATTCTTTTTGACAAATAGACTAGCAAAATCAATTATAGGTTTAGCAGAGTTTGATCGTGCTATATCTAAAGTGGAAAAAATAGGGAAGATAAGCTTAGAGCAAAAGGAAAATCAAGAACTTTATGAAGGCTTTACCCAAGACCTTGATGATATACTATTCAAGTACTTTTAATTCATTATCTTTATATCTCTGCTATTTTTGATGCTCCACAGTATTTTACAAATTTGATGACAATAGAAAAGGTGGATTTAAAGCTGAGTATATGGGTATTTTCTTGTTTTCCTCTTATTTTAAATAGCTTTTAAACCACTCTGCTGCAAGGCAAGCAACTTCTTCAAGCTTTCCTGGTTCTTCAAACAGATGTGTTGCTCCAGGTATAATTACTAGCTTCTTCTTATTCCTGCTTTTGTTGTTATTCTCGTTACCATAATCTTTTAACATATGCATTTGATTCAATGCTTGTTTATTCATTTCTATAACCGGACCATCATCTCCTCCAACAATAAGAAGTGTAGGTGCTTGCACTTTTTGCAAAGTATCAATTCCTGCTAAATCTGGTCTTCCACCTCTAGATACGACTGCATTAATAGTATTTGAACGTGCAGCCGCTGATACAAGAGCAGCTGCAGCACCAGTGCTTGCACCAAAATATCCTACTTTGGAACCCTTAGTTTGTAGGTTTTGTTCTTCTTTTGTTGTTAGCCAATCAGTAGCTCCAACTAATCTTTGAGCAAGCAAGCCTATATCGAATCTAAGATGTCGTGTTTGCAAGTCAACTTCTTCTTCTTGTTCTGTCAGAAGGTCTATCAGTAACGTGGCAATACCTTCATTCTGAAGAACTTGTGCAACATATCTATTCCTTGGACTATATCTGCTACTTCCACTCCCATGAGCAAATATAACTACTCCTTGTGCATTTCTAGGAATCGATAGATTTGCTTCAAGTATTAGTTCTTGTTCACTAACTACTGCTATTGGTATATGCACTAGTCGATGATATTCTTTTTGTCCTTCTTGTTCATCATTATTGATAGTACTCATAGCGGAATTAATTTTTATGTATGTCAATGGTATGTGATTTTATCATAATCATCGTTCTGATTGCTTTCCAAATCCTTCTATTCCATCTAAGACCATGGAGTGATTGCTACTAGTACAGCAATTGCAATTGGATTTCATGCAGTCTGATGCTATTTTGTGATCACATATTTTACAAGTACATACACTATCACTAAATTGCTTTGCTTTCGATGTATCATTCATATTCATTGTGAATGTACAAATTGATAATAAACTACAAAGAATTTAACTCTTCTAATCTACCATATACTATGATACAATCGATATATTATCACAAAGTATTCTTGATCTAACGTACGAATTGCACATATAATTCGAAGTGAAGAGATATCAGATTTCATCTCATAAGGATATATTTATTTAGCCAAATAACACAAGCATTGTTATAATAGCAAGTTGACCCTTAGATATAAGAAATTTCATCAAAGACAAAAAGATTTACAAAGCAAGATTGACACAAGAATATCCAATGACATCTATAATGTACAGCGAATATTAGAAGTCCTTGTAAAGCAAAAGCAAAACCAAATCCAAAACCAGGGCCAAGAAAAAGACTTTATCCAGTGTATTGAGACTATTGAAGAAACCAGTAAAAGAGAAAAACAACAACAAGGACAAGTAAATAGTAATATTACAAATACAATCGTAGATGAAAATGAAGAAGTTATTATAGATTATAAAACAAAGGCTGATTGGTATGCATCTTTTTTAATGTACAATTCATATTGAAAAAAGCTTGCAGCTATCAGGGCATTAGCCATAAATTTAGCTCCTTTAGTTTTTGATACTTTAAAGGTTGACTCAGATTTTTATTGTAATTTTTTGAATATATGAAAGCCTAAAAAACAATAATGTTGAAGTTATTTACAGGTTGCTAGTTAATTAAAAAAGAAGAGCAAATAGGTCATAAACTGCAAAAATTAGCTGACTTAAATCCTCTTTTTGTAGAGACTGCAAAAGACAATATAAGGTATGTGCTTTTAGGAGAAGCGTCACATGGCACTTCTGAATTCTATAGTTGGCGTACAGAAATTACAAAACGTCTAATATCTGAACAGAAATTTTCCTTTATAGCAGTTGAAGGTGATTGGCCTGATTGCTATAATGTGAATCGTTATGTAAAGGGCATATCTAAATCTGAAGGAAATGATAATGGTAATAGCAGTAGTAGTAGTGCATATGATGTCTTGTTTGCATTTAACAGATGGCCTACTTGGATGTGGGCTAACAGAGAAATAGTTGATCTTATCGAATGGCTAAGAAAATATAATGAAAAGCTTCCTGAAGAACAAAAAGTAGGATTCTACGGCTTGGACGTATATAGCTTATGGGAATCGATGGAGTCAGTTATTAAGTATCTTAAAAGGCTTGACCCTGATGCAATAAAAACGGCACTTGAAGCCTATCGTTGCTTTGAGCCTTATGAACGAAGTGTAGAAGATTATGCAAGAGCTACTGCATTTGTGCCTGAATCTTGTGAAGATGAAGTTATTGATATGCTAATCGATCTGCGCAGCAAGGCTAGTGAATATAAAACTGATGGACTGAGTCGCAGGGAGGAATATTTTAATGCAGAACAAAATGCAGTTGTCGCAAAAAATGCCGAATTATATTACCGCAAGATGATACAAGGCGGTACTGCTACATGGAATATACGTGAGACTCATATGATGGACACTCTTAAACGGCTAATGGATTTTTATGATGGCAAGTATGTCAATCGCAGTAATAATAAGAATGTCAATAATAATTTATACTCAAAATCAATTGTCTGGGCTCATAATACACACGTAGGTGATGCCAGGCAAACAGATATGGCAGCTGCCCAAATGATAAATATAGGTGAGCTTGTGCGTGAACATGCTTCTGAGCAAAATGTCATGATAGTTGGTTTTGGAACATACAAAGGAAGTGTTATTGCTGCAAAAGAATGTGGGGAAAAGATGGAAAAAATGAATGTTCCTCCTGCAATAGAAGGTAGCTGGGATAATCTTATACATAAGAGAACAAATGGCACTAACAGTATCATCATGTTCAGAGGTGAAAGTGATCAAAGAAATAAGGCTGAGGAAGTCTTTGCTCTTGACAGCAAAGAAAGAATTAAAGATAATAACATAAAAGGGAAGAAGGGACAGAGGGCAATTGGTGTAGTGTATAATCCAGAATATGAAAAATATGGAAATTATGTTCCAACAATTCTTACTAAAAGATATGATGCATTTCTATATATTGATGAGACACATGCTTTAAGTCCGCTGCATATGCCAGAGACTCAGGATGAAAAAGAGCTTCCAGAGACTTTTCCTACAGGATTGTAACAATAATAAAAAATAGTTCCATATGTTATTTATTATATATTCATTACCAGGCTGCAATCACATATTGTTTTTGAGAACCCTTATTTCAGTATGTCTTGACGGTGACAGAATGCCTAATGGTATTATTTAGAGATATGGTAGAAGCTGCTGAACAACTTGCAAGTAGAGTACAAGAATGGCATAATAATAGAGGAACAGGCAGACAAAAAGTAGAACTACAACAAGAATCACATATTGATGATAATGTTATTGTTCTAGCCATACCGAGAGGAGGAGTCGTTATTGGCGATATTATATCAAATACACTTCATGCTAAACTTGATATCGTGGTTTCAAGAAAAATAGGTGCGCCGGATAACCCTGAGCTTGCAATAGGCGCTGTTATGCCAGACGGCAGTTATTTTCTAAATAAAGATATTGTAAATGTGTTAAACGTTCCTATTATGCCTGCAGCTGTACAGAAAAAGAGGTATAACGCAGGTTACAAAGTTTTAGAGGAGAAAACGGCGATTATTATCATGACTATAACAACTTTGAAGGAATGACAGTAGTATTAGTTGATGATGGCATTGCGACTGGAGCAACTATACTTTCAGCTGCACAATGGTTAAAGACAAAGCAAAATTGTTGTAAGATATTGATCATAGCAGTACCAGTAGCTCCTCCTCCACCATCGCCCATATACTCTTCATTAAATGAGGATGTTATTAGCAAGCTAAATCAAATAGCAGATAAAGTCATAGTTCTTCATAGACCCGATCCATTTTATTCTGTTGGACAATTCTATGAACATTTTAACCAAGTCGAAGATGCAGAAGTAAAAGAGATAATGAAAAGACATGGATATAGACCAATGTAATTATGATATGAGTAGATTATCTTTTGTATATGGAATATCTATTTTTTACCATCCACGCATGACTTGAGCTATGCCAAAATCCAGATAGGAAAAATGTAAAGTATATTCATGGATTCGTTATCGCTAAAATGCTTGAAGACTCAATAGACGATAAGATAAATCAGTCTAGAGAGTAGATGCATGAATAAGTAACCCATATTATATTTTAACACCAAATAATTAATCATTATATTACATTACTGACTGATTTCTCTAGATCTGCCATATTATTATATTCTCTATTTGGAAGCTTATCTATTATGTCCAAAATTGTATCTGGATCTTTGACTTCAATATTAGATATATTCTTCTTTGCATAGTCTTTAATGCTGCTTTTTGTCTTTGGAAAATCTATGCCTGATAGAACTTTTGCAATAGATGCTGCAGAGAGAGAAGATGTGGCTGCAGTTCTTCCACCTTTTTTGCTAGGTTGTTCTACTGCTGCAACTTCTTTTTCGCTTCTTATCTTTTTTCCACTCTTTAACTCACCTAATGCTACTGCAACATCAGCAGAGTCTCTATAAGTACGAGATGGAAGAGATTTTATGAGCTCATAAAGATCTTGACCTATAGTAGAGAGCTTCTGAGAAGCATATTGCACTAAATCTAGCTTTGACTTTGGATATTGTATCCCAGCTAATGTTTTTTCAACATCTGCTGCTGACGGTGCTTGTGGTGGATGAGAAGTAGCTATGTGCCTTTCTAGACGAGATTTTTGTTCAAAGCCATCTCCGCATATGCTACATGTAAATTGGGACATTAGTTTTTAATCACCTTACTTTTCTTTTTCATCCATCTGCCTTACTTCTTACCTTACCTTATAGCTCCTAATGCTTGTTCTACTTCTACCATATTATCATAGCTCTTATCAGGAATTTCCCTTATAACATCAAGTACCTGTTCGATCTCACTTAGTTTCTGCTTATTTTTCTCTACATAATTTACAATCTCGTGTTTGTCTTTTGGAAATTCAATTCCTGCTAAAACTTTGGCTATTGCAGCTGCTGAAGCTGCTTTATTAGCAGCTACCTTTCCTCCAATTTTTCCTCCTCTTACTCCAGGAGCTTCTTCAGGCGATAGTTGCTTTACTTCCTGTGATATAGGAATTTCCTTTTTTTCTGGAAATTTTCCTTTCAGTAGAGGTTTTAACGGAACTTGTTCTCTTTTTACTTTTAATTCTTTGAAAATATCAGCGCTTTTCTCTGTTTCTTTTTGTTCATCTATGTCAATACCAAGCTCTTCCTCAACATCTTTCTTCCTTGCTCCAATTAGCAATAGTTGTGTATTTTCATAATTGAGTAATTCTGGATCTTCTACGCTTATCCACCTTCTATCGCCAAACATTTCCATTAAATGTTTAGAATATGCTGGTTTCTTATCCTCTGAAAAAGCAGCAAATCCAGGTACTTTAATTTCTGGATTCTTTACTGATATTATATAACTAGCTTCTTTTCTTATCTCAAACTCTCTCTGAGTAGGGCCTGGTATTTCTGGAAGCTCTAGTAAATATGCTAGTTCTGTATGACCATCATGTTTAACAATGGAGTACTTGCCTTCACCAGCCGGGGCAGCAGCTGCAATTCCTCTTCTACCTTTAGTTTCTGTACTATACTCTACTGCAAGTAGTTCCTTACGAATATCCTCTGGATTCGACGATATAAGTACATTTAAAGCCCAGTTCCGCTCTTTTGAACTAGATTCTCCTTCAACAATTTCAGGCAGTTGTTTTTGTCCTACCAGAAATAATCTGTAAATATCCTCTTTGTCTTTCTTTGTCTTTCCTCCTCCTCTACTACTATGACCATCTTTAGGCGAAGTGATCATATAAAACCGTTGAACATCTCCAATATCTTCTACTTCCTCGGTTCCAACTTTAGGTCTATAGAAGAAAAAAATATCTCCATGTTCTATTATTTGAGATTCCTTATCTACTTTGACCATGTGTGCAGCTGCTAATAAAAGAATAAAAAAGTTATAGATAACACTTATATCATATACACAAAAATTTTTCAATTATATTATAAATTTTTAAGTATTTATATACGTGTGTTATGTTGCCGATCATCGAATACAATGGTTTGTAACTGTAGACGATGTAATCATGAAGCTGTAATAGAATGTGAAACTGCACGCTGTACATGCTGCTCTCAAAAAGACCATGATGTAAATGTAGTAAAAGACGATCGAGAGATGCAAGACATGGAAACAGTGAAGAAATTTTAATTCATATATCTCCGAGACTGACTATTTAGCCTACTAAAATAGCCATACGTTATGAAATTTGACTTCTTTAGCAGAAAGAAATTCAAGTGCAATGTGTGCGGAGACAAATTTAAGACCGATACAGAGTTAGAACAACATCGCAAAATTGCGCATGCTAGGTAATATTCACGGGTAACTTATTTCATAAATAAAGACAAAAAGACAATTTGGTTGATTTGTAACTTACATGCCTTTAGTAGTACAATGATAGCATGTTTCGCTTTCATACTAGCTTTCATCAACTATGATATTTGGGTCTAGGCTTAAACTCTATTTCTAGCCCTCTTTTAACATCATAACTAAAAGCAAATGATTCGTTTGGCATAATGGGGAGACTAGACAGTTCATTATTGTTGGTTCCGCATAATGGGCACCTATTCTCATAAGGTAATCTAGTCTTATCAAAATAGGTTGCAGACCAAAGACATTTGTTGCGTAAAATGAATACTGAGTACGGTAAAGGCTTAAAACCGTCCTGTGTTTTAGCGGCTAATCTTTGGGTTTCATGTTTATCAATAGTCTTTATACTCTTGGACATTTATGATAAAAACTACTCAAATAGCAGCGTATAAAAACTGGCAAAATATTTTCGAATTTAGCGTATCGTTGTATTAAGTTTTGAATTCTTGAGTTCACTACACCATATCTACTATAGCATGATATACCTTTTACTTTTCTAACGATAGATGGAAAATCAAGTTGTAATAACAAAGACTATCTTTCTAGGCCAAGGAGAGAAGAATAGTGTTCCTATGTTGATTTCATGGAAGTTGACTAATCCGTAAAATTTTCGTGATAGTCATCATTGAATCTATCTGCTTTATTCTGATCGTCTTGAAAATATTCACTATATTCATCAGTGAATCTTTCTTGTTCATATTGTTGGTCAGTTTGAT